>Ga0123336_10002342_pt1 | contig 16497 bp, 14 predicted proteins | sample SSSSmetaG_FD_96466 | JGI IMG/M metagenome (GOLD analysis project Ga0123336, IMG submission 96466) | Glacier valley bacterial and archeal communities from Borup Fiord, Nunavut, Canada, to study Microbial Dark Matter (Phase II) - ​SSSS metaG | ecosystem: Environmental > Aquatic > Freshwater > Ice... | reverse complement strand
CGCTGCTGGTCGGCGGCAATCCTTTCACCACGACGTCGATCTACACGCTCATCGCGTTCCTGGAGCGCAAGTGGGGCGTGCATTTCCCGGTGGGCGGCACCGGCGCGCTCGTGAACGGCCTCGTCGATCTCATCGAGGGGCAGGGGGGCGAGCTCCGCTGCAACAGCGAGGTGCAGCGCATCTGCGTCGAGAACGGCCGAGCGACCGGCGTGCGCCTCGTCACTGGCGAGGTCGTCGACGCGGACATCGTGATCTCGAACGCCGACTCAGCCTGGACGTATCGCCACCTCCTCGAGCCCGAGCACCGGAAGAAGTGGACCGACTCGCGCATCGAGAAGATGCGCTACTCGATGAGCCTCTTCGTCTGGTACTTCGGGACGAAGAAGAAGTACGAGGACGTCGCGCATCACACCATCCTGCTCGGCCCGCGCTACCGCGGCCTGCTCGACGACATCTTCGACAACAAGATCCTCTCCGACGACTTCTCGCTCTATCTCCACCGCCCCACCGCGACCGACCCGGCGCTCGCGCCCGACGGCTGCGACGCGTTCTACGTGCTCTCGCCCGTACCCCATCTCGAGAGCGGGACGGACTGGGCCGTGGAGGGCGAGATCTACCGCAAGCGCATCGAGCAGCTGCTCGAAGCGACCGTCCTGCCGGGGCTCGCCGAGAACCTCGTCGTATCGGAGACCCTCACGCCGCAGGGCTTCCAGGACCAGCTCTCCTCCTTCCGCGGCGCCGCCTTCGGCATGGAGCCCGTGCTCACCCAGAGCGCGTACTTCCGGCCGCACAACAAGAGCGAGGACGTCGAGAACCTCTTTCTCGTCGGGGCCGGGACCCATCCAGGCGCCGGCGTGCCCGGGGTGCTCTCTTCGGCCAAGGTGCTGGACACGATCGTGCCCGACGCGTCGGCGTTCCACGCTGCGCGACCGATCTCGGCGACGGCGGCAGAGTGAACGGCAATGGACGCTGACGTCGATCTCGAGGAGGTGCTGAGGGCGGGCTCCAAGTCCTTCCACCTCGCGTCGCGCCTCTTGCCGGCGCGCGTTCGCATGCCGACGCTCGCGCTCTACGCGTTCTGCCGCCACGCTGACGACGCCGTGGACGACGCCGGCAGCGATCGCGCCGCGCGCTCCGCCGTGGACTCGCTGCGCGCACGGGTCGATCGCGTCTACGCCGACCGCGCGCTCGATGCGGTGGTGGAGCGCGCGTTCGCGCGCGTGGTGCACCGCTTCGCGATCCCTCGCGCCATCCCGGATGCGCTCGTCGAGGGCATGCAGTGGGACGTGGAGGGACGCACCTACGACAGCGCCGAGGACGTCCGGGCGTACGGCATGCGGGTCGCGGGCACCGTCGGCCTGATGATGACGCTCATCATGGGCGAGCGCGACACCGACGTCCTCGCGCGCGCGTGCGACCTCGGCGTCGCGATGCAGCTGACGAACATCGCGCGCGACGTCGGCGAGGACGCACGCCGCGGCCGGATCTACTTGCCCTCGCGCTGGCTCAACGAGGCGGGCGTCGACCGCGAGCAGTTCCTCGCGCATCCGGAGGCCAGCGAGGGCATCCGTGCCGTCGTCGCGAAGCTGCTCGTCGAGGCGGACGCGCTCTACGACCACGCCGACGCGGGGATCGCGCATCTCCCGCGCGACTGCCGGGTCGCGATCCGCTCCGCGCGCCTCGTCTACTCGGCGATCGGCAACGACATCCGCAAGGCCGGATTCGATTCGGTGAGCCGCCGCGCGGTCGTGCCGCTCCGCCGCAAGCTGTGGCTCGTCCTCCGCGCCTTCGGGGCGCGCGCCTGGCGCGCGAAGCCGCTCTCGGAGCGCGCCAGCGCCGAGGCCCTGCCGCTGCTCGGCGCGGTGAACTGAGCGATGGACCCCCGCTTCGCCCTGGACCGGCTGCGCGAGCGCGCGGGTGACGAGCTCGTCGAGCGCATCGAGCATCTCGACCGCAGTCGCGCGCACCGGCCCGTCGATGCCCCGCTGCCGGCGCCGGACCGGACGACGCCCGCCGACGTCGACGTCGTGCTCGCCGGCGGAGGGCTGAGTCTCCTCGTCGCGGCGGAGCTCGCCCGGCTCGGGCTGAGCGTGACGGTGCTCGAGCGCGCGCGCGCCGGCGCGGCGCACCGTGAGTGGAACGCGAGCGACGAGGAGCTCGTCACGCTCGTCGATGCCGGGATCGTGTCGGCCGAGGAGCTCGAGACGCTCATCGTGGGCCGCTACCGCGACGGGCTGTGCGCCTTCCACGGCGGCGCCCCCCGGCACGTGCGCGGGGTCCTCGATCGAGCGGTCGATGCCGGCCCCCTGCTCGAGCGCGTGCGCGCGGTCGCGGAGCAGCGCGGAGTCCGCTTCGTCGACGGCGCCTCGGTCGACGCGCACGGCACCGGGCCGCAGTCGATCCGCGTCGGCTGGCAAGAGAAGGGCGGGGGTCGCGGCGAGCTGGTCGCGCGCGCGCTCGTGGACGCCCGCGGCTCGGCGAGCCCGTACGCCATGGCCGACCTCGTCTGCCCGACCGTCGGCGGCGTGATCCGCGGGCTCCGCGAGGGCTCCGGGCCGCGCGAGGTGGACCACGAGGTCGGGGACATCCTCGTCACCACCGAGCACGCCGACGTGGACCTCGGTCGCCAGCACGTGTGGGAGGGCTTCCCCGGGCGCCCCGGCCAGGTCACCGTCTACCTCTTCTACTACGCGCGCGCCGGCGGCTTGCCCGAAGGCGCGCTGGCGCGGCTCTACGGCCGCTTCTTCGACACGCTGCCCTCGTACAAGGAGGGAGACGCGACGCTCGTGCGCCCGACGTTCGGTTACATCCCCGGGTGGTCGCGGCTCGCGCCCGCGCCGCGCGCTCCCTCGCCGCGCATCGTGCTCGTCGGTGACGCCGCCGCGCGCCACTCACCGCTCACGTTTTGCGGCTTCGGCTCGATGCTGCGCTCGTTCGGGCCCGCAGCCGCGGCGATCGCCGGCGCGCTCGCGGACGGTCGCGCCCCGGCGCCTTCGGTGGTCCCCGAGGATGACATCCACGCGTGGACCGGCGCGCTCGCGGCGGTGATGGCCTCGGGCGAGCTCTCGGGCGCCAAGCTGAACGGCCTTCTCGACGCGGCATTCGGCGCGCTCGAGGAGATGGGCAACGACGACTTCGCCGATCTGCTGAAGGATCGCATGAGCGGCCGCCGCTTCACCGACTTCCTCAAGCAGACGGGCGCGCGGCACCCCGTCGTCTACCGCGAGGTGATGCGGGCGCTCGGCCCGATGGCCGCTGCGCGCTGGGGGGTCCGGCTGGCGCGCGAGGTGTTTGCTTGAGCTCGCGCGTGCCGAGGAAGAATCCGTACGGGGCCGCGCCGCGCGCGTGGTGCGCCGCGTGAGCATCACGGACGCGGCGCAGCCAGGCGACGCGCGCGAGGAAGCGGACGGGCAGGCGGCCGTGGACGAAGCCGTCGTGCACGAGCACGTAAGCGAGCCCGAAGATCGTCATGCCGACTCCGACGCCAATGCAGGCGGGCGCCGCCGCTCCGTGCAGATTGCAACCAATCATCACGAGCGCGGCGGCGATCGGCGCGTGCGCGGCCGAGAGCACGTCGTTGCGCTCGAAGCGGCCCCGACGACGCCCGTGATGCGAACGATGAATGCCCCACAGCGAGGCGTGCCAGACGCGTCCGTGGAGCAGCCGCGCCCACGGCTCCATGGCAGCCGCCACCACCAGCGCAACCGCCGCGCCGAGCAGCCACTGCGCCTGCGCGCTCACGGACCCACCCCGTGATCACGGCCGCCAAGAGCCGCTGGTTCAATGCGTGGTTCGCCCACCACGCGCGCACACGCATCCAGCGGACATTCGGACGCGTGCTCGTCGCCGGCCTCGAGGAGACGCGCGCGGTCGTCGCGCGGGCGCCGACCATCCTCGTCGCCAATCATTCGGCGTGGTGGGATGCGCTGGTCGCGCTCTACGCCTGCCAGCTGCTGCTCACCTGCGACGGCTATGCAATGATGGACGCGGCGAACCTGCGGCGCCTGCCTTTCTTTCGCCGCGTCGGCGCGTTCGGCGTCGATCTCGACGACCCGGCCGACGGCGCCCGATCCATCCGCCATGCCGCGCGCCTGCTCGATCGCGCAGGGCGCGCCCTGTGGATCTTCCCCGAGGGCCGCGAGCGCTCGCCGTTCGGCGCCCTCGCGCTCCGTCCCGGCGCGGCGCAGATCGCGCGCGTCGCGAGGCGCGCGGTCGTCGTGCCGGTCGGCCTGCGCTACGTCTTCGGCGCCGCCGAGCAGCCCGATCTCTGGCTCTCCTTCGGCGCGTCGCTCGCCGCCGAGCGCGACGTCACGCGCGGCGTCGCCCTCCAGCAGCTGGGGATCGAGCGTGAGCTCGCCCGAATCGACGGGTGTCTCGAGCGCGGTGCTCCCTCCGACGAGTTCACCGTGGTCCACGCCCGCAGCCCGAGCCTCGTCGGGCACCTGGCCGAGCGTTTCCTCGCGCGCCTCCTGCCGGCGTGAGACGCGGAGCGTGCGGCCGCGCCAGCGGACCTCGCGCGAGGAGAGCGCCGCACCGCACGCCGCGAGCAGCGTGAGATCGGCGAGCAGCCCCTGCACCGCGGCGCGGAGTGGGGCGAAAGGCAGGCCCGCGAGGCGGCGAGCGACGCAGCTCACCAGCAGGCGGAAGAGGAGCGCAAGGACGAGGACCGTGCGATCGCCCGCGAGCGCGAGCGCCACAAGGAGGAGCGGGGCCGGCGCGAGCAGCGTGGGGTAGGAGAGGAGCAGACCGGGGCGCTGCATCCGGATCACGACGAGCCAGCGCGTGTAGCGCGCGAGCACGTCGCGCAGCGGCCTTGCGCTCGCCATCGAGCGCGCGACCAGCCCGCGGACCATCACCGATTGATGGCCGTGCGCGCGGAGTCGCCGTGCGAGCTCCATGTCCTCGCCGATCACCTCGACCAGCGGCGCGAACCCGCCGATCGCGTCGAGCGCGTCGCGCCGGATGGCGAAGAGCTTGCCGACGAGGCCGCTCTCGTCGATCGCGCCGAGCAGCGGAAACGCGTGGAGCGAGGCATCGAGCACCGCCCGCGACGCTTGGTCGCCGAGCGTCACGACCTCGCCGCGCTCCACCGGCGGAGCCCATGCCGCCATCACCGTGCCGTCTGCGAGCGCCTCGCGCAGGCGCGCCAGATCACCGTCGCGCAGCGCGACGTCGGAGTCGGCGACCACGACGATGCGCGCATGCGACGTCGCCACGCCGCGCGCGAGCTGCGCCGCCTTGTGGTTCAAGCCGGTCGCGTGCGTCTGGACGACGGAGGCGTCGATGCCCCGGCGCCTGAGGGCGGCAGCGGCCCGGCTGGCCACGGGATACGCGGCGTCCTGCGCGTCGCCGACCGCGAAGACCACGAGGGACGCGCCGCCGGTCGCCTCGAGGCGCGCCTCGAGGCCGGGCTCGTCACCGGCGAGCGGGCGGAGCAGCAAGCAGGAGGCGCTGCTGGAGCTGGTGCGTGCCCGTTCGGGCCGCCGGAACGCGCGGGCGACTGCGGTCGACACCGTGCCGGCGTAGAGCAAGGTCCAGACGGAGGTGAGGAGGGCTGCGATCACCGCGGATCACCCGGTCGAGGTCGACCCCACGGTGGAGGGGCTGCGCGCGCGGCCGGTCGCGGCGAGATCGGCGAGCACGATCCGGGCCGCGGTCCTTCCCGAGAGCGCCGCCATTGGCACGCCCGGACCCGGATGCGTACTTCCGCCCGCGAGAAAAAGCCCTGGCACCTTGGTGCGCGCGGAGGGCCTGGCGAGCGCGGAGAAGGGGCCGTGCGCGGCCTCGCCGTAGAGCGCTCCGCCCGTGCCCGGTGCGAGCCGCTCGAACAGCGTCGGGGTGGCGCGCACCATGGCGCGCGGCGTGACGTGGAGGCCTGCCCTCGCGAGCGTCGCGAGCATGCCTTGCTCGCAGCGCTCGACCGCTGCGCTGTCGAGCGGCGAGACATCGGCGGTCGCCGGCGCATTCACGATGACGAAGAGCCGCTCGTCTCCCCCGGGGGGCGGGGCGTCGTCGGAGCTACGATCCTGCGCGCAAACGTACACGGTGGGCTCGGCGGCCAGCTCGCGACGGCCGAAGAGCGCGCGGTGCTCGGCGGCGTAGTCGCGCGAGAAGAAGACGTTGTGGTGAACGAGCGGGAAGCCCGCCGCGCGGCCGACGATGGCCCACGTGACCGCGGAGAGCGAGCGCCGCTGCGCGTCGGGCGCGCGACACGCGTTCCGTGCAGCGGCGCCCAGCGCGCCGGAGGCGAGCGTCGCGACGTCGACGTTCGCGATCACCGCGGCGGCCGCGAGGACCTCGCGCCCGCCGTCCTGCCCCTCGACGAGGACGCCCGAGGCGCGGCCGTTGGTGAGGAGGACGTCGCGCACCGCGGTGGCGTAGCGAAACGTGACTCCCATCGACCCGGCGAGATCCGCGAGCGCGGCCGCGAGGTGTGCCATCCCGCCCTGCACGACGGCGACCCCCTCGCGCTCGACATGGGCGATGAGGTTCAGCGTGGCCGGCGCCTCGAACGGCGACGAGCCGACGTACGTCGCGTAGCGGCCGAACAGCGCGCGCAGACGTTCGTCCTCGAACGTCGAGGACAGCGCTCCCCACATCGTGCGGTGGGCATCGATGCTGGCGAGGCCGCGCAGCCCGAGGCGGCTCCCCGCCTTCGCCAGCGCAGCAAAGCTCGGCTTTTCCTGCTCGAGGAACGGGCCGCGCACCGCCTCGAAGATGCGCGCGCCGTGCTCCGCGAAGCGCCGGTAGGCGTCGGCCTGCGGCGAACCGGCGAGGCGCGCGATGGCGCCGGCCGAGCGATCGACCTCGGAGTGAAGGTCGAGGCGGGTGCCGTCGGCGAACGCGTGGCGCGCCACGATGCCCGAGGGCGTGAGGGTCACGGCATCATCCAGCCGGCGACCGGCGCGGGCGAAGAGGTCATCAAAAACCCAGCGCATCGTGAGTACAGTCGGGCCGACGTCGATGCGGCGGCCGTCGACCTCGACGGTGCGGGCCTTGCCTCCGGGCCGCACGTCCCGCTCGAGCACCACGACGCGCTCGCCGCGCGCCGCCAGCTCGATCGCGGCCGCAAGCCCGCCGACTCCGGCGCCGACAACGATGGTGGGCGCGCGAGCCATGACCAGAGGATTGTACGGCGTCCATGATTTGTCCATAGTGCCGATTGACATTGGACAAACTTTGTACAAACTCCGTTGCATGGTCGATGTGGTCCTGGAACGCGCGCTCCACGAGGCCTTGGCGGCAGGGGGCGGCGCGCCGCCGCGCCTCGGCGAGGCGCTTGCCTACGCTACGTTTCCCGGCGGCGGGAGGGTGCGGCCGCGGCTCTGCCTGGAGGTGGCCCGAGCCACCGGGGCGGTGACGGATCTCGCGTACGCCGCGGCGTGCTCGGTGGAGCTGCTGCACTGCGCTTCGCTCGTGCACGATGATCTGCCGTGCTTCGACGGGGCGGCCCAGCGCCGCGGCAAGGCCTCCGTCCACCGGGTGTTCGGCGAAGCCATGGCGGTGCTCGTCGGGGACGGGCTGATGGTACAGGCCTTCTTCACGCTCGCCCGCGCCGTGGCGCGTCGTCCGGACGCGAGCGTCTACCTGTTGATGGCGCTGCTCGAGGCGGCGGGCCCCCGCGTCGGCCTGGTCGCCGGCCAGGCGTGGGAGCTCGAGAAGCAGGTGGACCTCGCGGCGTACCATCGCGCGAAGACCGCCTCGCTCTTCGAGGTGTCGGCCTCACTCGGCTCGCTCGCGAACGGCCAGGTCGCCGCGCCGTTCGCGACGTTCGGCCGAGCGTTCGGCATGGCCTACCAGCTCGCCGACGACGTGGCGGATGCGCTCGCGGACTCCGCCGTGCTCGGCAAGCCGACCGGCAAGGACCGCGAGCTCGCGCGGCCGAGCGCGATGCGCGAGGCGCCGTCTCCCGAGGTCGCCGTCGACCGCATGGTCCGGGCCGCCAAGGCAGCGGTCGATGCGGTGCCGGAGTGTCCCGGCGAGGGCGAGCTGCGGCGCTTCGTCGAGGCCGTCTTCGCGTCGCTCATCGCCCGCTGCCGCCACGGGGCGGAGGACAACCACGCGCGAACGAAGCTTTCGGCCTGAAAATGCCGTTCCAGCCGCGCTGGCGGTGCTTCCCTCGGGGAGATATCCTCGCCTGACCAATGGCCAAGTTCCAGACCCTCGTCGACATCTACCACTACGCAGTTAAGACCTTTCCGGACAGCCCGCTGTTCGGGACGAAGCGCGCGGGTCAGTGGGAGTGGATGACGTACCTCGAGTTCGGCAAGCAGACCGACGCGCTGCGCGCCGGTCTCGGCGGGCTCGGTCTGAAGAGCGGCGACCGCGTCGCGATCATCGCGAACAACCGCCCCGAGTGGGCGACCGCCGCGTACGCCTGCTTCGGCCTCGGGGTCGCATTCGTGCCGATGTACGAGGCGCAGCTCGCGAAGGACTGGGAGTTCATCGTGAGGGACTGCGGCGCGAAGGCGCTCATCGTCGCCACCGACGCCATCTGCGAGAAGACCAAGCCCTTCCTCGCGAGCATCCCCGGCCTGACGCACATCATCAGCCTCGATCCTGCGACGCAGGAGACGGACCAGGTCAGGACCTACAAGGCGCTCATCGCGACCACGAGCAAGACGCCGACCATCAAGCCCGACGTCAAGGACGTCGCTTGCTACATCTACACGAGCGGCACGACCGGCAACCCCAAGGGCGTGATCCTCTCGCACGGCAACATCGCCTCGAACGTGAGCGCCATCCACGACTGCTTCCCGTTCTCCTCGATGGACCGCTCGCTGTCGTTCCTGCCGTGGGCGCACTCCTTCGGGCAGACGTGCGAGCTGCATGGGCTGCTCTCGATGGGCGCCTCGCTCGCCATCTGCGAGAGCGTCGACAAGATCCTCGACAACCTCGCCGAGGCGAAGCCCACGGTTCTCTTCAGCGTCCCGCGCATCTTCAACAAGCTCTACGGCGCGGTGCAGAAGCAGATCTCGACCAAGCCCGGCTTCGTGCAGGCGATGGTGAAGAGCGCTCTGAAGACGCGCACGAAGCAGCGGCTCGGCGAGGAGGTCTCGCTCGGCGAGGGTCTCGTGCTCGCGCTCACCGACAAGGTCGTGTTCTCGAAGGTGCGCGCACGCTTCGGCGGCAACTTGAAGTACGCGTTCAGCGGCGGCGCCGCGATCTCCACCGAGGTCGCCGAGTTCATCGACGGCCTCGGCATCACCGTCTACGAGGGTTACGGCCTCACGGAGACGAGCCCGATCACCACCGCGAACTGGCCGAACAATCGCAAGATCGGCTCGGTCGGCCGCGCCATCCCCGGCGTGAAGGTCAGCATCAGCGCCGATCAGGAGATCGTGGTCCACGGCCCGAACGTCATGCTCGGCTACCACAACCGCAGGGAGGAGAACGACGCGGTCTTCACCGGCGACGGCGGCTTCCGCACCGGCGACATGGGGAAGATCGACGCCGACGGATTCCTCTTCATCACCGGGCGCATCAAGGAGCAGTACAAGCTGGAGAACGGCAAGTACGTCGTTCCCACGCCGCTCGAGGAGCAGATCAAGCTCTCGCCCTACGTGCTCAACGCGATGGTCTACGGCGACAACAAGCCGTACAACGTCGCGCTCGTCGTCGCGAACGTCGACGCGGTGAAGACGTGGGGCGGCGACAACGGCGTCTCCGAGGGCGATCCCGAGAAGCTCCTCGCGCACGCCAAGGTGCGGGCCTTGTTCAAGGGCGAGCTCGATCACTACGGCGAGAAGTTCAAGGGCTTCGAGGGCGTGAAGGACTTCGCGCTCATCCCCGAGGACTTCACTGCCGAGAACGGGATGCTCACGCCGAGCCTCAAGGTGAAGCGACGCAAGGTGGTCGAGACCTACCAGCCGATGATCGATGCGCTTTACGCGAAGAAGAAGGAAAAGGGCGACGACGCCGATCGCGGCGCGGACAAGAAGAAGAAGGCCGAAGCGAACGCCGAGTGAACGGGAGAAGCCTCTTCGCCGTCGGCTTCTTCTTTCTCGCGCCGTCGCTTGCGGCGTGCGCGCGCGATCCCGACCCGCGTCGCGTGACGCTCAAGGAGACCGGCGCGCTGTGCCTCGGGACGGCGGCCGAGGTAGACGGTGGTGAGGGCGGCGTGCCTGCAGGCATCGATCTCGCGGCCGGGCAGCCGCTCGCGATCAGCGTGCGCTCGACGTGTCTCAGCAACGTCTGCGCGACCGAGCGCAGCTCGAAGTGCACGGTGAAGCGGGAAGGGGAGCGCCTCGTCGTCACGAGCGAGCTCACCTGGATCGGCCCCGAGGACCTCGGGCGCCCGTGCCCCAAGGACTGCACGTTCCTCGAGGCCCAGTGCAAGACGGAGGCGCTGCCGGCCGGCAGCTACCAGGTCGTCCTCGGCGATCACGTGACCGACGTGACGCTGCCTTCGCATCTCGCCGTCCGCTGCGATCGCGATCAGCCGCCGCCGCGCGTCACGATCACGGTCGACGTGGCGCCGCCCCCCGCGGTCACCGCCACGCCGGCCGCGAGCATGGCGCCGGGACTGGTGCCCGCCGCGCCCGGCACGGGCGTCGTCGCCGAGTCGCCTCCGGGGGACACGATCTGCATCGGGCCGGCGAGCGCGGCGACGAAGACCCGGGCGCTCAGGACCGGCCAGCCGATCGCCGTCACCGTGCTCCATCGCAACCTGTGCCTCGGCGCGTCGTGCACGAAGGCGCCCGGCAAGTGCACGGTGAAGCGCAAGGGCTTCGACCTGGTGGTCAACGCGCAGTTCCCAACGTCGACGACGAAGCCCACGTCCCCGTGCACCGAGGATTGCAACGCCATCGCTGCGACCTGCCGTAGCGACGCCCTTGCCGCCGGCACGTACACCGTCGATCTCGCGGGTCAGAAGCGCACGATCCACGTCCCCGCGGCGACCGCCCCGGGCTGCACGCCGTAGTCAGACCGGCAGCGCGTCGCTGCCGGCGCCGCACACGAGCACGCACGGATGGAGCGCGGACCCGAAAGGGACGCGACCCGCCAGCACCGCGGCCAGGGCGGCGGCGCCCGAGAGCTCGGCGCCGATGCCGACCTCGGTGAGCAAGAAGCGCGCGGCGTCGCGCATCTCGTCGTCCGAGACGAGCACCACCGACTCCACGGTCTCGCGGATGATGGAGAGGTTGAGGACGTCGGAGCGGCGCGGCGCGAGCGTCCCGGCAGCGGTGGTGATCTCCGCGAGCTCGATGACCTTGCCCGCCTTCAGGCTCTCGTGGAGCGTGGGCGCCCCCTCGGGCTCGACGCCGATGATGCGCACTCCGGAGCGCAGCAGCTTCGCGGCGGCCGCGATGCCGGCGACGAGCCCGCCGCCGCCGATCGCCACCACGAAGAGATCGGTCTCCGGCGCCTGCTCGAGGATCTCGAGCGCGAGCGTGCCCTGGCCCGCCACCACCGCCGCGTCGGCGAAGGGATGGACGTAGGTGAGCCCGTCACGCTCGGCATGGGCCAGCCCGGCGGCGTGCGCCTCGTCCCAGACGGCACCGGCGCGCACCACGGTCGCGCCCCAGCGCTCGATGCGTGCTGCCTTCGCGACGCTGGTGTGCGTGGGGAGATAAACGGTCGTCGGCGCGTCGACAACGCGGCCGGCGTACGCCACTGCGAGCCCGTGATTGCCGCCGGACGCGGTCACGAGGCCGCGCCGCGCGACGTCCGGCGCGAGCGACAGCACCTTGTTCAGCGCGCCGCGCGCCTTGAACGAGCCGCTCACCTGGAGCGACTCGAGCTTGAGGAGCAGATCTCGCTCGAGACGCCGGTCGTTCACCGGCAGGTCGGCGATCCCGCGGCCCACATCGCCGCAGCCCGGCGGAACGGCGGACGCGCGCGTGCGCACCAGCGGCGTGGCGAGGACATGACCACGGATGCGCTCGCGGGCCGCGCGAAACGCTTCGAGATCGATGCCCACGGGAAGAGAAGAGGAGGCCACGCGGTCACTCTAGTGCGATTCCGCCGCGCATCCTTGACCGTCTAGTAAACAGGACATAGATTTAGGATAACGAACATGGCAGCCAAGGCGCGTTTTGCGGCTCACTCGGCACCGTCTCCCTCCGGCATCGGCGCGGTCCTCCCGCTGTGGCTCGAGCCGAGGCTGGGGTCCGACACGCTGCGCATCCTCGATGTGCGCGCCGCGTCGGCGTTCCGCATAGGGCACATTCCCTGGTCGGTGCCGCTGGATGTGCGACGGTCCTTGTTCGAGCCATCGGGGGCGTTCATCTTGGCGCCCGAGCTCGCGATCGTGATGAGCACGCTGGGCGTGGGTGACGAGCACACCGTCGTCGTCGTCGGGGACGGGCTCGTGGGACCTGCGCTCGACGCTGCGCGCGCGCTCTTCCGGTACCAGCACCGCGACGTGCACGTCCTGGAGGGCGGCTTCTCGCGCTGGGTGGCCGAGGGGCGCTGGGTCTCGCGCGAGGTCGTGCGCCACGCGCCGGCCAGCTTCACGGCGCGGGTGCCTTCATGAGCGCGGTGCGCATCCTGGTAGTGGGTGGGTTCACGCGCCTCGATCCGTTCTATCGCGACGCGCCGGCCGGCGCGGAGATCGACGCCATCTACGTCGACTGTCCGTCGCTCGAGGCGCGCGCCGCCGCAGCCGACGCGATCGTGCTCGTAGCCACGAACGTGTCGCATCCGGCCGCCGCGAAGGTGCGCATCGCCGCCCGCCGGCACGGCACGCCGCTCGAGTCCGCGCTCGGGCCGAGCGTGTCGCGCGTGCGAGCCTCGATCGCAAGCGCGTTCCTCGCGGCAAAGGAGCGGCGCGGCCTCACACGCGCTTCGGCGTAGGACGGCTCAGGGCGAGCGGCGCGTGCGGCGCGTGCGGCGCGTGCGGCGCGTGCGGAGGGAGATGGCGAGGAGGCACGCGGTCGCCCACGCGAGCACGCCGCTCCACCGGGCGCCGCTCGCCGCGACGTCGCAGCTGCAGCCGCCGCCAGGGTCGAGCGGGGCGACGCTCGCGTCTGGCCCCGCGTCGGGCATGCCGGCCTCGGGCGCGCCGGCATCTACGGCCGGCACCGCGCCGACGCACGCGCCGTCGCGGCAGACCGCGCCGGGGCACGCGGCGTCCGCCGCGCACGGACTCGCGCCGTTGCGGCACGCGGTGTCGGACACGCACTGGCGATCGCCCGCCTCGGTGGTAGGCCGGCAATGGAAGCCGCCGCCGCCGCACGCGGCGTCGGAGGTGCAGCCGCGTCCGCACACGCGCCCCGCGGTCGTGCCGGTGCCGACGTCGATGCAGCGCGCGCCGTCGCCCGCGCCTTCGCACGCATCCGTGACGCGCTCGCACGGCGAGCACACGTCGCGCAGGTCGCCGGGACGCTGGCACGCGCCCGCGACGCAGAGGAACGGCGCAGGGCAGGGGAGCGCGTCGCAGCCCGCGGCGCCCGTGCCGGGATAGAGCGTGCAGACACCGTTCACGTCGTCCGGCTCGAGCGAGCGCCAGCGCAGCCCGGAGCCGGTCGCGAACATGGTGGCCCGGGGATCGTCGGCGTGCCCGAGCCCGAGGGCGTGCCCCAGCTCGTGGACGAGGATGCTCCGGAGATCCTGCGTGCCCGCGCGGCCGTCGAGGGAGAAGCGGAAGTCCGTCCCGTTGAGGTGGATGTCGGCGTCGCGATAGCGACCGTCCACGTCGGTGTGGATGACGGTCTGGGCGATCGCCCCCGCGACGAGCTCGGCGGGCCACGCGTCGTCGTGGAACAGGATGACGTTCACGCCGTCGTCGGCGGCGACGGCGGCGCGCTCGCCGTCGAAGCGGGCGCGCCACGACGTGCACGCGACGCGCGGCCAGGTCCGCAGCGCGACCTCGACCTCCGCCGCGGCCTCGGCGCCCACGTCACGGCTGCGCGGGAGTGCGAGCACGAACGGCACGGGGAGCGCGGTCGCAGGCCACGTCCCGGCCGGGATGTTGGGCGCGAAGTCCCGCGCGACGTCCCGCGCGACGACGATGGGCGCGGCCGGAGCGGGCGGGAGGTCGACGGGCCACATCGCGAGGTGCGCTAGTATGACCCTCGTGCAAGTCGCCGTCATCCAGCTCTCCAGTCAAGACGACGTGAACGCGAACCTCGCGCGCATGCGCGAGCTGGTCCTCGAGGCCGGTCGCTGCGGCGCGGAGCTCGTCACGCTGCCCGAGAACTTCGCGTTCATGGGAGAGGAGGCGAAGAAATTCGAGATCGCCGAGCGCATCGACGCCGACCCGCCCGGCCCCATCCTCGCCGCGCTCCGCAGCGCGGCGCGGGACGCGCGCGTCACGCTCGTCGCTGGCGGGATGCCCGAGCAGAGCGGCGACCGCGCGCGCCCCTTCAACACGTCGGTGCTGCTCGAGCCTGACGGCCGCCTCGTCGCCACCTACCGCAAGGTCCACCTCTTCGATGTCGACCTCGCCGACGGCACGAAGCTCCTCGAGAGCTCCGCGACCACGGCGGGCCACGCGCCGAGCGTGAACGAGATCGCCGGCCGCGCCGGCAAGCCGGTCAGCCTGGGCATGACGATCTGCTACGACCTCCGCTTTCCGGAGCTCTATCGGAAGCTCGGCGAGCGCGGCGTCCGCATCATCACGGTGCCTGCCGCCTTCACGCTCACCACGGGCAAGGACCACTGGCACGTGCTGCTGCGGGCGCGCGCGATCGAGAACCAGGTCTTCGTGCTCGCGCCCGCGCAGCATGGCAAGCACCCGCGCGGCCGGCAGACCTACGGCAAGAGCCTCATCGTCGACCCCTGGGGAGACGTCCTCGCGCAGTGCTCGGAGGGCGAGGGCTTCGCGATGGCGCGCCTCGACTTCGCTGCGCAGGACCGCGTCCGCGCCTCGCTGCCGTGCCTGTCGCACCGCCGCATGTAGCAGCGGCCGCGATTTCGCGATTCGCTTTCTCTCGGATCTCGATCAGAGGTGGTCGCGGGCGATGTCGGCCCACGTGCCCGAGGGCTCGAGCTCGAGGTAGCGCTTCCAGTGGATGCGCGCGCGCGCCTTGTCGACGAGCGCCTCGTACGCCATCGCCAGGTTGAAGTGCGCGTCCGCGAAGCGCGGGTCGCTCTTGATCGCCGACTCAAAGTACGTGACCGCACGGGAGGCGAAGCCTCGCTCGAGCATGACGTAGCCGAGGTTGTAGTGCGCCTCGGGCTGCCGGTCGTCGAGCTCGAGGGCGCGGCGATAGAGCTTCTCCGCGCCCGGCTCGTCGTTCCGGCGGAAGCGGATGTTGCCGAGGTTCGTGTACGCGATGGCCAGCTGCGGATCGAGGTCGATGGCCTTCTTGTAGAGCTCCTCGGCCTGGTCGAACGACGCCGGATCCTCGTCGAGCGTGCTCGCCCGCATGTAGAGGTCGTAGGCGGCGCGGGCGCGCGCGCCCGGGGTGTCGGGCCGGAGCAGGCGCACGACGTCGCTGCGGAGCCCCTCGACGCGGAAATCGAGCACCATCTGCCCGCTCACGGGCTCGAACGTTCCGTCCTCGGCCTGCACGACCACGCGCCGCCCATCGCTCACGATGCGCAGCTCCTGCAGCGGACGCGTGACGCGCGGCAGGGCGCGACGGAGCGCGCCGATCGCCATCGCCACGTCCTTCACGCGCACCTTGCGCGCGAGCAGATCGTGCGTCGCGCGGAGCGCGATCAGGTCCTGGAACGTGTACGCCTTGCGGCCGTTGCGCATCGCGCTCGGCGAGACGATCTCCGCCTTCTCGAGGCTCCGCAGCTTCGCCGCGGTGAGCCCGAGCAGCTTCGCCACCTCGCGTGGCGAGAACACGTCCGTGACGGGCTCGCCGCGCGTGCTCGAGGGCGTGATCTCCTCCTGCCTCGCGGCCGCGTTCGTGCGCGGCGCGTGGGGGTCGAGGGGAGGCGCGCCGGGAGTCGCTCGCGGAGATCCGTCCGCGTGCTGGATGCGACCGCCACCCGGACCGAACGCAACGTGGATGACCTCTCCGCCGCTGCGCTTCTTCTTGGTCCGACCACGCGAGGTTTTGGGCGAGTTGGGCATGCCTTCTTGAAGAGTCGTCATGGGGAAGCTCGGGAGACGCTCCGCCTCTCTATCAAGGGCGCCTGTACGTCGACGTCAATCCTCAACCCGCGTGGATCTTCACTGAAGCGAACCTCGCAGACCGTTCGACCGAGCTGTCCTGGCGCGCGACTCTGCGCTTCGCGATGTGCACATCGAAGGGCGTGCACGTGCACGTGCACGTCTTTTTCGGCGAGCGCGCGCAGGAACGATCGTTCCTCCACAGGCGTCTCCACAGGTAGTCCCAGGATGAGACTCGTGGTGCCGTAGTAGACGCGCTCGCCGTTGCGCTCGTCCTTGACCGCGCCTTCGCTCATCGCGTCGGCGCCGGCGAACAGCTCGCGCCAGCGCCCCTCGGTGGTGCGGACGAACGGACCCGCGCGCTCGACGAGGTCGGGCGCCTTGGCCTTCCTGATGCTCGGACCACGGCGCGGGCTCACGAAACGGATCGTGGCTGACCGCGGAGCCCGCGAGCAACTTCTCGCGGGCGATCTCGCGGGCGATCT
>Ga0123336_10002340_pt1 | contig 16503 bp, 11 predicted proteins | sample SSSSmetaG_FD_96466 | JGI IMG/M metagenome (GOLD analysis project Ga0123336, IMG submission 96466) | Glacier valley bacterial and archeal communities from Borup Fiord, Nunavut, Canada, to study Microbial Dark Matter (Phase II) - ​SSSS metaG | ecosystem: Environmental > Aquatic > Freshwater > Ice... | reverse complement strand
GTGCATTCGAATTTCGCAAAGGCCGCAAAATGAAGCGGTGGGACAAGATGTCGAAAGACTTCACCCGCATCGGCAAGGAAATCGTGATGGCCGTGAAGGAAAACGGCCCTAACCCCGACTCCAACGCCCGCCTGCGCGCCGCCATGCAGAACGCCAAAGGCGTGAACATGCCCAAAGACCGGGTGGAAGCCGCCATCAAGCGCGCCAGCAGCAAGGAGGAAAAAGACTACCAGGAAGTGGTGTACGAGGGCTATTTGCCCCACGGCGTGGCCGTCGTCATCGAAACCGCCACTGACAACCCCACCCGCACCGTGAGCAACGTGCGCCTCATCTTCAACCGCAACGAGGGCACGCTGGGCACCGCCGGCAGCAGCGACTACACCTTCACCCGCAAGGGCGTGTTCAAGCTGGCCGCCGAAGGCCTCAACCGCGACGAGCTGGAGCTGGAGCTCATCGATTTCGGCGCCGAGGACGTGTACGAAACCACCGAAGAAGACGAGCACGCCGCCGAGCACCACTACCTCGTGGTCGAAACCGCTTTCACCGACTTCGGCCAAATGCAAAAGGCCCTCGAAGCCCAGGGCCGCCACGTGGTGAGCGTGAACCTGCAGCGCGTGCCCAACACCACCGTTTCGCTCAACGACGAGCAGTTGGAGGAAGTGATGACCATCATCGAAAAGTTCGAGGACGACGAAGACGTGCAGGCCGTGTACCACACGTTGGGCTGATTTTTTGGCGTCAATGGCCGACGGCTACTGGCTTTCTGCCACCGGCCCACCGCTAAATCCATGTCTCCATCCCCGCCCCTTGCCTACCGCCCCGGGCTCGACGCCGTGCGGGCCGTGGCCATTCTGCTGGTCGTCATCGGCCACTGGGCGTCGCCCCCCTTTCCGATTAGCGTGGTGGGCTACCTCACGTTTTTTGTGCTGAGCGGCTACTTTATTTCGGGCATCGTCTGGAAGCAGGCCGTGTACGTGGGCGGCCCCGGCAACTGGCCGCGCCGGCTGGGCATTTTTTACCTGCGGCGGGCCGTGCGCACCCTGCCCCCCTATTACGCGGCATTGCTGCTGAGCGCGCTGCTGCCGCTGGCCACCGTGCACGACTACCCCGGCTGGTTCCTGGTGCCGGTTTCCAACCTATTATTCTACCGGCTTCAGCACTGGGGCGAAGGCGTGGGCCACTTCTGGACCTTGGCCGTCGACGAGCAGTTTTACCTGTTGTGGCCCCTGCTGCTGACCGTGGTGCCGCGGCGGCTGCGCTGGCTGGCGCTGGTGGCCGTCGCCGGCCTCGTGTTTCGCCTCGCGTGGAGCTGGTGGGTGAAGCCCGGCTTCGCGTTTGTGCTGCTGCCCGCGTGCCTCGACATGTTTGCCGTAGGCGGAATGCTGCGCCTGGCCGAGCACCGGCCCTGGTTGCGGCGCCTGGCTCACCCGCGGTGGGCGGCGCTGGCGTGGCTGGCGTGGGCCGGGCTGTGGGCCGCCCTGCGCTTCGCCGGCGCCGACGCGGCTTGGCTGCTCCTCTACCCCTCGGCCGGCAGCATCCCGGCGGCCCTCACCCTCAACTGGGCCCTGCACCAGCCCACCCGGCCCGCCAGCGAAAGCCGCCTGCAAGCCGCGCTGCGCTGGCTGGGCCAGCGCAGCTACGGCTTCTACCTCTACCACCTGCTGCTGCCCGTGTTTTACCAACGGGCGGTGTTCCATCTTTTCCCCCTGAATCACCCGTACGGCGCGGGACTACGGGCGTTCTGGCTGGGCCCCATCCCGACGGTGGCCGTGCTCACCCCGCTGCTTTTAGCCCTGAGCGCCGCGTCCTGGACCTGGCTCGAAGCGCCGCTCAACCGCTGGAAAGACCGCCTGGCCTACTACCCAGCTTAATATTTGCGGTTGGGTAGCTGGCAAGCCTCTTTCCTGTTTTCCGCGGCGGGTAGTAGCGGCGCTTGGGCCGGAGCAACCGCCTCCGGCCAAGGCATGGGAACTCGGTGCCGCTGCTGCTGCGCGTTGTGGCCCACCCGCACCGCCGAGTAGGCCAAGCACCCGCCAAGGATGCCCGGGCTTACCCAACGCCGCCAAGCTCCTGCTTTGAGCCCTAACCGGTTGTCCAAATCGGGCCAGCGCGCCAAGGCCAACAACATGACCGGGCCCACCAGTGCCGCGCAGTACCGTTCGGCACTTTCGGGGCCCGCGGCGGCGCGCGAGGCCCGGGTGGCCAGCAGCAGCGCAACCACCGTGCAGAGCACCACCCCCCACACGAGTCGAAGGCTTTGCTCCCTGGTAATAAAAGGCCCGGCGTCGGAGTTGCCAGCCAGCGGTGCTTTTTGGGGATTAACTGGGAACAGCAGGCACAGCAACGCGGGCAGCGCCACCGCCCACAAAACCGGCAGCAGGGTGCGCCCGGCAGCTGCCAGCGGCAAAAACCACCGCATCAGCACAAAGCCGTAATCGGCCACCGAGCCCAGCGCATCCCACGGGTAATGCGTTTGGTACACCGGCGGGCCGGCCAGCACCTCGGCGTAATAATTCCAGGCCAGCCCACCGGCCGCGCACCCCGCCCAGTGCAGCAGCAACGGGCGCCACCGGCCGCGCCCCAGTCCCACGAGCAAAAGGCCTGCTCCCGCGCCGGCCAGCAAAAAGAACCCCGACGTACGCTGCAACGGCAGCAAAAAGCCCGCGGCCGTGGCCAGTCCCCACCAGCCGCCAGCCTTGCCCCGCAGCCACCCCAGCAACGCCCAGAAATAAGCCGCCGACAACGCCCCAAACACGGTTTCCGACCATACGAAACCGGCGGGCACCAGCACGGCCGTGCTCAGCGCCACCAGCCACGGCAGCCACCGAGCCCGCCCCGCCGGCAGCAGCCACCGGCCCACCTGCCCCCACAGCACCAAGTGCACCAACAACGCGCCCCCGTGCAGCCACCGCACCGCCGCTGGGCTGTAGAAATATGCTAACAGCAACGGATACAGCGGCCCCCAGTAGCGGTAAGGCTGGCCATTAGGCGCCAGCAACTGGCCCGATTGCCGCCAGATTTTTGCCGCCCATAAATAATTCCAGGAATCGCCGGTGCCCCCAAATCCCGGGCCGGTCATGTACAAAAACAGCCCCAGCAGCACCAGCGCCGGCAGCAGCAGCGGCCAGCGCCGGAGGAAAGCAAGCATAAGCAATGTTCGGAATTTGCCGAAACCGGCCGCGCCCGGCGAAACGCGCGGGACCAGCTCAGCAGCGACGCTTTGGGCTCGCGGGGCAAAGGTATGGATGGCCCGGAGTCGGTGAATGCTCGGTGGCGGGCTGTTCCAGAACCTGGGCCGCTGCAGCCGAGCGATGCAGGTCGTAGCGTATGCGGTGTACCGGTTGGTGGAGAAGTCGGCGGGGCGCTGGCTGCGAGCTTGGTGATTTCTCAATTCTTGTTTCGTAACTTGACACCAGTGAATATTTTTAAGAAGAAATAGATAGGGCTGCAGTCGTTGCGGCAAGCCAGCTAGATGAGTATGCTTGCCGCAACTCCACTGCATACTAATGCTGGATTGCCGCAACTTGCGACGCCGCGAGTTGCGGCAATCCGAATGTTGGCTGCTATTTTTGTGGCGACCATCGCTTAAAATTAAACTCAACACTATGAGGCATCCTAATTACCTTAACAATGCAAAAAATGGCACTTATTCAAAATAAAAAATCAACTCCATGCAAGCAACAAAAAAAATCTTGGTTTTATTGGTTCTACTCTCGACCTTGGCAGAGACTAATACCTTCGCACAAACATTTGAAAATACGGAAAAAGCGAAAAGCTATTTCTACAGTCTTGACGACAAATTTAATATTGCTATGTCGACAAAAGACTCAATTTTCTTTAACAACATATTTTCGGATGGCTTTATCAATGAGACACCTTATGGAAATCTAAATACCAAATTGGAAGAAGTAAAAGGATTGGTTGGTCTTGCACCGACAAATGTTATTAGAGTTGCATCTCAGTTTGATATTTTTACATACTCGTGTGAAGTGGCAACTTTATCTGTTGTTAAAAAACTAACGATGAAAGATTCAAGCATTTTATATGTTAGACGCACAATCGTTCACAAAATAATTAATGGGAAGTGGAAAATAGTATCAGGACAAGGTACAATTGTACAAGCTAAAGTCGTTGAAGGAAAATAAAACAGCAGCCAACATTCGGTTTGCTGCTATGCTGGCGCGACGCAATAACAATGAGCATTGGGGCCCTATCAGCATTTGTACGGGGCGACTCGAATACTTTTGGTAATTGTATTATCTTCAAGTTCAGCAATTCTTATCGGCTTTAGCTGCCGGGCGCGACGTTTTTCAAATGCCAGCACAGCAGCAAGCCGTGGACGTTGTGCAATAGTCAAAAAAGCGCCGCTGCTGGAACTCCCAGCAGCGGCGCTTTTCATTTGTAATCAACGTAACTACCTAATCCACATTGTCGTGCAAAAACCGGTTATCACCCAGCAATTCGTTATCGTCCGATAAATTAAAGCGGGAGATGTTCTGGGCCGAGCTGGGCTCTACGTTTTCCAGCTTCACCTGACGGCGCAGGTAGGCGGGCGTGTCATACTGGGCCACGGCCTCGGGCGGGAGGCCGTTGCTCAACTCTTGCAGGCGGCGGCGGCGCTCCAGGGTCTGGGCGTCGAGGGCGGGGCGGGGCCGGGCTGCCTCGGTAGCGGCCGGGCCGCTGGACACCAGCACGGGGTCGCCGGGCGTACCAACGGGGGCGCCCGCCAGCGGCGGCTGGACGTGGGCGGTAGGCCCATTCAAATCAAACGTGACCCGTGCCTGCTCTGATGATGCAGCGCCGAAGCTCGGCACAAAGGGAGCGGACGCGTTACCGGCAGCAGGGGCAGCGGCCCCCGTTTCGGAATGACTAAGGCCAGCAGCCAGTGGCTCCGGCGCGGCGGATTCTCCCCCGCTCGTCGGCGTGGTGATGGAGTGCGCGTCGCGGGCAAAGCCCGTGGCAATTACCGTCACTCGGATGTTCTGGCCCAGGGTTTCGTCGATGCCGTGGCCGAAAATCATTTCCGCGTCCTGTCCGGCTTTCTCCTGAATGTACTCGGTGATTTCCGTCAACTCGTCCATTTCCAGCTCGTGCTCGGCCCCCGACATGATGGAGAGCAAAATTTTCTGCGCCCCCTGGATGTCGGTGTTGTTGAGCAGCGGCGAGTTCAGCGCTTCTTCGGCGGCGCGGCGGGCGCGGTTTTCGCCTTCGGTCATGCTACTGCCCATCACGGCAGCGCCGCTGTCCTTCATCACCGTTTTCACGTCCTCAAAGTCTACGTTCACGTCGGCCGTCACCGTGATGATTTCGGCGATGGACTTGGCGGCCGTGGTCAGCACCGTATCGGCCTTGGCGAAGGCGGCGCTCATGGTCAGGTTGCCGTAAATCTGCGGCAGCTTGTCGTTGAGAATCACCAGCACCGTGTCGCAGTGCTCGCTCAGTTCCTTGATTCCGAGTTCGGCCTGCAGGCGCTTTTTCTTGCCTTCAAACAGAAAGGGCGCCGTCACGATGCCCACCGTCAGAATGCCCAGCTCCTGCGCCACCTGCGCAATCACGGGGGCCGCGCCGGTGCCGGTGCCGCCGCCCATGCCGGCCGTGATAAACAGCATCTTGGTGCCGTTATTCAGCAGCTCCCGGATTTGCTCTTTGCTTTCGATGGCCGCCTGCCGGCCCCGCTCGGGCTTGGCGCCGGCGCCCAGACCTTCGGTGAGGTCGACCCCAATTTGGAGCTTGTTGGGCACCGTAGAACTTTGCAGCGCCTGCTGGTCGGTGTTGCAAATGATGAACTCCACGTCCTTGATGCCCTGCTTGTGCATGTGCTTCACGGCGTTGGAGCCCCCGCCGCCCACGCCAATCACCTTAATGATGGACTTTGTTTGCGCCGGAATGTCGAATTTATAATTCATCGTTTTCAATTAAGAATTAGAAATTAAGAACTAAGAATTAAAAACTGGTTCTGTCAAAAACAACGGCCATCAAATCACGGCCGGCGACCCAATTTTTAATTCTTAATTGTTAATTCTTAATTTGATTTTAATAGGATTTGTCGTCGTAATCGTCAATTAGCAGTCCCTTGGTGCGGGTGATGATGTCTTTGAAAAAACGGCTGGCCGCGCCGGGCTCCTTGGGCTTGGCGGGCACCGCTGCTTGGGCGGGCACGCTCGGCACCGAGGCCCGGGTTTCGGCGGGCGCCGATGCCGCGGAGGCGGGCTGCGGGGCGTAGTGCGCGGCCGGAACGGAAAACTGCTCTTCCTGCTCGTAGGGCGCGCGGGCGGCGCTGCGCTCGTCGAGCGAGTGGTAGCCCGACAGCACGAGGCCCACCGTGGTGGCGTACATCGGCGATTTAACCGCCTCGATGCGGCTTTTGCCGAGGTGCTGGTTGGGGTAACCGATGCGCGTGTCGAGGCCGGTGATGTACTCGGTGAGCTGCTCCAGGTTCTGCAGCTGCGAGCCGCCGCCGGTGAGCACAATGCCGGCCGAGAGCTTGTCGTGCAGGCCCATGCGGTAGATTTCGGCATACACCAGCTCCATGATTTCCGACATGCGGGCCTCGATGATGTACGCCAGGTTTTTCAGCGAAACCTCTTTGGGCGGGCGGTTGGGCAGGCCGGGAATGCTCACGATTTCGTAGTCGCTGGCTTCCTGGGCAATGGCTTTGCCAAACTTCACCTTCAGCTGCTCGGCCTGGCCGGGGGCCACGTTGCAGCCCGCTTTGATGTCCTGGGTGATGATGTTGCCGCCAAACGGCAGCACCGCCGCGTGCCGGATGATGCCGTCCTTGAACACGGCGAGGTCCGTGGTCCCACCGCCGATGTCAATCAGGGCCACGCCGGCCTCCTTTTCCTCTTCGGAAAGAATGGACATGCTGCTGGCCAAGGGCTCGAGAATCAGGTCGGCGATTTCCAGCCCGGCCTTGGTCACGCATTTGTTGATGTTGTTGATGGCCGTGCTTTGGGCCGTGATGATGTGGAAGTTACCCTCCAGGCGCACGCCCTCGTAGCCCACGGGGTCGGCGATGCCTTCTTCGTAGTCCACCTTGTAGTCCTGCGGCATCACGTGGATGATTTGCGAGCCGGGCTGGGTCACGAGGCGGTACATGTCCTGGGTGAGGCGGTTCACGTCGTCGGGCCCGATGGTGTCGGCCGAGTTGCGCGTGATACTGCCGTTGTGCTGCAGGCTTTTGATGTGCTGCCCGGCAATGCCCACGTTTACCACTCCAATGCTAATTCCGGACTGTTCCTCGGCTTGCCGAATGGCCCGTTTTATGGCGTCTACGGTTTTGTCAATGTTGAGCACGATGCCGCGCGACACGCCCTCCGACACGGCCTTGCCCATGCCCAGGATTTCGAGTTTGCCAAATTCGTTTTTACGGCCCACCAGGGCGCAGATTTTGGTGGTACCAATGTCGAGCCCGACGACGATTTTATCTTGATGCATAGGAGCGGTGCTGGCGAGCGGTGAAGAAGCGGTGGGTTGGAAATGAGACGGTGTGAGCCTTACGGCTTATGTTTCAGCGAATTGTCATTCGCAAATAATCTGATTTTGGTATTCTACGTTCACGCGGTGGTAGGTATCCCACCCCAAAACTGACGGAATTTGCCGGTAAAATACCATAAGCTTGGCAAATTTCTCGGAAATATTTTCGGGCGGGCCGAATTCGATGCGCTGGTCGCCCACTTGCTGGGTGAAGGAGAGCTTGCCGCCGGGCTCGACAAACACCTCCGCTACCTGCGCTTTCCAGAACTCGTGCTCGTCGACGTACCGCAAAAAAGCCAAGTAGCGCCGCCCGGTGCTATCCTGGAAAAATGCAGTTGGTAACGCCCCGCCGCCGGGCCGCGCCACCGTGGCCACGTGGGCCGTAAACAAGGGCGACAGGGGCAAGGGCCGGCCCTCGGCGTCCACGTAGGTGTCGAGGCGGGTATCGGGGTGAGTGAGGCGGGCAATGGGGCGGTTTTGGCGCACGTCGGCGTGCAGGTTGCCGGCCAGGTCGCGGTACACCTGGGCTTCGCGCACGAAGGGATGGGCCCGCAGGCGGCCCTCGAGCTCGCGCAGGCGCGGGCCCGCGGGGCGGGTGCCCAACACAGGCTCGGCGCCGCCTTTGGTGAGCAGGGCGGTGACGCCGCGCTCGCTGATGAAGTAGTTATCAAACTCGTTGGCCACGTTCACCACCACGGCGCCCACCGGCCGGGCGGCTTGGCGTACTGCCGCAAACACGCCCAGCCCGCCCAGCACCAACAGGCAAACGGCAGCAACTAAAAAATTTCGAACGGTGCGTTCCAAGTGCGGATGGATGAGGTAAGATTGGTGATTAACAAAACGGACGAAGCGGGGCAATTATTTCCAGCGCTCGGTCAGGATTGATTTTAATTGGGGGACCAACGTGTCAATATCGCCGGCGCCAACCGTGGCCATGATGTCGAAGGAAGTATCGATTTGGGCCGCTTCCAACACCTGGGCCTTGGTTCGAATGGCTTTGATTGGAGCGGTGATGGCCGCTAAGAGTAGCTCGGAAGTTATACCCGGCAAAGGCTTTTCGCGGGCGGGGTAAATATCCAACAAAAATACCTCATCTGCAATACTTAAGCTCTCCGAAAAGCCTGCTGCAAAGTCCCGGGTGCGGGTAAAAAGGTGGGGCTGAAAAATAACCCGCAGCCGCTTGCCCGGATAAAGCGCCCGCACGGAACGCAAAAAGGCCTCGATTTCGCGCGGATGATGGGCATAGTCGTCCAAATAGACTTTGTGGGCCGTGGTCACAACGAATTCAAACCGCCGCTTCACGCCGCGGTAATCGGCCACGGCGGCGCGGATTTTTTCGGAATCAATGCCGTGTATTTGGGCCACGGCCACGGCCGCCAGCATGTTTTCCACGTTGTGGTAGCCCGGCACGGCCAACTTCAAGCCGTCGACCTGGCCGGTGGGGCCGTGCAGGTTGAAGCGAAACCGGTGCCCTTCGGCCGAAATGCCGGTGGCAAACAGGTCCGGTCCCTGGGCGGCCGTCAGCCCGTAGCGGATAACGCGGGTCCCGGCCGGCGCCGCGGCCGCCACGCTGGGGTCGGCGGTGTGGTTGACGATGAGCGTGCCGCCGGGCTTGAGCTGGGCCACGAACTGGCGAAAAGATTCTACCAGGGCCGCTTTATCTCCATAAATGTCGAGGTGGTCGGCGTCGGTGCTTGTGACGATGGCGACGTCGGGAAACAGGGTAAGAAAGCTGCGGTCGTACTCGTCGGCCTCCACCACAATGGGGGCCGCGGGCGTAGCCGGCAGCAGCAAGTTGCTGCCCAGGTTCACGGCGATGCCGCCCAGGAAGGCGCCCACGTCGAGGCCGGCGTGGTGCAGCAGGTGGGCCACCATGCTGCTGGTGGTGGTTTTGCCGTGGGTGCCGGCCACGGCAATGGTGTAGCGGCCCTGCGTGAGCACGCCCAACACCTGGCTGCGTTTCCGGATGTCGTAGCCCTGGGCCCGCAGCCACGCCCATTCCAGGCTCTCGGCGGGAATGGCGGGGGTAATTACGACGAGGGTTTGGTCGCGGTGCGCGCGGATTTCGGCCGGAATACTGTCCACCGCATCGGCGTAATGAACGGCAATGCCTTCGGCGGCCAAGGCTTGGGTTAACGGGGTTTCGGTTTTGTCGTAGCCGCTCACGCGGTGCCCCTTGGCCTGGAACCAGCGCGCCAGGGCCGACATGCCGATGCCGCCGATGCCGAGAAAAAAGACGTTGGGAAACTGCTCCAAGATTTTAATATGAGTCGTGTCGAAAAGTCATGCTCATCTGGCGTCCGCTGGTCGAAGGACCTCTCCCGCGCAAATAATTAATTAGAGTTGCAGTAGAAATGCTTCGACCAGCGGACGCCAGATGAGCACGACGGGCTATTTTAATTTTTAATCAATTTCAACAGTTCGTCCACAATCAATTCGGTGGCGTGCGGCCGGGCCAGCTCGCGCACGCGCGAGCTGAGCTGCAGCTGGCGCGCGGGGTCGGCCAGCAGGCGCAGGGCTTCGTCGTAAAGGCGAACGGGGGCGTGCTCGTCGGTGATGAGCACGGCGGCGCCTTTGCCCACCAGCGCCAGCGCGTTCTTGGTTTGGTGGTCTTCGGCCACGTTGGGCGAAGGCACCAGGATGCTGGCTTTGCCGGTGAGGCACAGTTCCGACACCGACAGGGCGCCGGCGCGACTCACCACCACATCGGCCGCGGCGTAGGCCAGGTCCATGCGTTGGATGAATTCGAGGGCGTGCAGGCCGGCTTCGGCAAACGGGGCGGCTTGCTCCTGCGCCTGGGGGTAGTAGAGCTTGCCGGTTTGCCAAAGCAGCTGCACCCCGGCGGCGCGCAGGCGGCCGAGGGCGGCGGCCGTGGCCAGGTTGAGGGTGCGGGCGCCCAGACTGCCGCCCACCACGAGCAAGGTTTTCTTGGCGGGGTCGAGGCCGAAGAAGGGCAGGGCTTCGGCGCGGCGGCCGTCGGCTATTTCGGTGCGCACGGGGTTGCCGGTGAGCACGAGCTTGCTGGCGGGAAAGAATTTCTCCATGCCATCGTAGGCCACGCAAATGCGGCCCACCCGGCGCGCGAGCAGCTTATTGACCAGGCCGGCGTAGGAATTCTGCTCCTGAATGAGCGAGGGGATGGCGCGCGAGGCGGCCGCCAGCAGCACCGGGGCCGAGGCGTACCCCCCCACCCCCACCACGGCGTCGGGCCGGAACTCCTCAATCAGCTTGCCGGCTTTGCGCACCGAACGAAACACGCGGACGGGAAACAGCAGGTTTTGCGGCGTGAGCCGGCGCTGCAGGCCGCTGATGTCGAGGCCCACAATCCGGTAGCCGGCTTCGGGCACGCGGGTCATCTCCATGCGGCCGTTGGCGCCCACGAACAGGATTTCCGCGTCGGGCCGGCGGCGGCGCAACTCGTTGGCAATGGCCACGGCCGGGAAGATGTGCCCGCCCGTGCCGCCGCCGCTGATGATGATGCGAAGGGGAGAATTACTCATAAATAACTGAACGCCCCGCTGCGCGTGGCGCGGCGGGACCGATAAATTTACCGCTACGCGTACTGCGCGCGCTGGCTGGGGATGCGGGCCGTGTCGTCGGGTTCGCCGGTCATGGGGCGCACCTCGCGCTCGCCGCGGCTCACGGCCAGGATGATGCCGATGCTGATGCCGGTGAAAATGAGCGAGGTGCCGCCCATGCTCAGCAGCGGCAGCGGCAGGCCCGTGATGGGGCCCAGGCCCACGGCCACGCCCATGTTCACCAGCGCCTGCAGCACGAGGCTGAAGCTGAGCCCCGCCGAGAGCAGCCCCCCGAAGGCCCCGTAACTGTTCATCACCGTTTTCAGCCCCCGGTAGAGGAAGGCCAGGTACAGGAACAAAACCACGGCGCCGCCCAGCAGGCCGTATTCCTCAATGATAATGGCGTAAATAAAGTCGGAATACGGGTGGGGCAGGATGTTGCGCTCGGTGCTTTTGCCAGGGCCCTTGCCGGCGATGCCGCCGGTGGCGATGGCGATGTAGGAGTGCTCGAGCTGAAACGGCGTTTTCTTGGTGGGGTCGGAGAAATTTTCGAGGCGCGACTGCACCGTTTTCCAGCGTTGGCCGCTGGCCAGCGCGCCGCCGCCCACCGTCACGCCAATCACCACCATCACCAGCATTTGCTTGAGGGGCACCCGGCCGATGAACATGAGCAGCAGGCACGTCACAAACAGCAGCGACGAGGTAGACGCGTTGGTGAGGGCAATGAGGCCGCAGATGATGCCCACCCAGAGCATCACCGGAAACAAGGTGGTCCAGAAATCGCCGAGGTGTTGCTGGCGGCGGCTGAGCATGCTGGCCAGGTGCGAAATCAAGGCCAGCTTGGCTAGGTCAGAGGGCTGGAAGGTTTGGTTAATCACCGGAATAGTCATCCAGCGCGAGGCCCCGTTGGTTTCGCCGCCCAGCAGGTACGTGAACAGCAGCAGCGGCACCGAAATGAGCAGGGCGTACAGCGCCAGCCGCGAGTAGTAGCGGTAGTCGATGCGGTGCGCGAGCCACATAAACCCCAGGCCCGCCACAATCAGGGCGCTGTGCTTGAGCAGGAAGGCCTCGGTGTTGCCGTTCATCTTCTTGTAGGCCAGCGTGCCGGTGGCCGAATACACCACGGCAATGCTGATGAAGGAGAACAAAAACACGATGGCCCACAGAATGGGGTCGCCCTTGAGGTTGCGTTGCAGCCAGATTTTTACGGGTTCCATGTCGGTGAGCTGGTGAACTGGTGAGCTGGTGAAATGGTGGTTGGGGAGTTGGGGAGGAAAAAAGCGAGTGGAAAACTCACCATTTCACCAGCTCACCAGCTCACCGACCGCGGCGGCGAATTGCCGGCCGCGGTCTTCGTAGTTGGCAAATAAGTCGAAGCTGGCGCAGCAGGGCGAGAGCAGCACCACGTCGCCGGGGGCGGCCAGGGCGGCGGCGCGGACCACGGCGTCGGCCATGCTGCGGGTTTCTTCGACGTGGGGAATCAGGGGGTCGAAGGCGGCGCGGAGCTTGGCGTTGTCCACGCCCAGGCACACGAGGGCCTTCACGCGACTGGCAGCCAGGTGCTCCAGACTAGTGTAATCGTTGCCCTTATCGGTGCCGCCGGCAATCCACACAATGGGCTGGTGCAGGCCGTCGAGGGCGTACCAGGCGGCTTCCACGTTGGTGGCCTTGCTGTCGTTGATGAAGCGCACGCCGTCGATTTCGCCCACCACCTGCAGGCGGTGGTCGGCGTTGCGGAACGTGGCCAGGCCGGCTTCAATCTGCGCGGTGCCGAGGCCGGCCACCCGAGCGGCCAGCACGGCGGCCAGCGTGTTCTGCCGGTTGTGCTGGCCGATGAGGGGCGAGTGAGCCGTGCTCAACTCCTGGCCGCGCTCTTCGTCGAGGCCCGGAGTGAGGTTGGTGCACAGCACGTCTTCGGCGGTGTAGTAGCCGGCCAGGTGCACGTCGTGGCGGTGGTGCAGGCTGAAGGGCAATTGCCGCGTTTCCAGAAAGGCCGACTGGAAGTACTTATTCGTCACCTCGTCGTCCGCGTTGTAGATGAAGCTGCCGCGGCCGTCCAGGTTGCGGGCAATGCGCAGCTTGGCCTGGGCGTAGTGCTCCAGCGAATAGCCGTAGCGGTCGAGGTGGTCGGGCGTGATGTTGAGCAAGATGGCCACCCAGGGCCGAAATTCGTGGGTGTCGTCGAGCTGAAAAGAGCTCAGCTCGACCACGTAGTATTCAAACTTGTCTTCGATAACCTGCTCGGCCAGCGAAAAGCCCACGTTGCCGGCCAGGCCCACGCTGAAACCGGCTTCTTTCAGAAGGTGGTAAATGAGCAGCGTGGTGGTGGTTTTGCCGTTGGTGCCCGTGACGCAGATGCACTGGGCCCGGGTGTAGCGGCCGGCAAACTCAATTTCGGAGATAATCGGAATGTTCTTTTCGCGCAGGGCCTGGACGACCGGGGCTTTCTCCGGAATGCCGGGGCTTTTGATAACTTCCCCGGCTTGCAGGATGCGCTCGAGGGTGTGTTGATTTTCCTCGAATTCGATGCCAGCCGCCGCCAGCTGCTGCTTGTATTCGGGCTGGACGACACCGCGGTCGGAAACGAACACGGCAAAACCCTTCGCCTGCGCGAGGAGGGCCGCGCCGACGCCGCTTTCGGCCGCGCCTAGAATTACAACGTTCTTTTTCTGTTCTGTCATCTCTGTTATCACTGTTATCTCTGTCATCCTCATCTTGCGTCCGCGGAGCCAAGAACCTTATCACGTGGAGGTTTACACCAAGCAGGGCGACCGTGATAAGGTCCTTCGCGCTGCGGACGCAAGATGAGGATGACAGTTTTTTTTAGCGTAGCTTGAGGGTAACCAAGGTGATGACGGCCAGTAGAATGCCCACAATCCAGAAGCGCGACACAATTTTGGATTCGTGGTAACCCAGCTTCTGGTAGTGGTGGTGCAGGGGCGACATGCGCAGCAGGCGGCGCCCCTCGCCGTACTTGCGGCGGGTGTATTTGAACCAGCCCACCTGCACCATCACCGAAAGGTTCTCAATCAGAAACACGCCGCACAGAATCGGAATCAGCAACTCTTTGCGCACGATGAGGGCCAGCACGGCGATGATGCCACCGAGCGCCAACGAGCCCGTGTCGCCCATGAAAACCTGCGCCGGGTAGCTGTTGTACCACAAAAATCCGATGCATGCCCCCACGAATGCCGTGCAGAAAATGACCAGCTCGCCCGAATCCGGAATGAACATCACGTCGAGGTAGTCGGCCAGCAGCACGTTACCGCTCACGAAGGCGAAGATGGCCAGCGTGACGCCGATGATGGCCGAAGTGCCCGCCGCCAGCCCGTCGAGGCCGTCGGTGATGTTGGCGCCGTTGCTCACGGCCGTAATCAGAAAGATGACGATGGGGATGTAGAGAACGCCGTAGAGGCCGTTGAAAAACGTGCCGGCCGTGGCGAACAGGTCGCCGTAGTTCAGCTCGTTGTTTTTCATGAACGGCACCGTGGTTATCATCAGGTGCACGTCCTTGAACACTTTGCTGGCCTCAATGGCCGAGTACTGGCCGCTGGGCAGCAAGTATTCGCGCACCGTGATTTCGTTGCTGTAGAACAGCACCCAGCCCACGGTGATGCCCAGCCCCACCTGGCCTAGCACCTTGAAGCGCCCGCTCAGGCCCTCTTTATTCTTGCGAAATACCTTGATGTAGTCGTCGAGAAAGCCAATCAGCCCCAGCCACACCGTGCTCAGAATCATGAGGATGATGTAGATGTTGCGTAGCCGGGCCAGCAACAGCACCGGCACCAGAATGGCCAGGATGATGATGAGGCCGCCCATCGTGGGCGTGCCTTTTTTCTCGTTCTGCCCCTGCAGGCCCAGGTCGCGGATGCTTTCGCCCACCTGTTTTTTTTGCAACACCCGGATGAGGCGGTGGCCAAAAGTTTGGGCGATGAGCAGGGAAATGACCACGGCCAGCCCGGCCCGGAACGTGGTGTACTGAAACACGCCCGTGCCCGGCAGGTGGTAATGTTCGTGGAGGTAACGGAAGAGGTAATAGAGCATCGCGGGTTACTTGCCTAGCCTGGCAAAAATTTCGGTCAGAATAAGCTTGTCGTCGAAGGGCGTTTTCACGCCCCGGATTTCCTGATAGGTTTCGTGGCCCTTGCCGGCCACCAGCACAATGTCGTCGGGCCCGGCCAAGCGCACGGCGGCTTCGATGGCGGCGCGGCGGTCGGGCACGGTGCGCAGCTTGGCCGCGTCGGGGGCCGTCACACCGGCTTGCATCTGGGCCAGTATCTCGAGGGGGTCCTCGAAGCGCGGGTTGTCGGCGGTGAGGATGACGTGGGTGGACAAGCGGGCGGCCAGGTTGGCCATCACGGGGCGCTTGGCGGCGTCGCGGTTGCCGCCGCAGCCCACCACGGTGATAATTTGCTGGCTGGGCTGGCGGATTTCGTGCAGCGTCTGGAGCACGTTTTCCAGCGCGTCCGGCGTGTGGGCGTAGTCGATGATGCCGGTCACGCGCTGCTGCGGCGACACCACCGGCTCGAACCGGCCCGGCGCCGTGGTCAGGCCCGAGAGGATGGTGAGCACCTCGGTGGGCTCCTCGCCCAGCAGCACGGCCGCGCCGTAGGTGGCCAGCAGGTTGTAGGCGTTGAACACGCCAATGAGGCGGAACAGGATTTCGCGGCCCTCGATTTCCAGGTGCAGGCCATGCACTTCGTTGGCCACCAGCTTGGCCCGGAAGGTGGCGGCCCCGCGCAGGGAGTAGGTTTCGCGGCGGGCGGCGGTGTTTTGCAGCATCACCGGGCCGCGCTTGTCATCGGCGTTGGTGAGGGCGAAAGCCGTTTTGGGCAGCGCATCGAAAAAGCCTTTTTTGGCCTTCAGGTAGTTGTCGAAGGTGCCGTGGTAGTCGAGGTGGTCGTGGGTGAGGTTGGTGAACACGCCGCCGGCAAAGCGCAGGCCCGTGACGCGGTGCTGGACCACGGCGTGGCTGCTCACCTCCATGCAGGCGTGGGTGCAGCCGGCGGCCACCATGCGGGCCAGCAGCGCGTTCAGCCGGATGGCGTCGGGCGTGGTGTGGGTGCTGGGGATGACTTCCTCGTCAATCTGGTTCTGCACCGTGCTCAGCAGGCCGGCGTGGTAGCCCAGCTCGCGCAACAGCTTGTGCAGCAGCGTGGCACAGGTGGTTTTGCCGTTGGTACCCGTTACGCCTACCAGCGTGAGCTGGCGCGAGGGGTGCCCGTGAAACGCCGCCGCCATGTGGCCCAGCGCTTCGGCCGAGTCGGCCACCTGCACGTAGGCCGTGCCGGGGTTCAATTCCGCCGGCAACTCCTCGCAGATGACCGCGGCCAGCCCCTGCCCCACGGCTGTGGCGATGAACTGATGGCCGTCGGTGGCCGTGCCGCGCAGGGCACAGAAGGCTACGCCCGGCCCGGCTTCGCGCGAGTCGAGGGTGAGGCTGGTGATGGGCACGTCGGCGGGGCCGTGCTGGGCGAGCACGTTCACGTCGGTAAGCAGGGAGAAAAGG
>Ga0123336_10002338_pt1 | contig 16507 bp, 8 predicted proteins | sample SSSSmetaG_FD_96466 | JGI IMG/M metagenome (GOLD analysis project Ga0123336, IMG submission 96466) | Glacier valley bacterial and archeal communities from Borup Fiord, Nunavut, Canada, to study Microbial Dark Matter (Phase II) - ​SSSS metaG | ecosystem: Environmental > Aquatic > Freshwater > Ice... | reverse complement strand
TGTTTTATATACAACGTTCATCGGGGCCTCTATTGCCGGTCTTGGAGATATTTATAGCCAATTGCAGCGATCAATAGGTTCTTCTGAACGGATTCTTGAAATTCTTGATCAACCAGATGAAAGTAACGCATCTCATCGTTCTTTAAAATTAACGGGAGCCGTTTCCTATGAGAGTGTAGAGTTCTCTTATCCAACTCGTTCTGATATTACAGTATTGAAATCTATTTCCATTTCAATAAAACCGGGTGAAAAAATAGCATTAGTAGGCCCAAGCGGTTCAGGTAAATCAACTATAGCAAGCTTGTTGATGCGTTTTTATGATCCCAATAAAGGGACTATTCTCGTTGATGGGAGAGATATTTCATCGTATGGCCTTTCCGCTTACCGTGAAAATATTGGAATTGTCCCCCAGGAAGTAATCCTGTTTGGAGGTACTATTCGCGAGAACATTGCTTATGGAAATCCAACAGCCACTGAACAAGAAATATTCGACGCTGCGCAACAAGCAAACGCATTGGAATTCATTGAAAGCTTTCCTGAAAAATTTGAAACGCTTGTCGGTGATCGCGGCGTTAAGCTTTCGGGCGGTCAACGTCAACGCATTGCGATAGCACGAGCGATATTAAAGAACCCATCAATATTGATTCTCGATGAAGCAACGAGTTCGCTCGACGCTAAATCGGAACAGTTAGTACAAAGTGCATTGGAAAAATTGATGGAAAACAGGACCACCATTGTAATCGCTCACAGGTTAAGCACGATAAGAAAGGCGGATCGAATCTTAGTTATCAAAGACGGTCAGATCTCCGAATCCGGCTCACACGAAGAACTTTCAATTCTTGCTAATGGTATTTATCGTAGCTTACTTATGCTTCAATGGGAGAAAGAGTTGTGAGAAAGTTGGAATGAAGAAACGGTTTCCTTTAAATGATAATCAGCATATACACTTGTAAGGTTTCAGGTTTTAAGATTAATTTTTAGCTTTGGTGATTAATTGAGGTGATTATGGGCCAATTGACCGGTAATCACCTCTTTTTTACCCAAAAACGCTGATTAAACTGGCAATGCTCCTTTTCTCTCTGTTTAGAAACAACAGTTCTGCAGAAACTATCTTGTTCGGAGTCTTCGCCGTAATAATCGTAGTTTTTCTATTTCTGGATCTTGGCCTCCTTAACAAGAAGGCTCATAAGATCAGTACCAAGACTGCGCTTTATCAATCCATTTTCTGGGTATTGGTAAGCACTCTGTTTGGGTATCTAGTATATCATTTTGACGATAGCGCTGATGGCGGTGCGGATGCATTGCTTGAATATTTCTCCGCCTATCTGACAGAATACGCCTTATCCGTAGACAACATATTTGTCATCCTGCTTATTCTTAAATATTTCACAGTTAAAGAAGAATATTATCACAAGGTTTTATTCTGGGGAATTCTTGGCGCGGTAGTTTTCAGAGGTATTTTCATTTTCGTTGGAGCGTATGTTATTGCTCAGATTCATGAAATATTATATGTATTCGGTGTATTCCTTATATACTCTGGTATCAAGATATACTTTGAGGACAGCGATGAAAAGATCGATCCTGAAAAGAATCCTGTCATGCGCCTCTGCCGTAAGTTCCTTCCTATCAGCAAAGATGAAAAAGGAGGTCAGTTCCTTGTTCGCGAAAACGGAAAAATCTTCTTTACTCCATTGTTCCTTGTCGTTGTCTTAATTGAAACAACTGACTTGATTTTCGCAGTCGATTCTATTCCTGCAGCCTTTGCGATCACTCAAAACGAGTTTTTGATCTATACATCAAACATTTTTGCAGTTCTTGGACTTCGTGCAATGTTTTTCCTGTTAGCAGGCATCATTGACAAATTTTATTTGTTACAAAAAGGCCTTTCTGTTATTCTTTTCTTCATTGGAGCCAAGATGCTATTGGAGATTATAGATTTCGAAATCCCCGTGATGCTATCATTCGTAGTGATCATCGCGACACTTACGCTGTCAATTGTATTCTCTATGCTGGTTCCTAAGAAGGAGAAAGAAGAAGCATAGATTACCCTGCGAGCAAGTTTTTTAAACTTCGATCTTGCATTCAAATTCCTTTCTGTAATTTCCCTTCCTAACAAACTGGAATGAGATCGCCGTTAACTGTTTTTTTCTCACTCTTATTTTTCGACGTCTGCAGCCAGACATCACTCGGTATTGGAATTGTATGGATTGACTTTGATGATAAAACGGTGGTTGAACTGTATGATACCCCAACCGACCGGAATCCGGTCAGGAAAATAGTATTCTTCTATGACATTCAGGCAAACAGCAGCAGCATTCGTGATTTCAACAAAGATAAGAAATGGCTTAAGCCGGAATTGATCTGGCTTGAATATTCGCAATTTAACTTTCGATGTAAATCGCAAAATGAAAATTGGTTTGAGGTGATTGTGAATAATGAAGATGGATCAACCCTTTGGATCAAGCGCAATGATGAATCAAAATTTGAACGATGGGATGAGTATCTTAAACACATGTATGCTGTAACACGATTGAACAACAAAACGCAATCAATCTATGAATCACTTTCTGAGGATTCCAAGAAAATAGAATATGAAGGCCGCGATTGTTTTAAAGTACGCAACGTGAAGGATGAATGGATAGAAATTTACTCTGCTGATTACTGTGATCAGAAAGGCAGAACGATTGTGAAGTCAGGATGGGTAAAGTGGAGGAGCGGCGATGCGTTGTTGATAAAGTATTATACAACGAGTTAAAAGGTTTAAGTTCATAATTCAGGTATCTGATCGATAGTAACACGACACACTAAACAATAGAAAGATGAGTTTAGGGATAGAATACGATTCGAATAACGATCTTGTTTTCTGTGGACCTTCGATGTAATCAAAATATTACACCAGGTCCATCACTCCCTTTCCTTTTGCCGGCAAACTCGTTACTCCCATCAAAAACTCATCCACTACTCGCGCAGCTTCTCTTCCTTCTGAGATAGCCCACACCACAAGCGATTGTCCACGACGCATATCACCGGCAGAAAAAATAGTGTCAACGGAAGTTTTATAATTGTGAGCAAGTACATTTCCGCGCTCATCATAATCAACGCCAAGCTGATTTAACAAACCATTTTTTTGTGGATGCAAAAATCCAAGAGCAAGTAATGCAAGCTCACACGGGACTGTCTTTTCTGTTCCGGTAATTTCTTTTAAGTGTAGTGGTTTGTCAGGATCCACCTTCACCCATTCCACTTCAACAACTTTTATTGCCTTCAGATTACCAGCATCATCGCCAATAAATTCTTTTGTAACGATCGCCCATTGCCGTTCACAGCCTTCTTCATGAGAAGTAGATGATCTTAAAACCATAGGCCAGTTCGGCCAGGGAGTGGATTCGTGACGGGAATCCGGTGGACGATTTAAAATTTCGATCTGGGAAACGGACTTCGCCTCATGGCGGTTTGAAGTACCTACACAGTCAGAACCCGTATCACCACCACCAATCACCATCACATTTTTTCCAGTAACAAAAATGTCTTCCACTAAAACTTTTTTGCTGCTAACGCGTCTGTTTTGTTGTGTGAGAAAATCCATTGCAAAGTGAATGCCCTTAAGATTTCTTCCGGGAATCTGAAGATCGCGAGGGACTGTTGAACCACCACACAATACAATTGCATCAAACTCTTCTTGCAATTGTTCAACCTTTACATTCTCACCAATATTTGATTTCGTTTTGAATATGATCCCTTCTTCTTTCAGGATGTTCACACGACGCTCAAGTACGCCCTTGTCAAGCTTGAAATCGGGAATACCATAGCGAAGCAGTCCACCAACTTCATCAGAGCTTTCAAATACAGTTACTAAATGCCCTGCAGAATTTAATTGAACAGCTGTTGCCAGTCCGCTCGGACCAGAACCAATGACAGCAACTTTTTTTCCTGTACGTAATACCGGGATTTTTGGAACAACCAACCCTAACTCAAATGCCTTTTCAATAATTGATTTCTCAATATATTCGATAGCTACCGCCGGCTTATTGATCGCGAGCACGCATGACGATTCACATGGGGCTGGACAAATCCTTCCGGTGAATTCAGGGAAGTTATTTGTTGAAACCAGTATATCATACGCCTGTTTCCAGTTGCCATGATACGCTGCATCATTAAATTCCGGAATATTATTTCCAAGTGGACAGCCACTGTGACAAAATGGAACGCCGCAATCCATGCAACGCGCCGCCTGTCGCGCAGTCAATACACCATCAACGCTCCCTTCCACTTCTTTATAATCATGAAGTCTTTCCTGGATATCTCTCTTCTTCGGAACTTCTCTCTCGACTTCTATGAATCCTGTTGGCTTGCCCATTTGAAAACTGGTTGTTGGTAATAGTCGTTGGTTTTTTGTCGTTAACTAAAAATTAATCTTGCCATTCATGCAGCATGTTGTCGACTGCTTTATTGTTAATTGTTAATTAACGCACTTTCATACTTTTAATTTGGAACACCTATGCCTGTTATTTAATTGCTTACTGCCTATTTATTAATTCACGCTTTCACCGCCATTTGCTTCTTCATCGCTTTACGTTTCTCAAGCACCGCCTTGTACTCCACCGGCATCACCTTCATAAATTTCACAAATGAATTTCCCCAATTTTTAATAAGGTCATGTGCTATTTCACTTCCTGTAGTAGTGAAATGATCCATGATCATTGTGCGAAGTGTTTGCACATCGTCAAGGTCCATTTTATCAAACATCACCATTTCCATATTGACGTTCTTTGCAAATGTTTTCTTTGGATCGTACACGTAAGCAACTCCCCCACTCATACCTGCAGCAAAATTTCTTCCTGTTTCGCCAAGTACAATAACAGTTCCTCCCGTCATGTATTCACATCCGTGATCACCAACGCCTTCAACAACTGCATTGACACCCGAATTTCTCACAGCAAATCGTTCCCCTGCTCTTCCGCGAATAAATACATCGCCGGAAGTTCCTCCATACAATGCTGTATTTCCAATAATAATATTTTTTGATGGATCGTACGTAATGCGCTTGTCAGGATACACAATGATGCGTGCGCCGGAAATTCCTTTTCCGAAATAATCATTGCTATCGCCTTCTAATTCAAACGTAATTCCTTTCGCAGCAAATGCACCGAAACTCTGTCCAGCAGTGCCATGAAACTTATAATGAATTCCACTGCGTTCGGCCAAAGCCATTTCTGAATTCTTATATTGCTTTGTGATCTCGTTGGATAACATTGCTCCTACTGCACGATCTTCATTTGTAATGGCGAACACACCATGAACCGGGTCACCATCGGTTAGGAAGGGTTTTGCAATCTTGATCATCTGACGATCAAGCACGCTCTCAATATCATGGTCCTGATTTTCCTGGTGGAACAATGCTGTATCAAGACTGATTGGTTCTTTGTAAAGTATCGGTGAAAGATCAAGGTTACCAAACTTCCAACGATCGTCTTCTGCTTCGCTAAATTCGAGATAATCGCTTTGTCCAACCATTTCATTGATCGTATGGAAACCAAGTTCTGCCATGATCTCACGCAACTCTTCGGCCAGGAAGGTAAATAAATTGACAACGTATTCAGGCTTACCGGTAAACAAGGCACGCAATTCTTTATTTTGTGTTGCAACCCCAACCGGACATGTATTCAAATGACATTTGCGCATCATGATACAACCTGTTGTTACCAATGCTGCTGTTGCAACTCCCCACTCTTCTGCGCCCAGCATTGCCGCGATAGCAAGATCACGACCCGTTCGTATTTGTCCGTCGGTTTGCAATACCACGCGACCGCGTAATTTATTCCTGACTAATGTCTGATGTGCTTCCGCTAAACCAAGTTCCCATGGCAAACCAGCATGACGAATTGAACTTAATGGCGATGCACCCGTTCCGCCATCGTGCCCTGAGATCAAAATTACATCAGCATGTGCTTTCGCAACACCGGATGCGATGGTGCCGACGCCCGCTTCTGAAACAAGCTTCACACTGATACGAGCTGCACGATTTGCATTCTTTAAATCAAAGATCAATTGAGCAAGATCTTCGATCGAATAAATATCATGATGCGGAGGTGGGGAAATCAAACCAACACCCGGCGTGGAATGACGCACACGTCCAATCCATTCATCAACTTTATGACCAGGAAGCTGACCTCCTTCACCAGGCTTTGCACCTTGTGCCATTTTTATTTGAAGCTCCTGTGCATTTGATAAATAATAGCTTGTGACACCAAAGCGCCCTGAAGCAACCTGCTTAATAGCTGAATTTTCCCAATCACCATTTTCTTTTCTATGAAATCGCGCTTCGTCTTCACCGCCTTCACCACAATTACTTTTTCCACCGATACGATTCATTGCGACAGCAAGCGTGCTGTGCGCTTCATACGATATTGACCCGAACGACATCGCTCCTGTTGCAAAGCGTTTGAAAATAGTTGACGCTGGCTCAACTTCACTTAACGGTATTGATTTTCCCTTACGGAATTTTAATAAGCTGCGAAGTGTGATTGCTTTTTCACTCTGCTCGTTAATGATCGAAGAGTATTTTTTATAAACCTTATAATCATTTGTCTTGGTTGCATGCTGAAGCAAATGAATTGTTTGTGGATTGAATAAATGTGCCTCACCGCGTTGCTTCCACTGATATACACCGCCCACCTCAAGCTTGATATCTTCCGGTACAGTTTTTCTAAATGCAAGACTGTGCTTTGCCAATGCTTCTTTCGCAATGTCATCCAATGTTAATCCACCGATGCGTGATACTGTTCCTGTGAAATAGCGATCAACAACTTCTTTGCTGATACCAAGTGCTTCGAAGATCTGAGCGCCGTGATATGACTGAAGTGTGCTGATACCCATTTTGCTCATGATCTTGAGCAACTCACCACACACAGCTTTTTTATAGTTGCAAAGAGCTTGTTCTTCTGTAAGTTTCTCGCTGAGCAAGCCTTTGTTCTTCATGTCCCAGATGGTTTGGAAAACCAAATAAGGATTAACGCCTGAAGCACCATAACCAATCAGCGTTGCGTAATGATGTGTTTCCCATACGTCACCAGCCTCCACTAATATTCCAACTTTACCACGAAGTCCTTTGCGAATAAGGTCATGATGAACAGCGGATACAGCAAGTAATGACGGGATCTGAGCATGACCGCTGTCAAAACTGCGATCCGAAAGAACAATAATTGTGAAGCCGTCTTCAATTGCGTCTGTTACATACTGACAAACACGATTCAAGCCTTTCTCCAATGAATCAGGTTCACCGCCGGATTTAAAATACGTGTAGATCGTTTTTGTTTGTAAGTGACGATGATCGATATGACGAATCTTTTCAAGATCACTATTGGATAAAATTGGAATCGGTAACTCAAGTGTGATACAATGCTCAGGAGTTTCTTCCAGTAAGTTCAGTGAACCACCTACATGAGTTAAAAGTGACATCACCAAACGTTCACGCGTTGAATCTATCGGAGGATTTGTTACCTGTGCAAACAGTTGTTTGAAATAACTTGATAAATGTTGTGCCTGGTTGGATAACACTGCCAACGGAATATCAACACCCATTGAACCCAAGGCTTCTTTACCGGTCTCACACATCTGTGAAAGAATGACACGAATATCTTCCGTTGTATAACCAAAAGAAACCTGGCGCATGATAAACGTGCGTGGATCATACTTGTGAAAGCTTCCGCCTGGTTCAGGAAGATCTTGTAATTTAATTTTATTCGCGCGCACCCATTCGCCGTAAGGCTGACGGGTACAAATATTTTTCTTTAGCTCATCATCGCTTATGATACGACCTTGTTCAAGATCAACGACAAACATTTTTCCTGGTTGAAGTCTTCCCTTCGTAACGATCTTTGCCGGGTCAATGTCAAGCACACCAACTTCTGATGCCATGATGATACGATCGTCATCCGTTACAACATAACGTGATGGACGTAATCCATTTCTGTCAAGGGTAGCGCCAACGATTTTCCCATCGGTGAATGTTATTGATGCAGGGCCATCCCATGGTTCCATGAGATTGGCGTGGTATTCATAAAAATCTTTTTTCTCCTGGCCCATCTGCTCGTTGCCATCCCATGCTTCTGGAATGAGCATCATCATTACATGTGGTAATGAGCGACCAGAATGTAAAAGCAATTCGATTACATTATCAAGATTGGATGAATCCGATTGAGCAGGATTGCATATAGGAAGAATCATGTCAAGCTCTTCCCGTGTAAAAGAATTAGAGGAAAAGAATGCTTCTTTTGATTTTAACCAATTAATATTTCCCTGGATCGTATTGATCTCACCGTTGTGCGCGATGTATCGGAACGGCTGGGCCAATCTCCAGGAAGGAAATGTGTTTGTTGAAAAGCGTGAATGAATAACAGCCAATGCAGAAACGACTTCTTCATGTTCAAGGTCAGCGAAATAATGTTTCAACTGACGGGAAGTTAACATGCCTTTGTAGGCGATCGTCTTGTATGAAAGCGAAGAGAAATAGAATTGATTATTCACACCTTGCACCGATTCAGTTACGATTCGGGTCGTGTACATTCTTAGAACGAAAAGCTTTCTTTCAAATTCATCGGTGTCGCTTATTCCCTCAGGTCGTTTGATGAAAATCTGCTCCATTACCGGCTCTGCGCGGAGGGCGGTTTCCCCGATTTCGTTGTTTCTGGTTGGCAAAAGCCGATATCCCAAAAGAGACATTTTCATCTTTTTGATCTGGCGATTCAGGACTGTCCGGCATTCCTCACGGGCTTTTGGATCTCGTGGAAAAAATACCAATCCCACCGCGTATTGTCCATAAGAAGGCAGTTTTATGCCTAATTTGTTACACTCATTGGTAAAGAATTCGTGGGGAATCTGGATCAAAATCCCCGCCCCATCACCTGTATTGGCTTCGCAACCGCACGCTCCACGATGACTCATGCGCTCCAGCATCGTAATAGCATCCATTACGAGCTGATGTGACTTTCGTGCTTTAATGTTGGCAATGAATCCTACTCCACAAGAGTCTTTTTCAAAGCTGGGATGGTATAATCCCTGGTTCGCATTCGTAATGTCTTTCAATCTTCTGATCTCCTCCTGAAAAGTTTAGCACAAACGTTGAAGGAAATAAATTTACTACGACGAAGTCAACAATGCGAGTTTGTTGTATAGTATTTTGATAAGTGGAGATATTTTAAGCTAACGGACGTAAGCGAAAACGATTGTGGGGAGCATAAGGCTAAAGGCCAAAATCTAAGTCGCAGCATATACGAGTCTAAATCTCTCTGAAAGTCTTTCCAGTTAATCATTCGGAAAGACTTATAAAACAGACAGTCATGGTTTGCATAGACTCAAGCTTTTAGCCTGAGTCTTTAAACTTCCAACCTACTCATGCCTCAACGCCTTGATCGGATTTGACATCGACGCTTTCAACGACTCATATCCAACTGTCAACAACGTGATCAGTGCGATCAATCCAATCGCTCCTGCAAAGACAAGGACAGAAAGCGGCGTTCGATATTCAAATCCCTGCAACCATTGGTTCGTTAAGTAGTAAGCAACTGGCAACGCGATGACACACGCTATCAACAATAATTTTCCGAACACACTTAGTAATAAGATCAATACTTGCGAATTGCTTGCTCCCATTGTCTTCCGAATTCCAATTTCTTTGATGCGTTGTTGTGACATAAATGAAGCAAGTCCATACAAACCGACACAGGTTATGAGTATTGCAAGCCATGAAAACTTCTCCGTGAGGGCTGCTACCTTTGTTTCACTTTCATACATGCGCCCGAACTCATCATTAATGAACCAATAATCAAATCCGAAATTCGGATAAACATCTTTCCATGTTTTTTCTATTGATTGAATCTTCTCTGCAATCTTTCCTTCCGGTAATCGTATATGAATGATTCTATCGTCTGTATGCGGTTTTGGGGAAATCGCCAAAGGTTCAATTTTTTTATGCATTGATCTATACGGAAAATCTTCCACGACCCCGATTACCGTTCCTGTTATCGGAAGTAGTGTTGTATCATTCCGGCCATAGCCTTGCACAAGACCAGGACGAATAATTGATTTACCAATAACTTCAGCCGGTGTTAAATGAAGGGCATTTACAGCAGATAAATTTATTAATACAGACGTTGAATCTGCTATATTCTTTGGATCAAAGTCGCGACCGGCAAGAAAGGTCAATCCAAATGTCTTTGGAAAGAAATAATCACCATTAAGTTGAAACCATTTATGCTTTTCTTCACTGAGTTCCGGAAACTGCATTTCCATGTTAATGGGTCCAAAAAAATCCAGTCTCGGAAGGTGGTTAGCGAGCGTCATGTCTGTGATCTCCGGATCACTTTCAACGGCGTTTTTAAATGCAAGGTATTTTCGGTCAGTTGCTGGTCCGGTAAAGCCACCATAACGTATTGATAGGATTTGATTTCCCGCCTCGTTTAGCTTCGAGTCCTTCATCAGACTCATTTGCCGAACAAGAATGACAGTACCCACAAGAAGTGTAACTGCTACAACAAATTGAACTGTAGTAAGGAATTGTCGGAAGATATTTGAGCCTTTTCGGAATGCGAATTTCCCTTTCAAAACTGTTGCAGGTTCGAAGCCTGAAACGAAGAGTGCCGGGTAGCTTCCGGCGAGAATTGTGACGAAGACAATTACTCCGAAGATGATCAACAGCATTGCGCTATTAAAAACATGTTGAAGGGTAAATGTCTTCCCTGTTAAAACATTGAATTGGGGGGTCAATAATACAACGAGAAGCACCGCAATAAATGCTGAGATCAACACTAATATGAATGACTCCAGCATGAACTGAAAAAATAGCTGAGTTCGTACACCACCGAACGTTTTACGAAGCCCGATTTCACGTGCGCGGCTTGCTGATTTGGCTGTTGAGAGATTGATGTAATTAATGCACGCAACCATGAGTATAAGAATGGCGATTGTAATGAATACATACACTGATTTTATGTCTGCCGTTTTGTGATCGATTGTCCAATCCATTTCTTTATCGAAGTGGATGTCGGTGATCTTGCGGATAACAGGCGTAAATTTAAAATCCCACTTATTCTTTGCGACTATTTCATTTGCCCGCTTCTGAAGGTCTGCCTGTATCTGGGGAATTTTTGATGGATCATCGATTGTGAAATATAATTGAGAAAAATAATTGTTGCCATCGTTATCACCCATAGATGTATTGAGCTTATTCTCCAGATCCTTTATAATGGGTTTCAACGCAAGAATATTTGCAACATATTTTGGATTAACATGTGAATTGGATGGGAGGTCTTTTGATACGGCTGTCACCATCATCTGTATCTTCGTCCCGTTCGTTGCGGAACCATGTGAAATGATAAGTGTTTTATTGATTGGATCTTCATCATCAAATAATTCTTTCGCGGTAGATTCGGAAAGGATAATACTGTTGATCTCTTTTAAAGGATTGTTTCTATCACCTTTTATAATCGGGAGATAAATGACCTTGGGAAAACTAGCCTCTGCCCACACCATGTCCTCAGTCATCGAAGTTCGGTCGTTCTTTTCATTGTAAAGACTGGTTGGCATACCATACGTATCGTAGCTGGTAATGGCGCCTACTCCAGGATAGTTCGATTGTATGTAATTATCCCAACCAGCAGGAGCATAGGGTGCGGCTTCCCGTTCACCATTCGGAAAATTGACGACGTAACCCATGCGATAGGTATTCATTGCATCAGGATGCATCGTGTCATAGGTTAACTCGTCTCTTACGTATAATAAAATGAATAACGCAGACGCCAGCCCCAATGCCAGGCCGAACATATTGACAACCGCGAAGCCACGTTGCTTGATAATGTTGCGGAATGCGAGCAAAAAATAGTTTAAAAGCATAAAAAAGAGGTTTTTAAGATTAAAATCGAATTCTTAACTAAGACCACATAAAGCCTACATCCCTTTACGTTGGCTTGAGTTTGAATATTCTTCTGGAGATCGAGCATAGAAAGGTGCATAACCTTAAGTTAAGTTATACTATCAAACGACTGTTTCGTTACAGGATGGACGTTTCTGTGACAATCTTTTACAAATAATTGAGAGACTGCCAGATGTTGGCATTTCAATTGCCAACAGTCGGTAAAAGATTTAATATTGACCTCTCATTAAATATCATTTCATGATCAAAGAATATATCCAATCTAATAAGGATCGCTTTCTCAGTGAATTATTTGAATTACTAAGGATTCCTTCCGTGAGTGCAGACAGTCGCAATGCAGGAGACGTGCGTAAAGCGGCCGAATATGTGGCTGAAAAATTAAAATCAGCCGGTGCTGATAAGGTTGAGCTTATGGAAACAAAAGGAAATCCTATTGTTTATGGAGAAAAAATCATTGATACAAAAAAACCAACTGTATTGGTATATGGACATTATGATGTTCAACCTCCAGACCCATTGAATTTGTGGAATACTCCGCCATTCGAACCAACCGTTCGTGATGGAAAAATTTATGCTCGTGGTGCATGTGATGATAAGGGCCAATTCTATATGCATATCAAAGCATTTGAAATCATGATGAAGCAAAATGTACTGAGTTGTAATATAAAATTCATGATCGAAGGTGAGGAGGAAGTAGGGTCAGAACATCTGGGAACATTTGTAAAAGAAAACAAAGCCAGGCTCAAAGCGGATGTGATATTGATTTCTGACACATCTTTGATTTCACTTGATCAACCATCTATTACTGTTGGCTTGCGAGGATTGAGTTATATGGAAGTTGAAGTTACAGGACCAAATCGAGATCTACATTCAGGAGTTTATGGAGGTGCTGTTGCTAATCCGGTGAATGTATTGAGTAAAATGATTGCCGCACTTCACGATGAAGATGGCCGCGTAACGATTCCCGGATTTTATGATAAGGTTGCGGAACTTACTGCCGACGAACGCAAAGCAATGAACGATGCTCCTTTTAATCTTGAAGAATATAAAAAAGAGCTAGGCATTGATGAAATAAAAGGAGAGAAGAATTACACAACAGTAGAACGCGTTGGTATTCGCCCAACGCTTGATGTAAATGGAATATGGGGAGGTTATACCGGCGAGGGGGCGAAAACAGTTCTTCCCTCTAAAGCGCATGCAAAAATTTCGATGCGACTTGTCCCAAATCAAGACCCGCAAGAGATCACTGACATGTTCACAAAACACTTTATCTCCATTGCTCCTACGTCAGTACAAGTGAAAGTAGTTGCCCATCATGGGGGTGAGCCCGCCGTAACACCGACCGATTCGAGAGCCTATCACGCAGCAAGCGATGCATTTAAAGAAGTGTGGGGCAAGAGTCCTATACCAACACGCGATGGTGGAAGCATTCCTATTGTTGCATTGTTTAAAAAAGAATTGGGACTTGATACAGTGTTAATGGGATTTGGGTTAGATACAGATGCACTACATTCACCGAATGAACATTATGGGATTAAGAACTTTTTGATTGGGATTGAAACGATTGTTACGTTTTATAAATATTACGGCAAATAATTCATTAATAACGTCATACCCCCGATCCACTGTACCTTTATTATTCACAGGTTTTTCCATAACCACACATCATGTAATAAGTGAACTTCATAACAAACTGGTAGCGTTCTTTAAAGGAGCTTTCGATTATTGTATAGGATTTTAACCTAAGGATTTCATAGTTTTTTAGGTAAAAGGCCGCCTTCGCAAGGGGTGGCCTTTTTATAAGATGTATTGCTCCGCACATATATGGTCCAAAAACAAAAGGGTGGATTAATCAATAATTATATTTTATATGTGTCCTAAGTGGTTGTTTTGCATTTTAATTTGTTAACGAAATCTAAATTATCACTCCTCTGACTTCCTTCCCAAACGTTTTTGACACCGCATGCGTTACCTTTGCATTCCGATAACATCATTATGAAGATTCGTTTATTTTACACCATTCTATTCCAGCTTATAACAATCATTTCGTCCGGGCAGATTCTTGAGCCAGCCAAATGGAGCTATTCATCATCTGCAACATCCGCTATTGTAGGTGATGAGATTGAATTGGTCTTCACAGCAACGATTGAAAAGAACTGGTATCTTTATTCAAGCGAATTTAATTGTGAAGATGGTCCGATAAAAACAACTGTCACATTTAAATCTGATCCAAGTTATAAATTGGTTGGTCCGCTTCGTGCCATTAATGCGTTGGACAAACATGATAAGATATTTGACTGCGATGTAAGGATCTTTAAACTAAAAGGTGAGTTCCGTCAGAAGATAAAAATTCTGTCGACTGCTTTAAAAGTTTTCACCGAAACAGAATACCAGGTATGCAGCGACATTGATGGAAAGTGTATTCCAGGGAATGAAGAATATACATTCAGCAATATTAAAATTACCGCTGCTATAAAAAAAAATGATGAACCAATAAATGATCAGGCAATTATAGATGTACAGCCTCTAAAAAAAGATAGCACCGTTACAACGGAAACAACGATTGCTCCAATCCAGGAAGTTTATACGAACAAAGGACCGGTCCTCGATCCTTCACTTGTTAAGGATGATGTTAATTCAAAATCGTACTGGGGATTCTTTCTTTTATCATTCATCGCTGGTCTTGCCGCACTTCTTACACCCTGTGTATTTCCAATGATACCAATGACGGTAAGTTTTTTTACGAATCGCGGGACAAAACTTCAGGCTTTATTATATGGAGCGTCAATCATTATAATTTATACGTTGATTGGTGCAGTGCTTGCTCCATTGATGGGCCCGGAAACAGCAAATCATCTTTCAACAGAGTGGATTCCTAATCTGATTTTCTTCTCAGTATTTATTGTTTTTGGTCTCTCCTTCCTGGGATTATTTGAGATCACCTTGCCGGGAAATTTTATCAACAAAGTGGATCAGCAATCAGAAAAAGGAGGTTTTTCAGGAGTTTTCTTTATGGCCTTTACACTGGTGCTTGTTTCATTCTCATGCACCGGTCCGTTAGTTGGAAGTATTCTAGTTTCATCTGCGGGTGGCGAGTTTGTTAAGCCCATCATTGGAATGTTTGGCTTCTCAGCTGCATTTGCAATTCCATTTACTTTGTTTGCATTCTTTCCGGGTTGGTTGAAGTCATTACCGAAGTCAGGTGGATGGCTTAATACCGTGAAAGTCGTTTTAGGATTTATAGAAATAGCACTGGCCTTTAAATTCCTAAGCATTGCAGACCAGGCATTCCACTGGAGAATTCTTGATAGGGAAATCAATCTTGCGATATGGATTGTTATCGCTGTATTCATTGGGCTTTATTTAATGAAAGGATTTCGATTACCCGGAGATACTGGCGCAGATGCTGAAGATAAAAAAATAAGCGTGTTGCGAACTTCATTAGCGATCGTAGTATTCACATTCGCCGTGTATCTAATTCCTGGAATGTGGGGCGCTCCGTTAAAAGCATTGGCTGGATACTTACCTCCAATGTCTACCCACGATTTTGATTTGATTGGAATCAACCGGAAAGACAATGCAAATGAAATTTGTGACGCTCCTAAATACTCCGAGTTCCTTCACCTTCCCCATGGATTGAATGGATACTTTGATTACAACCAGGCGATTGCATGCGCACGTCAGCAAAACAAACCATTGTTTATTGACTTCACTGGACACGGTTGTACCAACTGTCGTGAGATGGAAGCAAGAGTCTGGTCAGATCCACAAGTTTTGCAACGACTGAAAAATGACTATGTTGTTGTTGCTTTATATGTCGATGACAAAACTGAATTGCCCGAAAGCGAATGGAAAACTTCTACATACGATAAGAAAGTAAAGAAGACTATAGGTAAGCAGAACGCCGATCTTCAAATCACAAACCTTAATAACAATGCCCAGCCTTTTTATGTGCTTCTTGGAAAAGATGAAAGAGTGCTTGTATCCCCAAAGCCTTACGATCTGAGCGTTGATAACTTCGTGAAGTTCCTGGATGATGGAAAAGCGAAGTATAAGGAATTGTACAAATAAAGATTGTTATGTCTGCTGTTCTGATTTTTTATCGTTAGCAACCTGTCTTTTTTGCGCCTTTCCCGTCCTTTGCGGTTAAAAGCTCAGGTCGCGAAGCGGCCTTCTCATAAAAAACTGGCTCTTAGCCTCTTAAAACCCCAAAATCTCAAATTCCTTTAACTTTAGTAGATTTGAAATTGCTTTCTAAACGTTATACCATTTTTTAATCTCGTTTATAGTGAAGACCTGGAAAATTATAGCATGTGTTGGAATTGTTGCAGCAGCAGTAACAGCAGGATTTTTATTCATCGATCCAATTTTACTTTCTGAATGGAAAGAGGATTTGATGGTTGAAGAATCCGTTCAACGCATTGAAAAAGAAATCAAACGACCAGCCCTTCTTTACGGAATGGTTGTAAACGACCTTCAGATCATTGAAGATGTCGTTAAAAGGAACCAACGATTCACAGATCTTTTTCAGGGTTACTATATTCCGCCAAATATTCAGCAACAATTAAGTCTGCTTTC
>Ga0123336_10002336_pt1 | contig 16521 bp, 17 predicted proteins | sample SSSSmetaG_FD_96466 | JGI IMG/M metagenome (GOLD analysis project Ga0123336, IMG submission 96466) | Glacier valley bacterial and archeal communities from Borup Fiord, Nunavut, Canada, to study Microbial Dark Matter (Phase II) - ​SSSS metaG | ecosystem: Environmental > Aquatic > Freshwater > Ice... | reverse complement strand
CTGCGAGGCGTCCGTGAGGTGACGGATCGTGTACGAGATCGACCGAGAGCGAGGCCGCGGCCGACCAGTTGGTGCCTTCGACATTGCCGTCGACCGCGACCGCGAGCTGCTCCGACGAGTAGATCGACTCGAAGCTGTAGGAGAACTTCGCTGGGGTCTTGCCGGTGTACGCCGCGAGGATCTCGTTCTGCGCCTGCGTCGCGGCGGAGAGCGACGGCTCCGGCATCGTCTTGAAGAACGGACCGCCGCCGCCCGAGGCGAGGGTGAGCGTGATCGTTCCCGGCGCACGCTTGACCGGAACCGGATCCAGGATACAGCCGGCCATCGACTTGCCCTGCACGAGCGAGCCCGGCCAGAGGACGTCGGCGTTCGGATCGAGCGCGACGAACTTCTCGGGCACCTTCGTGAGGCTGTAGTCGGTGTACTTGCACTGAGGCTCGCCCCACGAGCGGGCAGTCGCCAGAGTACGTGTACGTCTCCTTGACGCCGTCGCCTCGCGTTCGCGTGAGCATGCGTCCTGCCGCGTCGCGCTCGATGACCCACGCGCCCTCGTCGATCTCGTCCTTCACCCAGCCATGAACGAGCATCGCCAGGCCGCGGTCGTCATAGCTCGTCTCGCGTTCGAGCCTCGGCGCCTCGCCGGTACCAGCACCTCGACGACCTCCTTCCTGGCGCGCGAGCCGCTCGAGACGTAGGTGAAGAGGGTGCGAACCGTGCGCGCCGGTGAAGTCGGCGTCGCGTTCGTCTCGCTGCGGTGCAGGGTGACGCTTCCCTCGCCGTCGTACTCGCGCATCTCCCTGCGGAACACGACGTCCGGGTCGCGCGACTCACGCCGTAGCCAGCCGCCCTTTGCATTGCGCTCCAGGACGACCGAGATCACGTGAAGCGGGCGTCGCGTTCCCTGCGGTCCGAGGTTCTCCTCGGCGCGCTCGGCCTGCACCACCTGGCCTTTCGCGTCCCGCTGCCATGTGAACGTCGTGCGCCAGTCCTCGTTCGGGCTCCGCATGCGCCGGCGTTCCGAGAGGAAGCGATGGACGCTGTCGTACGAGCGCTCGAGTGTGAGCTCGTGATCCCGAGCCGCGAGCCGCAGCTCGACGGCATCGCCCGCCGCGTCTTCGCCGATCGTCAGCTCGCTCTCCCCTGACACGTCGCGGCTTGCTTCCCGCCGCGTCAGCCCGAGCTTGCACACGCGCCGGCGGAGCGCGCGCGGCGTCGCAGGACCGCTCGCTGCCGTCGGAGCAGCGCCGACCGTAGCGGCCACCACGGGCGGCTTCGTCGGCGCCTCGCCGCACGCGTACGCGAGCACCGAAAGGAGGAGAGGAACCAGCACGTGAGAAGAACGAGGAGCCACGACCGCTCGCCATCATAACCATCTTCCGGCGGCGGCCCCTCGCGCGGATTGCGGTATTCTCGGCCTCATGAGGAAGGTGATCGCCGATCTGCCCGATGCGGTGCGCCCCATCGTCGAGGCCGCATGCCGTGCGGTGAAGGCGGTCGCTCCGAAGGCGGAGGAGATCCCGTGCGCCGGCAAGCAGCCGCGCTCCGCGAGCATGATGTGGAAGCTCGTTCGCTATGCCGTCGATGGCCAGGTGGTCGTGACCGTGGGGACGTTCACGAAGCACGCCTCCATGTTCTTCGCGCGCGGCGCCGAGATCGACGACGGCGGCGGCCCGCTCGAAGGGACCGGCAAGAAGCTCCGCTACATCACGCTGCGCACGCCGGACGACGCGAAGCGCGCCACGGTGAGGGACGTCCTGCGCAAGGCGTTCGCGCTCGCGAAGAGCACCGAGCCGTGACGCGCACCTCTGCGCTTCACGGAGCACAGCCCGCCTGGCCGGGGCCGCGCGCTCCTTGGGCCCCTCCGCTCCTTCAGCGACCCGAAGCGCTTCGCGGCGGCGGGCAAGCCGGGCGACCCCATGGCCGCGTTCAATCCCTGTCCGGCGACGGGTGGGTCGCGCGCGCGGCGCAGCGCGGCGAGGAGGCGGTCGCTCGACAACCGCCCGCCCTCGTCTAGCGTCCAGCGACAGCGACAGCGGCAGCGGAATCTCGGCCACCGTATGCTCCGGCTCCCGACACCGCGCCGCCGTCTTCCGAGCCATCCCCCACTATGTTGGCCTGCTCTCCCGGCGATCGGCCTCGTCGGCAACAGCTCTGAGCGTTCACCCGCGTGTGAAATCGTCGACGAGCTGCCGGGGGGGCGCCTCGTTGCCCCGCGCGAGGACGAGGTCCCGGAACCGCGCGCCGCCTCGCGGAAGATCTTCCCACGACGTTCCGAGCCGCGCGATCGCCTGCTCCGCGAGCTCGTCGGCGGCGACGTAGGCGTAGAGCGAGGCTTCGTAGCCTCGCGTCGTCCCGAAGACGTGCCGGAGGGAGGCGAAACGGGCATAGGTCGCCGGCAAGGCGACCGGAGCGAAAGGCTGCATCTGCTCGCGGGCACGAAGAACCGCGAGCGGCCGTGGAGCCGAGGAGTGCAGCGCGAGGTCGATCGCAGCGAGCCCCACGCCTTGCATGAGCATGCTTGCGGTGCGGAACCGACGTGCGCTCAGGCAGCGCTCGACGAGGTCGGCCGGAAGGGGTGCGCCGGTGCGGATGTGCGATGAGAGACGTTCGAGGACTCCTGGAATGTCGAGCAGCTTCTCGAAGACGGTCGACGGAAACTCGACGAAGTCCCATGCGACCTTCGTTCCCGAGAGGCTCTCCCAGCGCGTCGTCGACAGGACGTGGTGCATCGCATGCCCGATCTCGTGGAGCAGGCGCCGAACGTCATCGAGTCCGAGAGAGGTCGCTTCGCCAGATCCGGATCCCGCGAAGTCATTCGTGACCACCAGCGCGCCCGCGGGCCGCCCGGGCACGCACGCAGCGAGGGGCGTCATCCAGGCGCCTTCGCGTTTGCCCTCTCGCGCGAACGAGTCCACGTAGAGGAGCGCGAGCGGTCTGCGCCGCACCGAGACCTCCCACGCCGTCACCGTCGGGTGCCAGGTCGGGGCATCGACCTTGCGCCAATCGACCTCGAACATCCGCGCCGTCAGCGCGCGCACCGCGGCGAACACCGCCGCGTACGGGAAGTACTGACGCACCGCCTCCGCGTCGTAGGCGCACACTGTTTGCCGCTCTCGTTCGGCGAAGAAGCTCACGTCCCACGCCTGGAGCTCCTCACAGCCCTGTGCTCGCCCGACCGCGAGGAGCGCGCTCGTCTCGCGTCGGAACGGCTCGGCGAGTCGCTCGCGCAGGCGGTCGAGCAAAGCGAGCGCGGACGCGGCGGACTCCATACGGCCGTCCAGGGTCAGATCGGCGAAGCTCGCGTACCCCAGCAGCGCGGCGCGCTCGGCACGCAGCGCGAGGATGTCATCGACCCGCGCGACGTTGTCGGGAGTCGCGCTGCTGGTGTCCGGCGGGTCGACACCGCGCGTGTTCTGCGCGAGGTAGAACGTCCGTCGGAGCTCGCGGTCCTCGGCATGGCGCAGCACCGCGTCGACGACGCGCTGCTGCCCGGTGAGCACGTGCCCAGCGACCCCACGCGCTTCGGCCGTCGCCCGCGCTCGCTCGACGCACCATGCGGGCAGCCCGCGAAGCGCGGACGGATCGGACACGACGAACGTGAAGGCCTGGGTCTCCTCGTCGAGCCGCCGCGAGAACATAGTGGTGAGGGTGACCAGCCGTTCGTCGAGCTCGGCGAGCCGGCCTTGCGACGCTCCGGAGAGGCCAGCCCCTGCGTGCCGCGAAGCCCGGACGGCTCCGGCCAGCACACGCGCACGCGGTCCGTCCGAAGGGGCCGTGGCAGCGGCATTGCCGAGGAGCCCGGATTGCCCGACGAATGCGAAGAGCCGCTCGCTCAGCTCCAGACGTGCCTTCGCCACGGTCTCGTGCGCGGCGCTCCAGGTCGCGAGCCCCGTCGACTCTTCCATGTGCTCGGCGAGGCAGACGACGTCGTCGATCGCCGGGGGCACGGCATCGAGAAACGTGATCAAGGTCTCGAGGTCGAGCGGAGCCGCTGCGAGCCGGCCGAGCTGCGCGTCGAGCCACGACGACAGCGCGCCCATCCGTTCGAGGACGGCCGAAGGCCGCAGGGCCGCGAAGTCGATCGGGGTCGCCGCCTCAGACACCGGTAACTTGCTCCACGAGCCCGACGTGACGGAGGCGAGCCAGGCTCTCCGTCGCGCTTGCCACGCCGAGGTGGGCCAGAGCGCGAGTCATCTCGCCGAAACAGAAGTCACGACGTGATGCCGCCCAGCAGAGGATGGTCGCCATCGTGGGCTCGAGCGCGAGCTCTCGCTCCACGCGCTCTCCGCGCAAGACGACGGTTCCTGCGTCGAGCGGCGTCACCTCCAGACCAAGCCGGACGCGGAAGCGTTCGGTCCCATCGCGGCGGAGGCCGCCGCGATCGATCTCCGCCGCGAGCTCGCGTAGGTTCCTGGCAATCTCGACAGCGCTGCCGTCGATCTGCGCATACTGAGCACCCAGCCGTGGAGCGCGGAGCTCCGGCGAGCGCAGGAGCCGCTGTGCGACTGTGCGTGCCACGTCGGTCGCGAGGCAATCCGTATGGGTGAGCGCGAACGTCACCGACAGGCTCTCCGAGTGACCCTCGGTCTCGTGCAAGGTACCCGGCGGAACGAACACCACTCCACCAGGTACCACGCGATGCACGTCGGCGGCGCCGAGGTCGTGAGGCATGGATCCGGTCAGATAGGGTAGCGCCTCGGTGGGGACGGGCCGCCCGAGGAACATACCGACGCCGCGGGGCGGAAAGCGCAGCGCAGGATTCTTCTGCAGGCGCCAGGTCTTCTCGCCGCGCAGCTGACAGCTGATGTTGAATTCGTGGTCGAAGTGAGCGCGCGATCGTCCACCGTTCGGCGCGCAGAACAGCTGCGCGACGACGGCGCCCACCGGCACGTCGAGGTCTGCCTCGAGCTCGCGGCATAGCGTGCGCAGCTCGGGAATGAAGCTGTGTGCTGCGCTGAAGAGAATCGTGAACCCCGCTCGGTACAGCGTACCGATCTGTCCGCGCGTCGCGGAGAGCTCGAACGACGGAACGGACGGCGACCACGCTCGCACCGTCTGCTCGGCCCCATCCCATCCGCGAGCGAGCTCGTCGATCGACGCCAGCACCGCAAGCTCGGAGATCCGGGCGAGACGAGCGGCCTCGCCGTGAACGACGAAGGCCTCCTCGAGCGGAGCCGCCTGTCGAAGGCGCGCGCTCTGCTCGCCGAACAGAAGCTCGGCGCCACGGGGAGAGTCGGACCGTGAATCCATCATGGTGTTGCCTCGGCGAGGACCCGCACCCGGCACCCGCTACGGATGCCCTGGAGGAAACCGGCGTCAGCCTCGATGACGACGAGCCCCGTGCTGCGATCGACCTCGGGAGAGATGCTGGTCAGGCGTGCGCCACCCCGGAGGCCAGTGCTCGATGCCACGAAGGACACGCTCTGCCCGATCCGAAGCGCGTCGGCAATCTCCGGCAACACGCCGAAGCGGAGGCGCGAGCCACTGGTGTCGATGATTCGAAACATCGGCGTTCCGGCCGCGACGTGCATCCCGGGCTCGGTGAAGCGGGCCACGATCGTGCCGTCGAAGGGAGCGCGTACGATGGCGTCGTCGACCAGAAGGCGCGCGAGGTCGAGCTCCGCTCCCTGTCGCTCCTCCTCGAAGCGCGACGTCTCGGCCTCCTCGGCGGAGACGAGCGACGCCGCGTGCATCCGTTGATTGCGCGCGGCCCGCTCCATCTGGCTTTTGTGCGTGGCATCGGCGGCCCGCGCTCGCGCCACCTTGTCTCGTGCCTCCAGCGTCGCGAGGACGGCCCCTCGCTGGACCACGTCGCCCGCACGCGCGCTGACCGTGCGGACGAGGCTCGCCGTACGCGGAGCGACGTCCACGGCGCGGCGCGCGAGGAGCACGCCGACCCAACCAGCCTCCACGGATGACAGCGCCGGCGCCGCCGATGACGAGGCGGGCGCCGCGCCCGTCGAGCTGCCGGAGGCGCTGGGCGGTGAATCGCCAGGCCCGTGCGATGCTGCGCTCACGAATCGCGCGCGCCCGAACGCGAACGCAAGGATGGATGCGAAGACGATTGCGTAGAGACCTGCGGTCTTCATGACTCGACCGCCTCCTCCTCGGTCTGGGCGAGCACGAGCGCCGAGTAGGCCCCTTCGCGACGCAGGAGCTCCGCGTGCTGCCCCACCTCGACGACGCGTCCGCCGTGCGTGACGACGATCATGTCGGCCTCCCGGATGGTGCTCAGGCGATGGGCGATCACGATGCGCGTGCACCCCATCTCGGTGATGTTGTCGAAGATGCGCTTCTCGGTCGTCGCATCGAGCGCGCTGCTCGCCTCGTCGAGGAGCAGGATCTTCGGCTTGCGGAGGAGCGCCCGCGCGAGCGCGATGCGCTGGCGCTGTCCGCCGGAGATCGCGCCACCGGCGATGAGCGGGGTCTCGTAGCGCATCCCCATCTTCGAGATCTCGTCGTGGATACACGCTAGCCGCGCGGCCTCTTCCACGCGCTCGAGCGGGATGGATTCGTGCATTGTGATGTTCTCCTCGATGCTGACGCCGAAGATCTGCGGCCGCTGCGCCACCACCCCGATCTGCCGGCGGAGACTCGCCAGGTCCATCGCGTGGAGGGGCACACCGTCGAACACGACCTCCCCGTCGGTCGGGTTCATGAGCCCGGTCAGGAGCGACGCAATGGTGGACTTGCCCGATCCCGACTCACCGACGATCGCGACGAACGCACCAGCAGGGATGCGCAGGTCGACGTCGCGAACGAGGTAGGGGGCGCGCGCGGTGGGCCGGAAGCCGACCCCGCGCAGCTCGATCGCGCCCGAGAGCACGGGGGCTGCGGGACGCGGTTCGGGCTGCTCGGGCTCGGCGAGGAAGACGTCGTCGAGCCGGGTGACGATCGCCGCCATGGCATCGAGCTGGCTGACGTTGTCGAGCAGCCCGCTGACCGCCACGATGATTCCCTGCGCGAGGGCGAGCGCCGAGAGCAGCGTTCCGAGCGTCACGCCGCCTGCGAGAACGCTGCGCGCGCCAACGAGGAGTACCACGAAGGGGCCAGCCACCCGGAGCGTCGCGCCCGCGGCCTCCGAGAAGGCGAGCAAGCGGCCGCGCTGGAGCGAGGCGTTGAGCAGATCCACGTAGAGCGACGTCCAGCGCGTGAGCGCGCGTCCCTCGGCCCCCGACACCTTGAGCGTCTCCATGCCCGTCAAGAGATCCACGAGGCTGCCGTCGGCGGCGCCCTGACGATGCTGGGTTTCGGCGACCAGCTCCCGATTGCGCCGGCGAAACGCGAGGTAGAGCAGGAGCTTCACCGCGCCAAGCGCCACCACGACGGCTGCCACGTAGGGCAGGACGAAGAGGAGGACGGCGAGGTAGACGATGATCAGCGAGCCGTCGAGCACGCCCGCGAGCATCGTGGAGCTCACTGCTTCTCGCAGCGCCTCGTTGCTCCGGACGCGCACGAGGAGGTCACCGGGAGCGCGCTTCTGGAAGTACGACAGCGGCAACTTCACGAGGTGCTCGAGCAGCGCCGAGCCGCCCGCGAGACCGAGGCGCGTCCGGAGGTTCGATAGAAGCAGGCCGCGCAGCAGCGTGAAGAGCCCGAAGAACGCGCTCAGCACGAAGAGCCCCGCGCCGAGGACGAGCAGCGCCTCGGCTTCGTGGCGAGGCACGACGCGGTCCACCACCGAGGCGCTGATCACGGGAAAGAGGCCGCTCAGGAGCTGCAGCGCGACCGACGCGACGAGCACCTGGGCGGTCTCGGGCGCAGCGCCCAGAACGCCCACGAAGAGATCGCGCGTCGGGTGCCCGCGCCGGGTCGGCGGAGCGACGGCACCAGGCTTCTCCACGACGACCGCGATGCCGGTGAGCGCTCGGTCGAGCTCGCGACGACCGACCCGCCGGAGACCGAGGGCGGGGTCGACCACGATCGCGCCGCCGTCGGGCGCCTCGCGCTCGAACACGACGAAGTGCTCGAACTCCCAATGGAGAATGGCCCCACTTGGAAGGTAACGCAGCGAGCCGAGCTCGACGCGGACCGCGCGCGCCTTGAAGCCGAGCGCGAGCGCGCCCTCGCAGATGTCCGCGGCGTTGACGCCGTCACGCCCCACGCCCACGGCGGTCCGCACGTCGCTGAGGTCGTGCTGCTCGCCGAGGCAGCGGATGGCCATGGTGAGGCACGCGGCTCCGCAGTCGACGTCGGTGGTCTGACCGACGAAGGGCACCGTGCCGCGCGGAGGCCGTCGCGGCAGCGCGACCCGCTGGCGCGGAAGGACGGGCGACGCATCGTTCATCGGTACACCCAGCGGCGGAGGCCCGGCACGAGGAGGAAGAGGAGCGGCTTCTTGTCGAGGGTGACGTCGAGCCGTCCGCTCATGCCCTGGAAGAAGGCACGTTTGCGTCCGTCCTCCACGAAGGTGCTCTCGTCGAGCGAGCCGGTCACGACGAAGGACATCCCCTCGACGGCGACCGAGCCTTGCATGGTGGGGCCGAGGAGCCGCGCCACTTCGCTCGGTCCGATGCCGTCCGAACGGACCTCGGCGAGGGTCACCATCACGTTGGCGTCCGCGCCGTCGAGCCAGAAGCGGCACGCCGAGCGCGCCGTGACCTTCGGTCCCACACTCGCGGGAAGGACGGCGACGATCTCGGCGGCTGCGTGCTCCGGAGCGACGACGAAGAGGGTCTCGCCCTTGGCGATGTGGCGCCCCTCGGTCACGCGAACGTCGGTCACCACGCCGTCGATCGGCGAACGGGCTGTGCATTCGTCGAGGCGGGTGCGCGCGCGACGGAGGGCCGGACCGGTCACGGCGAGTGCCTGGCGTGCATCGCTGTCGAGCGAATCGGCGAGGAGCCGCGTCCACCAGCCGTCGAACTCCTTGGTGAGCCTCTCGAGCTCGGCGGCCTGCTCGGCGCTGTACTGCACGATGACCGGCTGGCCGCTCTTCACGTGCGCTCCGGGCTTGGCGAGGACCTGCTCCACCGGACCGTCGGCGATGCTCGCGATCGTACGCGCTCCGACGAGGCGCACGAACCCGCGTCCGCTCGCCTCGTCGCGCACGGGAATGCAGAGGAGAGCCCCCAGCATCACCAGAAAGGCTGCGACGGCCGCGTGGTAGACCGCGCGGCTCGTCGATGCGGTCAGCTCGAGCGGCGTGCCGAGATGCAGAGCACGCCGGTGGGCATTCCAAGCGTTATCTCGGTAGGGCCTCATTCAGGCGCGGCTCTCCGCTTCGGGGCCCAGGCCGAGGATCGCGGCCCAGGTCCTGGTCCACACGTCGCGTTTCGACGACGGCGGCATGGCCTGCGCCTCCGCGAACGACGCACGCGCGCGCTCGACAGTGCACACGTTGCCAGTGACCGCGATGGTCGCCGTCTCGTTCCGTACCGCGTGCCACCAGTCAGGCGGCACGTACATGACGTCACCGGCGCGGAGCTCGGCTTCGAAGAACTCACACGGCAATCGTTCCTCGGTGAAGGGATCGGTCGCGCGTGCGGCAGCCGAGGATAGCCCGTCCGGGCGGCAGAGCCGCCAGTGCTTCACTCCCGAGATCGCAGCGAGCCAGCTCGAGGTCGAGAAGGGATCCTGGTGGAGCCACGTGCTCGTTCCCGCCGCGCCGACGTAAAGCGTGTTCCAGCCCGTGTGCTGGCGCTGCCACGCGTCCCACTGCTCGGGCGCGACGAGCGGACAGGCGACGCTCTTGCCGAGAGCCTCGCGCTCGGCATCACCGAAGCTCGGCGAGAGGTAAAAGTCGGTCAGGTAGATCGGTCCTTGCGACGAGGCAAAGGAGTCGGGCGAGGTGAAGTAGCGCATGAAATCGGTCATGCGCATGTGCGCGAGCTTGCCGTTCGGCAGCCGCACGGTCGGACGCTGGCTCCCGAGGGCCTCGACGAGAAACGCGGCGGACCACGAGCTTGCAGTCATCGTTTGCGCGGCGCGCTCGACGACCACGTGATGCTGCATGAAGTAGCGCTCTTGGAAAGTGGCGAGCTCGCGGATCCTTGGCAGAGGCTTCATGACGACTCCTTGCGTGATCAGGCGACGAGCGCTCGCAGCACCCGGATGAGGCCGCGAAGGATGAAGAGACCGGTGAGCGAATTCTTGGTGTCGAGGTTGGGGTTGTATTCGGTCCAGTCGGCACCGATCAGCGACCCTGCCATTCGGGCCTGGGCGAGCACCATGTCGAGATCGGTGAGCGTGAGCCCCTCAGGCTCGGGAAAGTTCACCGCGCCGGCGACCGTCGGATCGAACGCGTCCGTGTCGATGCTCACGTAGACCGGCACGCCGGGCAGCAGCGCGCGACCGACGTCCTCCGGACGGGCCCCCACCACGCCCTCCGGCGCCGGAGCTTCGCCCCAGTCGTAGCCGCGAATCCCGACCTGCACGACGCGCGCAACGAGCCCTTCCCGCACGAGGTGCGAAACGAAGGAGGCGTGCATCGGCACCTCCCCCTCTTCGAGGCGCTCGTAGTCGTGGTGCGCATCGACCTGCACCATCTGAACGGGCCCGATGGCCTTCGCGATGCCGCGAAGCGAAGGAAGGGTGATCAGGTGGTCGCCGCCGAGCAGGACCGGCTTGCGGCCTTCCTGCGCGAGAACCCGCGTCGCGTCGGCGATCTGGTCCAGGTACTCGGCGTCGGGCCGGCGCACGCGGAAGCGGACGTCCCCGAGGTCGCTGAAGGCTTCCGCGGCGAGCACACGTTCCTTCCGCGCGTGGTCGTAGATGCCGTGCCGGTCGGCGCGGCAGTGCGTCGGGGCCGAGAGCCTGCGCAGCGTCGCCGGAGCTCCCGCAGCGCCAGCATGCAGAGGATGAGTACCGCGATCGTACGGAACGCCGAGCACCACGGCCCGTCCGCCGACGCCGGTCGCGCAGCCGAAGAGTGTGTCGTAGCGACTACCTGGCTTGCTCATCGTGGACCACCTCCGCGAGCACCGTCGGCAACTGGTCGTGGAAGATGGCGCCCGGAACGAAGTGCTTCTCGATCGGCGCGGCGCATACCGTGCGGTACTCGTCCTCCAGCTCGTTGAAGCGGAAGAAGGTGGTCGCCGTGGTGCTCCGGAACGACTCGTCGAGCGAGAGCGCGACGCGAACGAGGATCTTCGCCTCCCGTTCGTACGCCGCCTCTAGCCCCGCGAAGTCCATGAGAAAGCCGACCAGCGCGTCCTTCGCGCCGCGCGCCTTCGGCCGGAGGTTCGCGACCAGACCGGCCGCAGCAAAGAGCTTCACCACAGCCGCCGAATTCCGCACGGCAAGGTGGGCAAGGGTCTCGAGCACCTCGGGCTGGCCGGGCGCGAGCGCTGCGAGCGAGAATGGATTCTGCGCAGCATTCAGGGAGAAGAAGATGGGGAGCGAGCGCTGCGGCTGCGCGAGAAGAAGAAGGGCGAGCCAGAGCTCGAACGCCATCGCAAAGCCCTCCCCGGCGATGAGCGCCTCGACGACGCGAAGGCCGTCGAGTGTCCCCTCGCTGGCGAGCGCAGCCTCGAAGAGCAGCGCGTGCGCGCCCTCGTGCGAGGTCACGCCACCCTTGCAGACCTGGGCCAGGCCCGCCTCGTCGAAGCGCGCGTGCGGATGCCGCGTGAGGAGATCGTCGAGCGCGACGCCGAGAGCGCGGTAGGGGATCCGGCGCTGCCGGATGGCCGTCAGGAGATGAAGCTGCGAGGCGCAGCGGTCACCCGGCGCAAGCTTTTCGATCTCGACGAACGCGTAGCCGCGCTCGAGGAGGCGCGCGCGCATCCGCCGGTACGGCGCGAGCTCCCGAAGGAGAACGGCGTCACCGAACGAGCCCGCAAGCGCGAGGGGGTGCTCTGCCGAGCGGGCCACCACTGCAAGCCGCGCCAGCGCAAAGGTCGGTTGCCCACCGAGCTCGACGTCTTCTGCGTGGAATCTGCCATCCGCTAGCGCCCTTGCAAACATCCAGAGCCTCCTGAAAGAGAGCTCGGAGCGGCCGCCGGTGCGGCCGCTCCGATGAGGAATCTCAGGCCTGCATCTCGAACGGACCGTCCTTGGGACGGCCGCCGCCGATGACATGACGAAGCTCGTCTCCCTCGATCACCTCGAGGAGCTGATCGAGAGACTCGATCTGCTTCTTGTCGGTGGCCTTATCCTCGGACGCGTCGGACTTCTCGATTTCAAGCGACATGTGTTTTTTTCCTTTTGAGGTGCTGCGCAGGTTCGTGCAGCTGCAGGACGAGGCTGCACGCCGCATGCCCTCATCGGAGGCGGCGTTTGTAGGCCCGATGACCTCCGAGGATCCCGTGAAGCGATCTCTCGAGGAGATCCCACGCAGCGAAGTCACAGGCTGGCGCGTGCAACTCACGAGAGCGGCATGCAAGCGCACGGCGGCGTGATGATTGCTACGGAGCCGAATCATGAACGCAGTCGAGTGTGCGGGCGCGGTCGCCGAACGCGAAACAACGTCGTCGAAGCGGCCCATCGAGCTCACGGACCTCATCCTCCACATTCCAGGCTACTTCGACGACCGGCAGTGCCAGCTTCTGATCGAAGAGCACAAGCGCCGGGAGGAGGAGTCGCGCCTCGAGCACTGCCCCGAGTCGACCTTCGGCGTCGAGACCTACTCGACCTACAAGGCGATACGGCTAGCGAAGGGAACGGACGCTTTCGATCTCGTTCATCACGCGACCGAGGACATGATCAATCGCTACCACGATCACCTTGAACGCTTCGATGCGTTCCATACGATGCGGCGCGCGTCGATGCTCTACTCCCACCGCTACCGGCTCCTCAAGTACGAGACCGGAGCGAAGATTCATCCGCACACCGATCATGGCCCATTCGTCTACGGCAGCTGCACGTTCAACTTGAACGACGACTACGAGGGCGGCCAGTTCGCCTTCTTCAACGGCCGGCACCGGGTCGCGCTCGGAAAGGGCGACGCCATGATCTGGCCTGCGGACTACTTCTGGGTCCACGAGGTCGAGGCCATCACCTCGGGCACGCGCTACAGCACGAACAGCTTCCTCCAGTCGCTTCCGGAGGACGTCCTCGGCGAGGTCCTCGACTTTGCCTGCGCGCGGGTGAAGGCCCACCGCGCCGACCCGACCAAGAACGACGGCACCGCGTACCGGATCGCAGCCGGCCCCAAGCGTCCGGTCAGATAGCCCCGGAGCGTCGCCGTTCCTACGCTCCCACGATCTTCGCCAACCACGCGGGCCGCAGGTTCCAACCAAAGAACCCCGCGAGCCCGATGAGGAGCCCGAAGCCCGCGAACAGCAGCGCCACGTAGAGCAGCCGGCGCTTCTGGGTCAGCGCTGTGATGCCAAGAAGCGCGATGCCCACTGAGCCGAGGGATTCGCTGATGTCGAACTGGTCATCCTTCACGTTGAGGCGCTCGTAGTCCTTCTCGAGGACGTCGACCTTCGCCTTGAGGTCGTTCTTCTCCGTCTCGTAGCGCGTGACCTTCTCGCGGTACGACTCGAGCCGCTTCTCCAGTTTCGCGTTCTGCTCGTTCGACAGGTAAGAGGTCTCGCGCTGGATGGTCAGCTGATCGACTGCCGCTTCGGCCAGGCTCTGCTTCGTGCTCTTCGCCTGGAAGAACGACCAGGAGTCGATGACCTCGATCTGCGTCTTGCCCATTGCCTGGACGACGTTGCCGGCCTTCACGTTGCAGACCGCCATGAAGGTCGCGACCACCGCCACCGAGGCGGCCACGATCGAGTTGAGCTTGGAGCGCTCCTCCTTCTCCTCTTCGGCGCGTTCCAGAGCCTCGCTGACCTGTTCGCTGGTCTCCGGCATGCGCCCCGTTCTCGCTTGACCGCGCCGATGGTGCGCAAAACTTTCTCCTCAAGGACCTGGTGAAGACTCCGTTCTCGCGGGTCGTGCAGTCCTTCGCGGAAGTACTGGCCGGTGAGCTGGCGCGTCTCGAGAGCGCAGAGCTCCCGCCGTCTTCCGCTTTCGCACCGCCGGCGCGGTCGTTCGACATCGGCCTGCTCGCCTCGATGGGCACGGCGTTCTACACGGTCGAGAGCGTCGTGCCCGCGCCCCCGGTCCCCGTGCTCGCAGCTCCCGTGGTCCGGGAGCTCGCGGTCGACCGCCTGCTGCGCCGCTTCCTCCGAAGGGAACCGCTCAGACAGGACTCCAGCGGCGCTCCTTCGGCCGTTGCCGCGCCGGCTTCCGCGAGGGCTGCCCAGGCGGGGATCGGCAGGCCGCTGTTCGTTGCGGCTTTCACCACGAATGCCCGAAGTAAATGGGCGTGAGTCATCACGCGCGTGAAAAACCCCTCGTTGCACTCGTCGCCCATCGTTTGCCGAGCGAGGCAATGCCGATCAGTGCTCCGGAGGCGAGGACGATCAGCGCCAGGTGGCACCTATCGCCGACCCCAAAAACGCGACGTCAGCGAACGAGCGTGACCTCGGCTCCGCAGGCGAGGTCCGTGACGCGCGGCTTTCCGAACTTGCCGACGCGAATGTAGTGGCGCCCGCAGCGCAGCAGGACCGGCTCGGTGGTGACCGACATCGGCTTGCCGTCGAAGTACACGCGGTGACCCTGCGCGGACGCGGGGAACGTGACCAGCGACTGAGCGGGCGGGAGGGTGGGCTGGGGAAGCGAGTCGACCGACACGCTGGGCACCGTCGCAGTGACGGCCGCGGGAGGGGGAGCCGGCGCGACGACCGGCGCCGCGGGCTGACAGGACGTTCGTCGCGACGAGCTCGGCGATGCTGGTCGTCGTCAGGGGTCTTGTCGCGACGAGTGCGTCGAGCACGAAGGCCGCGCGCCCATCGCCCGCTTCGAGCGCACGCGGAGTCGGAGGCGTGGGCGTGGCGTCCGACGCCGTCTCCGCGTCGCCGTGCTCCGCAGCATCGCGAGCTCCGATGGATCGGTCGCGTCATGCGCGAAAATGGTCTCGATGGCGCGGTCGGCGAGCACCATCGGGGACCACCCTACGGGAGCGCGAAGCGGATCAAAACGCGGACAGACGTCGCGGCATGCCGGTGGCGGAGGTGGTGCCCGAGTCTTGACGCGCCGTCGCCCGAGATACAGGCAGGGACGATGAGAACCGCAGAAGAGATCCGCGAGCTCGTCGGCGCGCCCGACTTCGCGATCCGTGATCGTCGGGCCGGGCGGGCTAGCCACCAGCGCGATGTTTGAAGACGCCATGCTCCAACTCGCCGACACGTTCTGGGCGGAGCACAACGGCATGAGCGTCACGACGCACGCGTCGGAGCACGCCGCGCTCCTGGCCGAAGGTGCGACGCCGGAGCCCACGTCTACGTACGGTTCCTCGGCGGTGTGAGCGTCACGAGCGTGTGCTTGCGCGTCGTCCGCGTTGCGTGGACGCGGCTTATCGCCCGGATTGCCGCGCGACAACGCTTGTGATGCCAGACGTCGAGATCAAGCGGTCAAGCACAACCGCCCGCCCTCGTCCAGCGACAGCGGAATCTCGGCCACCGCATGCTCCGGCTCCCGACACCGCGCCGCCATCTTGCGAGCCATCCCCCACTACTCTCCCTACACTCCCTACTCTCCCGCCGTGAGCACCTCGGACGTGATGCGCACGGCGGGATCGGCGATGGGATCGCATTCGCTCGTTGCACCCGGGCCGAGCGGGTCGAACGCGAACGCGAACGCGAGGGCGAGCGCGACGATGACGACGACGCGGTGCATCGGCTCCTCGTAGCACGGCGCGCCTCATCGAGAATGCGACACCGCCACCGCCGCGCCGAGAATCCTTGGCGAGCTCGCGGGCTAGGTTGATTATTGCGCGAACCATGGCAGCAAAGAAGAGCGACCTCGGACGGATCACCTTCGCCAAGAACCCGTGGCCGAAGGGACATCGCATCGCCGACCTCGTGTGGACGGGCCGCGTCGAAGCGGACTCCGTTTGGTTCGACCTGCACCTGGTGTCGGCCAACTACGACGAGGGCGACAAGCGCAGCGACGATGACGACGACGACGAGCCGGACGACGATTGGCGCGCGAAGGGTTGCTGGACCAACTACGGCGGCTGCACCATGTCATCGACGAAGTGGGATGGCGAGGCGACCGGCTTCCTGGTGGGGACTCTGAAGAAGCCGCTCGATTTCGCGAAGCTCGGCGCCACCACCTTCAAGGTCGATACGAAGGCAAATAAAGGCGACGATAAGCCTGCATTCCGTATCTATTTGACGGGCCACGACGCCGTCGCCAATCATCGAATCACGTTCACGAAGACGCTGGCCAAGAGCCAATATTCGCTCTCGTGGAAGGGACGAATCTGCCTCGCGTACATCGGTCGAACGAAGTACGAATACCGATTCGAGGCGATCGCCCCGCGCGTCGCGTTCGCAGGGTTCGAGCCGGCGCGCGGCATCAGCAAGGCGCAGGCGAAGAAGGTGCTCGCGGCGTGCGTGAAGAACGGGTGATGGCGCAGCGTCGCTCCTCGCTGATCTCGGCGCTATCTGCTCCGATGAACGGCACCTCGTTGCGCGCCAGGTGCGCTACCTCGCCGAGGCCAAAGGGAAGAGCATCCGTCAGCTGCAGCAGCTCGCGGCTCGACGGAAAGCAGCAGCGAGAGCCCAAGCTTCATTGCCGCTT
>Ga0123336_10002332_pt1 | contig 16536 bp, 15 predicted proteins | sample SSSSmetaG_FD_96466 | JGI IMG/M metagenome (GOLD analysis project Ga0123336, IMG submission 96466) | Glacier valley bacterial and archeal communities from Borup Fiord, Nunavut, Canada, to study Microbial Dark Matter (Phase II) - ​SSSS metaG | ecosystem: Environmental > Aquatic > Freshwater > Ice... | reverse complement strand
GAACAGGATCGGAAGTTCTGACCACTGATGTACTAACGTCGATAATGAACTGCTTGGTTTCATCTTGGAATCCAACGTGGGGGATTGTTCAATCTGGTCACTATAGACGAATGATTGAACCGTCATCTAAGCAGGCAGCGCGCATCGGCTGGCTTACCTACTTGTCAAAGAGTTATGGTACCATTCCATCACTGGGCAATGACATTCAAGTACAAGAGATGGGCCAGTCTGGATCGCTGATTACCTTGACAAGAGAACGCTTTACTGTCAGCAATCCTACTCACCTTCAGCTAGCTGCCCATGCCTCATCTGTTCTCAGCGAAGCTGGGGTACTTGACCCTGTTACATATTCTACTTAGGGATTGGTAAGGATGGCAGCTGACGAACATACGTCGCTGGTGCTAGAACTAATTAGTGTTATCACTACCATCTTTACATAACGGACGACCAGGAGAGCGACTAAGAAGCAACGAACGGTGAACTGTAGCAATCAGAGCATTAGGTAGGCTTGGCAAAACGTCAATGGGAGAGGTGTGAGGAGGAACATAGTGGCGCAAACTAAAGACAGTGGTTATGATGTGGGCAAGAGACCCCCACTGCTTCCTCCGAGGAAGAACCACTTGAACATGACAGGTGGGGGTCTTTTTGTCATGACCACGCTTGGGGCGGTGACCTCGCACTTGGGTTGCCGCATCGAAACTCGTCAGTAGTTGTCGGGCTGGGAACAGGCCTAAAGGAGATCATGATGCTGATAGATGATGAGGGGGACGTGGTGTCACAACGACGAGCCGTGCGGCGGCTCAAACACCCTGTGCCGATTGTGCTAACTGGGCCGGAGTATGAACGCTGGCTGATAGCCAAAGAACGGCTAGGGGTGCGCGAGGACAGCATTGCGCTGGTACGGCTGCTGGATGTAGCTGGGCTGGCTGATGTACCGACGGCAACGGCAGCAGCTACGGCGGCAATAGAAGGGCCGAACAAACAATGCTTGACCTCTACTGGGGCGAGTTCCTGATCTCTCCCATCCCCCTACATCTGTCGCTCAACTATTGCAGCGATAAGTGTAGCTACTGCTTCGCCAACTTGGGCAATCCTGGGCGGCGAGCTAACCTACAGCCGATCATGAACCTACTTGCCGACTACCCGAACCGCACTACGCCGGTAGCGAAACTGCTGCAAGCGGGCTACCCGGTCTGTGTTAGCAACCTGGTTGACCCGCTGGCTCTCAGCAACGTCGAACAGGCCATGCCGATCATGAAGTTGATAACCGCCCTGGGTATCGGTGTACAGGTGCAGACGAAGGGGGGTAGGCAACGAGACGTGGATGAGCTACTGTCATTCCTGCCCCCCTCGGTGTTCTACGTTTCAATTGCTATGCAGGATGACGATCTGCGGGCAAAGATTGAGCCTAACGCGCCAAGCATCGACCATCGGCTGCAGCTGCTGCGGCAGTTGTCGGCCTCTGGTCATCGGGTAGTGGTCGGCCTCAATCCCCTCGTGCCGGAGTGGTTGCCCGACCCAGTGCCGTTGCTTGAGGCTGTGAGGGAGGCTGGGGCGACTGGCGTGTGGGTCGAGCGGCTGCACCTATCTGTTCGGCAACAGGCGGCGATGACCGAGCGCGAACGGCAGGTGGTAGGGGAGCCTGCGCTACGGCGGGCGAGACTACGCGGCCCGGATAAGAGTGAACTCAACCACTTCAACCAGGCACGACGGCAAGCTGCCGACTTGGGGCTTGAGTGCTTCAGCATTGGGCAGGGGATTAGTAGCACCTTCTTCGCGCCTTACGAACAGACTTATCCGACCTTCCCAACTATGCAAGGCTTCATCAACCAGTGCCATGCCGAGGGGGTCGGGCGGATGATCAGTTTTGCCGACTTCTGTGCCTACTTTGAGCCGAAGTTGCCCTCGTGGAGTGGCAACATCAGCCACTACATCGGGGCGGTGGCGCGAGCAGTCGGGCGCGAGGATCGGGGTGGGCAGAAGCTACCGGCGACCGCCAACTACCGCGACATCCTACGCCTGATCTGGCAAGATCGGCGCATCCGCCAGTGTCCAGTGCGTTATGAGTGCTTCGGCTGGGCCGCCGAGCGGGGCGCGGACGGGTGGGTGCAGTTGGTGGACGAGGAAGGCTTGCCCTACCTACGCTTCGTGCCGGGAGGGGTCAGCGACTACTACACAGCAGTTTGAGTGAAAGGGTATAGCGATGGCATCAGCAGGCGGTAGTTTCGTGAAGAAGGCGGGTGGGCTGAAGGTCAAGGGCAAGAAAGTGGTCAGCACCAGCAGCCTAGTGATCAGCGACTCCATGCCAGCCTCCAGCGGTGACGTTGCACCAGAGAGTGTGGCTGAAGTTGTCGGCTCTGGCACACCGGTCATGGCTCAGCCTGACGTGTTGAAACCGCCGCCCGCTGCGCCGGTGGTGGCGATGCCAATTGGCCTAGTCGGGGGTGCTGCGGATGGCAGCGTGACGGTGCCGCCACAGCCTGCGCCGTTGGTGACGACTGGTAGCGAGGTGGTCAAGTTCATGTTCGACAAGGATGCGTACAGCGGGCAGAGCTTCACCCTGCCTGGGGAGGGTAGTCTACCAGCGGGCAAGTACCTCAAGGCGGGCAACGCTGCTGAGTACGGTGTCAGCCTTGATAACGCACTGGCGAAGGTGGGTGGCACTGGCAAGGGCTACATCGTGGCAAGCGGCTCATGGCTGGCAGCCTTGACCGAGAGTAGCGGTGAGTTTGAGTACAAGAATGGGGTGCTGGCCGCTCATTTCGTGGATGGTAGCACCGCCTACGCCAGCCACACGCAGGTAGGCGGCAATTCCCAGCTACTCAGCCATTGCACCTGTGGGCAGCACCCTTGTAGGCACCAACTAGTCGTGCAGGCCACCTACCTCAGTGGGCTGAACGGCAGCAAGCTGCTGAACGACAACTACTTCGGGCAACAGGTGGCGGCCAAGCCCCCGACTACCCTGGAGACGCACGCCGGACTGACCGCACAGCGTGCGCTCCAGATGCAGGATGCCTATTACCGCAGCTTGCAGCACCTCGACGTGAAGGGGGTACAGATCGTAGTCGGCGCGGCGGGGTTGGTCAAGCAAGCGGCGCAGGAGCCGGTTAGCTGGCCCCTGGTCAGCAGCCCCCAGCTTGAAGCAGAGATCACCCTGCTGGAAGCTGCCGAAGTGGAAGCTGCCGAAGTGGAAGCTGCCGAAGCTCCGCCCATCCTTGACCAACCCGCCGAGTTGTCGGCCTCACCTCAACCCCTGCAACTTGCCAGCTACGTCGCTGAAGCAGTGGACGAACCGCACCCGACGGAGGTGCAGGCAAAGGAGACAGCAGGGGTGCAGCCAGTGAAGACCGACGCGGTGCGGCAAGGTGGCCTAGCTGTGATCAAGTCGCCCCAGGGCTACAAGGTGATCCATGTGCCGAGTGGCCTGTCGCTCACCGTCTACAGCAGTAGCCAGGAGCAGGCGGTCGCCCTGATGCGAAAGCTCAACCAGCAGGCGGTAGACTGGCAGAGCTTCGACCACGCCGGGTTGCACAATGATAAGGTCTTGCTGGGCAAGGTCAAGGCGGCGGTGATAGCGGTCGGTAGCACGCCGAAGCAGACGAACGGTATTTGGCAGCAGCCAGTGGTGGTCGGTCTCAAGGCACCGGCGGTGAACGACCAGCAGGTGGCGGCGGGTGGCTTCAGCGGCGAGTACCAGGTTAAGAGCATCACGGCGGCAGACAACTACATGACGACGGCTTATGCAGGCTGGGCCGCCAGCTTGAAGCAGAAGGAGAAGAAGGCGTTCAAGTCCTATCAGGGCAACATTGGTTACAAGCAGATCAACGACCACCTCTGGAAAGGAGCGGCGGCCAGCGTCGGCGTGGTGGACAAGATCAAGGCGATGGACGAGGCAATTGCCCGCAGCAGCCTGCCAGCAACGATCCGCAGCTACCGTATCAAGCCGCAGAACTCGCAGTTGTACCAGCAGATGCAAGCGGCGGTGGTTGGCGGCAGCTATATCTCGCTCGGCTTCGACTCGACTTCGATCAACCCGAACTGGTCGTGGAGTGGGTCGCACAACGGGGTGCAGGTGGAGTACCGGCTGCCAGCCGGGGCAAAAGCAGCCTACTTCAACAGCTTCAGCAACAGCTATACGAGTGAATACGAATTGATGCCAGCGCGGGGTAGCGTCTGGCGGGTGGCGACCAAGAGTGTCAACCCTAACGGCAGGCTTGACGTGGTTCTGGAACTGATCAGCCAGCCGGAGTAGGATTGACGTGCCGCCGATGCTGGTGGTAGGATGCAGGCATAGAACAAATGGGAGGGTCAACAAAGATGGACGAGAAGCGACAAGCAGCAGACGAGCAGCGGCGCAGGGTGCGCGACGAGTACGAGGAGTTGCAGGATGCGGGGGCGTTGTTGATCACTCCCGATCACCCAGAAGGTATCCGCGCCGCCGACCTCTACTGGGAGCGTAAGGAGCAGGGTAAGCTGCCGCCCTTGCCGCCACCGGGCTACGTGCTGGTCTACGACCGTGACCACCCGGAAGGGGTGCTGCGGCCCGCACCCACCGGGGGTGAGGAGTAAGGGAGCGGTAAGCAAGAGGCAGTTTCAATCCCCACCTACCCCGAAGGATGGGTGCAAGGCAGCGGTGGCCAGGTTTAGCTACTGCGACTGCTGATGAAGGGTAGCCAGGTGGTCGAGCATAGCGGTAAGCAGGTAGCCCCGGAAGCTCTTACCCGCCAAGCTGAAGCTAGCCGGGGTGCGCCAGAGGGCCAGGTAGACAACCTGCATCACTTCCTCAGCCTGGGCAGGGTTGCCCAGCAGCCGCAGGGCGAAGCTGAAGCAGAACTGGCAGTGACGGTCGTAGAGGGCTATCAGCACCTCGCAGCGCAAGGTGGCAGCTTTACCATCATGAGCAGACTGTTGCTGGCTCAAGAGCTGGACAAGTTCTTCATCGCTCGGGCAGCAAGTGGAGGTAGTAGCACAAGTCTGCGTGGCGCAAGTGGGTCAAGGGAAGGGGCTGCTGGTTGGTTCTGGGGCAAGGTTTGGTAGGTCATGGTTCACCACTCCTAAAGATTAAGCTACTATCATTGTAGCACAGAGAGACCTTACCAGAACCTTACCAAATCTTGACTGCCAGCCAACTACTGACTAGATCACGCCCGAAGCTGGACTGGAGGGGCAACTGCTCTAGCCAACTTGTCTAACCTGGGTAGCCAAAAGTACCAGGCTGCTCATCTGGGCTGAAGCTGGAGGTTTACTGGCACGTCTTGTTGGTAGACTTCCTCCTCCCCATGCTAAGAAGCTCCAACAGCCAAACCCAAGCTGTTGGAGCTTCTTGCTAGCTGATCTTGAGCGCACGCCAGCCTATGCTGACCTACCACTGCTGCCTCCTCGCCGCTCAAGCAGTCTGGATACTAAGCACCGCGCTGAGGTCACACTTGCGACTGCCTGTGCCTGCAATGCTGCCTCTGCTCTGGGTGCTAAGGTGAGCGAGGGGCGGCAGCTCTGGTCTTGCCGATCCTTGTGGGCAGGCAACCGCTGCAAGTACAGGTTCAAGAGCGAGGCGTGTCCTGGGTGCAAAGGAAGCCAGAGGGCAGGCGGCATGGCAGAGTGGTGTCGAGACCATACCGCTTGCCCTAGATAGCAGGCACATTATAGCCCATCCGTGCCGAGTTCACCAGCGGGGTTTGCGCTCCAGTAGTATGATGGTAGCACATTACCAGGGGGTGAACAGAGTGGTGAGCGACAAAGAGCGGCTGATCAGCCGGGAAGTGGTGGAGTGGACATTGGCTGGGTTGCGGCAGGCAGGCACGCCTCGTCTGGTACAGGCAGTGGTCGAAGCATACTACCGGCGGCAAAGCGTCCGCGCCTTCTACCCGGTAACAAGAGTACAGCAACAAGGGGCGGAGCTAGGTAGCTTGCTGTACCCGCAGCTAACCAGTCCCCAACGCTGGTGGCGGCTGGGTCAAGCCACCGGCAACGGCTTCTACACCAGCCGCGAGGGACTGCGCTGGCAGAGTAGCAGCCATCTGGGGAGCCAGGCGGAGAGCCTGGCGGCCCTGGCCCGCTACGAGCGGCTGGTGCCTGGTTGTAGAGCAAGGGTCAAGCTGCTGGAGTCACGCCACTGCCTGCTACTGGTGGAAGGCTGGCCTTTGCCCGCAGAGTTGTTGAGCGGGGCCATAACCCTGGTACTTGAGCGGCTGGACCTGCACCAACTGGTGGTCAGTGCTTCGCAGGGGAGTGCGGAGCAGTACGCGCTCGACTGCACCTGGCAGCGGTAGCGAGGTAGCGTTGGTTGCAAGCCTGAGTGCGACCCCTTGTAGCAGTTGCTAACTCCTTCTTTTTGTGTTATGTTGTTGTCGACAAGTCAGTGGACACAGCAGCGAAAGCAGGTGAGGAGATGGCGGGATACAAGCGGGTGCTGGTGATCGATGATGACCCGGTGCTGGGCGAGTTGGTTACCGCTATCCTGAGCGAGGCAGGCTACCAGGTAGAGCTTGTGAGTACAGCTACTGCGGCTTACCTTGCCCTACAAGCTGGGGACTATGATCTGATCCTCTCCGACAGCCTCAGCTCACAGCCTAGCACTGTATGGCAGTGGCTGAACCAGCTTAGGGTAGCCACTAGCAGCCCGATCCTGACCTTCAGCGCACGACTGGCTATACTGGCCTGCGTTACATGGGTTGCCCCTTCATGAAAAACCGGCCAGAGTACCTACGCCCAACTAGGCGTGTCGCCCCAACAGCACGAGCCAGGGGGCGAGCCACGCAAGTCAGGTTGTAAGCGGCCCATAGGCTGTGTAGGGTCAGGCTGTGAGTCGCTTCGACGATCTCCATCTGCTGGGCTGCAAAAGGTGGTGGGTGTAGATGACGGCTTGTGGAAGCGGATGCCTAACCTCGCTCCCGGTCAGGCTGTTGTCTCACTCACCAGTATGTCAAGACCTCTACTTACCTCAATTGATCCAGTACCGTGCGAACTGCGAATGGTGGGATAATCGAGTTTCCCACCGGCCTCTACACTTGATCATACTGCCGACAGTGAAAGCCAGCGAGTTTCTCGTTCCATAGCAACTTACAAGGAAAAGCATAATGGCCTATTACGCCCACACTCCACCCGACCATGACCCTAACCGCTGGCACTTGCTGGTAGACCACCTGCGCGGCACGGCTGAACTAGCCCGCAGCTTTGCCCGCAGCTTTGGCGGCCAATCCAACGCGGAGCTTGCCGCTGAGATCGCGTACCGCCTTGCGCTCTGGCACGACCTCGGCAAGTACAGTGACGGCTTCCAAGCGTACTTGAAGCAGTGCAACGACCTACACCAGCACGGTCGGAAGAACAGCCAGCGTGGCCCTGACCACAAAGCCGCAGGGATGTACCTGGCCTCTGAACTTTTTGGCGAACACCTGGCTCTTATCATCAAGGCTCATCACGGTGGGCTTGAGGAGTTTGCTGCTGACAAGGATTGGCTGGCAAAAAAGGAGGCAACCGATCTTGCCACGATCAAGCACAGCTTGCAACGCGCCCGCAGCGAACTCTCTGCGCTTGAGCCGAATGAAGAGGTTTATCCACCAGACTACCTTGATAGCTTCGATGCAGAGAACCCCGACCAGACATCACTTGCCAGCAGTTATAGCATGGAGTTTTTCATTCGCATGATCTACTCCTGTCTGGTGGATGGCGATTCGCTTGATACGGAGCGACATAGTGACCCCGCTCAGGCCAACAGCCGTTACCAGCGCAATAACCTGACCGACGAACACTGGCAGGCATTTGTGCAGCACCACGCCCGGCTGGACAAGCGTGGTAGCCTAGAGCTACTAGCCGCACAGGACGAGATTTATGAGGCGTGCCTGACCGCTGCCGACCAGCCACCGGGCTTCTTCCGCCTGACCGTGCCGACCGGCGGCGGCAAGACGCTCTCTGGCCTTGCCTTTGCTATCCGGCACGCCCTCAAGCACAAGTTGGAGCGGGTGATCGTGGCCGTTCCCTACCTCAGCATCACCCAGCAAACCACTGACACCTACCGCCAAGTCTTTGCCGGGCTACACAACGAAGATGGCAACCCTGTCGTACTGGAACACTACAGTTCATCAGATGCCTTCAAAGAGGAGCCAAAGAAGGAGGAACACGATGAGGTAGGCGAGTTTGACCCACACAAGGTCTGGCTGCGGCTGGCGGCAGAGAACTGGGACGCGCCTGTGGTGGTAACAACCACAGTGCAGTTGTTCGAAAGTATGTTCGCCCGCCGCCGCAACCCCAACCGCAAGTTGCACAACTTGGCGAACAGCGTGATCATCCTTGACGAAACGCAGTCGCTTCCTTTTGGCCTGCTTGACCCGATCCTTAGCGGCCTGCACGAACTGGTTGAGCATTACGGCAGCACCGTCGTTTTCTCTACCGCCACCCAGCCTACCTTCGATCAGGTTGGCAAGGCGGCTGAACCGCTGATCATCCGCGAGATAGTCGAGAACTATGCTGACCACTTCAACACCCTGCGACGAGTGGAATACAGGTGGCACGCGAACGAACAGTGGGAGTGGGATGACGTGGCGGGGCGGATGGTGACCCAGCCGGAGCAGCAGGCTCTTGCCATCGTCAACACCAAGAGGGACGCGCAGGCTTTGCTTGATGCAGTACAGCTTGCCGGGGCTGTGAAAGAGGACATCTTTCACCTCTCCACGCTGCTTTGTGGCATACACCGGCAGAAGGTGCTGGCTGAAGTGCGGGATCGGCTTGATCACGGTCAGCATTGCTTGTTGGTCTCCACCCAGGTGGTGGAAGCCGGAGTTGACCTCGACTTCCCGCTGGTGCTGCGGGCGGTTGGCCCATTGGATAGCATCGTGCAGGCGGCGGGTCGCTGCAACCGACGCGGCAAGCTCAACGAGCGTGGACTACTAGGCCAGGTGATCATCTTCCGCCCCCGTGAAGGTGGCGAACCACTTGGCCTGCCTAAGCTAGCCCGCAAAGTCACCGAGTCACTCTGGCGTGGGGGCAACCTTAACCCCGCCGAACCGAGCGTTTTTGCTGACTACTACACCCGCCTGTTCAGCGTGTTGGGCGAAGCTGGCACCGATTCCAAGAAGGTACAGGAGGTGCGCCAGGTGTTCAACTACCGCGAGGTTGACCGCCGCTTCCGCATGATTGATGAGGACAGCGTCAACCTGATCGTCAACTACCCCATTGGAAATGATGCTCAGGCAGTCACCGAGCGGCTCAAGGTGAGTGGCTGGGTGCAAGAGCTACGCGACCGCCGCGGCAGTGGGAGGCAACTGCTGCGCCAGCTTCAGCCCTACATGGTTGCGCTACGCCGCGATCAGGCTTTGGCCTTGCAGTCGCGCATCAGCAAAGGCCAGCCAGTCATCGAGCTGATTGGTGAGCCGGATGAGAGCGACATTGGCGTTTGGCAGGGCGAATACGACGAACTGGCCGGGCTGGTGCTGCCTAGCGGCTATGGCTTGGCCGAGAACGTCGTTTGAGAGTGTTGGCTGCCAGCTATGGCTGGCTAGTGAAGGAGATGTGCCTTGAAGGTTAGCAATGAGCTTTTGGAGGTGCGGGTGGCAGCAGCGTTTGCCTGCTTCACCCGCCCAGAATCGAAGGCAGAGCGGGTTAGCTACCCGGTCATGACCCCATCGTCGGCGCGGGGGGTGCTGGAGGCGATCTACTGGCACCCGCAGATTAGCTGGCAGGTCGAGGAGATTTGGGTACTCAAGCCGATCCGCTACTATTCTATCGTCCGTAACGAGGTGACGAAGCTGGCAAGTCCAGCTAGTCGGATCGTCGCCGACGATGAGCGGGCGCAACGGCACACGCTGGCTTTGCGGGATGTGGCTTACCGCATCCGCGCCCGCCTCGCGCTGAAACCGGAGGCACGCCACGCCATGCCTGCTTACATTGATATGTTCGAGCGGCGGGTGGTGACGGGGCAGTGCTTCGCCACTCCCTACCTCGGCTGCCGTGAGTTCAGTGCCGCGTTCGGTCCAGTCGATCCTGACGAGCCAGCGATTGACCGCAGCGACAATCTGGGCCGGATGCTGCACGATCTGATCTACGAGGTAGATGGCAATGGTAGGGCTACAAGTGGTAAGGCTACGCCACGCTTCTTCTCCGCCCGGCTGGAAGACGGCATCCTGCGAGTGCCGTTGTTCAACGAAGGGAGGGGTTACTATGCTGCTGGAAAGTCTGCGTAACCTCAACTACAAGGGCTTCGAGCCAGCGGGCAGGATGTACGGCTCCGCTAAGGTGCGCTATCTGGTGGATCTAAGTGGTGCGGGTCAACTTCTTAACTGGATCGACACCTACGACGCGCAAACCAAGAAGGTGTCTACGCACATCGTGCCACAGCTTGATAGCAAGAGCGTTAACATCGTTGCGCTGCCTTTCTTCGGCAACGCTGAATACACCTTTGGGTTGCCGAGACCTGTTACCACTCTTGAGCGGGTGCCGAAGTGCCAGGCGGTCTACCTCGCGCTGGTACAAGAGTGTTCGGCAGCTACGAACGACCTCGCAGTTCAGACGGTGCTCACGTTTCTGGAGAACGATCCAGTGTCTCAGCTTGCCGCGCTCAAGGGTGAGGAGTTTACTGCATTCGACCGCACCGCGTTCATCAGCTTTATGGTGGACGGTCAGTTTGTGGTTGATCGCCCAGCTGTGCAGAGCTTCTGGGCAGACAAGAACGACAAGAAGGCCGGACAGGGGCGAGTGCTGGAGTGCATCGTCTGCGGCAACACTGGGCCAGTGCTAGAAACCCTTGAACACAAGGTTAAGGGCTTGCCCGGTGCAGTAGGTGCTGGTGTCCCTCTCATCTCGGCCAACAGCAAGGTGTTCGAGTCCTATGGTCTTGAAGGTTCTTACATCGCCCCTGTCTGCGCCACCTGTAGCGAACGCTTTACCAAAGCCCTCAACTTCCTGCTGGAACGTGAGGACACCCACTTCAAGCTCGACAATCTTAGGTTTGCCTTCTGGACGCGGGGGCGTGAGGTGAGCCAGGACATTACCGACTTGCAGCCGCCCAAGCGTAAAGCCCTGAAGGGACGGCGTGAAGGTGCAGAGGCCGTTGCTTCGGCTCAGGTCAAGGCTCTACTTGAATCACCAAAGCACACCAGCGGCGCGGTGCAGGTAGATGATAGCCGCTTCTACGCCGTGACGCTGGCGGCCAACCCCGGTCGGGCAATTGTGCGCGACTGGATCGATACTTCGTTGCCCGCAGCCGAGGCTAATGCCCGTGACTGGTTCGCTCGCCAGCAGATCATTGCCCGCCGCGAATGGCTGAACCGCCAGCCAAAGGATGCGGCTCCGCGTGGCCCGATCATCCGGCTTACGGTTAGGGAACTAGCAACCGCAACGGTGCGGAGCAAGGCGAAGGGTGATGCGCGTAACCCTGCACCGGGCATCAGCTACGCGCTGCTGCGCTCGGCGATCATGGGTGAGCGTCTGCCATCCGGCTTGCTGCACCAGGTCGTGCGTCGTTGCCAGGCTGAACGTACCGTCACTACCGAACGAGCGGCTTTGGTCAAGCTGGTGCTGTTGAGCGAGGCCGACAAGCAACTCACCGTTTATCTCAACAAGGAGGGTTTTATGGAACAGTTGGAACAGGACTTCCGGGTGGAAGGTAACGACCGGGCGACGGCAGCTTACCACTGTGGGCGGGTGCTGGCTGTGTTGGAGCGGATCCAAGAGGTAGCAATTGACCGCTCGACCTTGAGCGACCGTTTCTTCGGCGCGGCCCTGACTACGCCGGGGTTGACGCTGCCCAGCCTGGTGCGGCTGGCCCAGCAGGCCCACCTGCCCGCGATCAAGAAGGACAGCAAGGGTCTCCACGACATCATGCGCCGCAGCCTGACCGCCGCGCTCAATGCTGTGCCGAAGGAAGCAGGTATCCCCGCTGTGCTGAAGCTGAAGGAGCAGGGTTGGTTCATCCTCGGCTACCACCACCAGTTGGCAGCCAGCGATCTGAGCCGCAGCGAAAACAGGGCGAAGCAGCAGCAGCGTGAAGCCACTCAGCAACCAATGCCCTTCGATGAGCAAGCGACCGACGGTGACGACAACAACTAACCTCAAAATCAGAAAGGATTAGAGCAATGGACAACCAGACGACCAACCCGGCTCATACCAACCGTGACCGCCGCCACGACTTCGTGTTGCTGTTCGAGGTGCGCGATGGCAACCCGAATGGCGATCCCGACGCAGGCAACCTGCCGAGGGTTGACCCGGAGACGATGCAGGGACTTGTCACCGACGTGGCGATCAAGCGAAAGGTGCGTGACTATGTAGCCCTCAACCGGACTGACGAGAACGGCAAGCCACAGCAGGGCTACGACATCTACGTGCAGCACCAGGGCATCCTTGCTAACCAGCAACGGCGCGGCTTTATTGCGGAGGCTGAGGATAAACCCACTGATCGCGTTAATGACACGGTGCGCCAGTGGATGTGCAAGACGTTCTACGACGTGCGTATGTTCGGCGCAGTGATGACCACTGGCAAATCCGGCAAGAAGAAGGGTAACACTGAGTTGCAGTGGAACGCTGGGCAGGTACGTGGCGCGGTGCAACTGACCTTCGCCCGCTCGTGTGACCCGATCTTCCAACTGGACATGACGATTGCCCGCGTTGCGTTGACCAATGCGGACGATACCAAGCGTGGCAAGGCGGCAGGCGAGGATCAGGAGCAGGCCAGTTCCGGCACGTTCGGGCGCAAGGCGATCGTACCCTACGGCCTCTACGTCGCTTACGGTTTCTTCAATCCGCACTTCGCCGAGCGGTGGGAAGTGCAGGCTGCTGACCTCGAACTATTCTGGGAGGCGTTGCAGCGGATGTGGGAGCATGATCGCTCGGCGGCGCGGGGGCTGATGGCTTGCCGTGGCCTCTACATCTTCACCCACGAGTCGAAGCTGGGCAACGCGCCTTCCCACAAGCTGTTCGAGCGGATCAAGGTCAGCAAGGTGAACGAGGACGTAATCCCGCGCAGCTTTAGTGACTACAACGTTGACATCAATCGTGACGGCTTGCCGACGGGCGTGAGCCTGACAGTGCTAGGCGATTAACTGATCTGATGATGCACCCGGCCTGCTGCTGTGGGTGGTGGGTCGGGTGTGGGTTGAAACTACAACAACCCTTGAACTTCGAGGGGCTGATCGGGTGCTGGGTGGTGGCTGAAGTTAGTGACAGCGTTGCGGCAAGGAAGGAGGGTGGTGGCGATGGATGAGACCCTGCTTGTGGTTGAGTTGACTGCGCCAGAGGTGTTGATCTCGGCTATCGAGCATTACAGCTATTGCGCCCGGCAGTGCGGGTTGATCCATGTGGAGCAGACTTTTGACGAGAATATGTACACGATCAAGGGTCAGATCGTGCATGAGCGGGTGGACAGTGGCGAGCTTGCGCCGAGCCGGGGAGTACGGGCGGTGCGGGCGATCCCGCTCTGGTCGGTGGGCTACGGGCTACGGGGCAAGGCTGACCTGGTGGAGTTTAGGGCGGGGGTACCGTTCCCGGTTGAGTTCAAGCTGGGGGTTCGCAAGGACGATCACCCTGACCTGCAACTGTGCGCTCAGGCTCTGTGCCTGGAGGAGATGCTGGGCCTGGCCGTGCCGTTGGGGGCGATCTACTACGCGACGAGCCACCTGCGCCATGAGGTGGCGATTGACGAAGCTCTGCGGACAAAGACGCTGGCGGTGGTGGCCGCGATCCGGGCGATGTTGGTTAGCCAGCAGTTGCCGGAGGCGGTCAACGACAAGCGGTGTCGCAACTGTTCGCTGATCCACTCTTGTATGCCGAAGGTGGTGGGGGAGCGGGCGCGGCTACGGGGCTTGCAAGGAGCATTGTTTACCCCGCTGATCGTAGGAGGTGAGGGCGATGCATGAGTTGCTGAACGTGCTGTACATCCAGACGCAGGGGGCGGTGCTGCACCTCGACCATGATGCCGTGAAGGTTGAGATTGACCATGAGATGAAGCTGCGGCTGCCGTTGCTGCGCCTGAGCGGGATCGTGATGTTGGGGCGGGTGAGCATCACGCCGTTCCTGTTGGAGCGATGTGCCGAGGATGGCCGGAGCCTCGTCTGGCTGGATCGCAATGGCCGCTTCAAGGCGCGGGTGGAGGGGCCGACACGGGGCAATGTGCTGCTACGCCGGGCGCAACATCTGGCCCTGTCAGACGTGGACAAGCCCTGGCAGGTAGCGCGGCAGATCGTGGCGGGCAAGATTCAGAACAGCCGCGGATTGCTGCTGCGGGCGGGGCGCAACAATCATGAGCCTGATGAGCGACTTGCCTTGAACGCGGCGGCGGAGCGGTTGGCGAACATCCTGCTGCGGCTGCATGACCTGCGCGACATTGACCAGATACGGGGGGCAGAGGGTGAGGCGGCGCGAACCTACTTCTCGGTGTTCGGCTACCTGGTGCGGGTAGATCGGCCTAGCTTTGCGATGGATGGGCGTACTCGCCGCCCACCGCGTGATCGGGTCAACTGCCTGATCTCGTTTCTCTACGCGCTGGTGCGCTCGGAGTGTGCTTCGGCATTGGAGGGGGTGGGTCTTGATCCCCAGGTAGGCTTCCTGCACGTGCTGCGTCCAGGCCGACCGGCGTTGGCTCTGGACTTGATGGAGGAGTTCCGCCCAGTCTTTGCCGACCGGTTGGCCCTCAACCTGATCAACCTCAAGCAGATGAAGGCGGGGGATTTTGAGCAGACCCCAGGTGGTGCGTTCCGCCTGACAGATGATGGGCGCAAGGCGGTGCTGAAGGCTTACCAGACGCAGAAGGAGGAGTTGGTCGAACATCGGGTATTGAAGCAGAAGGTGCCAATGGGCCTGGTGCCGCACGTGCAGGCGCGGCTACTGGCCCGCTACTTGCGTGGCGACCTCAAGGATTATCCACCTTACCTGCACCGCTGAGGAGGATGGCATGGAGATTCTGGTGACTTACGACGTGAGTACGGCAGACAGTGCTGGGCGCAGGCGACTACGGCGGGTGGCGAAGGTGTGCGAAGGCTATGGTCAGCGGGTGCAGCAGAGTGTGTTCGAGTGCGTGGTCAACCCAGGCGAGTATGAGTTGCTGAAGCACCGGCTGGAGCAAGAGATTGACCCAGCCCAGGACAGCCTGCGCTTCTATCGGCTGCAAGCCCCGCGAGAGCGGTACCTGTTGACGATGGGCCAGGAACCGGAGTTTGATATCCGCGAGCCACTCGTACTATGATATGAGCCAGACGACAGGGTAATAAGCGGTTGGGTTGGCATAAGGGCAGGCGCGCTAACCTGAGGCGATCAGGGTCTGAGCCGTAGGTTAGCGCGGTTTTAGCGGCTGTAGTAGGTGAAATCGGCCTATTACGGGGTTTGTACTATAGGAGTAGGCTATGGGAAGGACCTGGATCAGCAGGAATGGAGGTGAGTTTGAGGCTGAGGTTCAGGTCACTTGGCACTACCCAGTGCAGTTGCACCCATCCTTCGGGGTGGGTGAGGATTGAAACAAGCGGCTGACCTTCGCCGACCTTAAGGACTTGCCGCGCCCGTTGCACCCATCCTTCGGGGTGGGTGAGGATTGAAACTAGCATAACTTCCCCTTCCCGTTCCTCTACCACCACACCGTTGCACCCATCCTTCGGGGTGGGTGAGGATTGAAACCATCCTCCTTAGTTTGTAACGCAAGCGGCCCACCCGTTGCACCCATCCTTCGGGGTGGGTGAGGATTGAAACATGTCCTCGCCTGCCTTCAGCGAGGGGGTGGGCAAGTTGCACCCATCCTTCGGGGTGGGTGAGGATTGAAACAAAAATGATGTGGACACCATGTTGGAGGCTACTGGAGTTGCACCCATCCTTCGGGGTGGGTGAGGATTGAAACGTTGCTATCTGCTCTCTGCCAAACACGGTCTAAAGTGTTGCACCCATCCTTCGGGGTGGGTGAGGATTGAAACAGCAACCTTAGCGGGCTGGTTGCCTGGCTGCTCGCGTTGCACCCATCCTTCGGGGTGGGTGAGGATTGAAACTACAAGCAGGGCGGCACGTTGCACCCCTTGCTCCAGGTTGCACCCATCCTTCGGGGTGGGTGAGGATTGAAACAGCTGTACACCGCTGCTGGTGGCTAGTTGCACCAGGTCGTTGCACCCATCCTTCGGGGTGGGTGAGGATTGAAACTAGCAGCGCGGCAAGCGCGTCGCCTACCCCGCTGGTTGCACCCATCCTTCGGGGTGGGTGAGGATTGAAACACTTCGTTAACAGATGCACCGGCAAGCTAGCTATCGTTGCACCCATCCTTCGGGGTGGGTGAGGATTGAAACAGGGTGGTGAACGAAGCCACCACCCAGGACGTTGGTTGCACCCATCCTTCGGGGTGGGTGAGGATTGAAACTACAAGCAGGGCGGCACGTTGCACCCCTTGCCCCAGGTTGCACCCATCCTTCGGGGTGGGTGAGGATTGAAACATGCCCGCGCCTTCCATCGCGATCACGTCGCTAGTTGCACCCATCCTTCGGGGTGGGTGAGGATTGAAACATTGTGAGGTACTCTTTCTGGCTGGGGTACTCTGCTGGTTGCACCCATCCTTCGGGGTGGGTGAGGATTGAAACCAAG
>Ga0123336_10002330_pt1 | contig 16537 bp, 13 predicted proteins | sample SSSSmetaG_FD_96466 | JGI IMG/M metagenome (GOLD analysis project Ga0123336, IMG submission 96466) | Glacier valley bacterial and archeal communities from Borup Fiord, Nunavut, Canada, to study Microbial Dark Matter (Phase II) - ​SSSS metaG | ecosystem: Environmental > Aquatic > Freshwater > Ice... | reverse complement strand
TGGACGCGCAACCTCACGGCCGGCCCCTTCATCGTCAACTACTCGCTGAGCGCCTTCCACTACAGCCGCGACAACAGCAGCAGCACGACCACCGTCGATCGCCGTCAGGGCGATGGCACCGTCAGCCTCGAGCAGATCGACGATGGCCGCGCTCGCGTGCGCGGTGGCGGTGTCCATGCGACCGCGCGCATCCAGTGGCGCCCCGAAGGCGGCGCCGATTCGGCGACGCTGACGCCCATCGTGGTCTGGAACCGCTTCCGCTCGCATCGCGACGGCAGCCTCGAACAGAGCGTCGGCGCGGCACCACCGCCCTACGACAGCAGCGCCACCGACGGCCGCAGCAGCTCGACGCTGATGCGCCTCAACGGCGAGTGGACGCATCGCTTCGACGGCGGCGCCCGCATCGAATGGCGGGCCGGCCTCGGCCAGTCGCGGTCGCCGGCGACGAGCTTTCGGCGCGAGACGACCGGCGGCCTGCTGTCGCGCACGTTCGACGACAGCAGCGACTCGCGCGAGACCAGCTTCACGAGCACGGCCAAGCTCGTCCGCACGATCGTCGACGAGCACAGCCTGGTCGCCGGCGTCGAGCTCGAATCGAACCGGCGCAGCGACGACGACAACGCCGTGCAGACCGTCGGCTCGGCCGTCACGCCGCTCATCAACCACCTGAGCGCGTCGTCGCTCCGCATCGCGGCCTATGCGCAGGACGAGTGGAACCTCACGCCGCAGTGGGCCGCTCACGCCGGCCTGCGCTGGGAAGGCATCCGCACCGAAGGCAGCGCTGCCGACGGCCAGCCCGACGCGAGCAACCGCAGCAGCGTCTGGTCGCCGCTGCTGCACGCGGTCTGGAAACCCGACGCCAAGAGTCGCGACCAGGTCCGCGTCAGCCTGACCCGCAGCTACCGATCACCGACGCTCAGCAACCTCATCGCGCGGCCGTACTACAACACCCGCTATCCGGTCGACGGCGCCAACACGCCGACGCAGCCCGACCGCATCGGCAACCCGGATCTCAAGCCCGAGCTCGCGACCGGCATCGACATCGCGATCGAGCGCTACCTGCCCGGCAGCGGCCTCCTCAGCGCCAACGTGTTCCGCCGCGACATCAGCAACTACATGCGCGGCGAGACGCATCTCGAGACGGTGCCGTATTCGCCGGTCCCGCGCTACGTGCTGCGCACGCGCAACGTCGGCAGCGCGGTCACGCAAGGCCTCGAGCTCGAGGCGAAGTTCCGGGCCAGCGAGGTCTGGCCGGGCGCGCCGAAGGTCGATCTGCGCGTCAACGCGAGCGTGTTCGGCTCGCGCGTGAAGGGCGTGCCCGGCCCCGACAACCGCCTCGACGCGCAGCCCGACTACACCGCCAACGTCGGCGCCGACTACCGCTTCGCCGCGGTGCCGATGACGATCGGCGGCAACCTCAACTGGACGCCGGGCTATGCGACCCGCCTGTCGGCCGTGCAGACGGCGTCGATCGGCCGCAAGCTCGTCGTCGACGCCTATGCGCTGTGGGTCTTCAATCCCGCCCTGCAGGTTCGCCTCACCGTCAGCAATCTCGATGCGCGCGACTACGTCTTCGTCAGCGCCGTCGACGGTCCGAATGTTCAGGGCGTGCCCGTGCGCGAGACCTCGCAGACGACGCAGCCGACCTACGTCAACGTGCAGTTGCGGGTCGAAATGAAGCTGTAGTCATCGACGGATATCGGGGTCACGGATCCGGTCAGTCTGGGCGGAGGTCTGTGGCTGGCTTTCGAGATCGGACTTCACACCCATGGCCAGCAATCCCGCCGCGATGCCCGTGAGAAGCCCGAAACCATGCGCAAACCAACTCGCGCGTGGGTCAAGAAGGCTGGAAGTGATGCCTGTGGCCACGGCGAAGTATCCGACCACCCACCAGAATCCGAACGGAAAAGACAACCTGTTCCGGAATGCGATGCCGATGCACCAGCCATAAAGCGCGAAGACGCCCCCGGAAATTCCGAGGTACGCGTCAGAGCCAATCCAGTGAGGCAAGAACGTCAAAACCACACCGGGGACGACAGTGCCGAAAAGAAAAATCGTCCATATCGGCAACGCTCGTCCGAGCGCATTACCGAGCCCCGCGGCGACAATCAGCAAGGATGCGTTGGCGGCCCAGTGCGCCAAGTTCGCATGGAAAAAAGGACCGATCAGGTAGCGCCACGGTTGCTCGGGCGCGCTATCAAATACAAGCCCGTACCTTTCGATCATCGCGAAAAGGCTACCTGTGCTCGTCTGCAGAAACCACTGAAGTGCGCCGGCGATTGCGAAGAGCGATCCCATCGCGATGACGTTTGCTCTCGGCTGCAGATACGTCCAAGCGAAGAACCGCGCGTAGTAGCGCAGGCGGTCAAGGTGACGAAAGATTGCGATGTGCTGCAACAGGACAAACACGAACAGCAGCGCCAATGCCGCGCCGACCTTGAGGAAGAACGAGTCATTGAGTAAAAAGCCGGCGGCGGTGAAGCCGAGGCCCATCATCACCATGAGCACCATGAGCGAGCTGTACTGCAGGATCGTCTTGCGCTGGAGGGCAGCCGCCAATTCGTCAAAACAGATCGGCGGGAGCAGCCGCAGCGCGCCCGGTACCGAGACCAATAGGGGATCAAGCGGATGCCACTGGCGAATTGCGCGACGGACAGCGCGCTCGCCGCTCCGGCGGCGCCCATACGGTGGACGCCAAGAGGCCCAGCCGCCTTCCGCAGGGGGAAAGCTATCGTCCGAATTCCAGTGCATGAAATCTTTCTTGCGAAGGGCTGCGCGACGAAGCGCGCAGACTTTCGTCTTATCACCCAGCATCACTTCTGGTAGTGGCCGACGTCAACATGGCGCTACCGCACCAATTTAAGCGTACTCAGTTCCTGCATTTTCAGCCTCTTGTGAACAGACGCAGTTCCCCTTTGGCGTAGGTCTCGGGACAATAAACTGACGGGGCGCAGCGGCGTGTTATCGCGCTTCCACAAACGCATGAAGGCGCTACAGGTCCGCCTCACCTTCAGCATTCTCGATGCGCGACTACGTTTTTCCAGCGCCGTCGACGGTCCGAACGCCCAGGGCGTCCCCGTCCGCGAGACCTCGCAGACGACGCAGCCGACTTACGTCAACGTGCAGTTGCGGGTCGAAATGGAGCTGTAGTAGCGGCTGTTTCTACTTGCCTCGAGAAGCGCGCCTTTGCAGGTTCGCGAGGTCCGTCGGTGGATAGCCACCCTGCAGCATTTCCTTGAAGACGGCGTCGACGTCGGTGAGCGCGCCGTCTTGTCGCAGGAGGGTCTCGTCGTTGAGCCAGGCGAAGCCGATGACCTTGTTGCTGTCGGAGGATTTGAAGAAGAGGCGCCAACGCGCCGGCAGGCTGTGCTCTTTGACCCGCCGCAATCAAGCTTCACGCCCTTACATCGACAAGGGAGGAACGCTGCTGCCATTCAACCCCTCGAACGCAAATCGATCCCCTAAACTCGCGCCGCCTCGCGCTGCGCATCGCCGGCGCGCCTCAGGAGCTCATGATGAAATTCGCCCCCGTGCTCGCCGCTGCCGCGGCCTCGCTCCTCCTCGCCTTGCCGGTCGCGGCGCAGCCGAAAGGCGAAATCCGGATCGCCCACGTCTACAGCAAGACCGGCCCGCTCGAGGCCTACGGCAAGCAGACGCAAACCGGCCTGATGATGGGCCTCGACTACGCGACCGGTGGCACCATGACCGTGGCCGGCAGGAAGATCGTGGTCATCGAGAAGGACGACCAGGGCAAGCCCGACATCGGCAAGAGCCTGCTCGCCGCGGCCTACGGCGACGACCGGGCCGACATCGCGGTCGGGCCGTCGTCGTCGGGGGTGGCGCTGGCGCTGCTGCCGGTGGCCGAGGAATACAAGAAGATCCTGCTCGTCGAGCCGGCGGTGGCCGACGCGATCACCGGCGACAAGTGGAACCGCTTCATCTTCCGCACCGGCCGCAACAGCTCGCAGGACGCCATCGCCAACGCCACCGTCGGCGATGTCGACGGTGTCTCGATCGCGACGCTGGCGCAGGACTACGCGTTCGGGCGCGACGGCGTGAAGGCGTACAAGGAAGCGCTCAAGAAGGCCAAGATCGTCCACGAGGAATACCTGCCGCCGACGACTTCCGATTTCACCGCCGGCATCCAGCGCATCGTCGATGCGCTCAAGGACAAGCCGGGCCGCAAGGTCATCGCAGTGATCTGGGCCGGGGCGACGCCGCCCTACGGTGCGCTGGCCGCGCTCGACCTCAAGAAGCGCTACGGCATCGAGGTCGGCACCGGCGGCAACATCCTGCCGGCGATGGTCTCGTACAAGCAGTTCCCGGGCATGGAGGGTGCCACCTACTACTACTTCGGCATTCCGAAGAACCCGGTCAACGAGTGGCTCGTGGCCAACCACTACAGCAGGTACAAGACACCGCCCGACTTCTTCACGGCGGGCGGCATGGCGGCCGGCATCGCGCTCGTGGAGGCTTTGAAGAAGACGGCCGGCGACACCGGCACCGAGAAGCTCATCAAGACCATGGAAGGCATGAGCTTCGAGACGCCGAAGGGCAAGATGACCTTCAGGAAAGAAGACCACCAGGCGATGCAGAGCATGTATCACTTCCGCGTCAAGGTGGACCCGGCGTTCGCCTGGGGCGTGCCCGAGCTGGTGCGCGAGATCAAGCCGGAAGAGATGAACATCCCGATCAGGAACAAGCGCTGATTTCCAGCCGCTGGTGCTCGAGACACGTGACCTCACGATCCGTTTCGGCGGCCATGTCGCCGTCGATCGCGTCTCGTGCGCTTTCGCCTCAGGAACGCTGACAGCGATCGTCGGCCCCAACGGCGCCGGCAAGACGACCTTCTTCAACCTGATCTCGGGGCAGCTGCGTGCCAGCGCCGGCTCGGTCCGGCTCGGCGGGCGCGACATCACGGCGCTGCCGGTGGCGGCGCGCACCCACCTCGGCCTCGGCCGTGCCTTCCAGCTCACGCAGCTGTTCCCGACCCTGAGCGTCGTCGAGAACGTGCGCCTCGCGGTGCAGTCACGGCGGCGCGAAGGTCTCGACCTGCTGTCGGTGTGGAGCGACCACAAGGAAACGCTGGCGCGCGCGCATGCGCTCGTCGAGCAGGTCCGACTCGGGCCGCGCGCCGATGCCGCCGCCAGCAGCCTGCCGCATGGCGACCAGCGAAAGCTCGAGGTGGCGATGCTGATGGCGCTCGAGCCGAGCGTCTACATGTTCGACGAGCCCACCGCCGGCATGAGCAGCGCCGACGTGCCGGTGATCCTCGATCTGATACGCAGCCTGAAGAGCGAGGCCGCCAAGACCATCCTGCTCGTCGAGCACAAGATGGATGTCGTGCGCGAGCTCGCCGACCGCATCGTCGTGCTGCACAACGGGCAGCTCGTGGCCGATGGCGAGCCGGAGGCGGTGATCGCGTCGGAGGTCGTGCAGAGCGCGTATCTCGGCGTCGCGCCGGCCGGCGCGTGAGCATTCCCTTGCTCTCGCTCGCCGGCGTCCACACGCACATCGGCGCGTATCACATCCTCCACGGCGTCGACCTCGACGTGCCTGAAGGCGAAGTGACGATGCTGCTCGGCCGCAACGGCGCCGGCAAGACGACGACGCTGCGCACCGTCATGGGCCTGTGGCCACCGTCGCAAGGCAAGATCAGCTTCGACGGCGGCGCCATCGCTGGCCAGCCGACGCCGACCATCGCGCAGCTCGACATCGCCTACGTTCCGGAGAACATGGGCATCTTCGCGGACCTGAGCGTGAGCGAGAACATGCTGCTGGCGGCGCGCAGCGCACGCAGGATCGACCAGCTCGACACGACCCGCCTCGAGTGGCTGTTCGGCCTGTTCCCGGCGCTGAAGAAGTTCTGGCTCCATCCCGCGGGCAAGCTCTCGGGCGGCCAGAAGCAGATGCTCGCGATCGCACGCGCCATGATCGAGCCGCGGCGGCTGCTGCTCATCGACGAGCCGAGCAAGGGCCTCGCACCGGCCATCGTGCTCAACCTGATCGAGGCCCTGCGCGAGCTCAAGCGCATGCGCACGACCGTGCTGCTGGTCGAGCAGAACTTCGCCGTCGCGAAGGCGCTCGGCGACCACGCGGCGGTGATGGACGACGGCCGCATCGTTCATCGCGGCACGATGGCCGAACTCGCCGCCGACGAAGCCCTGCAGCATCGCCTGCTCGGCCTGTCGCTGGCCGCGCATCCATGAGCGCCGACGCCATTGCGGCCAGCGCGGTCGCGCCGCCCGAGGCCATCGCGCGACGACGCTTCGACGCGTTGCCGTTGCTGCTCGTGGCGGCCGTCGCGGCTGCGGCCTGGCCCCTCGTCGGCTCGACCTCGACCTGGCTCACGCTGACGCTCGCCGGCCTGGCGATGGGCATGATCGTCTTCATCACCGCCTCCGGCCTGACGCTCGTGTTCGGCCTGATGGACGTGCTGAATTTCGGCCACAGCCTCTTCATCGCGCTCGGCGCCTACGTCGCAGCGACCGTGTTCGCGGCGCTCGGCGGCTGGGCCTCGGCGCCGAGCCTCGGCCTCAATCTGGCCGCGATCGGCGTCGCCATGCTGGCGGCGATGGTGCTGGCCGGCGCCATCGGCCTCGGCTTCGAGCGCGTGATCGTGCGGCCGGTCTACGGCCAGCACCTGAAGCAGATTCTGGTCACGCTCGGCGGCGCCATCGTCGGCGAGGAACTCATCAAGGCGGTGTGGGGGCCGCAGCAGATCGCGCTGCCGCCGCCGGAGGCATTGCGCGGCTCGATCCTGATCGGCGAGGCCACGGTCGACAAGCTGCGGCTGGTCTCGGTCGTGGTCGGCCTGGTCGTTCTCGCCGTACTCGTCTACATGCTCAACCGGACCAAGATCGGCCTGCTCATCCGCGCCGGCGTGCAGGACCGCGAGATGGTCGAGAGCCTCGGCTATCGGATCAGGCGCCTCTTCGTCGGCGTGTTCGCGGCCGGCTCGGCGCTGGCCGGCCTCGGCGGTTGCCTCTGGGGAATGAACCAGCAGATCGTGGTGCCGCAGATCGGCGGCCAGGTCAACGTGCTGATCTTCATCGTCATCATCATGGGCGGCCTCGGCTCCACGCTCGGCTGCGTCGTCGGCGCGCTGCTGGTCGGGCTGATGACGAACTACATCGGCTTCCTGGCGCCGAAGCTCACCATGTTCTCGAGCATCGGCCTGATGGTGGCGGTGCTGCTCTGGCGGCCGCAGGGGCTGTATCCGGTGACGAGTCGATGAGGTTGCTCTTGTCGCGCCTGCTCTCCCACGACTTGCCGAGGAACCGCTGGCTGGCCATCGCGCTCGTGCTGATCGTCGTCGCCCTGGCGCTGACGCCGTTCGTCTTCCCGGGCACCAAGGCGCTCAACGTCGCCGCCAAGGTGATCGTGTTCATCGTGCTGGCGGCCAGCTTCGACCTGCTGCTCGGCTACACCGGCATCGTCAGCTTCGCGCACACGATGTTCTTCGGCATCGGTGCCTACGGCGTCGCCATCGCGGCGACGCGGCTCGGGCCGACCTGGACAGCGCTGGCGATCGGCGTCGCCGCCGCGCTCGCCACCTCGCTCGTGCTGTCGCTGGTGATCGGCCTCTTCAGCCTGCGCGTGCGCGCCATCTTCTTCGCCATGATCACGCTCGCCGTCGCTTCGGCGTTCGCGACGCTGGCGTCACAGCTCTCCGACTTCACCGGCGGCGAAGACGGTCTCACGTTCAAGGTGCCGCTCAACGACCGCATCGCCATCTATTACCTGATCTTCGCCGTCGCGCTGGTCCTCGTGCTGGTGCTGCTGCGGATCGTCAACTCGCCGTTCGGGCGCGTGCTGCAGGCGATCCGCGAAAACGATTTCCGCGCCGAGGCGATCGGCTACCGCACGGTCGTGTACCGCACGATCGCGAGTGTGGTCTCCGCCCTGTTCGCGACACTCGCCGGCGTGCTCCTGGCGCTCTGGCTGCGCTACAACGGACCCGACACGACGCTGTCGTTCGAGATCATGCTCGACGTGCTGCTCATCGTCGTCATCGGCGGCATGGGCACGATGTACGGCGCCGTCATCGGCTCGGTGCTGCTGGTGCTGGCGCAGAACTATCTGCAGGACCTGATGAAGCTGGCCGCGGGTGTCGTCGAGGGCGTGCCGGTGCTGGCGCAGATTGTGTCGCCAGAGCGCTGGCTGCTCTGGCTCGGCCTGCTCTTCGTGCTCTCGGTCTACTACTTCCCGAGCGGCGTCGTCGGCCGGCTGCGGGGGTTGCGGCGGCCCTGACTACGGCGAGGCACGCTTTGGCATGACGATCGCGCTCCAGGCGATCAGCGCCAGCAGCGCCACCTGCAGCGGCAGTCGCGCGATCAGGGCCCAGTAAGGCACGCCGAACAGCTCGGGTCGCTGCAGCATGTAGATGTGTGCCGGCGTCACGGCGATCGTCAGCGCGAAGAGGCCGATGCCGGCAACCCGCCGCGTCGACGGCCACAGCAGGCCGGCGGCGCCGAGCAGCTCGAACACACCGCTGACGAGCACGGCCGCGCGCGGCCACGGGACCCAGGGCGGCACGATGCGCATCTCGGTCTCGGTGGCCGCGAAGTGGGCGATGCCACCGATCAGGAACCAGAGGAAGACGACCGCGATGCCGACGAGCCGGGCCCGGCTCGTGGGTGCGTGGGCAGCGGCGGCTGGACTCATGGCTCGAACGTATCATGCGCGGCCACGTCGTCGTCGCTCCTGCCCGCCATGCCTTCCGATTCCGCAGACGCTGCAGCCGGGCGCGTCCGCCGCTCCCGCGCACCGATGCCGGCCAGCGTCCTCGCCGGCTTCGCGGTCGCCATTGCCGCCGTCCTCATCACCGCCTGGCTGGCCTTCGATTCCCTGCAGGACCGCTCGGCCGCCGCCGAGCGCATCACCCGCGCCTACGACGTCCTGGTCCGCCTGCAGCGCGTCTTCTCGTTCGTGAAGGACGCCGAGACCGGCCAGCGCGGCTACCTGCTCACCGGGGCCGAAAGCTACCTCGATCCGTACGAGAAGGCACGGGTCGCCTTGCCCGGCGAGGTGCAGTCGCTGCAGTCGGCCGTGAAGTCCGATCCCGAACAGCAGCGCCGCCTCGACGCCTTCGTACAGACGATCGACGAGAAGCTGGCCGAGCTGAGCCAGTCGATCGCGCTCAAGCGCAGTGGCGACTCCGAGGCTGCGCTCGCCCTCGTTCGCACCGACCGCGGCAAGTCGTTGATGGACCGCATCCGCGATCTCGCGGCCGAAATGGGAAGGTCGCAGCGCGCGCTGCTCGTGACGCAGCAGGCCGACTGGCAGCAGACCGCGGACTACTCGACCTACGTGACGCTCGGCGGGGCGGCGGTGCTGCTGGCGATGATCGGCCTGGCGTTCCTGCTCACCGAGCGCAGCCACCGCGAGCGCGAGACGCAGCTCTGGCTGCGCGCCGGCCAGAGCCTGCTTTCCGAGCGCATGCAGGGCGACCAGCGGCTCGAAACGCTCGGCGACAAGGTGCTCGACTTCGTGGCCGTGTACCTCGATGCCCAGGTCGCCTCGCTCTATGTCGCCGACGCCGGCGGTCGCTTTCGGCGGGTCGCGGGCTACGCCATCGCGCCGGGCAAGGAAGGCGCCATCGCCGCCGGACAGGGCCTGCTCGGTCAGGCCGCGCGGGACCGTCGCACGCTGCACGTGCGCGACGTGCCGGCCGACTACCTCGCCGTTCATTCGAGTCTCGGCCGCGCCAACGCGCGCGAGCTGCTGGTGGCACCGGCGACGATCGACGGCGCGGTCCAGGCGGTGATCGAGCTCGGCTTCCTGCGCCGGCTCGGCAACGATGAACTCGCGCTGATGGAGCGCGTCGCCGAATCGGTCGGCGTCGCCGTGCGGGCCTCGAAGGATCGCAGCCGGCTCGAAGAGCTGCTCGTGGAAACGCAAGCCCAGTCCGAGGAGCTGCAGACGCAGCAGGAGGAGCTTCGCGTCAGTAACGAGGAGCTCGAGGAGCAGGGCCGGGCGCTGAAGGAATCGCAGGGCGCGCTCGAGGAGCAGCAGGCCGAGCTCGAGGCCACCAACTCGCAGCTCGAGGAACACACCCGGCTCCTCGAGGACCAGAAGGAGGCGCTCTCGAATTCGCAGCGCGAGCTCGTCGAGAAGGCCGTCGACCTCGAGCGCTCGAGCCAGTACAAGAGCGAGTTCCTCGCCAACATGAGCCACGAGCTGCGCACGCCGCTCAACTCCACGCTCATCCTCGCCAAGCTGCTCGCCGACAACAAGGAGGGCAACCTCACCGAGGAGCAGGTCAAGTTCGCGACCACGATCGGCTCGGCCGGCAACGACCTGCTGGTGCTCATCAACGACGTGCTCGATCTCTCGAAGATCGAGGCCGGCAAGGCTGAGGTCGAGGTCAAGCAGGTGACGCTGGCCCGTCTGCTCGATTCGCTGACGAGGACCTTCCAGCCGATGGCCGTGGAGAAGGGGCTGGGGTTCGCGGCCGAGGTCGAGCCTGGCGCGCCGGCACGCATCGACACCGACGGCCAGCGCCTCGGCCAGATCCTGAAGAATTTGCTCTCCAACGCCGTCAAGTTCACCGACAGGGGCGAGGTGACGGTTCGGGCGCGAGCGGCTGGCGCCGACGCGGTCGCATTCGTCGTCAGCGACAGCGGCATCGGCATCGACGCCGAGCAGCACGAGCTCGTCTTCGAGGCCTTCCGGCAGGCCGACGGCAGCACCCACCGCAAGTACGGCGGCACTGGCCTGGGCCTGTCGATCTCGCGCGATCTCGCCGAGCTGCTCGGCGGCACGATTTCGCTGCAGAGCGCGCCCGACCGGGGCAGCGTCTTCACGCTGACGCTGCCGCGCGTGTACTCGGAGCCGGTCGAGGCAGAGAGCGACGCGCGGCCGGCGGAGGCGGCTGCTGCAGCGGCGCCGCCGAGGCTGCCGGCTCCGGCCCCGTTCCCCGCCGCGGCTGCAGTGGCCAGGCCGCCAGCCACCGTGGCGCAGCGGCGCGCCGCGTCGGACGTCGACGACGACCGCGACCGGCTGGCCGGCGTCACGCGCGTGATCCTGATCGTCGAGGACGATCGCCGCTTCGCTGCCATCCTGCGCGACCTCGCCCGCGAGATGGGCTACCAATGCGTCGTCGCCCATTCCGCCAACGACGGGCTGGCGGCCGCGGCCCAGTACCGCCCCAGCGCCATCCTGCTCGACATGAACCTGCCCGATCACTCCGGCCTTGGCGTGCTCGACCAACTCAAGCGCAATCCGCAGACACGCCACATCCCGGTCCACGTCGTCTCCGTCGCCGACTACACGCAGGAGGCGCTCGGGCGTGGCGCCATCGGCTATGCGCTGAAGCCGGTCAAGCGCGAGCAGCTCGTCGACGCGATCAAGCTGCTCGAGGCCAAGTCGTCGCAGGGCCTCAGGCGCCTGCTCATCGTCGAGGACGACGCCGTCCAGCGCGACAGCATGGGCCATCTGCTCGGCGGCGCCGGCGTCGAGATCACGGCGGTGGAGAACGCCGCCGCGGCGCTGCGCGAGCTGAAGGCCAAGACCTTCGACTGCATGGTGATGGACCTCAACCTGCCGGGCCTGAGCGGCTACCAGCTGCTCGAGCAGATGTCGGGCGCCGACGATGTCGGCTTCCCGCCGGTGATCGTCTACACGGGCAGCGCCCTCAGCCGCGACCAGGAGCAGGCGCTGCGGCGCTTTTCGCGAACGATCATCGTCAAGGGCGCGCATTCGCCGGAGCGCCTGCTCGACGAGGTGACGCTGTTCCTGCACCTGGTCGAGACCGACCTGCCGGCGGCCAGCCAGCGCTTGCTGAAGGCAGCGCGCGACCGCGAATCGGTGTTCGAGGGCCGCCGCATCCTGGTCGTGGAGGACGACGTTCGCAACGTCTTCGCGCTGACCAGCGTGCTCGAGCCCAAGGGCGTGAAAGTGGTCATCGCGCGCAACGGCCGCGAGGCCCTGGAAGCGCTGCAGCGCAGCAGCGAGACGGGCGCAGAGGCGAACGGTGCCCGTGCCGCCATCGACCTTGTGCTGATGGACATCATGATGCCGGAGATGGACGGCCTGACGGCGATGCGCGAGATCAGGAAGCGGCCCGAGTGGAGAAAGCTGCCAATCATCGCGCTGACTGCCAAGGCGATGAAGGACGACCAGGAGAAGTGCCTCGACGCCGGCGCCAACGACTACATCGCCAAGCCGCTCGACGTCGAGAAGCTGCTCTCGCTCGTGCGCGTCTGGCTGCCCGCCTGAAGCTGCCCGGACGCGACGCCATGGCCAGCGAGGGCGCTTCCGCCAGCGACTTCGACATCGAGCTGCAACTGCTCGTCGAGGCGATCTACCTCAAGTACCACTACGACTTCCGGACCTATGCGAAGTCGTCGCTGAAGCGGCGCCTCGCGACCGCGATGGTCCGCTTCCATTGCCGAACGCTGTCGCAGCTGCAGGACCGGGTGCTCCACGACCCGGCCGCGTTCCCGGCGCTGCTCGAGTACCTGACCGTGCAGGTCAGCGACATGTTTCGCGACCCGAGCTACTTCGCCTCGTTGCGCAACACGGTGCTGCCGATGCTCAGGACCTACCCGTCGCTGAAGATCTGGGTCGCCGGCTGCAGCGCCGGCGAGGAGGTCTACTCGCTGGCGATCCTGCTGCGCGAGGAGGGCCTGCTGGCGCGGACCATCATCTACGCGACCGACATCAACGCCAAGGCGCTGCAAAAGGCCGAGTCCGGTGTCTACGGGCTCGAGCGGGTGGCAGGATTCACCGCCAACCACCGCAAGTCGGGCGCGCGCTCGTCGCTGTCGGACTACTACACGGCGGCCTACGGCAACGCGGTGTTCGACAAGTCGCTGCGCAAGAACGTCGTCTTCTCCGACCACAGCCTGGCCACCGACAGCGTCTTCGCCGAAGTGCAGCTGGTGTCGTGCCGCAACGTCCTGATCTACTTCGACCGCCAGCTCCAGGACCGCTCTCTCGGCCTCTTTCGCGACGCCCTCTGCAGGAAGGGCTTCCTAGGCATCGGCGCCAAGGAATCGGTGCGCTTCTCGGCCCACGCCGACGCCTTCGACGAGCTCGTTCGCGACGACCGCATCTACCAGAAGCGGGACGGCGCATGAGCCCGCCGGGCCGCCCCAAGGGCGAATACCGGAGTGCGAAGCCGAAGGTACTTCAATGAGTTGGCCGGGCGGCTTGTCCGAGCGCATCGACGCCGTCGCCATCGGTGCGTCGGCGGGCGGCGTCGAGGCGCTCTGCACGCTGTTGCCGGCGCTGCAGGCCGGCCTGCGCGCCGCGGTCTTCGTCGTCATCCACCTGCCGCGCGAGCGGCCGAGCCTGCTCGCCTCGATCTTCCAGGCCAAGTGCGCGTTGCCGGTGGTCGAGGCCCAGGACAAGGAGCCGGTTGCGGCGGGCACGGTCTACGTGGCGCCGCCCGACTACCATCTTCTTTTGGATGAAGGCCCGCGGATTGCCTTGTCGACCGACGAACCGGTGAACTTTTCCCGCCCCGCCATCGATGTGCTGTTCGAATCCGCTGCCGATCTCTATCGCGAGCGCCTGCTGGCGGTGGTTCTCAGCGGCGCCAATCAGGACGGCGCCGCCGGCCTCGCCGCCGTTCGCAAGTGCGGCGGCGTTGCCGTGGTCCAGGACCCGGAGAGCGCCCAGGTGGCGCTGATGCCGGCGGCGGCGTTGCAGCGCAACCCGACCAGCCTGGTGATGTCGATCGGCGACATCGGCCGCCTGCTGGCGACGCTCGGCGAAAAGGCCGCGTGAACGATCTCGCCCCCGCCGCTGGCGCTGCCGAGGCGGCGCTGCCGCCCGTCAAGTGCCTGCTCGTCGACGACCTCGAGGAGAACCTCCTCGTTCTCATGGCGCTGCTGCGCCGCGACGGCCTCGAGCTGCTGCAGGCACGCTCCGGCCGAGAGGCCCTGGAGCTGATGCTGCAGCACGAATTCGCGCTGGCCCTTCTCGACGTGCACATGCCCGAGATGGATGGCTTCGAGCTCGCCGAGCTGATGCGAGGCAGCGAGCGCACGCGTCACATCCCGATCATCTTCGTAACCGCCGGCGAGCACGACCAGCGCCGCATCTTCCGCGGCTACGAAAGTGGCGCCGTCGACTTCCTGCACAAGCCGATCGAGCCGCGCGTGCTCGCCAACAAGGCCGAGGTCTTCTTCCAGCTGCACCGCCAGCAGCAGCAACTCGCCGCCCAGTTGCACGAGCGCACGGAAACGCTGCGCTTGTCGGAAATGCTGATGGCCATGCTCGGCCACGACCTGCGCGGGCCGCTCAGCGCCATGCTGATGTCGGCCATGGTCCTCGAGCGTCGCGCCGAGAACGACGCCAGCCGCCAGGCCGCGGTGCGCATCCAGTCGAGCGGCAAGCGGATGAGCCGGATGATCGGCGATCTGCTCGATCTGGCGCGAGCGCGGCTGGCCGGCGGCATCGCTGTGCTCCGCGCCGAGATGGACCTCGCGGCTGTGCTGCAGCGCGCCGTTCAGGAATGCCAGGCGGCGGCGCCGGAGCGTGCCATCGAGTGGCGGGCCGAGGGCGACGGCCGCGGCGTGTGGGACGCCGACCGACTCGCCCAGGTGGCGTCGAACCTGATCGGCAATGCCGTTCGCCACGGTGACGCCGAGGGGCCGGTGCGCGTGTCGCTTGAGGGCCAGGACCCGGAGCGGGTGAGCTTCACGGTCGCCAACGCCGGCGTCATCCCGGCCGACCTGTTGCCCCACATCTTCGATCCGTTCCGCAGCGGCCGCCGCGCTTCCGGTGCGTCGGTCGGGCTCGGCATCGGCCTCTACATCGTCGAGCAGATCGTGCACGCGCACGGCGGCACGGTGAGCGTGCGATCGGAGGCCGATGCCGGCACGACGTTTCGGGTGACCTTGCCGCGGGCCTGAGGGCTCCGGCCTCGCCTCGATCGGCCGCGCGCCGGCCGACATGTTCGCTGCCGCACAGACCGGCAACCCTGCCGAAGAGCACGCTACTCGCTCGCGTTGCCGGGAGTCGAATTCGATGAAGATACTGATTGCTGCAGATGGCAGCGAATACACCAAGCGCATGCTGGCCTACATGGCGGCTCACGACGAGTGGCTCGGCGCACGGCACGAGTACACCGTCATCCATTCCGTCCTCGCTGTGCCGCACCGGGCGGCAGCTTTCGTGGCCGCCGACGTCGTGACCCGGTTCTACGACGACGACGCCGAAACCGTCTTTCGTCCGATTCGAGCCTTCCTGCAGCAGCAAGGCATTCACGCGACCTATGTGCACACGATCGGACATGCCGCCGAGTCGATTGCCAAGACGGCCGAGGAAGGCCGGTTCGACCTGCTCGTGATGGGAGCTCGCGGTCATGGCGACCTGGCCAATCTGATCATGGGCTCGGTCGCGACGAAAGTCCTGGCGAGCTGCAAGGTGCCGGTCCTTCTCATCCGGTAGGCGCAGCGCTTAGCCGCCCGTGGCCGACCGCCAGGCGTCGCGTGACCCGTCGGTTGCGGATGCACGCGCGGTCGCAGCCGAACTCGGTGTTGACCTCGACGCCGGGCTGACCGTTCGGGAGGCGGCACGCCGGCTGGCCGCGAACGGTGCCAACGAGCTCAGCGCGGTGCCGCAAGCCGCGGCATGGCGAAAGTTCCTCGCGCAGTTCCAGGATCCCCTCGTCATCCTGCTGCTGGTCGCCATCGCCATTGCGCTCGTCGCCTGGCTCATGGAGGGGCGCGTCGGCTGGCCGATCGATGCGATCGTGATCGCCGTTGTCGTGGTCTTCAACGCGGCGTTGGGTCACGCCCAGGAGACGAAGGCCGGAAACGCCGTCGCCGCGCTCGCGAAGATGACCGCGGTGAGCTCGACGGTGTTGCGTGGCGGCCGGTCGTCGCGCGTCGCCAGCGCCGACCTGGTCCGTGGCGACCTCCTCGTGCTGGCCGAGGGCGACGCGGTCGGCGCCGATGCCCGCCTGATCGAAGCCGCGTCGCTGCGCGTGCAGGAAGCATCGCTCACCGGCGAGAGCGAATCCGTGCTCAAGAGCACCGCCACGCTGCCGGAGCCGGTCGCCCTCGGCGACCGGCTCAACATGGTGTTCAAGGGCACGGCCGTCGCCCAGGGCAGCGGCCTCGCCGTGGTCACCGCCACGGGCATGACGACCGAGATAGGCCGCATCGCCCATCTGCTCGACGCCACCGTGGCCCAGCCGACGCCGCTGCAAGTCGAGGTCGCGCACCTGGGCCGCATGCTCGGCCTGGCCGTGGTCGCCATTGCGGTGGTGGTCGTCGGCACCATCCTCGTGCTGTCCGATATCCGCAGCGCCGCCGACGTCACTCCCGTGCTCCTGCTCGGCGTCGCTCTCGCAGTGGCCGCGGTTCCGGAGGGGCTGCCTGCGATCCTGTCGCTGGTGCTCGCTCTCGGCGTGCAGCGAATGGCCAGGCATCACGCCATCGTCAAAGGGCTGTCGTCGGTGGAGACGCTCGGTTCTGCCTCGGTCATCGCTTCCGACAAGACCGGTACGCTGACCCGCGCCGAAATGACGATCGAGCGCGTCGTCACGGTGTCGGGAAGCACGCGGTTGACGGGGGTG
>Ga0123336_10002329_pt1 | contig 16538 bp, 11 predicted proteins | sample SSSSmetaG_FD_96466 | JGI IMG/M metagenome (GOLD analysis project Ga0123336, IMG submission 96466) | Glacier valley bacterial and archeal communities from Borup Fiord, Nunavut, Canada, to study Microbial Dark Matter (Phase II) - ​SSSS metaG | ecosystem: Environmental > Aquatic > Freshwater > Ice... | reverse complement strand
GGCTTCGGCGCCGTCCCAGACGGTGAGGCGGTCTTCGAGGATTTCGAGATCTGGGTTGTTGAAGCGGGAGTAGATCAGGCCGGGCTGTTCGCCTTCGCGAAGCTCGCGCAGGCCGGCGACGAGTTCGAAGAACTCCTTGCCGTGCTGGGCGGAGCGGAAGACGAAGGTGCTGGTCTGGAAGATGGGGACTTTGACGGAGCCCTCGGAGAGGGCGGGGTCGTAGCCGAAGCCCATCATGAGGGTTTCGGGGTGGAGGATCTGACCGGCTAGGACGCGTTTGTGGTGGTTCATTTAAGGAAGGCCTTCTTTTTTGAAAAAAAGAAGCAAAAAACTTTTGCTCCTTAAGCGTGTGCCAACTGATAAAAGTCTTTTGCTTCTTTTCTTCAGAAAAGAAGGCCTTGCTTCCTAAAACCCCGCCACGGTTCTCGGCTGATAGCTCGTCTCCAACGCCGCAATTTCCTCAACCGTAAGCTTTAGAGCCAACGCAGCGACGGCATCTTCGAGATGTTGCGGCTTGCTAGCGCCGATGATGGGCGCTGTCACGCCTGGTTTTTGCAGCACCCAGGCCAGCGCGATCTGCGCCATGGGCACGAAGCGGGACTGCGCAATCTTCTCGACGCTGGCGACGATCTTTGCGTCATTATCTTCCGTGCCGCGGTAGAGCGACTTGCCGAATTGGTCGGTTTGCGTGCGTTTTGTCTCGCTGCTCTGCCAGGGCCTGGTTAGCTTGCCGCGGGCCAGCGGGCTCCAAGGGATGATGCCGATGCCTTCTTCCTGGCAGAGGTGGATCATCTCGCGTTCCTCCTCGCGGTAGAGAAGGTTGAGGTGGTTCTGCATGGAGACGAAGCGGGTCCAGCCGTGCAGGCGGGAGAGGTAGAGTGCCTTGCAGAATTGCCAGGCGTGCATGGAGGAGGCGCCGATGTAGCGCGCCTTGCCGGCGCGGACCACGTCGTGCAGGGCTTCGAGGGTTTCCTCGATGGGGGTTTCTGGGTCGAAGCGGTGGATTTGGTAGAGGTCCACGTAATCCATGCCGAGGCGGGTGAGGCTGGCGTCGATTTCGGCGAGGATGGCTTTGCGCGACAGGCCGCGTCCGTTGGGGCCTTCGTGCATGGGGCCGTGGACTTTGGTGGCGATGACGACGCTGTGGCGCGGGGTGTCCGCCAAGGCGCGGCCCAGGATTTCCTCGCTCGATCCGGCGGAATAGACGTTTGCGGTGTCGAAGAAGTTTATGCCGTGCTCGAGCGCGCGGGCGATGAAAGGCCGTGATTCGGCTTCGGAGAGGGTCCATTCGTGGCTGCCGCGGCCTGGCTCGCCGTAGGTCATGCAGCCGAGGCAGAGGCGCGAGACCTTCAGGCCGGTGTGGCCGAGGTTGACGTAGTCCATGTGTGCGCTCCGCTGGATGACACCTTCCTAACTACCGTTTGCGCGCCAGTTTGGGCAGAGTGATGCCCATGTCCATTTCCGCGCCGTTCATCGCACGCCCCATTGCCACCACGCTGCTGTCCATCGCGGTGCTGCTGGGGGGGGCACTGGGCTATATGGCGCTGCCGGTGAGCGCGCTGCCGCAGGTGGATTTTCCGACGATCGTGGTGAACACCACCTATCCGGGGGCGGGGCCGGAGACGATGGCGACGCTGGTGACGGCGCCGCTGGAGCGCCAGCTGGGGCAGATCAACGGCATCACCACCATGCAGAGCAGCAGCGCCGTGGGCACCAGCGAGATCACGCTGCAATTCGACCTGACGCGCAGCATCGATGGCGCGGCGCAGGACGTGCAGGCGGCGATCAACGCAGCGCAGGGGATCCTGCCGTCCTCCCTACCCTATCCGCCGAGCTATAACCGGGTGAATCCGGCGGATGCGCCGATCCTGAGCCTGGCGGTGACGAGCGACACGGTGCCGGTGGACCAGGTGGCGGATGCCGCGGACACGCTGTTGCAGCCCAAGCTGAGCCAGATCGACGGGGTGGGGCGCGTGGTGGTGCAAGGCGGGCTGAAGCCTGCCATCCGGGTGCAGCTGGATCCCGCACGGCTGGCGGCCTACGGGCTGTCGATGGAGGACGTGCGGACCGCGATCAACGCGGCCAATGTCAGCGGTGCCAAGGGCAGCTTCAATGGGCCGCATATTTCCTATGCGGTCAGCACCAACGACCAGTTGGTCACGCCGGAAGCCTATCGCAGCCTGATCCTGGCCTGGCGCGCGGGGGCGGCGATCCGGCTGTCCGATGTGGGACGGGTGACGCATGGCGTGGAGAACGATCGGGTGGCGGCTTGGTATAAGGGCCATCCGGCCGTGCTGCTGGATGTGCAGCGGCAGCCGGGGGCAAATATCGTGGCCACGGTTGCCGCCGTGCATGACGAACTGCCGGAGCTGACCAAGGCGCTGCCGCCGGGCGTGCGCATGGAAGTTGCCGCCGATCGCACACAGACCATTCGCGCCTCAGTCTCGGATGTGCAGCGTACGCTGCTGCTGGCGATGGTGCTGGTGGTGGGCGTGATCTTTCTGTTCCTGCGCAGCTGGCGCGCGACCTTGATCCCCGCCGTTGCGCTGCCGCTGAGCCTGGTTGGCACATTCGGGATCATGAGCTGGCTGGGATACGGGCTGGATAATCTGTCGCTGATGGCGCTGACCGTCGCCTCCGGCTTCGTGGTGGACGATGCCATCGTGATGATCGAGAACGTGGTCCGCTATATCGAGGACGGGGTGCCGCCGCTGGAGGCCGCGTATCGCGGGGCGGGGCAGATCGGGTTCACCATCGTGTCGCTGACCATCTCGCTGATCGCCGTGTTCATTCCGCTGCTGTTCATGGGCGGCGTGGTGGGGCGCCTGTTCAAGGAATTTTCCGTGACGCTGTCGGTGGCGGTGCTGGTTTCGGCGGTGATTTCGCTGACACTGACGCCGATGATGTGCGGGCGGCTGTTGAAGCCTCACAAGCCGGGCCGCCAGGGCCGGACGGACCGGTTCTTCAGCGGGCTGCTGGATCGGTATCGGCGCAGCCTGGTGGTGAGCTTGCGGCATCAGGGGCTGGTGCTGGGGCTGGCGGGGGCGACGCTGGTGGGGACTGTACTGCTGTATGTGGTGGTGCCAAAAGGCTTTCTGCCGCAGCAGGATACGGGCGCGATCGTCGCGACCACGGAGGCGGCGCAGAATATCTCGATTCCGGCGATGGCGGCGTTGCAGCTGCGGGCGGCCGACATCGTGGAGCGCGATCCGGCGGTGGAGAGTGCGGCGTCGCTGGTGGGAGCGGGCAGTGTGAACCCCACGCCGAATGTGGGCCGGCTATCCATTACGTTGAAACCGCGGCGGCAGCGGGACGCGATGGGGGTGGTTCTGGCTCGTCTGCAGGATCATCTGCGCGGGTTGCCGGGATTGGCGGTGTTCATGCAGCCTGTGCAGGACATCCAGATTGGCGCGCGGATCAGCCGGACGCAGTATCAGTACACGCTGACGGATACGGATGCGGACGAGCTGGGGCATTGGGCGCCGCTGCTGATCGAGCGGCTGCGTAGCCTGCCGAATCTGGCGCATGTGACCAGCGACCAGCAGGATGGCGGGTTTGCGACCGAGATCGTGGTGGACCGGGACAGGGCGACGCGGCTGGGCGTGACGATGCAGGCGATCGAGGACGTGCTGTACGATGCGTTCGGGCAGCGGCAAGTGAGCACGATCTATCAGCAGAGCAACCAGTATCGCGTGGTGATGTCGGCCGACGATGGCTGGGTGGCCGATCCGGCTTCGCTGGAGAAATTGCGGGTGCCGGGGACGGTGGCGAGTTTTGGCGCCAATGGGGCGGCGCAGGTTGCGACGACGACGGTGGCGACGACGAATACGGTGGCGCAGGTGCCGTTGATGGCGGTGGCGCATCTGGTGCGGCGGACGGCGCCGCTGGTGATCACGCATCAATCCCAATTTCCGGCGGTGACATTGAGTTTCGATGTTCGGGAGGGTGCTTCGCTGGGGGATGCGGTGGCGTCGGTACAGCAGGCGGAGCGGGATATTGGGATGCCGACGACGATCATTGGGTCGTATTCGGGGGATGCGGCGGAGTTTCAGCGGTCTTTAGCGGCGGAGCCGTGGCTGATCGTGGCGGCGATTGCGGTGATTTATATCGTTCTTGGGGTGCTGTATGAGAGTTTCATCCATCCGGTGACGATCATTTCCACACTGCCGTCGGCTGGGATCGGGGCGTTGCTGGCTTTAATGTTTACGGGGTCTGATCTCTCCATTGTGGCGCTGGTGGGGATTGTGTTGCTGCTGGGCATTGTGAAGAAGAACGGCATTCTGGTGGTGGATTTCGCATTGGAGGCGGAGCGCACGCGGGGGCTTTCGCCGGAGGAGGCGGCGGTGGAAGCGTGCGTGTTGCGGTTTCGGCCGATCATGATGACGACAGCTGCGGCTTTGCTGGGGGCACTGCCGCTGGTTTTGGATCACGGGACGGGGAGTGAGCTGCGGCGGCCGTTGGGGGTGGCGATTGTGGGTGGGCTGCTGCTGAGCCAGGTGCTGACGCTGTATACGACGCCGGCCATTTATGTGGGGTTTGAGAGACTGCGCCGCCGTGTGTGGGGAGCGCCGAGCCAGGCGTTGGTGGTGGCGGAGTGACGGAAACAGGTGCCCGCATTGCGCAGCAAATGCGGGATCCTGCGCCAGACCCGCATTTGCTTCGCAATGCGGACCACGATTTGCAGATGCGAGTGGACAAAAGTTTTTTGCTTCTTTTTTTCAAAAAAGAAGGCTTGCTTCTTTCATGAACTTCTCACGCCTTTTCATCCTCCGCCCCGTCGGCACCATCCTCCTGTCGCTCGGCCTGCTTGTGGCCGGCGTGGTCGCGTATCAGTTCCTGCCGGTGGCCGCGCTGCCGAACGTGGATGTTCCGGCGATCGTCGTCTTCGCATCACGCCCAGGCGCCGATCCCGCAACGATGGCCAATTCCATCGCGGCGCCGCTGGAGCGGCGGATCGGGGAAATCGGGGGGGTGTCCGATCTGTTCAGCACCAATTCCACGGGGCAGTCCAACGTCATCATCCTGTTCGATCTGGATCGGAGCACGGATGATGCGGCGCGGGCGGTGCAGTCGGCGCTGAACAATGCGCAGACGGATTTGCCGAGTGGGTTGCCGGTCCGGCCGACATACAAGAAATTCAATCCGTCCGATCTGGCGATCATGACGATTGCGTTGAGTTCGGATCACAAGAATGTCGGGCAGATCTACGAGGCGGCGGATACGGTTCTGCAGCAGCGGTTCAGCCAGATTGAGGGGGTGAGCCGGGTGCAGATCGATGGGGGGCAGACGCCGGCCATCCGGGTGCAGCTGGATCCGGGGGCGTTGAGGGCGGCCGGGTTGTCGTCGGATGACGTGCGGCAGGCGATCGTGAGTGCGAACGTCCTGCTGCCGACCGGGAGTTTTCAGGGGCGCGCGCGGGCGGAAGAGATCACCATCAACGGGCAGATACGGCGGGCGGCGGATTACGGGCGGATTGTGCTGAAGGCGCGCAATGGGGCTGTGTTGCGGCTGTCGGATGTGGCGAAGGTGACGGACAGCGTCAGTAACGTGCGTTTGGCTGCCTGGAACGGACACAAGCCGGCAATCCTGATGCGGCTCTATAAGATACCTGGGGCCAACGTGATCGAGACGGTGGATCGCGTGCGCGCATTGCTGCCGCAGGTGCAGAACTGGATTTCACCGGACATCAGTATCACCGTGCTGGACGATCGCACGCAGACGATTCGCGCCAGCACGAACGATGTGAAGATCACGCTGCTGATCACCGGCGCGCTGGTGATGGTGACCGTCATCATCTTTCTGCGCCGCGTGGCTGCGACGTTGGCCGCGGCCGTGACAGTGCCGTTGTCGCTGGCGGCAACGGCCTGCGGCATGTGGGCGTTGGGATTTTCGCTGAACAACTACTCGCTGATGGCGATCACCATCTCTGTCGGCTTCGTGGTGGACGATGCCATCGTGATGATCGAGAACATCACCCGCCTGCGCGAACAGGGCATGTCCCGGCTGGAAGCAGCCATTCTGGGATCACGCCAGATCGGCTTCACCGTCATCTCCATCACGCTGTCTCTGGTCGCTGTCTTCATTCCGCTGCTGTTCATGGGCGGATTGCTGGGCCGTATTCTGCACGAGTTCGCCTGGACCCTGACGATCGCCATCTGCGTCTCGGCCGTTGTTTCGCTGACGCTGACGCCGATGGTGTGTGGCCGCATGGTGGATGCCGAACCGAGCGGCTGGCTCGGCCGCGTCGACCGCGCGACGGAGCGGTTCTTCCAGGGCATGACCCGCCTCTATATGCGCGGCTGTGACTGGAGTCTTGAGCATCGGCGCGTCATGCTTGGCGTCACGCTGCTGACCGTCGTCGTCACCGGCTATCTCTACGTCAAGGTGCCGAAGAATTTCATTGCCGAGCAGGACACGGGACTTCTGCGCGGCACGACGGAGGGGGCGGCCAGTGCATCGTTCGGCCAGATGGTGACGGACCAGCAGCACGTGGTGGACATCCTGCTGGCCGACCCCGCCGTGGCCGCGGTGGCCAGCACCGTGGGTGTCGCCAACGGTTTCGACACGGCCAATCAAGGCACGCTGATCATCTCGCTGAAGCCGATGTCGGAACGCCACATCCGCGCCAACGCCGTCATCGCGCGCCTTCGCCCCAAGCTGGATCCCATCGCCAGCTTGCACACGGTATTGTTCGCGCCGGGCGATTTTGGTGGCGGCAACCGCCAGGGTGCCGGCGCGCAATACAATTTCGACCTTCTCAGCGACAACCTCGACGAACTCGCCTTATGGGAAGCCAAGATCGAGAAGCGACTGCAGCACGAGCCGGGATTTTTGGACGTGACGTCGGACCAGGATTCAAGCTCGCCGCAGGTGACTGTCACCGTCGATCGGGAAGCGGCCTCGCGCATGCATGTCTCTGCGGCGGCCGTCGATATCGCGCTGGGGAATGCGCTGGCGCAGCGCCCCGTTTCTACCATCTACAGCGAGCGCAACCAGTATAGCGTGATCCTGGAGACTTTGACCTGGCAGCAGCGCGATCCGCATTACCTGGATCATATCTATGTCGGTGCGGATACAGGCCGGCCCGTGCCGCTCAGTTCCGTGGCGCATGTCACATTCGGCACCGCCGCGCTAAACGTGTCTCATAACGCGCAACGCGTGGATGGAGAGATCGACTACAACCTCAAACCCGGAACGGCGATGGGCGATGCGACCCTGCGTGTGAAGGCGATCATCGCGGAGATGTCGCCGCCACCGTCGATCCGCATCTCGTTCGAAGGCGACGCGAAACTCTTCACCCAGTCGCTGGAAACCGAGCCGGCCCTGATGCTGGCCGCCCTGCTGTCGATCTACATCGTGCTCGGCGTGCTCTATGAAAGCTGGATACACCCGATCACCATCATGTCTACCCTGCCCTCCGCGGGGTTGGGCGCATTGCTGGCCATCCTCGTCACCAACACGGAATTCGGCGTGTTGAGCGTGATCGGCATCGTGCTGCTGATGGGCATCGTGAAGAAGAACGCCATCATGCTGGTGGATTTCGCGCTGGACGCGCAGCGCGAACGCGGCATGACGGCCGCCGAAGCCATTCGCGAAGCCTGTGTGGAACGCTTCCGCCCGATCATCATGACCACGCTGACCGCGCTTTGCGGTGCACTGCCTTTGGCACTGGCGTTCGGCACCGGTTCGGAACTGCGGCGGCCGTTGGGAATCGCGATCGTGGGTGGGCTGGTGGTGAGCCAGGCGCTGACTCTCTACACGACGCCGGTAATCTATCTGCTCCTGGAGCGGCGGGTGAAGCGGCGGCGGGAGCGGATTGTGCACGGGCCGGCTGGGGTGCCGGCGGAGTAGGGAAAAGGACTGCTTGCCTTCCGCTCGGCTGCGCCACGCTGGTATAACCTGCTTAGGGCGAGCAAGGGCAGTGTTGACGCAATGAGCACGGGCAGAGCCCTGTTTTACATCGATGTTGCAGTGATGCTGGTGGTTTGGCCCGTGCTGCTGCATTTCGGCTGTTGGGGCGTGGAGTGTTTCCGCCCGACGCCCGATGGGCTGGCCGCGGCGCTCTATCCGGTGGCCGACCTGCTCTCGCTCTATGCGCTGGGGCTGTATCGGCGCGAGGCGATCATCCAAACGCGGGAGTCGCTGGGCCGCGTTCCGCTGGCGGTCAGCCTGGGGGCGGTGGGCACGGCCGTGCTGCTGGTGGTTTTGGGCACCGCCATCGGCTCGCCGTCGAATCGCGTGCGCCTGTTCTCCGGCGCGGTGCTGGGTTTCAGCCTGTCCGGGCTGGTGGCGCGGCTGGTGTTCTCCGGCCTCAAGCGCCGAGGCGTGTTCCAGCGCCGGCTGCTGATCGTGGGCGCCGGCATCCGAGCCTGGGATCTGCTTTGCATGCTGCGCAACGAGGGCAGCCGGCCGACCTATGACATCCATTATGTGCATGCCGACGAGATGGGCGAGGCCGATCCCCGCCTGGTGGCCGCCACCGGCCCGGGCATCACGATCCTGTACGATACGGATGTGTTGACCGCCGCACGTCGCGTGGCGCCCGACGAGATCGTGGTCGCACCCGACGAACGCCGCGGCATGCCGCTGGACAGACTGCTGGCCTGCAAGAAGGAAGGTTTTCCGGTTGTCCAATACCTGACCTTCCTGGAGCACGAGATACGCCGCGTGGATGTGCGTCGCGTGGAGGTGGGCTGGCTGCTCTATTCCAGCGGCTTCTATTTCGGCACCATCGACAATGCATTGAAGCGCACGCTGGATGTACTGGTCAGTGTGGTTCTGCTGGTCGTGTTCTCGCCCTTCCTGCTGGGTGCCGCGATCGCCATCAAGCTGGATGATCGCGGCCCGGTGCTCTACAGCCAGGAGCGTGTGACGCGGGGCGAAGACCGCTTCCGCATCTACAAGATGCGCACCATGCGCACGGACGCGGAGAAATTCGGCGCTGTCTGGGCAGAAGCGCGCGACCCTCGTATCACCCGCGTGGGCCGCTTTCTGCGCCAGACGCGCATCGACGAGATGCCGCAACTGATCAACGTGCTGCGCGGCGACATGTCACTGGTGGGTCCGCGCCCGGAACGCCCCAATTTCGTCGAGCAACTGGCCGGTCAATTGCCGCTGTATAACGAGCGCCATCTGGTGAAGGCGGGGCTGACCGGCTGGGCGCAGATCAACTACCCGTATGGCGCGTCGCTGGACGACGCGCGATCGAAACTCAGCTACGATCTATATTATGTGAAAAACTTCTCGATCCTGTTCGATCTGCTGATCCTGCTGCAAACCTTGCGCGTGGTACTCTGGCCTAGCGGCGCGCGCTGATATACTGCTGGCGCGTCTTGAACGAATAAAAGTTTTTTGGTCCTTTTTTTCAAAAAAGGACTGCTTGCTTCCTTACTTGTTCGGGCAGGTGATCAACCCAAACAACCCACCGCAGGCGCCCACCGCGTCCTTGGCGCTACTGGCCAGATGCTCCTGCTCAGGGCTGCTCCACACCGGACCCGGTGCATACAGCCGCTGGGCCGCCTCCGATCCGCCCGGCTCGTAGCCAGGATCGTCGTGCAGCTCGGCGCGCCATTGCGCGTTCCGCCGGTCCCGTCGGCCATAGACGGTGATCTCCTCCACATGGTCTTGCGGCTTGAGATCCATCCGGCCACTGGACAACTCCGCTGCGATGCCCAGAGATGCCCAGTCATCCACATGCATCGGCCCCCTCCGCAGGCTCGCAGGTGCGACCGGCCCCAGAGGTTCGGATTTCTTCTGTGCCAGCGCCGGCGCGGCCACGAGCACGGCGAGCGCCAAAACCAAGGCACGCGCCCTCGCCAGATTGAAGGCGCCGCGCGTGCCAGAGGGTGGTTCGTCGTGCTCTTGCATCCTCGCATACCTCGTAACTTCTCCGGTGAGGATAGCATGTCCTGTCTGAAACCTCAGTCCCGAGACCGCGAGCAGCGCGCCCGCACCTCAATCGCGCCACCCAGATCTTGCGGATGGTCGCCTCGGCCAGCGCCGAAGGCATGCCCGCATCGCGCCATCTGCGATGCGGGCATCAATTTAATGTCGGACAGCGGCGCGTTTGCGGGTCAGCTTCAGCCCGCTCATCGCGCAGAGCCCGCCTGCCAGCATCGCCAAACTTGCGGGCTCCGGCACCGAAGTGGGAATGCCGGAGAGGAAGGCGTAGCTGTTGGCGATATCGATCGTTCCGTTCAGCAGCCCGGTCTTGCCGTTCAACGTGGCCGCAACATTGTTGAAGGACACGTCTATTCCGTTCACGGCCAGCGAACGCGGGCCGCCCGCCGAACCCGTCAGCGTCTCCTTGTTCAGCGTTATCGTGATCCCGAGCAGATTGAGGATCACGTCATTGACGCCGGGGATGATCATCGCTCCGAAAGGCGCCAGCCCAGCGACACTCAGCCCTTCGATCGTGGTGCCGCCACGGGCCGAGATGGAACCGCCCCCTGCCGTGAGGCCGGCATTGGATTGCACTGTCGCCGCCGATAATCCCAGAACGTTCAGCAAGCCGTTGAGAATGCCGATATCGACACCATTGACGGTCGCGACGGCGGAGACTGCCGCACCGCTGCCCGCGAATGTGGCGTCGGCCCCCACATCCAATATTCCCGTGCTCAGAAGGCCGCCCAGGGAGGCGCTCAGCGCAGAGTTCGCAAAGGAATATCCCGTGCTCCCGCTGCCCGTTGCCACGGGCAACGGCCCGCTGGAGATTGTGGCGACCGTGCCCACGATGGGGGTCAGCGTGAGTGAGACCTGCTCGCCACTTGCAGTGCTTGTGGCCGTCACCGGCACGGCGTGCGCGGCCCGTGGAGTGAGGCACAAGATCGGCAGAGACAGCACGAGCCATGTCGCGGACCGTGTCGAACGCGATAGATTGAGACGCATAGAACTCTCCTGTCCAGCAATGAAATAGACGTTGGCAAGTATTGTCGCTCGCACCAGGGCGGCATCAGTACACAAGCCAGTATTGCCTCTGGCAAAGGGCAGCAGACGCAAGCAGCGGACCGGCAACATTCCCCTTACGCCGCAGCGAGCGTTGCGGATGCAGAATCAAAAAAACATTTTTAGTCTGTAGACAGATCGATTTTAGACAACTTATGGTTTCAGTCGGAACGGCGTTGCATCCCCTCAGGAGGCTAGAATGACGGTCAAACTCACGATTCCGTTACAGGTTGTCCAACCTGCACGTGTATGCTGCGATTTTTCATTGCAACCCACGCTCCGGCGCGACCGATCTGCAATCGCGGCGTTGGAATTCGCCCTGGTGGCGCCAATACTTCTATTGATGATGATCGGCATGATCTGCCTCGGTCTCTACTTTACCTATATCCATGAGGTGCAGGAGCTCGCCTCCGGGGCCGCGCGCGCGTCTGTCAGCGGCCTCAGCGGGCTGGAGCGTGACAGCCTCGCCAGGCAGTTCGTGGCGACCGCGGTTTCAAATTCCGGCTTCCTGGCCTCCACCGATCTCAGCGTCAGTACCGCCACCTCCGGCACGCCGGCTACGAACTACGCCGTCACTGTTGGCTACGATCTGAAGAACACCCCGGTCCCCATGCTGGCCAGCATGATCTCGTTGCCCGCCAGCAAAATCGTTCGCACCTCAACCGTCCAGTTCGGGAACTACTGAAATGAAAAAAATCAGCCTGCGCCGGGATCGTGCCGGCGCCACCGCAGTCATCTTCGCCGGCGCGGCCATTCCCCTGCTCGCCATGGCCGGCCTTGTCATCGATGTGGGCAACATCTTCAGCGCCAAGCGCCGCCTGCAGGGCACGACGGATCTGGCGGCCATCGCGGCTGCCACGGATTTGCCACACGCCACCCCCGCGGCTGGTGCCAATGCCGCCGGCAACGGCTATCTGACGACCGAGGTGGATCGGGTGGAGCTCGGCGTCTACTCGCCCGATCCCAACCTGGCACCATCGGCCCGGTTTCAGCTTGCCAGCGGGCATCCGCCCAATGCGGCGCGCGTCACCATGACACATGAGCAGCCATTGTTCTTCGGTCCTGTCTTTGCACTGGCCGATGGCGAGAGGACTGCCGCCAAAGACGTGCAGGCGATCACCACCGAGGCGATCGCGACCAGCCAGAACGTGGCCGATTTCGCGATCGGAACGCGTGTCGCCTCGTTCAATGGAGGGATCGTAAATGGCTTGCTGGGCGCGCTGGTGGGAAACAGCGTCCACCTCTCAGCCGTCGACTACAACGCGCTCGCAACCACCAACGTAGATCTGTTCGGCGTCGCGCACGCGATTTCCGCCCAGGCCGGCCAAGTCAGCGGCACCTATAAACGGGCATTTTCCGGCACCATCATGATGCCGCAATTCCTGGCCGCCCTGAGCTCCGTTTCTCCAGCCGCATCGAGCGCGCTGGCGGAACTGCGCGCCGCTTCGGGATCGGGCGGCAGCGTAGTGGACCTGTCCAAGCTGGTGCAGTTCGGCCCGTATTCGAATTTGTCCGTCAGCGATCCGGAGCCGCATGTGACGGCGACCGCATCACTCCTCAGTTTGTTGCAGGCGGCGGCCGAGGTGGGCGGACCGGCGCCTCTCGTCAATTTTTCGTTCGATGCCGGCCTTCCTGGCATCACTGCCGTTTCGGGCTCTTTGACATTGGGTGAGCCGGCGGTCGGCAGCACGGTGATCGCGGTGGATGAAGTGGGCAGCACGGTGCACACGGCGCAACTTCGGCTGTATCTGCGTCTTTCGCTGATCGGGGTGGCACCTGCCTCGGCCGTGCAACTGCCGATGTATGTGGAGGTGGGCTACGGGACGGCCACGCTTTCCGCTTTGTCCTGTCAGGCATTATCGCCGAACAGCACCTCCGCCACGCTGGCGGTGACGCCCGGGTTGATGAGCGCGTGGATTGGCAGCGTGAATCCCGCGCTGATGACAAACTTCAGCGACGCCCCCGTGGTGGGCCCTGCCACGCTGATCGATCTGGGCGTGGCGAATGTGACGGGCCGGGCCAATGTGCAGGTTGGCAACCAGTCTCCCACCGCTGTCGTGTTCAGCTCCGACGACATCCAGAACAAGGTGATCAAGACGACGGGTACACGTGATTTTGCGACGGCGCTGTACGCGAGCCTGCTGCGGAATACGAGCTACAGCGTGAACGGCGTCGCACTGCCCGGGCTTCAGAATGCGGTGGCCGGCGTGCTTGCGGGTGCGGCGGCGCCGGTGGATCAGGTGCTGGATGGGGTGTTGAAGACGCTCGGCGTCGGTGTGGGCGAGGCCGATACGTGGGTGAATGGTGCGCGTTGTGGCGTGGCGTTGCTCGCGGGGTGAAAGAAAGCATCAAGAAGGTTTTTTGGTCCTTTTTCAAAAAAGCACTGCTTGTTAAGGGCTGGAAATGCTCTTGTGTTCATCACGCGGAAAATGCAACTTCATTACGCACAGGTGACGGCGGGAGAGCACCATGGATGTGGCGAAGCTTGAGAAAGAGTGGGCTCAGGAATTCAAGGACGTCAAAGGTGCCGCTCCGGTTGACAAAGACCTGCTGGCCGAAATCAGCAGCGTTCAAGGCGCACTGACGCGGCTCAGGAACGTCAAGGCTGCGGCGGACAAGGCCAACGAGGACCTGCAGAAGGTAAAACCAGCCGTGGACAAGGCGAGCGAGGAGCTGCGGAAGGCCGTAGCCCTGGTCTTGTCGACAGTGGGCCTGACGGAGAAGGAGGTCGCAGGCTTCGAAGCGATCGTCAAAAAGCTCAAGAAGCCGACGTCACTTGGCTCGGACACCAGCAAGGAGCTGAAAAAACTTTCCGATGAGATGAAGGCGCTGAAGAGCTGATTGCAGGCTGTCGCACGCCAATCCCGGAGCCGCCGACAGGGAGCAAAAGTTTTTTGGCCCTTTTTTCCAAAAAAGGACTGCTTGCTTCACTTCTTCTCCCACCCCTTCACCCCTTGCTGCCAATACGTCAGCTGATGCCCCGCTGCCTTGACGGCGGCCCAGCGGAGCCGCGCGGCGGCCACGTCCTTTTCGTCGAACAGGTCGAACACGCGCAGGAAGCTGCCGAGCAGCGCGATTTGCCGTCCGTCCAGCAGGAAGGCGAATTTCGCGCCGTTCGGTGCGTCGTCTTGGTCCGTCAACCAGATGGGCTGCATGTCCGCGTCGCCGGTGGCTGGGGTTCCGTGGGGGAGCCAGTCGGGGTCTGTGCAGGCCCAGAGTAAGGCGTCGAGGGTGGCGACGCGCTCGGGCGAGCCGAGCAGGACCACGGCGCGGTGGCCGGCTTTCAGCGTGTTGCCGAGCAGCTTGGGCAGGGCTTGCTCCACGCTGGTACGGGTCAGGTGATAGAAGCCGATTTCAGCCAAGGTGCGGCAATCCTTGCGTCACCATCCGGTCCAGCAGGCGGACGCCGAAGCCGGTGGGGCCGGCGGCGTGGCGTTCGTCGGCTTCCTCGTGCGATTCCACGCCGGCGATGTCGAGATGCAGCCAGGGCACGTCGCCCACGAAGGTGCTGAGGAAAGTGGCCGCGTGGCAGGCATCGGGCTGGCCGCGCCCGTCGACGCAATGGCGGATGTCGGCGATGTTGCTGTCCAGCGCGTCGCGGTAGCCTGGGCCGTAGGGCATGCGCCAGAGGCGTTCGCCGGATGCTTCCCCGGCCAGTTGGGCGGCGTCTGCGAGATCGTCGGTGTTGGTGAAGGCCCCTGCCCGCTCGTGGCCCAGCGCGGTGACGATGCTGCCGGTGAGCGTGGCCAGGTCGATGATGGCGCGCGGTTTGGCGGCGGCGGCGAAGGCCAGGGCGTCGGCCAGGACGAGGCGGCCTTCGGCGTCGGTATCGACCACGGCGACCGTGCTGCCGTCCCATAGGCGCAGCACGTCGCCGGGGCGGTAGCTGGCCGAACCGACGGCGTTTTCCGCCAGCGCGAGCACGGCGATAGCGGCGGTGGGGCAGCGGCGGCGGGCCAGGGCCAGCATGGCGCCGGCGCAGGCGGCGGCACCCGCCATGTCTGCCCGCATCTCCCACATATGGTCGGCCGGCTTGATGCAGATGCCGCCGGTGTCGAAGGTGATACCTTTACCGACGAAGGCCACCGGGGGATCTTCGCCGGGCCAGCGCAAGATGGCCAGGCAGGGCGGATGGACGGCGCCGCCGCCGACAGCCAGAAGCCCGCCGAATTGGTGCAGGTCGGCGCCCTGGAGCACCTCGATGGTGATGCCGGCTTCCCGCAGCGGCGTGAGGCGCTCGATGAAGCCGGCGGGGGTGAGCGTGTTGGAGGGTTCCGCCACAAGGTCTCGGGCGAAGAGATTGGCTTCGACCCCGGGGTGCAGGGCGTTCCAGGCGGCAGGGGTTGCCGGATCGTCGGAGACCAGGGTGATGAGGGCCAGGCGCGGCGCGTCATCCTCGGGGCGGGTCTTCAGACAGTCGAAGCGCCAGGCGCGGAGGCAGGCGCCGGCAGCCAGCCGGGCTGCGGTTTTCGCCGGCAGACCGCGCGCGTCGATCGCGAGATGGGGGGCACGCAGCAGGAGCGCCGCACCCCAGGCGCCGGCGGCCTCCGCATCTTCCCCCAGCCCCGTCAGCACAAGGTCGCCGGAGCGTTCCGCGCTGTCCGGCTCGCCTGGGAAGCTGGCCGTGGCGGACCGCGTTGGGCGGATCATCGGCGTGCCGGCCGGCATCCCCGTGGCGCAGGCCACCCGGCATACCGGCTGCCATTCGGCCATGGCTCAGGCTTCGAAGTGGTCGGCCACCAGGCGGTCCAGCAGGCGCACGCCGAAGGCCGTCGCACCCTTCGGTATCACCGCGGCATCCTTGGTGGACCAGGCCGTGCCGGCGATATCGAGATGCGCCCACGGCTTTTCGTTGACGAAGCGGGCGAGGAACTGGGCTGCGGTGATGGAGCTGCCGGGGCGGCCGGTGATGTTCTTCATGTCGGCGATGTCGGATTTCAGCAGCTTGTCGTATTCGCGGCCCATCGGCATGCGCCATAATTTCTCGCCGGTGGCCGTGCCGGCGGCGGCCAGCTTACCGGCCAGCTCGTCATCGTTGCTGAACAGGCCAGCATGTTCGTGGCCGAGCGCGACGATGATGGCGCCCGTGAGGGTGGCCAGGTCCACCATGAAGCGGGGGGCGAATTTTTCCTGCGCGTACCAGAGCACGTCGGCCAGGACGAGGCGGCCCTCCGCATCGGTGTTCAGTACCTCGATCGTCTGGCCGGAGTAGCTGCGCACCACATCGCCCGGACGCTGCGCGTTGGCGGATGGCATGTTCTCGACGATGCCGACCAGGCCTACTGCGTTCACCTTCGCTTTTCGCCCTGCCAGCGCGGCCATCAGGCCGACCACGGTGCCGGCGCCGGCCATGTCCCACTTCATGTCCTCCATGCCGGCGGCGGGCTTGATGCTGATGCCGCCGGTATCGAAGGTGACGCCCTTGCCGATGAAGGCCACCGGTTTCTCGTCATCAAACGTCTTTGGGCCGCCATGCCACTGCATCACCACCATGCGCGGCGGCTGCGCGCTGCCCTGGCTGACGCCCAGCAGCGAGCCGAAGCCCAGCTTTTCCAGCTCCGCCTGGCCGAACACCTCGATCTTCAGGCCCAGCT
>Ga0123336_10002328_pt1 | contig 16538 bp, 10 predicted proteins | sample SSSSmetaG_FD_96466 | JGI IMG/M metagenome (GOLD analysis project Ga0123336, IMG submission 96466) | Glacier valley bacterial and archeal communities from Borup Fiord, Nunavut, Canada, to study Microbial Dark Matter (Phase II) - ​SSSS metaG | ecosystem: Environmental > Aquatic > Freshwater > Ice... | reverse complement strand
GTTTCAGCACCCTGTTGGCCGGGCAAGCCATTGTAGTTTGCCCACTCTGGCAGGCGTTCATTGCCGAGATCATGGGGTTTCAGCACCCTGTTGGCCGTGCAAACCCTGAGTGCGGGCATGGCGGGCAAGGTCAAGGTTATCTACATTGACCCGCCCTACAATACTGGCAACGATGGCTTCATCTACAAGGACGACTTCGACCGCCATTCCACCTGGCTGACCATGATGGAGGAGCGGCTGCTGCTGGCCCGCGACCTGCTGACCGACGACGGTGTGATCTTCGTCAGCATTGACGACAACGAGCAGAGCCGCCTCAAAGAGTTGATGGATTTGGTGTTTGGGACGGAGAACTTTATAGCTAACGTTGTTTGGGAGAAGAAATACACCAGAAGCAATGACGCAAGTGGTTTTTCCTACAACCATGAGTACGTTCAAGTCCATGCTCGTGATGTGGAACGTTTTCAAGTCGGTTTGCTTGGAAGGAATGAAAAGCAACTAGCAGCTTACAGAAACCCTGACAACGACCCCAGAGATGTTTGGAAGTCTACACCTCTGCATGCTAAGAGCGGTACTGCCTCTGGTTTCACTCACACTTTTAAGAATGGTGTAGTTTGGTCTCCACCAACGGGTACATACCCGCGCTACGCTGTGGCTGAGTTGGACAGGATGTACGATGAGAACAGGATATGGTTCGGCGTGTCCGGTAATGCTGTACCTTCAAGGAAAAGTTTCCTTAATGAAGTTAAGGAAGGTGTTAATCCTGTTACCATCTGGACAGAAGATGAACTAGACATAGACGCAGAAGAAGGTGAAGAAGCTAGCAGCCCTACTCTTTGGCATCATGAGCAAGCAGGTCACACCGATATGGCGAACAGGGAGCTAAGGGCTGTGGTTGGTGCCGGCTTGTTCGAGAACCCTAAGCCACCTGCTTTGGTGAAGTACATCTTGAATCTGACCATAGCCAAGAACAAAGCAGGTTTGGCACTGGACTTCTTCGCAGGCAGCGGTACGACCGGCCACGCGGTGATCAACCTCAACCGCGAGGACGGCGGCCAGCGCAAGTTCGTGCTGGTCGAACAGGGCAACCACTTCGAGAGCGTGTTGCTACCCCGCATCCAGAAGGTGATGTACAGCCCGGTCTGGAAGGACGGCCAGCCGCAACCGGGCGGGATGCTGCCGCAGCCGGAGTGGGTCGCACTTTCACCGCGTCTGGTCAAGGTGCTGCGGCTGGAGTCCTACGAAGAATCGCTCAATGCCCTGGTCACGCCTGCCAGCGGGGAAGGCCAGCTTGAGCTACCCGCCGACCCCGACCTGCTGCGCTACCTGCTACCCCCGGATGAAGCCGCTCGGGATCAGGAAGCCGCGCTTGCTGGGGGCGAGCCGAGCGTGCGCCCGACCGTGCTGCTCAACCCCGCCGCGCTGGAACGCCCCTTCGACTATCGCCTGCCGACCGGCGAACCGCCTGGCAAGTCGGTAGACTTGGTGACGAGCTTCAACCTCCTGCGCGGTCTACACGTCCGCCGTCAATACGATGTGCAGGCGGGCGGTCGCCGCTACCTGCTGGTGGACGCGCTGGAAGCCGCCGCGCCGGTGCTGGTCGTCTGGCGCGACCTGCACAAGCCGCCCTACGATGCGCTGACTGAACGTGCCGACTTCGCTGCCGCCCTGACTGCCGCCGGGCTGGATGTCACTGCCTATACTACCGTCTACCACAACGCCGACATGGTGCCAGAGGTCGCCCGCGACACCACGATCCGCCTGCAATCAGTAGACGACCTGTTCCAGCAAGCCATCGACCCAGCAGCCCGCCTCAGCAACGAGGAGCAGTCATGAGCCGCGCCCGCAAAGCCACCGCCAACCGCCCGCCGCTCGACGAGAGTCTGGTGCTGTTCAGCTTCATCAGCGACCTGCTGGGTGACGGCAGCTTCAAAGACTTCAGCGACACTGCTGATACGCTGACGCGGGTGGGGGCGGGCTACCGTGACGCGGAGGGGCAGAGCCTCTACTTCAGTGCGATCAAAGCCCGCAGCTACGCTTTCAAGCCGCCGCTAACGCTTGACGATCTGCGCCGCTACGACGCTCACATCCTGGCCCATGAGGAGGAAATCGCCCACGCCCGTGCCAGCAACGGCTACACCGACTTTGAGCATCTCAAATACTTCCAATACCTAGCTGCCCTCTACACCGAAATCTATCTGGATCGTTACACCCATGACAAGGCTGGCTTGCTGGCCGACCTTGAAGCCTACCGCGCCCGCCGCTTCGCCGATGTGGGCAGCTATCTGCCGCAGCCCGACCCCGACCGGGAGAAGAACTACCACGGCTACGATCTGGGGCGGTTGGCCTACTGGATGGCGACTGGCGCGGGCAAGACGCTGCTGATGCACATCAACCTGCGCCAGTTCCAGCACTATCATCAGCTTGGCCTGTTTAAGCCTGACAACACGATCCTGATCACCCCGACCGAAACCCTGTCGCGCCAGCACGTTGACGAGCTTCGTGCCAGTGGCTTCAACGCCCGGCATGGACTCGATCCAGCCAGCAAAACTGCTGATGTGCTGGTCACGGAGATCAGCAAGCTGTATGTCGGTAGCCAGCCCAAAGCAGGTAGCAGGGGTCGGGGCCGGGCTGCGGTCAGCACGCCCACCAGCCACTACTCCGGCTCCAACCTGGTGCTGGTGGATGAAGGCCACAAGGGGACAGGCGGGCAGGACGGCGACGAGAAGGCTTGGCGCACGATCCGCGAGGAACTGGGTAAGGGTGGCTTCACCTTTGAGTACAGCGCAACCTTCGCGCAGGTGACAGAGGGCAACGACGAACTGCTGGGCATCTACAGCCACGCGGTCATCTACGAATACGCCTATCGCCGCTTCTACGAGGACAAGCACGGCAAGGAGCCACGCATCTTCAACATCGGTAAGCAAACCAGTCTCTATGGCGAACCGCTGCTGCTGGCCGGATTGCTCACCTTCTATGAGCAGTACCTCTACTATCAGAGCAGCCAAGAACTGCTGCAACCTTACAACCTGACCACACCCCTGATGATCTTTGTCGGAGCCTACGTCAACGCCAGCAAGCAGGCTGACCGCAGCGAGGTGCTGGACGTAGTACGCTTCCTTGACCGGGTGCTGCGCGACCGAGCTTGGGCCGAAGCAGGGGTTGCCGCCCTGCTTACTGACAGCAGCAGCTTGCAACAGGTTGGCGGCTTCAGCCACCGCTACAGCTACCTGCGCGAAGTTTATGCCGAAAACGCCACAACTCTCTACCGTGACCTCTGCCAGCATCTCTTTCATGGCGTGGGCGAGTTGTGGCTGCACCCACTGCAAGGGCCGGGCGTGGAAGGCGAGATCGGCCTCAAGCTGGCCGACAGCGACGACTATTGCGGGGTGATCAACGTCGGTGACGCAGCCGGGTTCCTCAAGCTGGCCGAGAGCGACGTGCGCGAGGGTCGTCGCGTCAACGTCGGCAAGGCCGAGGCCATACGCGGCTCGCTGTTCGACAAGATCAACAACCCGGACAGCACGATCAACTTCCTGATCGGCTCCAAAAAGTTCATCGAAGGGTGGAGTAGCTGGCGAGTATCGGTCATGGGCCTGCTCAACATCGGCAAAACCGCCGGGGCGCAGGTGTTGCAACTGTTCGGGCGCGGGGTGCGGCTCAAAGGGCTGAACCTCAGCCTGCGCCGCTCGTCAGCTTTCACCGACCTTACCCACCCACCGCACGTCAACCTGTTGGAAAGTCTCTACATCTTTGGCCTTAAAGCCGACTATCTGGACAGCTTCTACACTATGCTGACGAAGGAGCGCAGCCTGCTGGCGGCAGAGACGCTCAGCATCCCCCTGCCAATCAGGGTCATGCCCGGCGTGGAGCAACTGGGTTTGAAGGTTCCAGCAGTGCCGCCGGGGTTCGATTTCCTGCACGAGACAATCGTGTTCAACCCCGACCCGCAATACCTGCGGGTGGAGCCTGCTAACCTCAGTGTCAGCGTCAAGCAAACCAACAAGGAAGCCAACACGGACACTGTAGAACTGCGGGCCGTCAGGTTTCCGTTGCACGCACTTGACTTCGACGCGCTGTTCGCCCACGCAATGGCGGTCAAGCGCAAGCCGGGAACGAACGGCAAACCGCCGATGCTCAACCTCTACATCAGCCGCGAGGCGATCCGCCACTTCTTCCGCGCTGTGGCGACAGTGATCGCGCCGCCGGAGGTACTGGTCGCCAGAGAGCAGAGCTACCGCACTGCACTGCAACGCGCCGCTGAGGATCGGCTGACTACTGGCATCACGTCGTTCTATTACAAGGCTCGTCGCCGCGCCGAGACTGACGCTATGCAGCAACAACCGCTGCAACTAACCGGCAACCCCAACTTCCCCTACCACCCGGAGCGCAGCCAGTACGCCTACACCATCAGCGGCCCGCCCGCTGTCGTGCAGCAGGTCAACAACTTGATCAGCGGCGGCAACGTGGCAAAGGAGGACTTCCGCAAGTCGCTCCCCCGCTTCTACATCCGCGACGCTGACGGTGCAGACATCCACCTCTACAACCCACTGCTACCACGCGAGGGGCTGAACATCGCGCCGTTGCCCTTCCCCAACGAACCTGAATACAACGGCGGTCACGTGCAGCAGACCGAACTCAAGTATGAGCCGACCGGCCTTGTGGAGAGTGAAAGCCTGTTTATGCTGGACTTGCGGGCCTGGTGGCAAGCCCAACAAGCCAGCGCACTATGGTCGGATTATGAGGTGTACGTGCTACGCAACCAATCGAACAGCGGGATCGGCTTCCAGTTCACCGCCCTCGACGGCTTCTACCCAGACTTCCTGTTGTGGCTGAAGGAGTGGGGTAGCGAGCGTCAGGTGTTGGCCTTCGTTGACCCAAAGGGGCTGGACAGATCGTTCGACCAGAGCAAGGTTGATATGCTAGCTGACATCAAAGGCTTGAGTACAAGCACCGGCTTGCTGATCACCGCTTACATCGTGACCCCTGCAACGCTGCAAGCCCTCTGCAAGACGAACGACCGACTCACCGAGTCCAGCTTGGCCGCCGATCACGTGCTGCTGCAACGCCCCCAGCCGCCTACGGCCACAGCTTACGAATACGTAGATGTGATTATGTGGCAGATGCACGACCTGCTAACCGGCTCCAGCACTACGCCTCAAGCGTTGGCGGACTGCCCATCCGACAGTGGCTGGGCTGCTAACACTGGGGCGTAACCCGCAAACGACTATGCCCGAAGCAATGATCCAGTGTGCGAGATTCCGAGGTACTACCAGCACCCACTTCCTCGCCCGCGCTGAATATGGTGGTACGGTGCAGCAGCAGCTTGATGAGGCAGTTGCTTTCATCGCTCGTAATACCAACCTTGAAGCCCGCATTGTCGGCACCCGCCGTGTGGACACACCAGCCTACCCAACTGAAGTTGTCCGTGAGGCTATAGCCAATGCGTTGCTTCACCGCGACTACCGGAGACGTGGCAGTATCAGCGTCAACGTATATGATGACCGGCTGAAAGTGATTTCCCCTGGCGGCCTTCTGCCCGGCTTGCGACTCAACGACTTGGAAGGTAGCTCGGAGCTACGCAATCGTGCGCTCGGCTTTCTAATGATGTGGCTGCGTTTGGTCGAGCGGTGGGGTACGGGGATCACGAGGATGCGCGATGTTATGATGAAGGCAGGGCTGCCCGATCCAGTGCTGCAAAGCTCTGAAAGCCGTTTCCGTGTGTTGCTCTATAGCAGCCCTATAAATGCGCGAGATGTGGAGCCGCTTGATCAACCCGTCAGCAAGCGCACTGGTGGGTCGGTCAGTAGGGGGGCGGCACTAAACGCTCGTCAGACGGAGCTTCTGGCTGAGTTCAACCGCCAGGGAGGCATGATCACCGCCAAAGAGTATGTGGATCGCTTCTACATATCAAGAGCAACTGCCAACCGCAGGCTATTACCCTACTGAGTACCAGCTTCCTGCGCGAAGCCGGTGAGCAGGTGGAGATGGATGGTGACGAGGACAAGTCGTTCCAAGAGCGATCACGTTCCAGCAACTAGGATGCGAACTAACCACTAGACAAGAACGAAAGTGAGATATGCAATGGCAGAGCAGGGCTAGATCATTACCATTGCCAGCTTGAAGGGTGGCGTAGGCAAGACCACGTTGACCACCAACCTTGCGGTAGCCGTCGCCCGTCGTCTTAGCGGCGCACGTGGCAGAGAGACGCGGGTTGCCGTAATTGACAACGATCCACAGGCTTCCACCACCCGGTCCTTCGGCATTGAGGAAGTCAATCTGGAAGACTCGATCTACGAGGTCTACAAGTCGGACATCATTGTGGGTGGTGAGCCACTCAACATCATTGATGTGCTGATGCCAGTGGATGCTGAAGGCATTGACCTTGCGCCTTCGCACATCCGCCTTAGCAAAATGGAGATGGAGTTGGCGGCGGCCACTGACCGCGAGAAGGTGTTGCTCCGCGCTACTCGCAGCCTCAAAGGTCGCTATGCTTACACCTTCGTGGACACTGCTCCTAGCATTGGGCTGGTAACGCGCAACGCCTTGACCGCTGCCGATGGCGTGCTAATCCCAGTGCAGATGTCCAAGCTAGGGCTTGACGGGCTGACCGACCTGCTGGATACTATTAAGGATGTGCAGCGCAAGCTCAACCCGCGTTTGAAGATCATTGGTATCCTCCCCACCTTCTACGACAATCGTAACAAGGTGAGCAAGAGCGCGTTGGCTTATCTGATGGGTGACCAGTTCGCTGCTGACTACCCAGAGGTAGCAGGCAAGCTGATGACCAGCCGCATGGATGAGCGTGGAGTGTATGAGAAGGTGCAGGTTGAGTCTCGTAGCATCTACAATGCACCGACTAGTAGCGACATCCGCCGCGACGAGTTGGAGCGGGCGCGAGTCGACTGCGACCAGATTGCCGACGAGGTGCTACAGCGATGCCAAGCAACATGATGAAGAAGATGGGCAGGGGTGGACGGCGCAACGACAACCTGCTGGATGATGCTGGGGCTGGCCGTGCCGACGAGCAGACATTGGTAGACGCAGTAGTGAGCAGTCTGCAACCTAACCCCTACCAGCCGCGCCACATCTTTGAGCCGGAGGCACTGCAACAACTGGCTGATAGTCTGGCTGAAGAAGGGCTGCACGAGCCGATTGTTATTTATGAGGATGACGATAGCGGTCAGACTTACATCGCCGCTGGGGAACGCCGCTGGCGGGCCGCACAACTGAATGGCTGGCCGACGATCAAGGCGATCCACCGGGGGCCGAAGTCGCCACTCTGGGCGCGAACGACGGCCCTGGTCGAGAACTTTGGCCGTGCTGACCTGATCCTTGGTGAGAAGATCACTGGGCTGGCGGCTTTGGCTGAGATCACCAGCCTAAGCAATCGTGAACTGGCCCGTAAGGTCGGCGAGAGTGAGCAGAACGTCGGCAAGTACCTGAAGATCGCCCGCTACCCCCAACTGGTGGCCGAGATCAATCGGCTTGAGCAGCAGGGTAAGCGGCCTAGCTTGCAGGACTACTATGCAAGAGCGCAGGTCTTCGAGCCAGATGAGAATCGGGGACGCAAGAAGCAGCCTCAAACCTCGGCGCAGTCAGCCAGCTCCCCAGTTCAACATACCGCTGCTCAACCAACGTCTAGCAGCAATGGCCGCAGCAATGGTGCTAGCCAATCAGCAGCGGTGCAGCCAAGTAATAGCCACCAGCCTACACGATCACCTGTCGCGATGGCTAGTGGCCGAAGTTCACGGCTGTCTGAGATGACTGCTGACATTGCCGGGCTGCGTTCGGAACTTGCTTTCCAACGACCGAGCGATTTGGATCAGCGTGAACTTGAGGAGCTGATCGTTGAGGCTAACCAGTTGTACCAAACAGCAGTGGCGATGAGGCGGGCGTAAGTTGTCCACATTGTGGATAGCTCAGCAGACCTGCCCTTACCCCCTATCTTGTGTAGTAATGCACTGCTGACCACAACATATGGTGGCATGGCATATGTTGTGATCCTGAGCCATCCACAGTACCATATGCTGTGGATGATCCCCTTGACACAACTCTGCTACTCTGCTATAATAGTAATCACCAGTTCTGCTACTTGTTCGTTGCGAATCGTTTGCTTACCTGTAAGCATCCAGAAAACTGTAGCGGCGGTGTTTGTTGGATTTGGCAAGCATAAGCTTGACAAGTCCAGCAAGGACGTTGTATAATCGAAGCGTTATCTGCTGAGTTCCAGTTCCTAAACAAAACGAAACACCCGCTCTGTCTTGGCGGGCGTTGCAGGTGTTTCGAGGGTTTGGGTTCCAAAGCCAGCCAACCATCGTCAACCGCTCTGGGAGTTGTATAATACCATCCTGAAGATTCATTTGTCAAACTGCAAGGCGTTAGAAGTTGTCAGGTTTGGTCAAAGAGTCGCCGATGTGTTAGCTCCTCCCATCGAGGTCAGTTCAACCCTGATCCACATAGGAGGTTTTTGTTTACCATGGCAAAGCTACGTTCGACCAAAGGCAACGACAAACCGGCTTACATCCGCATCTTCGGCAACTTCGCCCTTGCACGCCTACTTAGTCAGGTGCAGGGGACGGCCTCGCGCAACGGTAGCGAGTTGCCGAGCATCATCGCCGAACACGTGGAGGGCAACTACGTTGCGCGAGTGATCACCTACAAGCAGTTCCTCAAAGACCCAGCAGCTAACCCTCAGCAGTATGAGTGGTTGCTAGTGGTCAAGCCAAAGGCTCAACGCTCCGAGGAGCATCAGGCCATCAGTTCCAACTTGCTGCTGGTCAACACCATTCAGCGCAAGTGCATCGTCGTACAACTGCGTGATGGTGACCCCGGTGGAGTGATGACACAGGAAGGCACCGTTACTCGGTTGCGAAGCAACGCTACGGCTGTTGCAAATGAGACCGCCTTTGCCACCGACTTCGCGCTCTGCTCGTTCAACGCGCCCAGTGTGGACGCTCTGCGTAGCCGGCTGGCTGGCCTGTTTAAGCCTCACCAGTTGCTCACCGGTGAACAACTTTGTGCAATGCTTGGCGTTGGCTACGCTGCCGTCGTAGCTGAGCGGGAGCGTGATCAGTCCGACAACATAGCCTACTTCATCCAGCGGCTAACGCAGCTTGACATTATGCAAGGTGATTGGCAGCACAGCTAATCCCCACCCATTCGCTGCGGTGGTTGCCCCTTTACAGCCAACCTGCTATAATCCAGCTACCGCAGCACACCTCTACTACTGGCAAGGACACACCGACATGGAACTGATCTGGGAAGGCAAGTATGACAAGAACGGCAAGCGCGTGGCTCCCTTGCGCGTGGCGTTGCCGTTTCAGGATGTCGAGACGGTTAACGAAAGCGTGCATGAGCGGCAACTGGGCCTGTTCCAGATGGCGCAGGGCCAGCCTACCGAGTGGCGCAACCGGCTGATCTGGGGCGATAAGAAGTATGTGCTGCCCAGCCTGCTGCCAGAGTTCGCCGGTAAGGTCAAGCTGATCTACATTGACCCGCCCTTCGCTACCGGCGACAACTTCAGCTACAGCGTGCAGGTCGAGGGCGAGGATTTTACCAAAGAGCCGAGCGCAATCGAGCGCAAAGCCTACCGCGACATCTGGGGGGCGGATAGCACCGGCACGGTCAAGAGCCTTGATAGCTACGCTAAGTGGTTCTACGAAACCGCCGTGCTGCTGCACGAGCTGCTGGCCGACGACGGCAGCATTTATGTGCATTGCGATTATCGAGTTGCCCCTGTGGTCAGGCTTATCATGGATGATGTTTTTAGCCCAGCCAACTTTCGCAATGAGGTGATTTGGAATTATAGGCGTTGGACTACAGACATCAATAAATATCATGATATGCACGACAACATTTTTTACTATGTGAAAACTGCCGCGGCTAAATATAACCCCGTTCCAGTCGAACCAACCGAGTCAGTAGTTACTAGGCAGGAACGTGGCTGGGATCAGAACGTCGTTCCAATAAGTGGAAAACGTCAACCTCAACTTCTTGTCTATGACCAAGAGAAAGTTGATAAAGCTGTTGCTGAAGGTCGGCTTGACCTATCAAAGTTCGCTCGCATAGTACGTCGTGAGCCGGGCCTGATGTACGCCTCGGATGTATGGGCTGATGTGTACTACATCAACTCTCAAGCTGTAGAGCGTACTGGTTATCCTACTCAAAAGCCAGAAGACTTGCTAGAACGGATCATCAAGGCCAGCAGCAATCCTGGCGACCTCGTGCTGGATTGCTTCAGCGGCAGCGGTACCACCGCTGCGGTGGCTGAGCGGCTGGGCCGCAACTGGATCGCCGCCGACTTTGGTCGCTACGCCATACATACCGCCCGCAAGCGGCTGCTGGCGATACCCCTCGTGCGCCCCTTCGTCCTGCAAAACCTCGGCAAGTACGAGCGGCAGGTCTGGCAGCGCGACGAGTTTGGCGGCGACGAGCAGCGGGCGGCGGCGGTGCAGCGTGGCTACATCAACTTCATCCTCAAGCTCTACCACGCGCAACCATTGGAAGGCTACGGCAACCTGCACGGCCTCAAGGAAGGCCGCGCCGTCTACGTCGGGGCGGTGGACGCGCCTATCACCGAGTCCGAAGTGATCGCCGCGATCCGCGAGTGGAAGCGCAGCTTTGGGCAGGCCAGCGACAGCTACGCCACTGGCAGCCGCAGCCGCTTGACCAACGGCATAGACTTCCTCGGCTGGGAGTTCGCGCTGAACATGAACGAGACGGTCAAGCAGATGGCCGCCGAGGAACGGGTCAACGTCCGCTTCCTAACCATCCCCCGCGAGGTGTTGGAGAAGAAGGCGGTCGAGCAGGGCGACATCCAGTTCTTCGAGCTAGCCTCGGTTGAAGTCGGCGCGATCACCAAAGGCAGCAGCCTGAGCCTGCTGCTCAACAACTTCGTGATGCCGCCCGGCAGCGTCCCTGCCGACGTAGCCGAACACGTTGGCAAGAAGTGGGATGCGTGGATTGACTACTGGGCAGTGGACTGGGACTACAAGGATGACACCTTCCATAACCAGTGGCAGAACTACCGCACGCGCAAGAACCGCGAGTTGCTGCACCGTATCAGCCACGACTACGACGCGCCCGGCAAATACTGCGTGCTGGTCAAGGTGATCGACATCCTCGGCAACGACACGACCAAGACGCTCAACATCGAAATCAGGTGACACATCCCTCACAGCCACATCCGCCGCCAATGAGAAGCGATGGTGATGCTAGGGGCTAGATTTGTCCGCCCGCCACGCTATGCAAACATAGCTATACCAACATAGAGTGGAGCAGAACCAATGCCGCGTAGAGCCGCCGTCCCTACCGATCAGCAGAACTTTATGGAGCCGACTACCAAGACCGGCATCGTCGTGCCAGCGATCCGCGCCGCCGTCGAAACGTGGCGCAAGAAGGGCTGGCCGGGCGTAACCCCGACCACCGAGCGGCTGCTCAACCACTGGTTCCACAACGATCACTTCCTGCCCGGCACGACTGTACCCTTCACCTACCACGCCGCCCAGCGCGAGGCTATTGAGACGCTGATCTATATGTACGAGGTGGCGAAGGTGCGCCGCCGCAAAGAGTTGCTGATGGACTACGCTGCCGCTGGCGTGAACTTCCGTCTGCCCAGCGATGACAGCTTTGCCCGCTACGCCGTCAAGATGGCGACTGGCAGCGGCAAGACGCGGGTGATGGCAATGGTAATCGCCTGGCAGTACCTCTGCTCGGTCAACGAGAGCAGCACAGACTACGCCGACACCTTCCTAATGGTCGCCCCCAATGTGATCGTCCTCGAACGGCTCAAGCAAGACTTCGCTAGTGGCAAAATCTTCAACAAGCTACTCATCCCCACCACCATGCAGCGGATCGACTGGGATTTGCAGGCATATGTGCGCGACGATAACGAGCGCGGAGCCAGCACCGGCGCACTCTACCTAACCAACATCCAGCAGCTATACGAGCGCACCGAGCGTGGCAGCGGCATCCCCGACCCACTGGATGTAATGCTAGGCGAGGTAGACAATAGCGACCCCAACAACTTTATCACTCGCATCGTCAAGCGTGGCAACTGCCTCGTCCTCAACGATGAGGCGCACCACACCCACGACGAAAACAACGCCTGGAGCAACATGATCTATGGCCTGCACCAGAAACTAGCAGCAAAGGGCCGCGACCTGACTGCGCAGCTAGACTTTTCCGCCACCCCACGCTACAACAGCGGCCAGCTATTCGAGTGGGTGGTCTACGACTATCCGCTCAAGCGGGCGATCATTGACGGTATCGTGAAACGACCGATCAAGGGCATCGCCACCGGCATCAGCGAACAGCAGTCAAGCGACGCAGGCAAACGCTACGCCGCCTACCTGACAGCAGGGGTCGAACGTTGGCAAGAGTATCGCAAGCTGTTCACCCGCAAGCAGCTTGGCAGTGCCGAAGTAGCGATGGTCGCACAGGATCGTAAGGAGCGGGATTGTAGAGAGGTGGAGTTGATCAAGAAGCCGGTGCTGTTCGTAATGATGAACGACACCAAAGAGGCCGATCAAGTAGCAGCCTGGCTGCGCCAGAACTACCCCGGCTGCTTCAGCGGTGACAAGTTGCAGGTGATCCACACCGACCGCAGCGGGGATGTACAGCGTGGCGAATTGGAAGCGGCCCGCAAAGCCGTGCGCGATGTAGATGATGACCACTCACCGATCAACTGCATCGTCAGCGTCCTGATGCTGCGCGAAGGCTGGGACGTGAAGAACGTCACCGTCGTAGTCGGCCTGCGCCCCTACAGTTCCAAAGCCAATATCTTGCCAGAGCAGACGGTCGGGCGCGGCCTGCGCCTGATGTACCCCGGCCAGCAGACAGGCGAGCGAGTGGACATCATCGGCTCGGACGGCTTCCTGCAATTCGTCGAGCAGCTTGAGCAGGATGAGGAGATCAAGCTAGAAACCTTCACCGTCGGCAAGGACAAGCTGACTGCCGTCACCGTCGCTGCCGAACTGCCAGAACGCGAGGAGTACGACATTGAGCTACCGTTCTTCACCCCACTCCTCTCCCGCACACGATTGGAAGCTGAGGTGATCACCGCGCTGGACATAGATAAACTACAAGTCTATCCGCTGCCGATGAAGGCCAACAAAGAGGACGATGAGAGCTTCAAGTATGAGGGCTACGACTTCGTAGACGGCAAGAAGGTAGTCGAACGCTTCTATGCCATGCCGGAGGAGCAGACGGTGCAGGAGCTGATCGCCTACTACACGGCGGGTATCGCGCAGGAGTTGAAGCTGACTGGACAATTTGCCTTGCTAGAGCCAAAGGTGCGCGAGTTCATCCAACGCCGCGCCTTCGTACAGCCGCTCGACCTTGACGACAAGCAGGCTGTCAAGCTGGTCAAGCAAACCCACCTTGCTAAGATCGTTACCGGCACGTTCGTCAAAGCCCTACGGCCCTATCTGGTGGATGAAGCTGAAACTACCACGTTGACCGCCTACCGTAAGCTATCTAGGGTCACCCCCTTCGCCTGGGGACGGCAGACGCTCGTTGCCCAACACACCGTCTACAACTACGTAGTTTGCGGCAACGACCTCGAACGCCGCTTCGCCGACTTCCTCGACAAAGCCAGCGACGTACAAGCCTTCGCCAAAATCCCCGACCAGTTCGGCTTCAGCATCGAATACACGGATGCCAATGTCAACCTGCGCCACTACTTCCCCGACTTCGTAGTACGCCAGCACGACCCCACCGCCGAGAGCGGCTACTGCTATTGGATCATCGAAACCAAAGGGCTGGAAAGCGGTGAGGTTGCCTACAAGGATGCCCGTGCCAAGCAGTGGGTAGCGGAAGCCACCGAGCAAACCGGCCAGCAGTGGCGATACCTCAAAGTGCCAGACAAGGAGTTCAAGAGCCTGGCAGCAGCGGTCAGCAGCCTCGGCGAGATGGCAGCGGTGCTGTACGCACAAGGTATGCTGCTCTGAAGGAGCGAGAAGGAGAGGTGGAACTATGCGGCTAGTATCTGTGCGTGTGACCGGTTACAAGTGCATACTAGACTCTGATACCGTCTACCTTGAGCCAGATGTTACCTGTCTGGTAGGCAAGAACGAGTCGGGCAAGACTGCGTTCTTGGAGGCTTTGTACAAGCTGAATCCAGTGGAAGAAGGAGTTGTCTTCATCCGTGAGTACGACTACCCTCGTACCCTGTTGCAGAACTATTCCAAGCAAGGAGACGTTTCAGTAGTTGAAGCAACCTTTGACCTACTTGACAGCGAGTTGTCGGCTGTAGAAGCCGAGCTTGGTCAAGGCGTGTTGGGCGAGCCGCCTGTTAGAGTGAATGTTACCAAGCACTATTCAGGCCAGATGCTTTGGTCGGTTGATGTGGACGAGGAAGCAATTGTTCGCCTAGTGGCAGGCCGCATAGCTGCTCGCTATGACCGAGATATATCAGGCGATCCCTCAATTGCTAATCTGCTAGACACACTCCAAGAGGTCAAAGAGGATTTGCTAGCCGAAGCCGAACAAGCCTTTGAGCAAGAGGCAGCGTTGCCAATTGCTGTGCTGCTAGATGATGAAAGCGGGCTGGGTGATAAAGAAGCTGATGTGGGGCAGACAGAGATTGGAGCAGAGCCGCTCGTAGTAGATGAACAAGCAGATACAGCGGGAGCGATCATAGAGATCGCCTTGCCACCTGAGTTCGACACCAGAGAAATTGATGAGCAAACAAACTTTATCAACAAACTCCTGTCCAACAACGGTGATGTCAGTCTGTATGTGGCTAGCAAATACCTAGAAGGATGGCTACCGAAGTTCGTCTACTTTAGTGAGTACCACCTACTACCTGGCACCATCTCCATTGAGGACTTGCGGAAGCATCTCAGTAAGGATAAAGTCACCGATGGGGAACGCACCTTCCTTTCTCTCCTAAAAAGTGAGGGTGCAGCCTTGGAAGCTTTTAAGAACGAGCAGAATAGTGAGTTGGCCGGGATAAAGCAAGGCGTTATTGGTGCAGCCATAACAGAGCGGATCAACAGCCGTTGGAGCCAGAACGAGCAGTTGAGTGTTGAACTCAGCACAAACGGGACTGAGGTCAGCATTAACATTGCGGACCAAAAGCATGGAAACGTTAAGGTGCTATTTAGCCGCCGTTCTACGGGGTTCAAATGGTTCTTCTCCTTTATGGCTTACTTCGCGCAATTCGAGAACGATCCAAGTGTAGTATTGCTGCTTGATGAACCGGGGTTGAGCCTCCACGCCTCCGCACAGGAAGACCTCCTGCGCTACATTAACGGTGTCTTGGCTAAAAACGAAAGCATCATGGTAGGTAATCCAGACCTAGACAAAGAAAAGCGGACACAAATCATCTACACAACTCATTCGCCCTTTATGATCGAGGCAGATCGTCTTGACCGCGTGCGGGTAGTTCAAGACATAGGTGTAAAAGGCACCAAGATCAGTGGTGACTTGGTGGATGTTGATGTAGAGGACAGCGGTGCCTACCTGCCGTTGCAGGCAGCACTCGGCTATCATCTGTCTCAAACCCTGTTCGTCAAATCTAACTGCCTTTTTGTGGAAGGCCCATCAGATATAGACTACCTTGCCATCTTGAAGGAAGCTGTTGCAATGGCTCGCAGCACAGTCAAGAACCTGACTATGTTGAAGGACGGCTGGGCAATCATTCCTCTGGGCGGACATGGCGAAGCAGCTAGGTACATTAACATCTTGAAGGGTAATAAGCTGAAGGTTGCTGCCGTACTAGACTATGACCCAAGTGACAAGAAGTTGATAAACAACATAAAACCGCGTTTGGAGCAGAAGAGAATCCTCTTGATGACTAGGTATGCTGATCCAACGACCAACCCTGATGCTGCTGACATAGAAGATTTGTTTGACCGTCAGTTGTACCTCGATTTGGTTAATGGTGCCTTCAACTGTGCTAGTCATCCAAATGGCATTATAACGCTAGCTGAACTTGGCAGCGGAAGCCAACGTATCACTGTAGAAGTCGGCAAGTGCCTACAAGCGAGAGGTAAGGACGATAAAACGATAGGTAAGTACAGCCACGACACGCCATCAAGGTACATGATGCAAAACCATGACAAGTTCCTGGCTCGGATTGTTGCCAACCAACCTACTCTGGAGCGTGCCAGTAGGCTGTTTGAAGACTTGAACAATTTGCTGGCTGAGTCGCAGAGAGCATAGCTGTAAATCCTCTCTGCTTTGTCCACTACCTCCGCCCACCACTAACCACCACTGGCACCTCGGCATCCTCCTCGCCACTAGCCGCCTGCTCCCCACCCTGTGCTGCTTCAGCCTCAGCGGTCGATAGCAGGTAGCGGTAGGCATCCGGCACAAGGTCGAGGTCATTGGCATCCTGCACCGCATATTGAATGAATCCTGTATTATCCTCTCCTAGCCACAGGATACCACAGGATACTACAGGATTCCTTAGCAGCTTGTAGTGCGATGAGAGAATCCTGTATTATCCTCTCCTAACCACAGGATACCACAGGATTCTCTATCAGGCTGAGGTCGCGGGTCGGAGCTATGCGTAACAAACGCCTTGCGTTCCG
>Ga0123336_10002327_pt1 | contig 16541 bp, 9 predicted proteins | sample SSSSmetaG_FD_96466 | JGI IMG/M metagenome (GOLD analysis project Ga0123336, IMG submission 96466) | Glacier valley bacterial and archeal communities from Borup Fiord, Nunavut, Canada, to study Microbial Dark Matter (Phase II) - ​SSSS metaG | ecosystem: Environmental > Aquatic > Freshwater > Ice... | reverse complement strand
GATAGTCGATGGCGAGGCCCTGCCAGTCGCCGGAGGAGGTGGAAACCCTGGCTCCGGAGGCGGTGTAGCCGACGCGGAGGACCTCCCAGGATTCTTTGGAATCGGACGTGTTGGGTGGGGTCCAGTGGAGTGTGCCGTCGGGACCGACCTGGTTGGTGATGTCGACGATCTCGGTGAGGTCGGCGTCGGGGTCGGGAAGGCCGGGGGTGGTGTCGGTGAGTATGCCGGAGAGATCGGGCATCGAGAAGCTGCCTTCTGCGGAGGCGGACTTGAGGCCTAGCTGGGAGAGAGGCTTGCGAGCTGTGCCTTTGCCGGGGAGCTCGGCACCTTGATGGAGCGGATAGGCAAGGACGGCTATCTGGCGGTAAAAGTTGCCTTTGGTAGGCGGCATGGGGAGCTTGGTGTTCGAAGCGGCTTTAGCGTCGGGTGTCTTGGTGTTCAGCGTGATGCGGGAGAAGGTGAGGAGCTTGGAGGCGTTCTCAGCCTTGACCCAGGGCGCGCCAAGGTTCCAGCCGCTGGTGATGTTGAGGGTGATCTCGAGGCCGAGCTGGTCGGCGGTCTTGAGGGCGTGGACGTAGAGTTCATTCCAGGCAGGGCTGGCGAAGAGCGGACCGGCGGGGACGTCGTTGTTGCCCGTCTGGTTGGCGCCGTTGGCGTCCACGAGGAGGACTCCTCCGTAGCCTTTGTGCTGCATCTCGGTGAGGTCGCGGGTGATGGTGGCCTTGGTGGTGTGGCCGTTGAGCCACCACCAGTAGCAGCGAAGCTTGGCAGAGTTGGGTGGGGTCTGAAAGTTACGGATGAGAGCGTCATTGGTGCCTATCAAGCTGGTTCCCGTCGATGAGGAAGCCGTCGGGCTGGCAGCCGCGACACGGGCGACCTTGGGAGCCTGAGCATACATGGCTGGAAGAGCCGCAGGTAGCAGGGCGACAGCGAGAGCGAGGTGGATAGCGCGTGTGTGCTGGGTTCTCTGGTTGGTCATATGGTTAGCCATGGCTTGGGTCTGTTTGCTTTCGCGTTCGGTTTGGCTGCTTCCGCGCGATGCTCGGTGCGCAGCACCTTGAGTCTAAACTTTCGCGGCGGGCACCGAGGGTGTTGCAGCGAGGATGCCGCGAAGAGTGACGCGAAGAAGAAAACGCGCTGTGAGACTGTGACGGTCTCACAGCGCGGCTGGTTCAGGAATGCAGTTGCAATATTGCAGAGTAATGTTGCAGGTGAAGGATTAGAAGTTGATACGGGCGGTGAGCTGAGTCAGGCGGGGATCGTTGGCTTGGGTGAGCGTCACGACGCCGTAGTTCGAGCTGCCGGGGGTTGTGCCGGGTCCGCCGAAGTTGGGAGTGTTGAGGATGTTGAAGAACTCCCCACGGATCTCAAAACTGGTGCGCTCCTTGATGTTGAACTTCTTGAAGAGCGAGAGGTCCATGAGAGGATGCACGCGCTGGCGTACGTAGTTCATGTACGGGCCCGTGGTGTTGGAGGTGAAGGCCAGGCGCTGCTGAAAGGCCGGGGTGGAGTTGGCGCTATCGCAACCGGGAGCCGTTGGTGTGGTGAGGACGGGTGCACCCGCGGCATTGAGGTAACAGGTGTTGAAGAAGCGACCGTAGGTTGCGTTTCCGAGGTTGGGGTTGGAGAAACCATTGACGTTGCTGGCCGCTGTTCCAGATCCGCCGGGGTTTGCAACCAATCCGCCGTTCTGAGCGCGCAGGACGGAGTTGAGCTGCCATCCTCCGATGGCAAGACGCTCGTAGGCAGGCTTGCCGGAGAGAGTTGGAAGCTGATAGATGGCGACGAGATTGCCGACTAGGTTGGGGTTGGGATCCTGGAAGCGGAAGGGTTGGCTCAAGGAGTCCTGTGCGTTGAGATAGAGCGTGGTGTCCATGATCTTGGACCATGTGAAGTTTCCAATCACGCTGATGCCGTGGCTAAGCCGCTTGGTGACCGAGGTCTGCAGCGAGTTATAGAATGCGCTTCCGGTGGAGGCGTAGCTGTCCGCGACGGTGCCAAATTCGGGGAACGGCAGGAGGGCAAACTGCCGCTGGATGGTTGCCCCATTGAGATTGCCATTGGTGGGGATCAAGCCAGCCATTGGATTCGTGATCGTCCCCTGCAGGAAGGTGACGCCCGCAGCACCCTGATTCAGGTACTGGGCCGGTAGAGCGTTGATGTTTTTGTTGATCTCAAGCTGAGAGACCTTGTTGCCCACGTAGGCGACTTGCAGGACGGTACTCGCCGGTAGCTGGGTTTGGACGCTGGCGGAGTACTGGATCATCTTCGGCTGCACATGGTTGGGGTCGGGGAAGTTGAGGTTGGCACCCAGCTGCGTTGCCAGTCCAAGAGTGCTGCCGGTGGGCAGATTGACTCCCGAGGGGAAGGGGTTGGCGAGGCTGGTTGCGGGGTGTGTGTTGTCAGTGGTGGCGACGTAGCTGGTGGATGCGCTGAAGCCCTGACCGATTGGGCTTTCCAGCGTGTTGAAATAGATGATTCCAAAGCCGCCGCGCAGGACAGTGTGGGAGTTGAGCTGGTAGGCGAGACCAACCCGAGGCTGGAAGTTGTTCAAGTTTTTCGCGAACGGTGTCCGATTAGACCCGTTGACGAAGGTGAGTCCGCCGAGCAGGGTGAGTCCTGCGACCGACGCCTGAAGGGGATTGGTGCAGGTGGTACAGAAGCCAGCGTTCTGGCGGTTGAAGCGCTCCGTGAGAGGCGCTTCATAGTCCCAACGCAGGCCGAGATTGACGGTCAGCTTGTTGGTGATGCGCCAATCGTCCTGCAGGAAGTAGGCCTGGTAGACCTGTTGGAGAGCGTAGGCGACCTGGTTGCCATAGCTGCCGCTGGAGGGGTATCCAAGCAGCAGGGAGGCGATGGGATTTCCGGAGTTGATGTCGCCACCGGTGTTGCTGGTCGAGCCAGCGTTGCCGGAGGAGTTCCGCTGGGTGAACTGGCGGGTGAAGTTGAAGGTACCGAAGCCGCTGTTAGGGTTTTGCACATTGTAGCGGCTTAGATTTCCTTCAAAGCCGATGCGTATGGAGTGTTTGCGTATGGCCTTGGAGAGCAGGACGGATGCCGAGCCAAGCGTGAACTCGGAGATCTGCCCGCCGGCTCCGGCAGCGAGACCGCCATAGCTATCCGTGAAGGACGTGCCAGGGAACGACTGATACGGCAGGCCTGTACTGCTGATACCGATGCCAGGCAGGTTGTAATTGCTGGCACCGGGATAGACGAGGCCGAAGGGGTGATAGATGCCACCGACGCGCGCGTCGAGGTTGAAACCATGCTTAAGGCCGCTGACGAAGTCGAGACTGCCGCCCATGTTGTTGCGATAGACGCTGTAGCCAATGCCCGTGGGAGCGATGGCTGAGGGGTACCCTTCACGAGGCTGAATCTGGTTGAGAACTGCCTTAAAAAAGGTTGCGTTGAACTTGTTGTTCTCCGAGATGGAGTGGTCGACGCGGGTGACGAAGGAGTAGTACCTATTTGGCGAGGAGGTATCGGACGAGATGTAGTTGGTGGTGGCGTTGAGGGTGCTGTTGGGTGCCGGGTAGAGCTTCAGCAGCGCGGTGCCGACCGGGCTGAAACGGCTGGAGGGAATCTGATTGTTCGGAAATGGGGTACGGACGTTGTTGGCGTCGGCAGTCTGAGGATCGTAGACCTGTATACCGGCACCCGCGGCGCAGACTCCTGCGACAAAGTTCGAGCAAAGACCTGAAAAGTCTCCCGCGGCCTGGGCGGCGGTGGGTAGAAGACTCTGATAGGTGACGGGCTGGTGGAGTTGAATGCGTTCGTAGGCAACCATGAAGAAGGTCTTGTCATGGCCGTTGTAGATGTGGGGGATGCTGAGAGGCCCATCGAGCACGAACCCAGGCTGGCTCCATTGGTCGTTCACACGGTGGGTGGGGAATGCGGCATTGATGGCGCCGTTCTGGTTGGGAACGCGCTCATAGGTATTGGCGTTGAGGTATGTATTGCGGAAGACGTAATATGCGGAGCCGTGGTACTTGTTCGAGCCGGAACGAAGGACGGTATTCAGTACGGTGCCGTTGCCGTGGCCGAACTGGGAATCGAAGATGGCGGTCTGGGTCTTTACTTCCTGGACTGCTTCCGGAGACGGTACGAAGCCGGTGTAGCCAGCGCCGGAGAGGCGTTCTGCGGGATCGTCGGGGATACCGTCCAGGGTGAGCCGGTTATGGCCGGCACTGCCATTGGCGAGAATCTGGACAGCGGTACCGCTGAAGGGGTTCGTGAAGCCAGATGACTTGGACTGCATGTACGCGCCAGTGGTAACGCCAGCGGACAGGGTGGAGAGGACGAATGGGTTGCGACCCACGTTGGGGAGATCGGTGACCTCTTTGGAGCCGAGAGTGGTGCCAAGGTTGGCCGATGCAGTATCGAGAGCGGCTGCTGCGTCGGAGGTGACAACGACATTATCCGAAGTAGTGCCTACCTGGAGCGCAAAGTCGGTTTGAACGCTGGCACCGGCGGTGACGATAATGCTGGTTCGGGTTTCGGTACGGAAGCCTGCGTAGTCAACGGTGATCGTGTAGGTGCCGGGGGCGAGGAAGGGGATGCTGTATCCGCCAGAGCCGTTGGTTACTGCCTTTGTGGCGAACTTGGTGATGGAATCCGTAGCCGTCACTGTTGCGTTGGCGATTCTGGCGTCGGAGGTATCTGATACCTGGCCGGAGAGGGTAGCGAGGTATTGCTGTGCGTTTGCAGTTGTGGCACTGAGGAGAGCGACCATCAGCAGGGCTGTGCCTGCTAGTTTCTGGATGATCTGGATGATTCGGCTATGGAGCTTTGAGTTGAGATTCAGGTCTTGCATGAGGCCTCCGTATTTCTTACATGGGTGGTGCTGGCGCCAAGATTTTTATGAAATGTCTGATCGTAGGATTTATCAGCCGTCCCTGACAATACGTGTAGCTAATTACACTGCGGAGTGCATATACTGACAGACTTGGTAGACAAAGTGACCAAGCCCCTATTCGCACCACCCCTAAAAAGTTATGTCTACTTCCGCTACTTTCGGGTGGATGAGCGAGCGCGGTGGTGGGGCACAGTTTGTACGACCTGTGGGGAGAGCCGAATAGCACCGGGTGGAGCGTATCCACCTGTAGAACATCCGCCGTCGCACCACTTCGACTGGGAGCAGGGCCGACGGCTTTCGGAGTATCAAGTTGTGTACTTGTCCGAGGGCTCGGGATTGCTAGAAACCGACAAAATGACCATTCGGGTGGGTGCTGGGGATGCGATTTTGTTGCTGCCGGATATGTGGCACCGATACAAGCCGGACCCCTCGGCGGGATGGCATGAGTACTGGGTGGGTTTCTCCGGCGAGACGATCCAGAGAATTGTGGCGGGTGGCTTTTTCTCACGCGCAAACCCAGTGGTGCGCATACGGTCGGAGAAAACGACATTGGAGTGTTTCCGGCAGATATTCCTGAATGTGCGCGAGAACACCCCTGCGTTGCAGCAAGTGCTGGCGGGACAGATCGGTGTGTTGCTGGCGTTGATTCGGTCGTCGAGTCAACCGATGGGAGGGATGGAACAGGGTGCGTCGCAGATGGTGGAGCGGGCGCGTTCGCTGATGGTATCTACGGAGACGCGAGAGATTGGACTTAAAGAGATGGCAAAGCAGTTGAATGTGAGCTACTCGTCGTTCCGGAGGTCGTTCCGGGAACACACTGGTGCGAGTCCGCATCAGTACCGGCTTCACCTGAAGGTGAGCGAGGCGCGTGAGCTGCTTCGGAGTACGACGCTGAGTGTGAAGGAGATCGGCTACGAGTGTGGCTTTGATGACGAGCAGTATTTTTGCCGACTTTTTAAGCAGCAGACCGGGAGTACGCCCACCGACTTCCGGCGGCGGTAGCGTTTCACTGGGTTGTCCCCATTGAATTACTGGATAAACTATTTCAACGCCAAGGCCAAAGCTTTTATTTTGAGAGCGAGGGTCATCGAGGATACGGTGGGCCATGGCGGTAGCGGGGAATCTTGATCTGGGTGGCATGGGTGAGGATGAAGCCGGAGTTGTTCTCGGAGTCGAGGCTGGGGTTAGAAACGTCATTGGCGACGATGGCGTCGATACCCTTTCTTTGGAGCTTGGCGCGGGTGTTCTTGAGCAGGGCGGCGGAGTCGGTCTCGGCGGCGAAGCCAATGATGGTGGTGCCGGGTCGGTGATGGGTGATGGCTTCCTGCAGGATGTCCTGGGTGGTATCCAGCTCGAAGTCGAGGGGGCCAGTGCGCTTTTTCTTGTCGGCTTCGGGATGGCGCGGAGTGAAGTCGCTGACGGTGGCGCGGTGACGACGAGTGCGGCAACCACACAGAGTTTGACGCTGTATAACGCGGGGACTGCTCCGTTCAGTGTGGCGAGTGCGGGGAATCCGTTTGCTTTGAGCGGGGCAGGATTTGCCGTGGCGCCTTCGAGTGCGGGTGGGTGCAACTTTGCGGCACCGCTGTCTGTGGGTGGCAGTTGCCGGCTGACGGCGACCTTTTCGCCGACGACGCTGGGTAACTACCGCGTGACTCTTACGTTTACGGACAATGCATCGAACTCTCCGCAATCACTGGACCTGGTGGGGTCGTATATTCTGCCGACACCTGTGGCGACCCTGACAGCTTAGGCGGCGACGGTCTATTCGGGAGCGAGCCTTTCGTTTACGGCTACGGTCAAGGCTCCGAGTGGCAGTAGTGCGGTGCCTACGGGCAATGTGAAGTTTGTGGATAGCAACAGCGGTACGACGCTCGGGACGGTAGCGCTGAACTCGAGTGGCGTGGCGGTGTTTACTTCGACGACGCTGGCGATTGGCGACTATGACGTTACGGCGCAGTATGCGGGCGACAGCCAGTACCTTGCGGCGAACTCGACTGACGTTACGTTTTCGGTAGTGCCTAAGGTGGCGACGATTGCGTTGCAGAGTTCTGCGGCGACGGCGAACTATGGGACGTTGATTACGCTGACGGCTACGGTGGCGGGGACGAGTGGGACGCCGACGGGGTCGGTTGTGTTTACTGCGAACGGCGTGACGTTGGGGACCGTGGCGCTTTCGAGCGGTGGTGTGGCGGCGTTGACGACGACGAATCTGGGTGCGGGTGCGAATGGCGTTGTGGCGGCGTACTCGGGCGGGTCAGGGTATGGAGCGGTGTCGTCGAGCCTGGTCACGGTGACGATCCATGCTGGGGTGCTGAAGTTTCTGCCGGCGAATGCGATTACTTACGCGGGAACGCCCTCGGATAATCAGCATGGAGCGTTCGCGGATGGTGCTGTGGGGACGGCGAGGTTCCATACACCGTATGGCATGGCGATTGCTCCGAACGGCGACCTGTATGTAGCGGACCAGGAGAACAACGCCATCCGCGTGGTGCAGGCGGGGACGGGCAATGTGACGACGGTGGCGGGACGTCCGCATACAACGAACTTCAACAATCCGGTATTTGGTGGGGACAATTACCCGGCGATTTTTGCTTACCTGGCGAATCCTTCCGCGGTGGCGTTCGATAGCGCGGGGAACTACTACATTGCGGACTACTCGAACAACGCGATTCGCAAGGTGACGGTGGCGACCGCGATTATTACGACAGTGGCAGGAATGCCGCAGAATGCCGGGCACAATGTGGATAGCGGCGTGGCGACTGCCGTGCAACTGAATAATCCTGTGGCGGTGATCTTCGACAAGGCCGACAACATGTATATCGCGGATCGCGGGAATAACCTGATTCGCAGGGTCGATCCGAGTGGGGCGTTGACGACGATTGCGGGGCGATATGGGTATCAGGCGCCGAACCGTCCGGATTCGGGCGTACTGGCGACCAATGCGGTGCTCAACAAGCCGAGCGGACTGGCGCTGGATGCGGCGGGGAATCTGTATATCTCGGATACCTATGACCAGGTTATTCGCCGGGTGGAAGCATCGACCGGCATCATTACAACGATTGCCGGGGGCTCGACGAACTACGTCACGAACCTTGGTGACGGCGGGCCGGCGACGAGTGCGACGCTGAACTATCCGCAACAGATGGCGGTTGATCTCGCTGGGAACCTGTACATCGCGGATAACGCGAACAACCTGATTCGCCGGGTGGATTCGAGCGGGAAGATTACTTCGGTGGCTGGTGTCTACAACAGCCAGGCGAGTCCTTACCACGTTGACCCGGCGGGTGCCGCTGCTACGACGGTGACACTGGCCGCTCCGAATGGGGTTGCGGTGGATGGAGCGGGCAACCTGTATGTCGCGGATACGTTCAACCAGACGATTCTGCAGGTGGGGGCGACGAGTACGGTGGTGTTTGGCACGCAGGCAGTGGGGACGACGAGCGACCCGAAGGAGTTGACGCTGTTCAACGCGGGCGACTCGCCGATCAGCTTCAATGCCGGTGCGGCGTTCAGTACGACGGGAGACTTTGCACTGGCGGCAGGGGTAGCAGTCCTTGCAGCTTTGGCGCGGGGCTGGCTGTAGGCGTTTCTTGCACGGTGAACGTGACGTATAGCCCAAAGAGTGCGGGTTCGGTTGCGGTCACGGGTGCATTCGCCAGCTCGGCTGTGGGGCATACGCAGACGGTGAACTTTATCAGCAAGTCGGCGACGACGGCGAGCACGATGACGTTGTCGCTGGGCTCGAATCCGGCGACGTATGGCGATGCCGAGCAGCTGCTCGGGCAGCCGACCGGGACGGTGAAGTTTTTGGATGGCACGGTGTTGGTGGGCAGCGCGACGATTGCAAGCGGGTATGCGTCCATCCAACCGACGACGCTGGCCGTGGGAACGCATACGATTATGGCGGTCTATAGCGGCGATGCGACGTACCTGGGGAGTACTTCCGATCCGCAGACCCTGGTGGTACGTGCGAAGCCCCTGACGGCTACGGCGAACGACGCGACGCGCGTGTACGGCGTCATCAACCCGACGTTTACAGGGACTTTGCCCGCGACGGTGAATGGTGATGTGCTGACGCTGGGCTTTAGTACGGCGGCGGTGACGACCTCGCCAGCGGGCGTGTATGCGATTGTTCCGTCGGTGACGGGATCCGCGGTGGCGAAGTATGTCGTGACAGCGAATAGCGGCAAGTTGAAGGTGACGCAGGCGGCGACTTCCGTAGTGGTGGCTTCAACGTTGACTCCGGCGGGTACGGGTGTGTCGGTGACGTTGACAGCGACGGTGAATTCGGCGATGACAGGGATACATGACGGGACGGTGACGTTCTGCGATGGGAGGACTGCGCTGGGCGCGGCGTTGACGTTGAACACGAGCGGCATCGCGACTTTGCAGACGCCGTCGCTAGGGGTTGGAACGCACTCGATTACGGCGCAGTATGGCCGGGGCGAGAATTACGTGGGGGCGACCTCCGCGGTGTTTTCGCAGGTGGTGTTGGCGACGGATTAGGTGATTGCGGCGAACGGGCTGCCGATAGTGATCCACCGCGGCGGGTCGACGGTGGTGCCGCTGACGGTGACGCCGCCGGCGGCCTACGTGGGGAGTGTGCATCTCTCGTGCGGGACGCTGCCGACATATGCGACGTGCAATTTCTCTCCGGCCACAGTGACGATGAGCGGCGATGGCGTTGCGCAGGCCGTGACCTGGACGATTACGACGTCTGCGCTCCCGGGGGCGACGACGCACCTGAGCGCTTCAGTGATGCTAAGCCCGAGCAGCAGCGGGGTGACGGGGCATAGCCTGCCGCCGGTGACGTTGGTGCCTTAGCGATTGGAGGCGCAACGGAAAAAACTTTACCGCGATTTATTCCGTTGTGGGTTGCGGCGTGACTACCTGTTGTGCGGATGTGTGCGGTTTGGCCATCGGCGCGGATTTTGCAGTAAGGATTCAGCAACAAGAGATGCAGCGAAAAGCGAGGGAAGACCATGAGGATTGAGATGAAGCAGATGGAAGCGAAGAAGATGATGACGTTGGCCGCAGCGGCAGTGGTGCTGGCGGGTCTTGTGGTGCCTTCGGCTTTGGCGCAGGCGCCGGTGCAGCAGATTGCGGCTGTGAAGCCCGTGCCGGGTTGGCGGAGGCCGGAGGGGGGTTGGAGCAGCCGCAGGGTTCGCCGACTGGGCCTGCTGCTGCTGAAGCTGGTGGCCGTGCTGCTGGTGGCGGGGCCGGTGTTCGGGCAGCAGGACTTTACCGGCAGCACGCTGGTCGTCCCGGCGAGTGGCGCTGGGAGCAACGCTCCGGTGACGCAGGTGATGACGTTGACGCCGGTGAATGGCACGACAATTCACAGCGTGGATGTGCCGCTGGGCCTTACGGGCAGTCCTGAGTTTGAAGTGCTCTCCATAACAGGCTGCGTGGTGGATGAGACGACGGTCAACGCGGCGGGTACGGCGTGCAAGGTGCTGGTACGTTTTGCGTCGCGCGGGCCTGGGATACGGACAGGGCGGCTGCTGGTGAATAGCGGGCTGGCTTCGGTGAGTGTGTTCGGGCTGGTAGGGACGGGGTTCTACGCGACGGCTGCGATTACCCCTTCTTTGACGAGTGTGCTGGCGGGAGCCGAACCGGCGAGTGCAGGGTACTCGGGCGATGGCGATGTAGCGACCGCAGCGGTGCTGAATGGACCGCAGGGTATGGCGTTTGACGCCTACGGCAATGTCTACTTCAGCGATACGGGCAACAACGCGGTGCGAATGCTGGACGCGTTCGGGAACATTACGACGATTACCGGAACGGGTACGGCGGGATACAGCGGGGATAATTCGTTTGCGTTCCTGGCGACGCTGAATAAACCGACGTACTTGGCGGTGGATGCGGCGCAGAAGCTGTATATCGCGGACTCGGGGAACAATATGATTCGGCGGATCTCACTGGGGCCGGCGCCGATTATTACGACCTTTGCTGGCGGTGGGACGAGTGTGAACGGGATTGTTGCGGCCACGGCGGCGAAGCTGAGCAATCCGCAGGGGATTGCGTTTGACAGCGTAGGGAACCTGTACATCACGGATAGCGGCAACCAGAGTGTGCGCAAGGTTTCGGTAGCGACGGGGAAGATCAGCACGCTCGCGGGTACGGGAGAGATTGGCTTCAGCGCCAGCCCGGTGGCGGCGGCTTCGGCAACGTTCCACGGGCCAGCGGGAATTGCGGTGGATACGGTCGGGAACGTGTACGTCGTGGATAGCGGCAACCATGTGGTGCGCGAGCTACTGACCGAGGCCAGGAACGTGATCGTGATGGCGGGTACCGGGCAAGCGGGCAATAGCAGCGATGGCGGTGCGGCCACGGCAGCGAAGTTGAACCAGCCCGGCGGCTGGAGTGCTGCCTGCCACGGTCGGTGCAACGTTGACGCCGGTAGCGTTTGTAGCCACAGGCGGCGCGACGACGGCGGCGATTACGGCGAGCGGTGCGACTCCAGGGCTGGCGTACGCGACGAGCGGAACGACGGTGACGCTCTCCGGGACGCCGACGACGGCGGGAGTCTATCCGGTGGCGGTCTCGGTGGTGGACGGCAACGGCGTGCGCCTGGTTCAAAGCTATACGCTGACAGTGGCGAAGGCTGCGACTACGACGGTGCTGACGAGCTCTACCGCGAACGCCAACCTGGGCGCGCAGATTGTGCTGACCGCGAAGGTGACCCCGGCGACGAGCGGGGCGGCGACAGGTACGATCACGTTCTACGACGGAACTACGGCCATTCGCAGCGGCAAGGTGGCCGAGACGACGGTGTGTTGGCTCTGGCTGGCATGCAGGCGTTGACGGGATGCGCGAGTATGCCGGAGACGACGCCGGCGGGGAGCTATACGGTGCCGATCCAGTTGACGGACGGGACTGGATCTGGAGCTACGGCGCACTCGCTCAATCTGAATATCGTGATCAACCCCTAAAGCGGCTGGTTTTGATGCCAGAATGAGGATGAGGCGAATTGGATGCGACTTTGGTTTGCGCCCAGTAGCGAAGTGCCCATCTACCGGCAGCTGGTGACGCAGATGGTGCTGGCGATCTTGAGCGGGGAGCTGAAGGCAGGGGATCGGCTGCCGAGTACACGCGATCTGGCGCGGCGATTTGCGCTGCATCCGAATACGATCTCCGCAGGCTACCGGCAACTGGAGCGCGAAGGCTGGGTGCAGCAGCGCCGGGGCAGTGGCGTGTATGTGCGGTCGAAGGTGGAGGCGGCGCGCACGCCCGAGCAGATTCTGGATGGACATATTGCGGGGTTCTTCCGAGCCGTTTGGGAGTTGAAGCTTCCGTCGGATGTAGTGCGGGCCAGGGTGGCGGAGTGGCTTGCCGCGCCTCCTCCAGATCACTTCCTCCTGATCGATCCGGACAAGGAGCTGCGCGAGATTCTGCTGACCGAGCTGCGTGGCACTACGGCGGTGCCGGTTGTTGGTGTCGGTGTGGAGGAGGACGGTCTGGCGGAGTTGCTGGTGGGAGCGATTCCTGTCTGCCGACCGAGCAAGGCGCCAATGGTGCGTGGGTTTCTGCCTGCGGGGGTGGAACTGGTGACACTGCCGATCCGGTCGGCGCAGGTATGGCTCACGCCGTGGCTGCCCGCTCCGGCAGGGCATTTGATTGCGGTGGTGTCGCACTGGCCGGAGTTCCTGGAGATTGCACGGACGATGCTGATTGCGGCGGGACTTCCAGCGGAGGCTCTGCTGTTGCGGGATGCGCGGCAGGCGCGTTGGCGGCGTGGGCTGGAGCAGGCTACGGTGCTGCTGTGCGATGCGCATACGGCGACGCGAACGACTCTGCCGAAAGGGCCGTATCGCGTGGTGTTTTCGCTGCTGGCAGATACCGCGGGGGCGGAGTTGGGGCGGTATTTGTAAGACGCGCTGGCTTTCGGACACTTTAGGACAGTTGCGATAGTGTCCTTAGGGGTGTGGTTAGGGCGGTTGGGAATGCATAGATTCAGCTCATCGGCTGTTGACTTTGTGATGAGGTGATTGCGATGCGTTTTGAATTCAAGCGGGAACAGATTCCCTGGGCGATGGCGGCAGGGCGTGCGGTACTGGGACCGGTGTTGCTTGCCGGGCAGGTCTGCGGATGGAATGGTTTGACGCTGGCGGGCATTGTGGTGACGGCGCTGGTGTCTGACATCTTCGACGGCGTGCTGGCGCGACGCTGGAACTGCGATACGGCGGGCGTGCGGCTGCTTGATTCGATGGCGGACACGGTGTTCTACCTGTGTGTGGCGGCGGCCCTGTGGATGGGGCAGGCGCAGGTATGGACGCAGTATGGTTGGCTGCTGGGGGTGCTTCTGGGGACGGAGGTGCTGCGGTTCGGGTTTGACTTTGCGAAGTATGGCGAGCCGGCGAGCTACCACTCCTACCTGGCGAAGAGCTGGGGGCTGGTGATGGCATTGGCAGTCACGGGAGTGTTTCTGCTGGGTCGAGGAAATGCGCTGGTGCCGGTGGCGCTGGGGATGGGGATCTTGTGCAATGCCGAGGGGCTGGCGATGTCGGTGATACTGCCAGTGTGGCAACGGGATGTGGAGGGGCTTCGCGCAGCATGGCGTTTGCGTGGAGAGATGAAGGGGACTTCGCGACGGCTTGCGATGGCTGTGATCGTCACGGCTGCTGCGCTGGTGGTGACGCTGCCAATGTATGCGGAGGAGATGGGTCAGGCCTCGTATGTGAGTGGGACGGTGAACGGCGTGACGCCGAGTGCGATGGGGCGTCTAGATACGACGCTGGGCGATGCCATGGTGTTTCGGACGAATGGTGGGAAGGGTTGAGAGATTGCGATCGACTACAAAAAGGTGGTGAAGTTTGAGTACGAGACGCCGTCGCGCTTTCACATTGGCGCGCTGCCGGCGATTGCGGCGAGCCTGGTGAAGCGGCGCGAGCGGCGGCACCTGATGACGATTACGTATACGGATGCGGCGAACGTGACGCAGGTGGCGGTGTTTGAGGTGGGTAAGGAGGAGCCGCCGGTGTTGCTCGCAATATTGCGGGCGCGGTCGGCGCAGGCGTGCAAGACAGCGTTCCGTTGCGGGGATAGCAGTACAACGCGCTGGTAGTGCGCTAACGAAGCAGACCGGGGTTGGGGTGGCGGTTGGTGTGGGTCCAGGTGATGAGTTCGTCGAAGGCGCGTCCGATTTCGTCAGGGGTGAAGGTGCAGTGGCCATCGCGCCGGACGTACTGCTGGACGAAGTTCCGCGAGAAGCCGGCGGCGGCTACCTCCTCCGCGTAGACGGTGATGCCGGCGACGGGGATGCGCGGGTCGTAGGTGGTGTGGAGGTCGATCATGGGGCGGAGGAGCTTGCCCGTTGGGGTGTAGTTGCGGATGAGGTACTGGCGGGCGAAGGGGTCAGCAGAGTAGCGCTTGACGCCGTCGTTGAGCGCGTTGTCGGAGGCGGTGTTATCGAGCGACGTGCCGCTGTAGATGGTGTTGCGGTTATCGAAGGGGTTGCCGCCGGCCTTCTTCTGGAAGTCGGAGATGTTGTAGGTGATGTAGACGATCATGATGGTGACGTCGTTGTCGGTGTGGAGGCGCATGAGGTTGCGCATGTGGGTTGCGGCGGTGGGGTTGGCCTTGAGGGCGGCGGCGACCCTGGTGCGCAGGGCTTCGGTCTCGACGTAGTCGGGCGGTGAGGGGTCAAGCGGCGGCATGAGGTTGGGGAAATAGAAGTCGAAGGCAGCGCGGAAGGCGAAGCGCTGCTGCATGGGAGTATCGCTGGGGCCGAGGCGTCCGCACAGGGAGAGAGCGCCGTTGTAGACGTCGGGCTTCTGCTCCATGGTGAGCATGGTGAGGGCGCCCCCCATGGAGACTCCGCTGACGAAGGTTTCTTTCGGCTTGCCGAATTTGGAGATGAAGTACAGTCGGAGCGCTTCGGTTTCGGGAGCTGCTTTTTCGAGCGCCCAGCCAGGCTCGGAGTAGCCGTGCTGGATGACGGCGTAGCTGCGGTCGAAGAAGGGGCGCACCTGCGCGTTGAGCGGGGCGTTTAGTGTGTACAGATAGAGCGACTCGGAGTAGCCATGGTAGAAGACGACGAGGTCGTGGTTCCAGTTGGCGGGGATGTCGATGCGGTAGGCGGCACCGCTGATGATGCCGACCTCCACGGTACCGTTGGCGTTGGTGGTGGATTGCGGTTTGGGTTCCTGCGCGTGGAGCGTGGCCGCCAAGACAGCGAAGGTGAGGAGCGCGGTGATGAGAGAGCGGCGAAGGGGCATGGTTGGTGCGGTCTCCTGCGGGATCAAGCTGTGTAGTTGACGGACTGGATGAGACCGCGGATGTATCCGTAACAGAAGGCGAAGGACTGGAGCCCGGCGGGGTCAGAGGCTGCGGTGGGGACGTGATCCGGCATCAGCATGTACTGGTAGCCGATCTCCTTGTAGACGTGGATAGCTTTGACCATATCGACGTCGCCCTCGTCGGGGTAGACCTCGGTAAAGTCGTTGCGGTGGCCGCGAATATTGCGGAAGTGGACGTTGAAGATCTTGTCACGTGTGCCGAAGTAGCGGATGACGTCGAAGATCTCCTTGCCGGGGTTGGCGAGCATCTCGGAGACGGTGCCCTGGCAGAAGTTGAGGCCGTGGTACGGGCTCTCCTTGATGGTGATGAAGTGCTTGAGGCCAGCGACGGTGCCGAGCACGCGGTCGATGCCCATGTAGCCTTCGGGCGGGACGCCGGGATCGTGTGGGTGGCAGGCCATGCGGACTTTGTACTCATTGGCCACGGGGATGATGCGCTCAAGGAAGTAGGTAATGCGTTCCCAGAAGGCGTCCGCATTGACGTGGCCGGCGTGGGTTAGGGTGGCGGCATCGGGTTTGGCGAGCGCGTCCTGCAGGTTCCACACGGAGTCGGACTCGTCGCCTCGGCCGGGCTTGCGGCCGGAGCGGATGACGCCGAGGATGCTCATGTTGTATTTGATGGAAGGGATGCCAGCCAGCGCGCAATTGCGGATGTAGGTCTGCAGGGCCTCGATGTCGCGGTCGCGCTCGGGGCTTTGGGCGAGCATGACGGCGGGGTGCTTCTCCCTGTCGATGAAGGAGGATTCGAGGAAGGGTGGGCCAACGCATAGGATTTCGATGTTGCTTTTGGCGGCGAGGTCCTTCATGCGGTTGAGCTCGTCGGATGTGGCATAGAGGCGGCCGCCGGCGGGCTCGGATTCAATCTGCGGATAGCCGCAGATGTGCCGGACACCGTAGCGGGCGAGGTATTTCAGGTGCGCCTCGGTGGTGGGGGCGCTCTGGCAGCCGAGCTTCAGTGCGGCAGCCTTGCGCGGCGGCGTGGGGGCCGCGAGCGCCACCGTTGTGCCCATGGCAAGGGTGGCTGCGGTGGAGCTGGCGAGGAATTGGCGGCGGTTGAGAGACTTGGAGTCCATAGGGGACAAAAATACCATTGATGACGATGCAGTTGCAGAGTGTTATGCGCGGGGTGTAGTTTACCTGGCATGTTAGCGGGACGTAGCTGGATAGCTGGATTGCCGAGTACGCGGAGAGCCACCAACACCCGATGAACCGGGTGACGCATACGTTTGGGATCCCGATGATCATGCTTTCGCTGGTATTGGCGGTGGCGGGGATCGTCTGGCACGGACTGCTTTGGTGGGCGCTGGGACTGTTTTGCTTTGGCTGGGCGTTGCAGTTCCTGGGTCATGCGATTGAAGGCAAGCCACCGGAGTTTCTGAAGG
>Ga0123336_10002326_pt1 | contig 16546 bp, 12 predicted proteins | sample SSSSmetaG_FD_96466 | JGI IMG/M metagenome (GOLD analysis project Ga0123336, IMG submission 96466) | Glacier valley bacterial and archeal communities from Borup Fiord, Nunavut, Canada, to study Microbial Dark Matter (Phase II) - ​SSSS metaG | ecosystem: Environmental > Aquatic > Freshwater > Ice... | reverse complement strand
GATCACCAAGCGCATCATCTTTAAGGCTGTATTCAAGTGTAGGACTTTTAAGTACAGTTCCTTCCTCTACGCCAAATCTCTTTGAAAAAGAACCCGCTACTACATTACGAACGATGACTTCAAGCGGAATAATTTGCACTGCTTTAACAACAGTTTCTCTATCATTAAGTTCTTCAACAAGATGTGTCTCAATACCATTTTCAGCAAGCATTCTGCACATAATGTTGCTCATGCGATTATTAACAACACCCTTGCCAACAATTGCACCTTTTTTCTCACCGTTAAAAGCTGTTGCATCATCCTTATAGCTTACAATATATATTTTCTCATCATCTGTTTTATAAACTCTCTTAGCTTTTCCTTCATATAGTAATTCTCTTTTTTCCATGACTTAATTCCTCCATATGATTAATAATTTTTAATTTATTTAGTTTGGATTTCTTTAAAAGCGGGTAGGCGCGGAGACCTGCCACTACGGGTTATAGGTCTATATGAATTTGTCATTAGAGTTATGTGTATCTTGCTCTAACTGTCTCATCTTTTTCCATAACTTTCTTAGCCATATCTATTTTGTGCGTCTTTAGTTTCTCTTTGAGCGACGGGTCACCAACTGCGAGTATCTGAATCGCAAGTATCCCAGCATTCTCAGCTCCATCAATAGCCACTGTCGCAACTGGAATACCTGGTGGCATTTGTACGATGGACAAAAGCGAATCAAGTCCATCTAATGTGCTTGACTTAATAGGAAGTCCAATAACTGGAATTGTTGTAAAAGCGGCAAGTACCCCACCCAGGTGAGCAGCTTTGCCTGCTGCGGCTATAATAACGCCAATACCATTTTCTTCTGCTGTTTTTGCAAACTCTTCTGCCACGTAAGGTGTTCTATGAGCTGATATGACTCTAACCTCTACCGCTACACCAAAACTTTGTACTGTCTTTACTGCTCTTTCTACTACTGGAAGATCTGAATCACTTCCCATAACAAATGCTACTCTCATACTAGCCTCCTACTTTAATATAATATCTCAACTATTTACAACAGCTATCCTATAACATAGGGTTATTAAAATAGCACTTTATTCGTTTTTGTTAATCTCACTTAGTCTTAATTTTTGTCCAATTTTTTCAAAGCAAACTGCACCAACCCATGTCAAAATCGGACTAAATAGTACGCCTATGGCAGAAAATAAAAGAATAGTTATTTTTTGTGTTAAATTCTCTGCATTTTTCGTATTTTTAATGCCTATGACTATAAATGGAATAAAAATTCCAAAAAGAAGTACTGTCCAAATAAGAGGTGGAAAAGATAAAATCTTTATTGGTGCTGCAGTGATTCCTGCAATGATACCAAATATACCAAGTAAAATAGCTGATGGGCGAATGGGTCGTTTAATCATAAACAGCGGGATTAAAAAGCTTCGCCAAAGTGAACTGGTTTGTGCTCCACCACACATTCCACCAATCATGTTGCGGACCGCTACAATAACAAATGATGTATCAAGGTTTATTTCCTCTCTTCTTTCATTTGCTTTAAAGTTTGCATCTAACATTGCATTAATTGAAACGGTATCAATTGCCCAAACCAGTATTACAAACAGAGCAAATGGTAAAGTTTTAATAATTGTAAAAATATTAAGTCCAAAACCAATCCCCCACACATTATGCCACCAATAAATCGGATTAAAATTAGGAAGCGTATTGGGGACGGAAAGATCTATCTTCACTTCAAAAAGCAGCGGAACAATCACAGAAATAATTGCCGCGATAGGGATTATCAGCCAATTTTTTTTGTATTTTACAAGTAATCCGTATACTAAAGCCAGTAAAAAAAGGAGTAAAATTTCAGGGACATAGTTACCGTTAAAAAACGAATGCAGCTTTTCTACAGATAATAGCACCCCTGCACTCCCAAAAGTAAGTGTGAGACTTGTTTTGCTAATGTAGCCTGAAAGCATAATCAACTTTTCAAATATTTTTGTTCTTACGCTTATAATTCCTATGATGCCTACCATTATACTTAAAATAAAAGGATGTACACCAAAACTAACCATAGCAGGAATCAGCACTATAAGTGGTGCAAGTGTTCCTGCTGGTGCTACATTTGGAAAAACCAATGCCATTATCAGTGTTATAATACTTCCGATAATTATTTCAATTCTAACATTTTCAAATACAAAGTTCGGGAATGTTATAGCCAGCTCCTGTGCCCAAACAAAAGCGAATGACGAAGCAAGTGCAATTTTGCCTATTAATCCAGATATTGCAGGGATAAAATCAATCATTTTTATACTTAGTGGCTTCATCATTTTTCTGCCTATATTATTCATTTACATTAATATCTCATCGGTATTAAATCAATATACTCTTTTAATGAAGCATTTTTTAAAAAGCATTCTATAATTTCTCTGCCTAATGGATGTAGCTCTGTTGTATTAAATTTTTCAACTTCTTTCTTAAAAAAGTCGGTTAATATAGCTGCACTTTTATCATAACCGTCAGTTCCGACTTCTGCCTGCAATTCTGGTTGTAAAAGAGCTTTTCTAATATATTGATTATCTAAGTTCAGTGAATCAAGACAAAAACCTAAAAGATTGCAGCGTGCTTCTTTTAAATGTTCTGGTTTGAATTTTGCACTTCCTCGTCTTGCAATGTATTCTCTTGCAATCCACTGAGGCATAAAGCCTACTTTGTAAGCTCCAATATGCTGATTTGGAATAAGAACGTATCTTGTGCTCGATGAACTTGTAATTTGTTCTAACAATAAATTGGCCTGTTCTACCATTTTGCCTGTTGCAAAAGGCCAGTATGATCCTACTCCTTCACTTACCATCCCAACCGAATTAGTCACACTTGGATTGTTATGTCCTCTAGGGGCAACAAGCCTCCATAACCAAGCAAGCGTCGGTGGGAGTATATGAAATAAACCAATAATCCCATAAGTAGGATTTTCTCTGGTACTGGAAGGTGTTCTTACACCAAAACTTCTCACATCTATCTCCACTAGTTCATTAATAATATTTGGCACTAGTCGTCTTGGAAGAATTGCTCTTGGGTTAGGACAAGGCGTACCATCTGAATCAATAGTATGCTCCCAAACAAGACAAGTTGACTTTGCAACCCCTTGAATATTTAAGAATAAAAGAGGTTCTGATGGGTGAGTAAATATCTTTTCATACTGCGGTGAAGTACCATACTGCTTAATATGGTCGAGTCTTAAAAACCACCCTTCTTCCGCATCTTTAACAACAAGTTTTTTACTTTTATTTTGCATTTTAGGATGACAAAGAGCCATATCATCAGTAACTGGATGTAACTGACATGTATCTGAGAGTTCCATATAACTTTTCTCGCCAGTTACAAGATTTTCTCCTAAAAGAATTCTTCCATCCCATTCCCTGTGTATGCTTTCAATCATTTCACTTTTCCCGCCACCGGAGGCGCCTTCGTGCATGATTACAATTTCATTATCATAAGCGGTAATGACCTTTACAGTTGATGCATGTAAAGTAGTCCAGCCTTCATTTTCGCCAATATTAAGAAGTACACCATAAATGCCTTTTTTTGCACTTGGTCCTGGATATAGATTATATGAAAACACTTCATGGATTTCTTTTAATCTATTGTGAACGACTATCTGCTTACCTCCAAAATGAGTATGTCTAAATGGCGGAGCAAGAAAAACAATGGCTTTAGGAGAAAAGCCTTCAGAAATATCATCAATACTCAAAAAACCCTGTAAATCTGAAAGTGCACAAGCAAAAAAGGCGGCATTAGCTGGTGCAATCAGAATAGCCTCATAACCATATTCTTTTCCCCCTGCCATAAATGGCATTATAATAAGTTCTTGATTTTTTAACCAATCAAAAGTTGCCTTGCGCAAAGGTTCAAAGTCAGCTTTATAAACATCGTCATAAGTTGCCTTATCTGTATCAAGCTTATCCGCAACTAAAAGACAATCTGGATCACGCCTTCTCATATAATCTTCAGGATAATTAACAACAGCACCATTTTTACACCTTGTAACTTCCGCCTCCTTGAGCATGCCAAAACCATCTGTATTATACTCTACAGCAAAGTTATCACTGTTATCACTTCCAAAAGAAAGTTTTATAAGTTCCTCTCTTGTTTTTGGAAAGAGTACTTTTTTGCTGCCATTGATTATATTACTTACATCATCCGATAAATTTAATTTTTTTAAGTATTGCTCCATATAATCCTCCTATTTATTATTTTATAAGTAATTCAAAGTCTTTCCCTTCAAAAAAAATTAATATAAAAAAGCCGATATCCAACACATAGTGTTTGGATATCGGCTTACTTACAACTTAGCATTGCTATTTTGCATTGTCTTCCGAAATTATTTTATTGTAGTCATCTCTTCTAAACTTCTATCAAGAGTAATAATAATTACTTTTTCGCCTGTTTTGGTACTGACATCTGAATGGGTGCTGACTATAGCTACATTAGTAATATCATTAATTAATGTTTCTAAATATCCTCGCCCACCTTCAAAAAGAGAAGTTCTCACCTTCTTGAATAATTCAATTCCCTGTGGATTATCAGTAAGTTTTTGCTCTGACGGACTTAAAAACCCAGAAAGTCTCACTATAATCATATCATTAATTATATAGGTTCGTATTGTTTTGGGACCTCTCCCCATATATTCAATCTCAAACTTACTTATAGCTTCACTTAATTTTGCCTCTAATTGCCCCTTGGTCATGGATTCACCACCTAGTCATTATCTATATACTATCTTATTTATAGACAATTTGTCAATACACTAAGTTATTTTTCAGCTCTGAAGAGTAATTTTTCTTAGTCTGATTCAAATTACTTTCACTCTATTCCATTACACCATTTATACTCACTTGCTACTGCTAGGATACTTCCTGCTTTGAAGCGCATGTGATACTCCCAATTGTAGGTTTTGCATAAATCCATTACTGGCTCATTGGCATACAAACTATCTGCTAGAAGTGCCTCAAAAGCCAAAGATACTTTTGAGGCACTTCCTTATCAAGGCTTTTATTTAACTTCTATCTGCTGTCTATTTTCTTGAATCTCCATTTTAGGAGCAATAATTTTTAGGATTCCATTTTCTAATTTTGCATCAATAGCATCTCGTTTAATATTTTTTAAGTAAATACCTCTTTGCATAGAAGAAACTCTTCTTTCTCTGTGAATATCGTTATCTTTTTCTTCATCAACCTGCTCGTTTTTTTGAACTGAAATAATGAGATTGCCCTCATCATAATCGAGTTTTACTTCTTCCCTTTTAACTCCTGGTATTTCAGCTTCAATCAAAAACTCTTTTTCATTTTCTTTGACATCCATTTTAAATGTGTCATTGCGTAGATTTCTCGTTGGTAAAGCCCTGTCACTAAAAAAGTCATCGATGATATTGTAGAAATCCACAAATCCATCATTGTTTTTTTGTACTGCACTACGACTAAAAGGTGTTAATCCAAACATATCAATTCCTCCTTTAAAATAATGTTTTATTTTTCATTAGCACTCTATGCTAACGAGTGCTAATTGTACTTCTAATATATGACTGATTTTTTATTTTGTCAATACCTTTTTATACTTTTTCTAGCTGGTCTTTTATTAAATATAGTATTATCCTACCCTAAACTTACTATAAGTATTTTTAAGCTCACCTATACTGCTATATACTATCTCTCCCATTTGGATAATTTCCTCAGAATAGCCTACTTGTGTTGAGCACTGTGCACTTACTTCTTCTGTTATACTTGTTGATTGCTGGGTAACATGTGCTATCTCTTGTATGTTATCCATCACATCTTCCTTTTTACGGCTTACTTTATCAAGTAATGTCGTAGCTGTTTGTATGGCTATATTAAGAGCTGTCATCTCACTTAATATAGTGCTGAATTTATTTGTAGTAGCTGTAACGATAGGCTCTTGCCCCTCAAATAAAACCATAGCCTCTTTCATATGCTTTAATGTTAGTATATTTTTATCATGTATTTTTTTTATCATTTTTTCTATTGCATCTATAGCTTCTCTTGTTTGATAAGATAGCTTTCTAATTTCATCCGCTATAACCATAAACCCTTTTCCTGATTCTTTGGCTCTTGCTGCCTCTATAGCAGCATTAAGTGCAAGTAAATTTGTTTGATCATTAACAGATTTAATAATATGAAGTATATTCCCTATATGACTCACTTCTTGGCTTAATACCTCAACATCGGTACTTACAACCTGTGTTATATTATTCGTAGCATTCGTATTATTAATCAGAATATTCATCTCATCAGCAGCACTTTCACTCATATTAATGGTAGTGTCAGACGCCTTTTTGATAGTATTCATCATGTCATTGACACTATCGATATAGCCACTTAGTTCATCCATTAAAAATGAAGAGCTTTCTATTTGTTTGCTTTGGTTAATAGCTCCTGTCACAATATTATCTACTGCACTTTCCACATCCGTAGCTGATGAAGCCGTGTTGTGTGCAATATTTTGTAATTGTGTCATATTGTCTTCTACAACACGCGTTACATCTTTTGTATCAATAATAATTTTTTTAAGATCATTCACCATATTGATAAGACCATCTCGTAAGGTTTTAATCTCTCTAGTGTGAGCAGGGACTTCCTTTTTTAACTTATTGCCCCATTCTAAATTGCCCTCTTCTATTTGCGTAATATAATTTGACATGATGCTGATAGGTCCTGATATTTTTTTTGAAAAGAATATACTAACTATTACTATAGCTATAACAAATAAACCCATTATAATAATAAGCTTATTCCATACTGAATATAAATTTTTCATAAGGACAGGGATGTCTCCACCCAGAACAACCTTCCAACCATTCTCTAATGTTGAAAAGCTAATAAGCTTATTAGCATACACTGCTGTAGAACTATCTTCTCCCAGTCCATTGATATAGGCTATGTATTTATTGAATTTTGCCTCGAAATCATTATTATCTACTAAAGATTCATTATCAGATAAAATGATATGATTGTTTTTATCTATAATAAGAATAGGTATTTCAACATCTATACTTGATATTTTTAGCGTATCTGTGTAATAGGCACTATTTACCAAAAATATAACTACAATATTTTTTCCATCTTTGTTTTTAAATTTCTCACCTATATAAATGCCTTTTGCCTGTTCATTGGATAGCTTAAACCAATATTGCTCATTACCATCTAATGTTTGCAGATCTTTATACTCCTTGGAATCTAAAAATTCCTTACTTACTAAATATTTATCTAGAGTTTTAAGATTCGTATCTGTTCCCAAAGTAGAATCCTTTTTGTATATTAGCTTATCATCATAGAGTATAAATATACCTTTTAAATATTTACTATTAGATATAGTTTCCACTACTCTAGCACTAAGATATCCTTCTAACTCTCCTATTTGCTCTGCATCAAGCTGATAGTAATCCTTAATATATTGTATCGTTTCATCACTATATAATAAGGTATTTGTATCCTTCTTAATATCTTGCAATGAATAATTGATATTAGTGGCTAATTGCTCCATCATTTTTTGAGAGTATACACCAACAGATTCTTGTATAGATCCTTCTATTTGTCCTTTTACAATAAGGCCTAGCACAGTCGTGGGAATAATGCTTAATATTAATAATAAAATAGTTAACTGAGTTGATAATCTCATTTTACTTTTATGTTTGTCTTTATTATTACTTTTAAATCCATCCATCTTCATCATCTCTCTTCTGCCCTAGCTTATTGTCTATCTATTTTGATATTGTAGCTTCTTTCCTTGGGACCTTAACATGCTTAACTTGTTGTCCTCTTGTCTCAATAACCCTTTGAAGAACTACAAATAAACATAGTAATGCCGCTACTGCAACTTTAGTCCACCACGAGCTCAGATTACCTTGGAATATAATAATAGTTTGTATAACCCCCTGAATCAAAACTCCAAACATAGATCCTATCACAGTTCCAACGCCACCTGTTAATAAAGTTCCTCCAATAACTGCTGATGCTATAGCATCCATTTCAAGTCCAATATTTTGAAGTCCATAGCCAGATAGTGTATAAAAGCTAAACACTATTCCCCCAAGCGCTGCACAAAATCCACTGAGTGCATAAACGCCTATTTTAATTCTTGCTACTGGAAGGCCCATAAGCCCTGCTGACTTTTCATTTCCTCCAACTGCATAAATATTTCTGCCGAATTTGGTATATTTTAGAACTATCGTTGCAATTATAACCATTAAAATAGCAATAACAACGCTAAGAGAGAGATACATTTTAGGTGCTAATTTTATTTGATAATTAGCTATAAAAGAATAAGTTGGATCTGTAATACTTATAGACTCTGTACTAATCACATAACATATCCCTCTATAAAGAAACTGCCCAGCAAGGGTTGCGATAAAAGGCTGAACACCATAATAATGAATCATATAACCCATGATATACCCGCCAAAAGTCCCTATAACAAGTGACAGCACCATAACCATCAGAGGGTTCCATCCTTTTTGTAATAAATCTGCTGAAAACATACATACAAAGGCTACAACTGAACCAACAGATATATCTATTCCTCCACTTATGAGTACAAATGTCATCCCAACTGCAACGACGATAAGATATGCATTATCTACAAACAAATTTAAAAAAACTTGTGCATTTGAAAATCCTTTATAAGTAAATGAGCCAATTATAAAAAGGGCAAGAAATAAACATATCGTTATAATGATAGAAAAATTCTTCTTTAATACGCTATTTATCATGATATTTGAGCCCCTTTCTTTGACAACAGATTTTTAGACTTTTTAGAATGATTAAAACACCCAAATACTGCTTCTCTAAACTGATTGGATTGAAATAAACAAATGGCTATAATAACAATAGCTTTTACAAGCGATATAATCTGTGGTTGGACCCCAAGAGCATAAACTGTTGTTGTAAGGCATTGTATAACAAGTGCTCCTACAATACTTGATGTTATTGAAAATCTTCCGCCATTTAATGAGTTTCCACCAATAGCTACAGCTAAAATAGCATCTAGTTCAATAAATAGTCCTGCATTATTACAATCCGCACCTTTTATATTTGAACTAATTAAAATACCTGCAAGTGCTGCCATAAAGCCTGATACCACATAAGTTATTAATATCAATTTGTCAACTTTTATCCCTGCCAAATGGCTTGAACGATTGTTAGTTCCTAAAGATTCAAGGAACAGTCCAAATGCCGTTCTTTTTACAAAAATCAGAACAATAATTAAAGCTATTAATACGATAAATACAGCAAAGGGTATCCCGAGTAAATAGCCCGCACCAATAAAATAGTATTCATTAACCATGGCAGCCGAATTGATTGTAACAATCTTACCCTTTGTAATGAGCTGTGCAATACCTCTTCCAGCTGTCATTAAAATAAGTGTGGCAACAACTGGCTGAATTTTAACCTTAGCCACTAAAATACCATTCCAAATACCACATATAATCCCAGAAATAAGTGCTATGACTAAAGCAGTAATTAGACCATTACCGAAAATTTTCATTCTATCATCTATAATACTGCAAGCTAATGCCCCTGAAATAGCAACCACTGATCCTACAGAGATGTCTATCCCTCCTGTTGCAATAACCATTGTCATCCCAATCGCGAGTAGTGCAAGAGGGGCTACATTCTTAAGTATATCAATAATGTTACCATATAAATGACCGTCAACAATTTGAATACTAAAAAAGTTTTTTGTAAATATGGCATTAAATAAAAGCAATACTATTAATGCTATAAGTGGCCAAAACAAACGCGACTTAACGAGTTTATTCATCATTATTTACCTCCTGCAATCATTTTCATTATTTCTTGTTCTGATATTTCATCCCCTTGGATTTCACCTAGTTTTTGTTTCTCACTAAATACAGCCATCCGGCTGCAGCATCTGATCATTTCATCCATTTCTGATGAAATAAATATAACTGCCATTCCCTCGTCTGCGAGTTGTACAACTAATTTTTGAATCTCCGCTTTAGTTCCTACATCGATGCCCCTTGTCGGTTCATCTAAAATAAGCAGGTCTGGATTTGTTGCTAACCACCTTGCTAAGATAACTTTTTGCTGATTCCCTCCACTTAAATTCTTTATAAGCTGCTCTCTGCTTGGTGTTTTTATCTCTAATAGTTTAATATACCGATCTGCAATCTCTTCTTGCTCCTTATGTCCAATAAATTTAAATAGACCATATTTTGCTTGCAGGGCTAAAATAATATTTTCCCTTATGCTAAGATTTCCTAAAATGCCATCTGTTTTTCTATCTTCTGGACAATAAGCTATCCCCTTCTTGATGGCATCTAGTGGCCTATTTAAGGTTTCTTTCTTTCCATTTATAACTATTTCTCCTGTAGAGAGCTTATCTGCTCCAAATATTACTCTTGCAGTTTCAGATCGACCTGATCCAAGTAGCCCCGCAAGCCCAAGTACTTCTGACTTTTTGATATCTAGTGTGAATGCTTCAATATTACCAATAGAAGATGCTTTTTCTGCTCTTAAAAATATTTTTTTATCTGTATTTTTATCATCATTTGAGTTTTTTATAGTTTGTGATAATGTATCATAATCTTTACCAATCATTTTCCCTATAAGTTCTATCTTAGGAAGCTTTTCTGCTAAAAATTCACCAACAAGCTGCCCATTCCTTAATATAGTAATCCTATCGGATACTGCATAAACTTGGTCAAGAAAATGTGTTACAAATACAATCCCTATTCCTTCACTTCTTAGCTGCCTCATCACAGCAAATAATTTTTCACATTCAGTTGTATCTAGGCTCGAAGTAGGTTCATCTAGTATTAATACTTTTGCGTCTATATCAATTGCTCTAGCGATCGCAATCATTTGTTGAATAGCAACGGAATATTGCCCAAGTATCTGGGATACATCAATATCTATATTCAACTTTTTGAGTAACTCTTTTGTTCTGGTATTTATAGTTTTCCAATCAATTAGTCCATTCTTTTTGGGCTCTCTGCCTATAAAAATATTTTCCGCAACAGATAAATTGGCACATAAATTAACTTCTTGATAAACGGTACTAATCCCTAACGCTTGTGCATGCTTTGGATTTTTTGCGAGAATTCCCTCGCCATTTAATTCTATTTGACCATCATCTAATTTTTCTACTCCAGTAAGTACTTTAATAAGGGTTGATTTACCGGCCCCATTTTCCCCTAGAAGTGCATGTATTTCTCCAGCTCTTAAAGTAAAATTAACATCTGTAAGCGCTTTAACGCCTGGAAAATCCTTACATATTTTTCTCATTGTTAATAATGGTTCTATCGCCATTTAAACGCCTCCTTTCAGTATTACATAACCGTAGTGCCAGGCCTTAAGTGCCTGCTGATTTTAAATAAGGCAGGCGCGGAGGCCTGCCATTACAAAAATTATATAAGTTAATATTTACGATTTGGTAGGTCAGCTTTAGCTGTTTCTTGACGGAAAATACCTTCTTCTGATTTAACCCATTTTTCTATTGTTTTACCATCTTTTAGATCCTGTGCAGCTTTAAAGAATTGTGGTCCAAGTACTGGGTTACATTCAATAGTTACGTTAGCTTCTCCAGCTGCCATAGCCTCAAAAATACCTTTAACACCATCTATAGATACTACTTTGATATCAACACTTGGTTTAAGTCCTGCATCTTTAATAGCTTCTATAGCACCTAATGCCATATCATCATTATGTGCATAAACGCCGTTGATTTCTCCAGGATAAGCTTTCAAAAAGGCTTCCATAACTTCCTTACCTTTTGCACGGGTGAAATCACCTGTTTGACTTGCTAAAATCTTCATATCTGCATAATTCTTGAGTTTATCAGTAAATCCAGTCATACGATCTGTTGCAGCTGATGCGCCAACAGTCCCTTGAAGTTCTACTATATTGCCTTTATTGCCTAGTAAAGTTGCCATTTCTTTAGCAGCGCTTTGCCCTTCTAATATAAAATCTGAGCCGATAAATCCAGCATACAAGTCTTCAGCTACATCCGCACGACGGTCAACTAAGACAATTGGAATACCTGCTTCTTTAGCTTCTTTAAATACTGTTTCCCATCCGGTTTCAACTACTGGTGCAACACCTATAACGTCAACTTCTTGTTGGATGAAAGTTCTAATCGCCTTGATCTGATTTTCTTGTTTTTGTTGACCATCTGAGAATTTAAGCTCAACACCTAATTCATCAGCTGTATTAAGAATAGACCATGTTTCAGCATCACGCCAGCCACTCTCTTGACCAATTTGTGCAAAACCTACAACTAATTTTTCATCTTTAGGCTGCTCCGCTGGCTCTGCTACTTCTGCTGCTGGTGCTACTGGCGCTGCTTCTGTACTTGCTGCTGGTGCCACCGTTTCTGCTGGCTTTGCACAACCACTAAGCATTGTAGCCATAAGTAAAACTGATGATAAAACTGCAACTAATTTCTTAAATTTCATTGTGTTCCCTCCCATTTTCTATTGTTTAAAGATTTATTGTTGTTTACAATCCTAGTATATCTCCGCATGCCTTCGATGTATATTCAATACATTATGATAATTTTTTTGTATATTTTGTACATAAGTTCATAAACTTTTAACTTTTTCTATTTTAAAACAAATATTATACTTTAATCGTTCAATAGCGTAAATGAACTTTTTATGCCTCTATAAAGTTAATTTTTTTATCATAAAAAAAAGTAACTTTATCCTTTTTGAAAGATAAAGTTACTTTGAAAATAGAGCTATGTATTTTTTATAATAAACTTTTGCCTGTATTCGCGTGCGCTCATTCCTACATTTTTTTTAAATAAGTAACTAAAATAATGAGATTCATTATAACCAATAGTTAAAGCTATGTCAGCTAGCCTCATTGATGTAGTTGTTAATAAAATTTTCGCTTGATCAATTCGTGTGTGTGTAAGATATTCTATAAACGTTTCGCCTGTTTCCTGTGAAAAAATAGTACTAAAATGATTAGGACTAAGCGCAACCTCCGCTGCAACTGTATTTAAAGATATACTCGCACTGGAATAATGGTCATTAATATATTTCCTCGCTTTTCTTATCACATTACCATAGCGCATATCTTGACATGAATCTCTAAAATCAATAACTTTTTCTAACAAATTAATAACGTAATGTGTAAATGTTTCTTTGGAAGCGGCTATATCAAATAAAAGGGTAGGATTATCCATCTCTAATATAATACTATGAGCATCCCCGCCGAGTTCAGTGATAAGGCGAGATGAACCAACGACTATATCCATAAGTATATAATATGTAAATAAAAAACTTTGTGTATTTGAATTATCAATACCTTGTGTATAGTGCTCTATCATATCTGGTATATCTTTTCTAGATGCATACTTAAGTTTTTCATCAATAGAATCATGTCCGGTCATAATAAAACTTGTTGTCATTGGCTCTTTTTCAATATCATTTATTCCTATGATTTGACCTGGCTTAAATCTACTTAGAAATTTTATAGCTTTTTTAGAATCTAGAAATGACTTAGAGATCTCTCCTATTCTATCTGTTATAGACCCAATACCAATCGTTAAGATAGCTTGCGTTTTTGTCTCATATTCATGTTTAAGAACATTTGCAGTTTCATACGCTCCTTGATCAATACTTTCTCTAGAAGTCCCTTTTATTATTAAAAGAAAATTATCTTCATTCCTAAAAAACGAGATAATGTCGGTCCGATCTTTAAGTAATCTATTAATACATCCCTTTGCCTCTAATAAGTCATTATAATCAGTGCCACTCGCATCGATCTGGACATTGAGCAATACATAATACCTTGCTATTAAATCTATATTAGCATTTTGTGCCTCTGTTAATGCAGCGGTTGTACTTAGCGCCCCCATAATAAGCTTATCAAGAAACTTATTTTTAGTGACATGCGTGGATGAATAAATCTCTCTATGAAGCATTTCTATATCCGTACGTTGTTTTTTCTCTTCTTCAAATCTAATAATAACTTTATTGAGTACCGCAAATAATTCTGTAGCCCCTACAGGTTTGAGTAAGTACTCATCTACGCCTATGGATATGGCATCTCTTGCAAAGTCAAACTCATCATAACCACTTAATATAATAATTCTAATCCAAGGCATTGTCCTTCTTACGATTTTTGAAAGCTCCAGCCCATCCATAAATGGCATTTTAATGTCCGTAATCAAAATATCTGGATGCAGTTCCTGAATCATAGCAAGCGCCATTTCCCCATCTCCTGCTTCTCCGCAAAGCGTATAATTCGTATTATTATAACTCATCATATTTCTTATGCCTTCTCTAATGACAAATTCATCCTCTACAACAAATACCTTATACATCTTTCTCCCCCTTAATAACTGGAAGTTTAAAGGATACTTTTGTTCCTTCTCCATAGTGACTTTCTATATCAAGCCCTTCTGCGCCCTCATAATACAAGCGTATTCTTCTATGTACATTATAGACTCCAAATCCTATATCTGGCATATTCACTTCATCTTGCAGCATATGTCTTAACTCCTCTAGTTTCTCTGGCTTTATGCCTATTCCACTATCCTCAACGCAAAAGCAGCTATATCCATCTTCTTCCCATCCCCTTACAGAAATAAATCCTCTTCCTCTTTTATGTTTTATGCCATGGTAAATCGCATTTTCAACTAAAGGCTGCAAAAGCAATTTAAGCATGGGTATATCATTTAATCTTTCTTCTAACTCAATACTGTAATCTAATATATCGCCATACCGTATCGATTGGATAGTAAGATAACTTTTAACATGTTCTATCTCTTGAGCTGTAGTAATCCAATCTTTCCCTTTACTTAAAGATATTCTAAAAAAGTTGGTAAACGCTAATGTGATTTTTACTACTTCCTGATGTCTTCCTTGCTCAGCAAACCAAACAATTGTATCGAATGTATTATATAAAAAATGAGGCGTTATTTGAGCCTGAAGGGCTCTCATCTCTGCTTTTTGAACTTTACGCTGTTCTTCTATCCCACTATCTATCAGATATTTTATTCTCTCAGCCATAATGTTAAGACTTCTTGTAAGATCTTTTAGTTCTTCCACTTCTGGATCCGGGGCTCTTACTGACAAATCACCTTTTGCAATATCTCTAGCCATATACTCTAATTTTAAAATTGGAAAACTTATAGCATTTTTGACAGATATAAAACCAATTATTGCACATATAATAACCAGAACTAAAATAGCAATCCCTATTATGGTACTTATTAATGTCGTCGTATGGATAGATTTATTTACTCTGCCAATATCCTCTATCTCTACATAAATAAATTCCTGTAATACGTCTGACACTAAAACAGTTACTCCCCTAATTTCTTCTAAGGTCTTTTCAGTTTCTACAACCTTCTCATTATTCCCAACTTGGAGACCTATCTTATCTACATAGGTGCTAAGTGTTACCATTGTTCTTTTAGTTACTTCTATAAGCTGTTTGTCCTTCTTATTACTTGTATAATCTATAAGGACATCAAGGGAATTATTAATATTATCAATAATCTTGTATTGTTTTCCCTCTTCAAATTTCTTTTGCCCTACTACTATACTCCACATTTCATTAGATATATCGCTTTTCACTATACGATTAAGACTATTAGCAGACTCAATGTTACTAATAAGTCTATTATATTTACCTACTAATATATTTAGAAAAACCCAGCTAAAAATGCAAGGAATGATAAGAAGTCCTATAATAACAAAATAGGAAACTTTTAGTCTTCCTTTGATGCTTTTATTATGGAATAGGTTTATTTTATTTATTCTGCTTATTTCTCTATTCATAGCCCTAATATCCCCTTGGTGGTACTATGGATAAATTATCCCATTCTGTAAATACCTCGTCCTCTACAAAAACAGTACGGGGTATCTTTTCTCCATTTAAAAGCTTCTTTGTAAGATCGACAATCTTGTCGCCTAGCTTAGGATTACATTCTATTACACAATTTATTTTCCCGTCTTTCATTGCATTTATCACTTCTTGTTCTCCGTCTATGCTAATAATAACGATGTCTTTTCCTGGCGTAACGCCAACTTCTTCCATGGCTTCTATCGCTCCAAGTGTCATAGAGTCATTATGTGAATAAAGCACATCTATATCACTATATGCCTTTAAAACATTTCGCATAACTTCCTTCCCCTTAGAATGCATGAAGTCGCCACTTTGGCTGCAAATAACTTTGAAATTAGGGTTATTTTTAATAGCTTCTTTAAAACCACTGCTTCTTCCTTCTGCTGGAGACGAATTGATTGTACCATATAATTCAACTATCGTGACGTCTTCTAATTGACACGAAAATTTCTTTAGCAGAAATTCTCCGGCCATTCTTCCCTCTTTATAAAAATCCGAACCAACAAAACATGTATAGAGATTTGGTTCATTCGTTTTAATGGCCCTATCTGTTAATATTACTGGAATTTTTGCGAGCTTTGCTTCATTAAGTACATTTTCCCAACCGGTTTCCACAACAGGTGAAAGAAGTATAGCATCTACTTGATAGGCAATAAAAGATCTTATAGCTT
>Ga0123336_10002324_pt1 | contig 16559 bp, 16 predicted proteins | sample SSSSmetaG_FD_96466 | JGI IMG/M metagenome (GOLD analysis project Ga0123336, IMG submission 96466) | Glacier valley bacterial and archeal communities from Borup Fiord, Nunavut, Canada, to study Microbial Dark Matter (Phase II) - ​SSSS metaG | ecosystem: Environmental > Aquatic > Freshwater > Ice... | reverse complement strand
TGCTACAGTCTGAGCGCTAATCTTCTGGAGTATGCCTTGTAAAACGTAAAGAGGCGGTTCCCTTTTCGATTGGTTGGACTCTCCACTCGCAGCCAATACCTGAGCGATCTCTGAAGCAGCACTTGGAGATGGATTAAATGTCTGCTTAAACCTTCACCTCTTTTCGACCCCCCACTGTGGAGTTTCAACAACGAAGTAAGTCCCCCCAACAAGTCTGGGCACCGTCCTGTCACAGAGTGATGTCGCTGTAGAGTCCGTGGGGGTTATCCTTTGTTTGGAGTCGATGGATTTAGGGTAGAAATCACTTCTCTAAAGCCCTGTCAATAGGTCGTTTCAGCCATTCAGTCCTACCCTAACCAAGATTACTGGCGTTCTCGATCGGTGACTGTTTATCCCATTTCATCCTCTGTGACATGGGACGCTTCCTGCCTGGTCTCTAGCAGGTACCCACTCAGGAGCTTTCCGTTCATTGTGGCGATTAAATGCCGTATTAGGACGATGACCAATCCTTCTACTTCTGCGCTCGTTAAGTTCATCCACTGCGTGTCAAAGTCATCATCGGAATAAGTCTCGATGTGGGTGATTAAGTCGCAGATGACGGCATCAATGCGCGTAGAAGGTGCTTCTGTGGAGGCGTGTATAACATCTGTTGCTGATGATAGCTGCATCGGGTGACTACCTTTGTTTCTCTCAAGTCTTCACCCCTGTTTGTGTTGTTTTTATTGGTTTGTTTTTGCTTTCTTTTTTTCGTCAGAACCGTTCAGGGCTAGAGGCTGCTTAGGCTTCCTGCCAACATGACCACTTGGGAACTTCACGACCACTGACGATCGCTAGCTTCTGTTCGCGGGACAACTGCTTAATCTTGTATTCCACCTGCATTGCCGCTCGTTTCGTCGCGAACTGCCAAGACGCGACTAACTCGACAGGTCGGTGCGCTCTCGTATACCGCCCGCCCTTACCTGCATTATGAACGGCGATGCGCTGCTCGACATTCTTCGCATACCCCGTGTACAGGCAATTATTCGCACAGCGAACCATATACACATAATGCAATTCTGACGGCTGTGCTTCCTTCATCAATAGTAAGTCCGTCAAAACTCAGACAATTAAAAGACTTGGCAAAGATACGCGCAGGAGAGGTTTTGCCAGTGCCTCTAGAACCTGTGAGAAGATACGCTGGGGTATATGCATCCGGTGGATGGCATTGGTCAAAGCGGTTTAGACGTAGAGTTGTTCAACCAGTTCTGCCAGGGTTTTAGAGCGATATTTTTGATGTCAGGCAATGGTCGGCATGGTGAATGGGTTCAATCATCATGGCGTTAGCGCAGCTTTCCGCAGGACTCGCCCCTAGTCAGGAACAGTTTGCTTTAGTGGAGGTAAATTAAAGATCGCTCCACTCTCGCAAAACCCATAACAAGACACCTTGTACCTCTACTTGGCATTCTTCTACATTAACTGTGATGGGTGGGTAGTTAGGATTAGATGCAGTCAGCGAAATGTGATTGCCCTCACGATAAAAGTGCTTCAGCGTTGTACCCCTACCTTCTACCCACGCTGCCACAATCTCTCCAGCCTTCAATGCAGCGAGATCAGAGACAGGACGCATAATCACAAATGAACCATCTGTAATGTGATCACCAATCATACTGTCTCCAGCTACTTGAAGTGCAAAATCCCCAGGTTTTAGCTTCGGGCTGGAAATTGGCAGCACATCCTGACTATCGGTGAATACCTCACTAAGATAGCCTGCGGCGATCGTTCCCCAAAGTGGAATGCCACCTCGGTTTGATTTAAGAATTCGGATAGCACGAGCTTTTCCATACCGCCGTTCGATATAGCCCTCTCGTTCTAAATAGTTGAGACTATTTTGAATTGCACCGCGAGGCTTTCCCATCGCCGCCACCATTTCATCAATGACGGGAGAATAACCGTGAATCTGACTGTAAGCTTCCAAGTATTCAAGGAGGCTTAGGTGAGGAGATGGGCGCTGCATTTGATAGAAGTAGCTAAGTGGTTTAATAGTACAATTGTTCTTAGTTTTAGGCAAGCTGGTAAAAAATAGGGACATAGAATTTTTATGACGAGCAAATTCCAAGCTCCAAAGTCTTATGATGAGAGCCGTTGTTGAACTCCTCTTACTCCGTTGAATCGCACCATTCAGCTTCTTCAAGTTCAAGACCAGAAGGTCATCGATGCCATCCTGACAGATGTGACTGACAAGCACCTTGAGGATGCCAGAACTCTTTGGGAGCCAATTTTGGAAGGGAGCGGTCAAGACGACGAGTATTGGCACTGGGTGGGCAAGAGCCGTCGGTCTAAGTTGCTCCTAGGTGATGAGCTGTACGCGATCGAATGCGAAGGGATCACCCAAGGGCTGATGATGCTTGATGTCTTAAAAAAACGCTGTCTGATTGAATCTCAGTTGCGACGGCGGTTAGTCTACATCAGTGCTTTGGCAACCGCTCCTTGGAACCGACCTCTCATCACAAACTCTCCGACCTACAAAGGCATTGGGGGTAATCTGGTGGATTTCGCAGTCGCCCGCAGCTACGAATTGGGTTATCAAGGCAGAATTGGGTTACATGCCCTGCCGGGTGCGCTAGGATTCTATAGAAAGCTACGCCTTGGACTGCTCGATTGCGGTCCTGATCCTGAAGAACCCGATCACCTCGTTTACTTCGAGACTCTACGGATGAACGACCTATGACCCAATCGATTCCTGCCAAGCCGAAAGCCGAACCCAATGAAGGGACTCGCCATCAACGCCTCATGGAGTTGATTGAAGCAGAGGACGCTGCCAATGGCGAAGTTGGTTGTGGACGAGATTTGGGAAACAGCATTTCAGGCTCTTTCAGCGCCCGTGAAATTGCACTTGAGGACGAAAAACTGAAGCGTTGCTTGCAAGAGCATTTAGGACACATTTTGCTGGAGCCGGATTTTGATGCCATCGCCACTCAGATTCAACGCCAGCTTGAGTCTTTGGTCAGTCCGGCTTCGAGTCAGTCCTTGGGTTCTGAGCTTTCACCAGCTTCAACAAACGTCGCAGCACATATTCCAACAGAGGCACTCAAAGAACTATTTCAGTCACAGCTTGCCGAGTTTTGTTCCGAAGCTGCATTAGAACAACTGATTCAGGCTAGCCATCAGATCATCCACAAAGCCGTCCTTCGACCCCGGCATACCTGGTCTAGTCCGATTTGGGTACTGAGAAGCGAGACGCAGATCTACATTGCTCAGGCAGCAGGTATTGAGGAGGCGATCGCTAAAGTCAAGACACAGCATCCTCAGGCAACTGGAAGACTGGAAGTGATTACAGTCGGAGGTGTTCTGGCACCCGATCAGGTAATTTCACTGGATACAAACTTGCTGTAAAGATTTCATCCTGTGAAAGCCTCCCAGACTGAGCATAACGACCTCGTTCACTGACGTTAGCAATCTCTTGGAGCTAAGCAGAGACTTTGTACGGCCGGAATGCAATAGGATAGTTAATCAACTGCCTAAACTACTGCACGATCGCTTTCAGCGTTGCTTCAAAGCTCAACAGCAGGTTATGGAGGCTTTTATGGTTCAAGTTGACCCTAATCAACAAGTGCTTTTCTACGAATGCTAGTAGCAGTTTGAAGCTCCAGAGATAGTAGTAGACCCCGTTCAAGAGCCTATGAAGCCTGCTGGTAAGAACAAATAGATTGTTGCGCTGTTGGCGCGTGGAGGCGAGACAACGATAAAAGTGTTGTTTGAGAAATGCAACAGCATTATAGTCCATGTGCCGGGTGTGGGTAGCAGCAGATTAAGCCTTCAGAAGTGATTCGGGTTTTGGAATACACGGGCGATTGAGCGATCGCAGCAGTTCCGTAGAGTCTTAGCGACCGCTCCAGCACAAAATAAACCCTACGAGTAGGGTGGGACTATAGGTGGTTTTGTCTCAAAATCAAGCTTCAAACTTGAACTTGTAAAGCCAGTCTGCACCAGCGCAATTACGTAGCTGTTGCAGTTCAAAGCTATAGAGCTTTAGCGCAGCCGAGTAGCTTGCAGTTTCCCATGCAAACGTCAAACGGTTTCGCCCCTTTCAGGAAGCAGTAACTCCAAAAGGTAAGCCCTTAGCAGTGCCAAGGGCTTACCTTTTGGAGTTATAAATCCGACGCTATACAGGTCTCTTCTTGCAATTCTTCTCTAATCGTCTGAAGAGGCACTAGATGACTAACTCTTCTGCCGACTGTTGTCCTGACGCTTCTGCTTTTCAATTTCGTGTAAGCGTCCAACCGCATAACTACCTCCAAGGAGACCTAAATCTCGCAGAGTATTATCACCTGCTGCTTGCGATGTATGTTCGGCAGCGGCACCTGCGGCACCTACTGTTTTCTCTACAATATCGCCCAAGGCGTGTAAAGCATTACCCAAAAGATCAAAATCCATAGAGACTCCTTTGTAGAAGGGGAAATTTTTATACAGCACTCTTGGCAAAGCAGAATTAATGCTAAGTAATAGCATTCTCACAAATTATATTATTTGGGTATAAAATCGTCAAGCTATTACCCGGCTCTCCAGCAATTCTTAATATGAGAATCATTCTCATTGAAAGGTCTGATTCTAGTCACTTCAAACGGCTGGAAGCCGTATTCTGGCGCTCAGATGATCTGACTTGAAAGCCGTTGCAAGCCCTTGTCATAGTATAAATGCTTCAAAATGGGAGTTGCTGCCATCTCTCAATCAAATCTTTGTTCTTTAGAACCCATTTGGGATCTGCGGTCAGGCGCTAAACTGAGAAAATAGTAGCCTTCTTCAGCTAATGCCTTACTCCAGCAGCTTAACCGATGCAGAGTGGCAGATCATTGAGCCACTTCTGCCCCAAAAACAAAAAACTAGACCGCCGATTTGGACAAAGCGACAAATCTTAGATGGAATCTTCTATCAACTCAAGAATGGCTGTAACTGGGGAGACCTCCCCAAAGACCTCCCGCCCTACTCCACCGTATTTTGGCACTACAAGCAGTGGCGAGCCGAGGGAGTTCTGGAACAAATTAGAGAGGCTTTACACGCTCAGGTACGGGAACAAGTTAAAAAAAACCAAAATGGACAACGCTGCTGCTGATTGACTCGCAAGCCGTGAAAAACACTTGTAATGCCAGCGTGGAATCGAAAGGGTTTTGCTTCTATAAAGCGACGAATGGGATTAAGCGCCATCTGGCGGTAGATACACTAGGATTCCCGTTCTTCGTCCATTGCACGCAAGCGAACGTGTCCGATGACCAGGGATTGATTGAGATGCTGGAGCAGAACATGGATTACTTCAAAGACCGACCAAGTGACCTGCCGAAATTGACGATTCTGATGGACAACGGGTATCATCCCACCGTGCTTATAGCAGCACTAGAGCAGCTTTATCCCCAAATTATGACTAAAGTTCAGTTTGAAATCGCTCCCAAGCCGACCAAAGCTGAGAAGCAGGCGCAAGGAAAGGCAGGATTTGTCGTCATTCCGACGCGCTGGGTCATTGAGCGCACAGCCCTGGAGGAGGGTTTCCCTCCGTAGGGGACTGTGTAAGAGAGCGCTCGAATGCGTGGGTAGAACGGTGTAAGAGTTTGGTGAAGAATTTTGAGCGGACACTAGACAATGCGACTGCCAAAGTCAATCTGTGTTTCATTCGTCTGATGCTTAAACGTTTAGCGAAGGAACAGTTGGTCATAGCAACCAAATAGATCCCAAATGGGTTCTATCAATGACAAAGAGTTCACTTTATACAAACTTTGCCTAGAAATAAAACAAAATCTCTTTAAGTCAGATAAGAGAGAATGTGTTCCCTCTAACCCGATTAAATGTCAAAAGATCTAAATCACCTGATACAGAATTTCGCCTAGCCCTGCTTTTATCTAAATCATCTAAGTAGTTTTATTAAGGTACACTCCAATTATCTAAAAATTCTATCAAGACTACACTTGCTAAACTTTGACAAGATAAAAGAAACCCTATTTCCTTCCCATTTTTTTCGCCATTGTTGTCTTATCGAAAAAGGAAGGAACAGGACAAATGAAATAAAAAGATAGCCTGTTATATCACTCAATCTTATGATCTGACGATACATTAAATTCCAGACAGCCATTAAAACTAGTATTTGGAAGCCATAAAAAACAAATCGGAATAAATACAACTGTAGATCATAAAATCTTAGATAAGTGATGATAGCAGGAAGATGCCCATCGGGCGCAGAAATGTCGTAAGTTGTATGTTTAATCTGGATGTATTTACTATTAACTCGCCATCCTACTCGATTACAAAACTCTTTCCAAATCTCATCGCCAGGATATTTGGCATCGAGATTCGCACCACATTTCGTATAAATTTCTTTTTGTTTACTGAAGCCAAATTTGCCGCCACTGTTTTCTGACCAAAGACGATTCATTATCTCTAAGTCTTGACAAGGAAAGTCAAGAATATCTTCAAAGTCAACATCAGACCAACTATGTTTACCTATTGCTTGTAGCATTCGTTCTGCTGTCTCTTGATCGGCTTCTTTCCACTTACGTGCTCTCAGTAAGTCTTGCAGTTCTTGATAATTAACACCCCAGCTTGATACAAGACTATTCTTTAAAACTACAAGCTCAGGTTTTGAGCTAATACCATGCTCTTTCAATAAATTACACCATTGTTGATCGGTATAAATTGTCCACAACGGAGATGCCTCTAAGGATGCAGATCGTTTTGGATTTTGATGCCGACTCTGAACTGCTATTACTAATCCATCACACGCAATTGCAGCTCCCGATACCCCTTCCCATTCAGAATTTGCTGTCGTGGCTTCGGACGGTAGTCGTTGGGCTTCTAAGACCAGTAAGCCATCAGGTGAACGGTCTGCCAGGTAGATGATACCTTCAACCTGCCGTCCTCCTCCTGCTGTTTTCCCTTCGTCCCGTTGCGTTCTGCCCCAGCGCGGCCATCCATACATCTGAAACTCAAGCTTTTCCCCTACTTGTGCTTCCGGCAAACGACCCAGGACAACAGATTGGCAAGCAGGAACACTTGAAGGCAGGACGATCAGAGCAATATCCCATCCCTGAGCCTTCCAAACAACTTTCGCATCCACTTCTCCAAAACTCTGCTTTGCTCGGACACGACAGGCAGAGCCGACTTCAGCCAGGAGATGATCAGCCGTCAGCACCAATCTGCCACCAATTCGGTAGCCAGAACCGTACTTGGGGAATATAATCTCTAACGCTCGTCCAGGTTCAAACTGTCTGCTCATAACCGATCTTGCTTACGTTTATTCTAGAACTTTCTATTCTGGAACCTCGTCACTGCCTGTTAATACAGGCTTACCGTCCCGCCGGACAGGTTTAAGGGGGATGCTCACTTTATGACTGGCCTTGTCTTTCTCCCCGCCGCCACCACCCAATTCAACCACCCAGAATTTAATTCCACCTTTTGCTTCTAGACTGCGTTCCACTTCAACATGCAGCTCTACCGTCACTTCTCCGACTTCAAATCGCAATCCTTCCCCTTGGGAAGCATAGATTGACGCAACCAATTCTCGCCGCAATGCCCCAATCGTCTCTTCTAACCCAAGTCGCCTTATACCGTCAGCCATATGCACCACCTTTTTCTCTTAATCTATTTTATGCGACCTTTGGCGGCTTCCACGTTATGGTGGAATGTGGGGGCGGCCGCTTTACAGAAACGATCTGAGTTGGGGTAGGCTAACGATTATATAGAACCCATTTGACATCTTTTGCCGTGGTGCTTAGCTTTGAAGGAAGTCGTCATCCAGTAGCGTTATGGCAAAGCCTATTCAGTAGAGCGATTTTCTACTAGCTAAGGGCAAATTGGTCTAGCTGTAAGGCTTGTAGCTTCTGCTTGAGATCTCAAATGGGTTCTATAGACAGAAAGCTTCCATCTGTTATCCCACAATGAGTGTAGGGTAAAATGATTCAGCATAACACCCTACACTCAGTACTTAGGTAGAACTTTCTCAATATATTACTCTGCTGAAGTGAATGGCCAGGATCTTTCCACATACTTTGTCGTTTAACACGCTTTTTGTCCTGATTAACACATTAAGTGTCACCCTTGAAAATCACTGAAAGCTTTATCCAGTAGTCTTTTTAAGACTACCTTCTCAAATTTTAGAATTAACACATTAGATGTCCGAAGTGTGCAAAGCACTCGATCAATGCCTGGATTGGACGTTTAATGTGTTAACTTTCGATCAAAAAGCAGCGATGTTTCTGGTTCTGTAGCACTGGGGAAAACGCTAGAGCTTTGCCCTGCTTACGTTGCAGGTTTCTCCCCGTAAAGTAGCGGACATTTAATTTGTTAACGAGGACAAAGAGCGTGTTACGCGACATCTGGACTAGAAGCGTTGCAGGTGCTCGATCTCTTTATCCCAGATGTAATTGTCAGCGATATCGGGATGGCAGAAATGGATGGCTATCTGCTGATGCAACAAATCCGTTCGCGCCCATCCACTCAGGGCGGAACCGTTCCTGCGATCGCCCTTACTGCCTATGCCGCAGAACTTGATCAACAAAAAGCCCTGCAAGCCGGGTTTCAGCGGCACCTCACAAAACCGCTGGAGCCAGAACAATTCGTCAGCAACATCGTCCACCTGCTCAACCCCAACCGAGTCTAGAGACTATACTTTATCGCCAAGACAGTGATTCAGCGGCTGAACTCTGCATAGAGTCAATTAAAACTTCCACGGACATTCACCGTGTTAACGCTATTTGTCCTCTGAAATTTCAATGCTCTGCTAGGAGCCTATTTCAGCGGTAGGAGACTCCCAAAATTAATCACCCATCGACCCTGATCCTGAAACTTCTTGCCAAAATGTCCTTTGTTTAGAGGTTATATCGAATGAGCAGTTCAGTCACTAGACGACAGATACCGCAAGATCGGGGTCAATTATCGCAAGACGCGACACTAGGTAATTCGCTTACTGGCGCGAATTGTATGCCACAAGCGGTCAATTAGTGTGTGACGTTTCATCTCAATTCCGTTCGTCAAACGTTACTGAAAGCAAGAGTTTGCTCTCCGTTAGATTTACATTCCAACTCAGAAGCAGTCAAATTGCGCCAGATTTTGAAACCAAAATCTGCGGTCAAATTGCGCCGAACGACAAAAACTATCCATACCATAATACTCAAAGCATTGCTACGCCTATATTTCAAGCTCTCACGATCGCGGTCATGTATTGCCGGATCAAGGTCAAATTGCGCCGAACGCGACACGAGATTATATTTGTGACATCTGCGATCGTCTAGCCAATTCGTAACACACGAAGCAAGTTTGAAAGGCTGAAATGGGTCATTAAGTTCGATTGAGAAGTATCTTGAGATGCTCGCTCTGTCTTTGTTTTAGCGAGTCTAATCTACAACTGTCGTAATAGAGGAAGGAGTGTTTTCAGATTGACGCTCACGCTCTTCCCGCTCCTTTTCCTTTCTCTCAGCCTCATGATCTACCAACTCGCCATATTCACCCAGATATTTGTCGCTTTGTTCTGCAAATTCGTTAAACAGCTTCACAATTGAATTGTTCGCGGTTGGCATTCCTTGTATAGCCAATATTCGATTATTTAAGTCAATTAGAGGAAGAATAATGTCAGTTGTTGGTTTTGCGATTGCGAAGCTTAGAATGCACGGAAGCAGTAAAAGTTTAGAAAGTGCCATTCGGCTGTTCTTCTTTATTTCTGCTTCTTTCAGAATTTCTTGAAGTTTAGTTTTTGCTTGATCAATAATTGGAGAAATTTTATCTAAAAAAGCTTGATCAATTGTGGTAGGAAAATTATGTTCAAGATTAAGTGCTTTTGAGGCAGAAGAAGATGAAGAAAGTGCAGAAGATGCGATCGCTGCTTGTAGAACATCGCTGCTTAGATTGCTGAGTGCTGACTGAAGTTTATTTACAATTAGAATTTGCTGATTTAGGAAAGCAATGCGATGAGCGCATTCTGCTTCAGTCATCTGATAACTTGCGGCTAGATCGCTAAACGTCTCCTCGAAAATATAAAAATTCTCATCTCTCCACACTACCTTGAGGTTTTCCCATTGATTGAGAACGCCTGTCCAGTCGTGCTGAATTATCTCTTGTAACTGTTGAAGCTCAAATAGAAAAGCTTCAGCATCTTCAACATTGAATGAGGTGTTTGTTGACATATCTAGGATGGAGTTTATATGCTCCTTTAATCTAGAAATTAAATGGAATTCAGTTCTCCCAAACGGCTATTACTAGGAACCGCTTGAATCTGCTTATCAACTTTGAAGATATAACCTTCGCAATCATCCTCAACCACACAATAGGTTTCTTTTAGGGCATCAAATAGGGGTTCAAATCGAGCAAATTGTTCATCATGCCAGACCGATTTTAGATTCTCCCACTGATTGAGAACTTGCGACCATTCATCCGTCAGTGTTTCTTTGAACTGTAGCAGGGATTGATGTAGCTTTTGTGCGTCTTGAAGATCAAAACTAGATTGCTGTCCGACCATGTTTCTTGCCCTCCTTTGTTGAAATTAGCGTCGTTCAAATTCTTCAAGAATTTCATGAAGTTTCTCTAACCATCGCACCGCCTGGTCGCCGTTTTCCAGTGCATCTGAGATCGCTTGTCGGGTTTGCTCAAATCCTTGAGTAAAGTCTTGCTTGGCATCGCCTTTCCAAGACGCATCGCAAACCGTCCAGTCGGCTTCTACTGCCTTAAATCGATCGGTTGTTTTTGATTGAAACTGTCTTAGCGCATCGACGAAGCTTTTGAGGGCATCGATATCAACGTCAATCTCTCTTGCCATAAAATCTCCTGTTGGTTAGCGACGGTGCTTTAAGCGTTCACCATACTCCCAGATTTCGGAATCAGAAGGCACAGCGTATGGCTTAAATTTTTCAAGTCCCGATGCCGATGCTGCGTCTGAGAAGTACGCCCGCATTGCAGGGAGATTCTGAGCAAAGGTTTCTCCTAAAAGCTGCCGGGAATCATCAGCAGGCATCTGTAAGGCAACTCTGAGATCAAAGTGAGTCAAACTCGCCCGGCTGTCTCCACTCAGTTGCAGGAACGTTTTTGTACTATCGAGCCAAAGCAACAAATGGATGCCTAACTCAGAACCGTATTCTGCGATCTCTAGCAGCTTGTGTGCATCAGGCGACATCTCCATCCGGCTTTTACCCATCACCGGGCGTAACATCTGAGCGCGGTTGAGTCCACCGATCGCGACGACCAGAAAGATCGATGCGCCAATCTGCAATTCATCCGGGTTCGCAGTCCGATATTGTCGCCGTCGCTCCAGTTCGGCATGAGCAGTGTTGAGAATGGTTTCGGCACGCGCAATATTATTCTGAGGGTCAGGAAAGCGTTTTCCAAGTCTCACTGGAAACAGCGGTTGAACTGCGTCTCGAAAGGCGATCGTCATGCCTGCCCAGTTTGCTTCACCTTCGTCATCCGCATAAGAGAAATCCATGATGTGAAACTCCGCTTGCTGCGGGGAATAGGAATGAACGAGGCTCAGTAAGCATCCTTCAAGAATTCCGAAAATTGCTTCTTCAACGCTGCCGATCATCAGGAGATTACTGCGGGGTCGCCGTCGAAAGATGGCGCGAGTGTGGTTGCCAATTCTCATCGCCTCGCCGAGCCAAGCAATCCCAGGATACTCTTGAGTCATCCAGTCGGATTCTTGAGCGAGTCGCTTCAACTCCGAGGCAGTTGCCCACTGATTCATTGCAACAAGCTGGGCTAGATGGGCATTGTGTCTTAGTTTTGTTGGGCGATTGCCATTAAATAAAACTAATGGTTGCTGTCTTTGATAGCCTTTTTGCTCAACGGTTGATTGAATCTGATAAAGCGCTTGCTTGCGTTGTGAAAGGGAGACATCCGCAACTTGTCCGATGGTGTTACTGCCCTTCTTGCCAAGTTTAGGGTTATAAATCAGTCTGCCCGCACGATCGAGCAAATCAACGGAATCGGTGTTGCCTTCTGCAAGAACGGAAGTTGCAGTGTTTTGATCCATCTGCATCGCCATCCGTAGATCGATGAATGAGTAGATAAAACTGTTCATGTTTCTAACGCTGGGAGACTGAGATGCAATCAGAAGGTGAATACCAAAAGCGCGTCCACGGCGAGTAATGTCTTCAAATAGCAGGTTTAATTGCTGTGTGATCGCATCATTTTCCTGAAACATATACTGGAATTCGTCGATCACAACTAGAATGCGAGGCAGTTTTGTCCCAGTCTTTGTGCGGTAATCATGCAATTCACTCACACCTGCTGACTTGAACAAAACACCTCGGACTTCAATTTCTTTCTGGATATTCTGTAGAACGCTGAGACCGAACTCGCGATCGCTCTCGATTGAAATCACTCTGGCGTGAGGCAGTGCCTTGAAATCGCTTAAATCATCCGGCGGGCTGGATTGCTCAGAACGATCTGGATCAACATAAACCTGAAATTCCACGCCTTCTTTGAAGTCGAGCAGGTACATTTGTAGCTCATCGGGCGAGTACTCCATCGCAAGGCTAATAATGATGGCGTGGAGGGTGTAGCTTTTCCCAGCCCCTGGTTTTCCAGCCAGCAGTCCACCACTAACAACCAAACTTTCTTCGTTTTCACCCATCCAAAACTCGATTCTTTCTCTGGCTCCAGTTATCCCAATCGGAGCGGAAATAATTTGGCGGCTGTCTTTGCTCCAGAACTCTTCAGGGTAGAAATCGGAGAAGGAAACAGTCTCTGTTTTGACTTGTTTTGCTGCTTCGGTAATCAGCGCGGTCAGTTGATTGAACTGGTATGAATTGGGAGGCTGATCAAGAGTGAGTTTACACGACAATGGGTAGCGTCGATTTGAAGATTGCGGCTCAATTCCCTTTGGAAGCTGCATCTCGAACAACTGTGAGCCTGTGGGAAGCTGCATCTCGAACAACTGCGAGCCTTCGTGGTATTGCTTTGTGGGGCGTAAGACAGTGCAGTATTCATCAAAAATACTGTAATCAAAATTGCGAGGCTTCTCCAGGGTTGAATTGATATGCAGAACTGCATAAACTCCAGCCCTGGAGCCATTTGAAAGCAAGCTTCTGAGATCCTCTAAGGCTTGATTACTAAAGTTTTTAGGAAAATCTGCCACAAATAAATAACGGTAAGCTTCTTCGATCGAGGACTTCACCGAGTTGTATTCTTCGAGGGTGTCGTAGTCGCGACTGAGATAATTCTGAATGACTTGTTGAGTATGAACCGTCAGTTTTCGGAGTTGCTCTTGGACATCATCACTGCGCGTGTAAGTTTGTTGTCCAACGATGCTATTGGGCAAGCTTTTGAAGGGGAAGACATCGCCCATACTGACTGGATCGATGAAAATACCTTGCAGCTTCCGAACTGGAAAGGTACAAATGGCTCGTAGCGCGATCGATTCTAAAGCTCTGACTGCTGCCTGTCGTGAATCAGCACTGTCACTAAAGATAACGATGTGACCGGGTAAGCGATCGTTGATTCCGGTTTTTAGCGATCGAATCGGGAGAAGAGCGGGAGCCTTGCTGTTTTGAGCTTGGCGGAGAACAAATTCTCCAACTCTAATTACGCTTGGTGCTAGACCCTCGATCAAAGGTAAATAAGGGGGTTCGTTAAACGATGTGGCTGTCCAATAATCAGCTTTCCAACGCAATGATAAGGGACGATAAGTATCGGTGCTTGAACTTGATGGAGTGCTATTCAGGCGATCCAGCAACGATGATAGCGCTTGTCGCTGTTCCCGACAAACTTGCTCTAAGCGTTTAGGAGCCTCTTGCGCTTGACGACGTGCCAATCCTGTAGATTCTGCAACACGCTCGAGCGCAGATAGCGTTGATCGTTCTGCCTCATCTAAATCTTTTTGAAGGTCACCAAGCTGTTTTCGCAATGCTTCTTCAGATTCAGCGATCTCTGCTTCTAATTGCTTTCCTTCTTTGAGCGACCTCAATCGTCGAGTATTCTCGCGTTCAAGCTGCTCTTGCTTTAATTCCAGTTTATGAACCTTTCTAAGAAGCGCAAATAAGTTTGCCATAATTACTCTGGTTGAGAAGTGGCTAGTTAATGATAGAGCGAATGAAAAATATAACTACTGCTGTGAATGCAATAACCCAAGCGTTTTGAGAAAGCAAAGCTGCACACAGAGAAACTCCGAAGACCCATACAACCTCCCATACTGCTTGCTTGTTTAGTTGATCAATCTCTTTTGCAATTTGCGATCGCTCGGATGAGAGATCCTCATGTGATTCGTCAGCTTGAAGCTCTTCTAGTTGTTTCTCATGCTTGACTCTAATTGCTTCTAGCTGTAGCCGATGTTTTGCTTCCACCTGAACAAGCTGATTCTTAAGTTTCTTTGCTTTTTCGTACTGCTGTTTTCCTTCATTCAATGTGTCTAAAGTTACGTTTTGCGAAAGTAAACTAGCTGATCCTTTTATGTCCTTTGGAACTTCTAGCGAAACATAATTAGAAGCTTCTCTAAATCTCGCTTCATACCACTGCAATTCTTGTTGAGCGTTCAGCAACTCTTGATGTTGTTTATCAGTCATCAGTAGCGCCTTATAGTATTCCTTTAGAGCATCTCCATCGCCTGTTGAGGTAACAGCATTCTGTACTTCCTCTAATTGTTGCTCTACTTCTATTCGCGCTTGTAATGATTGAAGACCTTCATGTCCATTTTCGAGAGATAGGCGATACCACTTGTTTGATTCGTTTGATTCTTCCTCATTATGCTCAACGCCTGTACCCCCTGAGTGCAGCATTGCTAGGGCGAATTGAGCATGAGCGTTTCCTTGTTCCGCAGCAAGACGGAACCATTTAGCCCCCTCAACACCATCTTGTTCAACTCCTTCACCAGATACATATGCTTGTCCCAGCTGAAGTTGAGCTACAGCATGTCCTTGTTCCGCAGCAGGACGAAACCATCTAGCTGCTTCAACATGATTTTGCTCAATTCCTTCACCCAGAGCATACACTCGTCCTAGCCTGAATTGCGCTTCAGCATATCCTTGATTGGCAGCAGAACGGAACCATCTAATTGCCACACTATGATTTTGTTCGACTCCCTCACCTAACGCATACGCTAGCCCTAAATTACACTGCGCCTCAACATGTCCTTGTTCCGCAGCAAGACGAAGCCATTTCACTGCTTCTACATAATCTTGCTCAACTCCCTCGCCGAACCTATACGCTAGTCCTAGCATATGTTGGGCATCAACATTTCCTTGGTTCGCAGCAAGATGAAACCACTTAGCTGCTTCTGCATGATCTTCCTTAATTCCATTACCCATCGCATATGCTAGTCCCATCCCCAACTGAGCCATAGCATACCCTTGCTTTGCAGCAAGGTGAAACCACTTAGCTGCTTCTGTGTGATCTTGCTTAACTCCTGCACCATTCGCATACGCCAGTCCCAATCTATATTGGGCATCAGACTCCCCTTGCTGCGAAGCAAGATGAAGCCACTTAGCTGCTTCGGCAGAGTCTTGCTCAATTCCTGCACCGTAACTATACGCTACTCCTAACATATGTTGAGCGTCAGCCTTCCCTTGTTTCGCAGCAAGATGAAACCACTTAGCTGCTTCTGTATGATTTAGCTCAACTCCATCACCGTTTGCATATGCTAGTCCCAACTTATATTGAGCCTCAGCCTCCCCTTGCTGCGAAGCAAGATAAAACCATTTCACTGCCTCAGCAAGATCTTGCTTAACTCCTATACCGCCCCTATACGCTAGTCCTAGCCTACATTGAGCGTTAGCATTTCCTTGTTCCGCAGCAAGCCGGAACCATTTCACTGCCTCAGCAAAATCTTGCTTAACTCCCTTACCGTTCGCATGCGCTAGTCCCAGCTCGAACTGAGCCACAGCAAATCCTTGCTTTGCAGCAAGACAAAACCACTTAGCTGCCTCAAAATCATCTTGCTCAACTCCGTTGCCAGAATTATAAGCCAGACCTAGAACGTGTTGAGCATGAATGTGTCCTTGTTCCGCAGCAAGCCGGAACCATCTCACTGCCTCAGCAGGATCTTGCTCAACTCCCTCACCGATCGTATACGCTCGTCCTAAAGCGAATTGGGCATCAGGATCTCCTTGTTCCGCAGTAAGCCGATGCCATTTCGCTGTCTCAACATTATCTACCATTTTGTTTAACTTCCTCGCTCAACTTATGTGCTCTCCCACACCAAAACTGAGCATTAGTACTTCCCTGCTCACCAGACAGACGGTATTATTTGTCGATAGTCAATTAACTGATGGCGGTGAGTCTGGAGGTAAGCACAGAGGTTGAACGCTAATTTTGTCTCTTTTGTTATTCATGCAATAACGCCCATTTGTCTTAGCGCAGAGTGAGCCTGAACATCGCCTTGTTCCGCAGCAAGACAAAGCCATTTCACTGCTTCTGCATCATCTTGCTTAACTCCCTGACCAACCAGATAAAACAGTCCTAAAGCACTTTGAGCCTCAGCATCGCCTTGTTCCGCAGCAAGACGGTGCCATTTTGCTGCTTCTACATTATCTTGCTTAACTCCTTTACCAGTCATATAAGCCAGCCCTAAATCACTTTGAGCCTCAGCATGTCCTCGCTCCGCAGCAAAACGAAACCAT
>Ga0123336_10002322_pt1 | contig 16588 bp, 14 predicted proteins | sample SSSSmetaG_FD_96466 | JGI IMG/M metagenome (GOLD analysis project Ga0123336, IMG submission 96466) | Glacier valley bacterial and archeal communities from Borup Fiord, Nunavut, Canada, to study Microbial Dark Matter (Phase II) - ​SSSS metaG | ecosystem: Environmental > Aquatic > Freshwater > Ice... | reverse complement strand
GGTACGTGTGGAAACAACCACTCCGATTTCATCAACCTGACCCGCGAACCATGAACGTCGTCGCAGGGACGGCCATCATCGAGGAGAACGGCCTCAATCGCGCTCGCCTGGCAGGATGGTTTCGACATGCGCCGAGCGGCCGGGCGGTGGCGCTGACCGTGGCGCACTTGTTGTCGAGCCTGCCGGCACCTCCGACCGACGGGGTGGTGCGCGACCTGCGAGCACACCCACGGCGGCTGTGTACGCTCGACGGAGCTGAGCCCTTCGCGCTGGCGGTGGCCTGTGGGTGGTCTGATTGGACCCGCCAGGTGTCGTCGCTCGACGCGGCGATCGCCGAGCCGTTCGTCGAGTTCGACGCCCCATGCGTCGCTTGTTCCGAGGTCCGCGACGGCGCGAGCGTCCTGGTCGGCGGGCGTGCGGGTCGGGTGATTTCCAGTGCGTGGCGCTCCGACCACTTCGGAGCGCGCGCCGATTTGTTGATCGAGCCTGTCGACAACCAGCCGCTCACCCATCGCGGCGACTCGGGCTTGCTCGTCGAGGACGAGGACGGCGCGGTGGTGGGGATGGTGGTCGGAGAAGTGCTGGACCTGACGCTCGCCGGCCGCTACCACCCGTGGCTGGTGTGTGCCCATCCAATCATGGAGCTGGCCCGAGCCTTTTCACTCGATGTGCGAGGTGGCTGAGGGAATGCCGTCTGGAGAAGATGGTCGACGCCGTGGCCAAGCATCCACCACCTGTCACAGACGAAAGGGTCAAGACGTGCCGACGTCTGCGCCAAGAGCGGCATCCCCATCCTGCGCAACTACGCCGACGCTACAGCGTACGAAATACGCACGACCTCGACGAACAGTAAGGCGCTTCGAGCATCAACAAGCGTGGCGCGATCGACTTTTCGTATATCCGCCGAACAACTACGCTCACTCACTGCCACTTCGTAACATCGGCCCCGGCACCATATACGTCCAGGCCACCGGTGGTCGGCGCCGGTGGTCGCGATGACCCGCTGGGGCATCCATTCCCCGCCGTTGTCGGCGCACACTGCCGGAGGTACGTACTCCACCCGCAACTCAACGACGCCGTGCGGGTCGTGACCGTGGTGGCTCGCGCCATGTTTTGACAGCCACGCTGGTCCTGGAGAGCTTGGGATTGAGCGCCGATGGCTCGGAGGAGACGACGATCTGACCCGTGCGAAGATCGACGACGGCTTACCCAGAATCGGGCCTATCACACCGTTGAGAAACTCCTGAACCCGACCAGCCGCGCCAGGTCATTAGCCATGCCTCTGTTTGATCACGGAACTGAGGCGACGGAAGTATTCATGTGCACTGCGCAATAGGCCAACAGTCGGCATCTTCGCAGTTGAATGCGATCGTGAATCAGCCGCCGGGGGATCCCGGCGGCTGTGTGAATTTACAGGTTGGTGAACGTCAGTTGCAGCAAGCGAGGTGCTTGAGGCAGCACCACACGTTGCCGCAGCAGCCGTTGAAGTGGGCTGCAAATGCGACGACGGGAACGACGGTGGCGTCCGCGCTGACGACGAGGCGCTGCTTGGTCTTCGAGCGATAGAGGGACATGAGGGCTCCAGATCTGATGATTGAGTGACGCAACGCTGCACGAACATCGACAGAGACTGCATGCGGCTCAAAGCAACAGAGCAGAGTTCTCGATCCACAAAGGTGGCCCGGCCATGCGCGAAGTCAACGCGGCAGCAATGGGCTCCAAATCAGTCCGCTCGGCGGCCAACAACACGGGACCCATTGGCGGAAGATCAAGGGTGTCCCATGGGGCCACTGATGGTATCGCTGGTACCGAAGGCTTCTGACCAGGCTCCTGGCCGACACAACACGCCATGAGCGGCCGCAAGAGTTGGGCGTGGCTGGCGGGTGCTGCGCGACGGCAGCAAGGGCCACAATCACTTTTTTCAGACGCTGGATTGCACGCCAAGCCCGGTGCGCGCACGCCAGCCGCCAAGACCCAAAGGCCCACCAGCGTCGCAAAAATGCGCAATCGGGTCCGCCGCTGCATACGCTCTCACCGTGGCCGACGCGGCCGACGTTGTCAATGTCGCCGCAGGTCAGGTGCCAAAGTGACTGCATGAGCCAAACCAGCTGGCGGCAATCCAGCGCGACTACATCCCCGGCTGGGACGACTACATCGACAAACTGCAGCGCAGGGACGACTTCAAGCGCGAGCGCCGCCCTGCTCCAAGACGGACTTCAATCGCGCCAAGTCCTTGCGGTTGGCTCGGCGCATTGCTGCGGCCATGATTGGAGCGAGCACCTTCGAGAAACCGGCTGGCTCCCCGCGGTTTCTCAGCGTCATTCGAGCACGGCCGTCACCCTCCGCTGAGAATGTGTAGGTCGTCTCCATCGGGAATGGGCCTTCGGCGGTTCTCATCACCAAGCGCTCGCCGGGGACGACCTCGACGAGCTCGTACGTATAGGCGAGCCGGCGACCGAGGAATTGTGCAACAAACGATACGCGCGAGCCCACCACGGCCGGCGGGTCGGTCTCCCACGCCACCGATTTGATGTTCACGTACCACCTTGGCGCGTTGGAGGGATCGCTGGCAAACCGCGCAACCTCGTCGCACGGCCGATCAATCACAATCTCCGTGATGACATCGACGGACATGACTAAGCCTATCACGCCATGGCTGCGCGCTTTCGAGGGTGCGGCTGTGCATGCTCGACGTAGTGTTTGAGCTCCTCCGCCACGCGCCCGCATCTGCCATTTGATAAGCCAGCCGAAGATTTAAGCCACTCGTAAAGCCAATAAATCAATACGGTAGAGTCAGTGTGCGAGGGGATGTTTCCTGGGTCAATGTAATCGGTCTTCGCGACGCAGAAAGTGAAGGGACAGTTTGTTGCGGGCGGAAAGGTGTCGTTGTCAATTTGCGATCGGGTTGTAGTTCACGTCAAAAGCCACTCCGCCGGTGAAGAGCCCAAATTGCCCACCGCCACCGCCGAAGCCCAGCTCTGCCGATATCTCCGGGCCGATACACATCGACGAACACACCCCGAGAGAGGAACCGAAATCTTTGAACACGTAATCACCCGGCAGCGCGACCGGGAAGGCGAGCCGAAGACCTGCCACGCCGAAAGGACTAAATGCTTCCGAATCACCGAGGTGGTCAAAAACAATTGTGCAGCTGCCGATAGGGGGCGCAGGTCCCAGCACCGCGAGCGAGCGGCTACGGATGGCGGGCGTGATTGTGCGAGCTGCAGTACGGACTTCGAGGTTGGTCGTTCGCGACGCTACCTGCTCGAGTTGGGAGCGCAGGCTTTTCAATCCGTCCTCGGGGCCGCGGTCTGGAAAGCGCTTTCGTGCCAGTTCTTGGAAGGGTTCGAGCATCGCGATCAGCTTCGCGTGTTCTGCCGCCTGCTGATTCGCACGACCAAGGCTCGCCGCTGCTTCACGTTCCCCATTTTCGCGTACGGTCGTAAGCTCTGCCTGCGCATTCCTTGACGCCTGTTCGTTTGCGGTAGATCTGAGATCGCTCGCGCGCCCAGACTGGAACTGGAGTGCGCCGCCTGCGCATATCGCGATAGCTCCACCCCAAAAGGTCAAGCGCACCAAGAGCTGTCGTTCATTCTTGTCGACGCCGAAGTATCCGACAATGGCCGATGCGAGACCTACGACTGAGACTACGAGTGCCGGCAACATCCTGATAGCCTACCCGACCGATGTGACGTTCGCCTCGATGTTCGGGAAATCCTTCCGCGGCGGCCTGAGAGCAACTGCTTGCCGGGCGAAGGACTTTGCTCCGTGGTCCCCCGAGCCTAACCTACGACCAGGTCGCGTGACTCTTCGAAGCGAAGGACGGCGCGAAGATACTCACCTGGAACGCCATTTCGCTTCAGCACGAATGCCTGGCGCTCCGAGGTGGCGAGAATAGCGAAGTGGAGTTTCATCGGGATCGATAGCTTCGAACGCGGCAAGCAGCTCCTTCTCATGGTGCTTGATGCTCGTAACAATCCAGGCGCCCTGCAGGAAGAGTCCGGGCTGCCGGGCGGGAAACTTGTCCGCGATGCTTCTGAACAGGAGAGTTGCATCCGGCAGCTTCACGCCGGTGTCGATCACTTTGGCGCCCGCCCGGATGATGGGCAAGATCTGGTTGAGATGCTGGACCAGGTCGGCGCTGCGCGCCTTTGCTTCCACGAGGAGGATCGGCCCTCGTGCGGGGGTGAGCTGCCAATCGACAGTCTTTCCTTGATCGTCCAAAAGCGCGACCTCGTAGTCGAGGCGCACGCCAGCCGGAACTCCACGAATGATCGCTACTTCCTCGAGAAACTCCTTGTGGCTCGGGACGTGGGCGAGCTGGCCGATGACGAGCTCCAAAGAGCGCTTGTCTAGGCGAAGGTGGCAAGCTACCAAACAGTCCCAAAGGCGATTCAGTGCCGGGGCCTCCCGATTGGCCCAGACGACTGCACCACCGTCCAGCCTGTCGATCAGTCCACCAAGGTGGTAGGAGAGCGCGCCCGAGTCCACGTCGCGCCTGACCTCGACGCTGCGTAGGCCCGCAGGGAGGGACTCGTAGATGGCTTCAGCCAGTTCGATGGGAGCACCCACACGCTCGGCGATCTCTCGAAGGCCGGTTTGCATGTCGATCTTGTCCATCCGTTCCAAGAGCGTACTGCTCGAAGGGACTGCCGGCGTCCGATAATTTCTTTCTACGTCAACTTGGTTTGAGGCCGAGCTGGGCTGGTCAACCGGCGCGCACGAAGCCAACGGTCGACCAAATAGGCGCCGGCCAGCAGCGGAATATGAACGGCAGACGAGATCAGCATGCTGGCCCACAGCTCGGACAAGCCCCTCGCAAATAGCGTTGCTTTCAACGCCGGCTCAATACCAGCCATGCCCGCTAGCGAGTGGACAATGCCAAGCAGCATCATGAGGAAGCTGACCACCGAATAGATGATGAGCAACAACGGCACGATCGCGCTTGCGCGGGCCCGTCGTCGCTGGAAATAGACGACCAGGCATACCGGCAAGAGGAACAGCACAAGCAGGAGGCCCATTTCGGCCTTGTAGCAACCAGGGGCCGCCACAGCAAGTGTCGGCTGCCGAGGAACATCGCACGTGTTCAGCTGTGAAGACCATCAAGTCGTTCGCATGCCAGGTCGACACGTCTCTCATCTCTCGGTGGAGGCGACGCACGACAGATGTTTGGCGACGTCGAGCCGCTCCCCCGTTTCCGAGACTGGCAGCGGCTACCGAAATAGGCAGCTCGCAAAGTACAGGGTCCGTTGGTGGGACCATTGCGATGCGAGATGCAGTTCTCGGCTCCTGCTCCGCCGACGGCAAAGCCGACTTTTCTTGCCACCTGAACGAATGATCAGGCAGCATCTAAGACATGGCCGCACCCAAGAGTCCTTCCGCGCAAGAGCCACACCCAGCCCTGGTCAGCACTGCCGAGCTCCGCGGCGTGCTTTGGGCTGAGCGCATTGTCCGGACGTTGATGCTGAGATGGCCAAGGTGGAAACGCACACCGCGAACCCTGTCCATCGCTGGGCGGCAAATTGCGGACCTCGCTGGCGGTGACGCAGAGGTCCACGGCCGCCTGGCCGTCATCTGCCACGAGGCAGCGGGCGCGCGCTTTTCCGCGATTGTTGCCGGTGGCCGCGCCGAGCCAGCCCCGTCGCTGAACCCTTCGTTCGATGACGAGATCCCCAAATGAACGCCGCCCAAGGCGCCTGGGAGCGCCCAGGCTGCGAACCATCGACCACCTCGGCCGGATGCCCCGATGCCATCGATGACCGGCGCGTTCGCCCGCGGGAGGCGCCCGCGCAAGCCGCCTTCGTAGAAGCGGCCTTGGCCTGCCTAGAAGGACGGAGGCCGTTTCCAGATCGCCCAGTCCGTGCACCGTTGCCAGATCGTCCTCACGTGACACCCTGCAGCTGCGAGACGTGCCGACAATGGGCGCGCGTCATCGTGGCAGCACCTCGGCTACATCCCACGGTCGAGAGGTACACGCTGTCGGCCGCGCGAGCGCGGCTGCATCACGATGCCTCGGAAGACGACCCCGAGCACGACCACGGCTGACCCGACCGCCTGCGCGGACTGCATTCGCCTGCTCGCGTGTGCTGCGAGGACGCCGCGACGAAGCTGATCGAAACTTGGTATCGGCCGATGCCGCCTCGGAGATCGCGTCAGCAAGAGCCTTCGCGCTTTCAAAACGGCGTGCCGGGTCTTTCTCAAGCGCACGCATGCACACCGCTTCGAGTAGAGAGGGGATGCGCGGATTCCATGCGCTTGGTTGCATAGGCATGGTCGCGATCTGGGCATGAAGAATCTCCGCCGTCGTCGGCAGTTCGAATGGCAGTCGTCCGGTGAGGAGTTCGTACATCATGATGCCGATCGAGTACACGTCTGCTCCAGGGCCGAGCTCAGAATCGCCCGCGGCCTGCTCCGGGCTCATGTAGTGCGCCGTGCCGATCGGACGGCCAGGAGTGGTCTTGAGCGGGTTGGTCGACCTCGTCAGCTTGGCCAAGCCAAAATCGAGCAGCTTGACGAAGGGGCGAGCGGCGCCTTGCTCGACGAGAAAGATGTTTGCTGGCTTGATGTCACGGTGAACGACGCCGGCGTGGTGGCTGGCATGGGAAGCGGCACAGACCTGGCGCAGCACATGGCAGCTGTCGACTACCGTCAGTGCCCGTTGTTTGATCGCATCGGCCAGGGTCCTGCCGGAGAGCAGCTCCATCGCATAGAAGGCTACGTGGTCGGTGATGTACCGAAGTCGAAGATGTCGATGATAAAGGGATGCGCTTCCTGAAGAGAGCGGAAGAGACCTCGACGAGGACGCCTTTAATCGACTGGTGCCTTTGACAAAGAGCCGATACCTGCTGCTATTCTCAACCAAAGGAGCAAACGATGAACGCAAAAGATGGCAACGATCAGAAGAAGGGCACTTATTTCATGCCCTCGAAGATGTCCGGAGCTGATCTACAGAAACACTTGTCCGATGGAGGACAGCCGATTCGTCGTACATTCCGCGGCTGGGTGAAACTGTCTTCGGCGAACGACTGCATCAGCTTCGCGCCGCTGAGCAACTGCGAGCTTTGGATCGACTTGCCAACAGCGATTATTAGCGAGGTCCGGGTGACCGGACAGGCCACGTGTGACGACCATAGCCATTCAGTTGCCGCCATCTCTGTAGTTGATAGTCCGGGTTCAGCGGCAAATACGCTGTGTCAGCTTCTGACGGCGCTCAGCTCGCAGCATGGTTTGGTTCGAAAATATCGCGCGGTCATGGCTTCTCGGCGAAGTCCCTCGTCCCGAAACACGCCAGAAGGTTTTCTCTCCCAGCATTCAACAAAAACTCGGGCGCGATCGTGCTCAACTTGCGCTTGGGTGTGCGGTCAACACGGAGACGACAGCAACGAATGTAAGAATTGTTGGGCAAGTTGTGTCGGTGGTGGTGGTGGTGGAGGTTCGACCGACTGCTATGAAGACGAGAATGGTTTTCTCGTCTGCGACTGACCAGGTCACAGCTAGGTCGAGACCTGGTGAAAAAGGTTAGGCATAACCCAAGGTCGGATGACTCGTCTTCACCAGCCGTTCATTAGACTGCTCAGCTTAATGATTAGTCCGAATCACCTTGGTCAGAGGACCACGCCGGTTTGGTGCGGACAGTTTTTGGGTCTACCTGGACCGCGAAAAGGCAATCGTCCCGCAACCCGAACTTCCAAGGCCGTATGCGAGCCGGCCGACCGATCAACTCGCCGCCGAAATGGATAGCATGCAAAATACAGCGAACCCATGGCCGCGTGGCCGTCATCTGTCACGAGGCGGCGGGCGTGCGCTTTTCTGCGATTGTTGACGGTGGCCGCGCCGAGCCAGCCCCGTCGCTGGACCCTTCGTTGGATAACGAGATTCCCAAATGAACGCCGCCCAAGGCGCGTGTGAGCGCGCAGGCTGCGAACCATCGACCACCTCGGCCGGATGCCCCAAGCGATCGACGACCTGCGCGTCGGCCCGCGGAAGGCACCCGCGCAAGCCTTCGTAGAGGCGGCCTTGGCCTGCCTGGAAGGACGGAGGCCGTTTCCAGATCGCCCTGTCCGCGCACCGTTGCCAGATCGGCCTCACGCGACACCCCGTAGCTGCGAGACGTGCCGACAATGGGCGCGCGTCATCGTGGCAGCACCTCGGCTACATCCCTCGGTCGAGGGGTACACGCTGTTGGCCGCGCTGGCGCGGCTGCATCACGATGTCTCGGAAGACGACCCCGAGCACGACCACCGCTGACCCGACCGCCTGCGCGGACGGAATTCGCCCGCTCGCGTGTGTTGCGGGGACGCCGCAGAGGCGAAGCCGATCGGAACCTGGTGTTGGCCGATGCCGCCTCGGAGATCGCGTCAGCAAGCGCCTGCGCGCTCTCAAAACGGCGCGCGGGTTCCTTCTCAAGCGCCTGCATGCAAACCGCTTCCAGCGCAGTCGGGATGCGCGGATTCCACTTGTGTGGCGGCACCGGCGTGCTCGCGATTTGAGCATGAAGGACTCCGCTGTCGTCGGCAGGTCAAATGGCAGTCGCCCAGTGAGGAGCTCGTACATCACGACGCCGATCGAGTACACGTCCGCGCTAGGGCCGAGCTCGGGATCGCCCGCTACCTGCTCCGGGCTCATGTAGTGCGGCGTGCCGATCGGCCGTCGCGGCGTGGTCTTGAGCGAGCTGGTCGGCCTCGTCAGCTTGGCCAAGCCATAGTCGAGAAGCTTCACGAAGATGCGATCGTCGCCTTGGTCGACGAGAAAGATGTTCGCCGGCTTGATGTCCCGATGAATGACGCCAGCCTGGTGGCTGGCATAGGCGGCGGCACAGACCTGGCGAAGGACATGGCAGGTCTCGGCCACGGGCAGTTCCCGGTCGTCGATGGCATCGGCAAGGGTCCTGCCCGAGAGCAGCTCCATCGCGTAGTACGCAGCTCCATCGGTGGTGGTTCCGAAGTCGAGGATGTCAACGATGAATGGATGCTTGATGTCGCTGGCGACGCGGGCTTCTTGGTAGAAGCGACCAATTGCTTCGGGGTGTTGAGCGTAGGTGGGCTTGAGGACCTTGATGGCCACCGTTTGCCAAGGCTCACGTGGCTGGCAGCGTAGACCTCGCCCATGCCGCCGAACACCCACCACGCACTCGAGCACGTAGTGGCCGAAGACCTGGCCAACAAGGCTCAATATTGGATACGGGTGCGGAATAGGAGCGCCGGCTGAGCTGACCTCCGTGGCCAACATCTCTGGCAGCGTGATGAGGAGAGAAAGTGGAGCTCGGGTGGATTAAATTGCCCCTGGGTCCGGTTCTGTTGGTTGACCTCGGCCCAAAGAACGACGAGCTCCCCAGCTGTCTTCGGCCAGGTGACAAAACAGGAGTGGCGCGTCAGGCCCTGGTTGAAACGTGCGCCGGAGAGCCGCAAATCGTCCAGCGCGCCACGGAATGCGCTATCTGTGGACTCATGGATTCATGTCTACTTCGACTGGAGACTCCGCGGACGGTTCTGACGTTGGCTGGCCCTGATGCAGCGCCGCGGCTGGTCGATTACTTTGTCCGCAACCAAACCCACCACGCGCCATGGGATCCGCCGCGGCCGCCCGGCTTTCTGACCGTGCCGTTCTGGCAAGAGCGCCTGTCGGCCCAGGTCCGCGAGCTCGCCGAGGATTGCGCACTACGGATGGTAGTGTTCGGTCGCGGCGCTGAGGATGGCCCAGTGATCGGTCTGGTCAACTTCACCAACATCCAGCGCGGGCCGTTCCAGGCATGCCAGCTCGGCTACAGCCTCGACCTGGAGGCGGTCGGGGCCTGATGGGCGAGGCGCTGCGGGCCGCCTTCGGCCAAGTCTTCGGACTGCTGGGTTTGCACAGGATCATGGCGAACTATCTGCCCACCAACGAGCGCAGTGCCCGCCTGTTGCGGCGCCTCGGCTTCACGGTCGATGGATATGCCCGCGACTACCTCTACATCGACGGTGCCTGGCGTGACCACATCCTCACCGCGCTCACGAGCCCAAGCCCGCAACCGCCGCGACTATAGCGCCGCCATGCTCGCGGGCCGCCGTCTGCGGCCCGACTCCGGCTGGCGGGCAGTAAGTTAGCGGACGGCTGTCGTCAGTGCCCGTTCATCGATGGCATCGGCAATGGTTCTCCCCGAGAGCAGCTCCATCGCGTAGAAGGCTATGTGGTCGGTGGTGGTGCCGAAGTCGAAGATGTCGACAATAGATGGATGCTTGATGTCGCTGGCGACGCGGGCCTCTTGGTAGAAGCGGCCGATTGCCTCGGGGTGTTGAGCATAGGCGGGAGTGAGGACCTTGATGGCTACCCGCTTGCCGAGGCTCATGTGGCGGGCCGCATAGACCTCACCCATGCCGCCTGCGCCGACCAAACACTCGAGAACGTAGTGGCCGAAGGTCTGGCCTACGAGACTTGACGCTTTATTGGGGTTCGGAACGGGACCGACGTTTGAGCTGACGTCCGTGGCCAACATCTCTGGAAGCGTGATGGGAAGGGAAAGTCGAGTTCGCTTGGATGGCATGCCCTCGTCCCAAAGCACGCGGCGTGCCGTCGCCAAAGGCTCAATATCAAACGCGCCCGCGAGGAGGCGGTGTCCGGGAGCCGGCCAGTGTCCGAATACCGGCCGACGAAAGAAGGCAGGGAAGCTGCTCTCCAAACGCCTTCACTGGGTCCACTTTACAGCTCCAATCCTGTGGGATTGGGGCCCTTGAAATGGTTGAAACTTGGGACTGCGAGCCAGCAGATCAACACCACCGGCGTCGTCACCGGGAGGGTCTGTCACCGAGATTTCGCACAGTTAGCGATTGACTCTTTCATCGCTGCGTCTGACCCTCCTCCCACCGTTGGAGGAGCGATGAGCGTGAGCGAGGCTTTGTCGGGAACAGCGACGGTAGTGCAGGCACAGGATGCATTGCTGAAGCTAGGGTTTGTCGTGGAGGCCGGCGAGCTGGAAGATCGCGTGGTGGGACCGAGCATGCAGGTGGCATTGACTGCATTTCAGTCGCAGTTCGAGCTGCGGCAGGACGGAACACTCGACGCATCAACCGTGGCCAAGCTGAGCGCGGAGGTAGAGGCGCTCGCAGGGCGGGCGCTCGCCAACGGCGCCTATGGTGTGGCCGGCTTCGTGCGCGACCGGCTGGGTGCGCCGAAGAGCGGCGTGGCCGTGACCGTCGTCGACGTTGATTTCCGCGCCGAGCAGGTATTGGGGACCACGCAGACGGACGCGACGGGTGGCTATGCCATCGCCTATTCGCGTGATCAGTTTCGACTCGCGGAAAAGGGCAGCGCCGATCTGGTCGTGCGCGCGCTTTGGAACGACGTCCAGGTCGACTCGGGCATCGTGTTCAATGCGCCGGCCGGGGCAATGGTGTCGCTGGTCTTCGGTGCCGGCGACCCGTTGCCGGCGGAGTGGGAGCGAATTGTCGCCATGTTGGCGCCGATTGTCGGCGCCGTGGGAACGATCGACTTTACCGAAAACGATGTCGCGTTTCTGATCGGCGAGACGGGGTTGCCGGAGATCTGGCTGCGCGCGTATGTGGCCGCGGCCAAGGTGGGTGGGCCGGCCGATCTCAACGCAGAGCTTCTCTATGCGCTGTTTCGCAAAGGTATTTCACCGTCGCTGGAGGCCGTGCTGGCGCAGCCCGAGCCACGCATTCGTGCCGCTATCAAGAGTGGCGTCGATGGTGGTGCAATCCCGACCGTACCCGACGCGACCCTGATCGCATTCATGGCGCGTTGGCAGGTGCTGGTGACGCAGCACGCGACGGCTGTGCCAAGCGACGCCACACAGGCAACATTCGCACGGCTGGCAACTGCTGCCCTGCCGTCGATGTCAGCCTCGTCGCTCGTGTCGCTCTACGCGGCCCATCGCGACGATGTAGCCGGCTTCTGGGCGGCGGCGGCGGCGCTGCCGGGCGTGGGCACGTCTGGCGTGACGACGCTGCAAGAATCGTTGCGGCTCGGCGCGATCTTCGGCATGCACCAGCCGGCCTTCGATGCAGTCTGGAGCACGCGCGGCACCACCTGGACGGCATTGAAAGATCTGGCCGGCTGGAAGAAGGCCGACTGGCTGGCGGCGTTTGCGCCGAATCAAGTCTTGGCGCCGGCGTCGGTGCCGGGCGCAAACGAGGCCGAACGGTCTGCGCTGTATGCCACCGCGATCGTGCGGGCGATGGAGGATGCGTTTCCGTTTGGCCGTTTCAAGTCGCTCTTGGCCAAAGAAAACGCGCTGCCGGATATGAGCGCGTTCTTCGACGCTCATCCAGAGTTCGATCTCGGTGGGATGTCGGTCGCGGACTACGCAGCGTCGAATCCGCACGCGTTCGAGGATGTGCAGCCGGGCACACGGCAGAGACTCGAGGCCTGGCAGCGCTTGTTCAAGGTGTCACCGCGCTTTTCGGAAGTACGCATGTTCGACGCGCTGGGGATCACCTCGGCGCGACAGGCGGCGCGCATGCCGCGGGAGACGTTCGTCGAGCTCGTCGCGCCTACCGTCGGTGCAGATCGCGGCGCGCAGCTCTATGACGCCATGAACCAGCGCGCGGTGACTGCTGACTATCTGGTGACTGCAGGCGGGCCGTCAGCGAATCAGCAGACGTTTACGCCGGTGCCGGGCCCGGTCGATCTGTCGCAGGCATCGTGGGGGCGGCTGTTTGCCGACCTCGGGACCTGCGGCTGCGCGGAGTGTCGGAGCTTGTTGTCACCGGCAGCCTATCTGACCGATCTGCTCGGCATGCTCGACATGAAGAAGACCGCGGGCGTCAGCGGGTTCGATGTGCTGTCAGGCCGGCGTCCGGATATCGCGCGGATTCCGCTCGATTGTCCCAATACCACAACCGTGATGCCTACCATCGATCTGGTCAATGAGGTGCTGGAGGCGACGATCTCGCCGTCGACGCCGTCGACGCCGACGACCACCGGCAGCGCGGAGGAAATCCGGGTTGCGCCGCAATACATGAACGCCGCGGTCTATGACACGACCTTAGCCAATGCGGTGTTTCCGTGGGCGTTGCCGTTTGCGTTTGGGACTGTCGCGGCGCGGGCGTATCTCGCGCTTGTCGACATGAAGCGTGGACACCTCATGGAGCTCTGTGGCGCGACCACCGACGCACGCGCACGGGAGTGGCTGGATATCCCGACCACCGAATGGACGCGACTTCTATCGACGCTGACGGGAGATGCGCTGGCGTCGGCTTGGGGCTTTGCACCGGGCAGCATCCCGGCCGGGAGCGATCTGCCGACGGAGCTGACGCCGGCGGTGCGCTTTTGTTCGCGGGCAGGCCTCTCTATCGATGATTTGCCGGCGCTGCGCGATGCGGCGCATCTGTCGGGTGGCATGACCTTGACCATCGATGGCCTCTTGAGCTGCGATGTGAATCAGGTCCAGATCGGCGGGCTCACTCTGGCTGGCCTGTCGACTGCGACGCCGTATCTGCGGCTGCGTCAGCGGCTTGGTTGGTCGGTGGCAGAGACCGAGCGCATGGTGACCTTACTCGGGGGCAGTTTGGCGACGGTGCTACCGTTGCTTGGCGCCATCGAACAGTGGACGCAAGAGTCGGGCCTGCCGCGCGATGAGCTGGCGGCGTGGGTGTCGACGCTGGGCGGGCCTGGCGACGCGCTTTATGACCGCGTGTTTCGCAATCCCTCCAAGGTGAATCCGCCCGAGCCGGCGTTCGATCTGACGACGCCCGGGGCGACCTTGTCGGCGTACAAGAGCCAGATCGCCTCGGCGCTCGGCGTGTCCTCTGACGATGTCAACGCGATCATCAGCCAGGCCATAACGGGTGAGCTCAGCGGCGACGCGCTGTCGCTGCCCAACCTCACGCATCTCTATCGGGTGGTCTCGATCAGCCGGGCGCTCGGCCTTCGCGTGGTGTCGTTTCTCTCCGCCCGGTCGCTGCGTTTTGCCGCGCCAAAGGCGCTGCCGTGGACCTTCGACGAGATGCGCGGCTTACGCAACGATCTGGCCGCGCTCACTGCTGCCGGCTGGCCCTTCGACGCGTTCAAGGCGTTCCTCCAGCCGACCTCGGTGTCAGTCGACCAAGAAACGCGCGCGACGCGGGTGTTGCAGGAGCTGCGCACCTCCTTGCACCAGGCGCCGGGCAATACAACCGTGGCGCAATCGCTGTCCGGTGCACTTGGCATCTCTCCGGCGGCCGTGTCGGCCATCTTGGCGGCGTTCGGAACGGCGGCAGCACTTAGCAACCTCGGCGCGACCGCAGCCAATGTCGTGGTGTCGCGCACAACGGATGGTGCTGCGTTTTCCGCGTACGACGGCCTCAGCTTCGTGGCCACGCTTGTGGTGCGTCTCGATCTGCGCGACGGCGAGCTCGATGCGCTCTTGCAGGGCAAGCTCGGCTGGGTGCTGTCGCCGCCGGCCTCGCTCGCAGGCATGGTGGCGATTGTCCAGTACTGCGCGCTGCGGGCTCAGCTCGTCGAGATCAGGCACGATCTGGTCAACGTGCTACTGGCCGCCGCCGTGGTTTCGCCCGCGCCGACGCTGTCGGGCCTGGCGGGTCTCATGGCGCCAATGCTGGGCGTCGACGCAGGCACCGTCCAGGCCGCCTTGACCGCCGTTGGCGCCACGCCGGCAGTGTTGACCGATCCGATGATCTGGCTGCGCGCGGTGGAGTTACTCAAGCTCTCGACGCGGCTCTCGACCTCGCCGTCGGAGATCACCACCTGGGCCGCCGATCGCGTGCTTTTGCATGACGCGCTCGAGCTCCGAAAGGCGCTGCGCGCTGGGATTGCCGAAGCCAACTGGGCCAAGCTGGCGACGCCCATCGAAGATGGCCTGCGCGAACGGCGTCGAGATGTCCTCGTGGCGTACCTCGGCGGGCTCCATCACCCCGACGACGGCGACCCGACCCAGGCGGTGTATCGCGAGCTCTGTCTCGATGTCGCGGTGAGCTCGTGCGTCGAGACCTCGCGTATCCGCCAGGCGATTGCGTCGACCCAGGTGTTCATTCAGCGCTCGCTCATGGGCCTCGAGCCCCAGGTCGCGCTCGACCCATCGGTGGCCAGGCAGTGGACCGACTGGATGGATCGCTATCGGGTGTGGGAGGCCAACCGCAAAGTCTTTCTGTATCCGGAGACGTACATCGATGCCCGGCTGCGCGACGACAAATCGGAGCTCTTCGTCGCACTCGAAGGCCGCTTGCGAAAGGGTGATGTCACCGTCGAGTCGACGGAGTCGGCGCTACAGACGTATCTCGAAGGTCTAGACGCGCTCGGCCGCCTGGAGATCGTGGCTCACGCCGTGGACCTCGACGATCCTGCGGGTGGCACGTTCGGTGTGCTGCATATCTTTGGTCGTACCCGCGACAAGCCGGGCAAGTACTACTACCGCAGTCGCGTTGGCAAGACCGACTGGAAGCCGTGGCAGAAGCTCGACCTCGATATCCAAAGCGACCTCTTGTGCCCTGTGGTTTTCGGGAAACGGCTCTATCTCTTCTGGGCGGTACTGAGCGAGCGACCCGGGACGCCCAGGCCAACGTCGTACGACTCCACGTCGCAAGGTCAGCCCCCTGTTACCAGGCTTGCCGTCCAGCTCGGCTGGAGCGAGCTCCGCAGCGACGGATGGACGCCGAAGCGGCTCTCCGATCCCACGCGGGCGATCGAGGTCGACAAGATGTCGAGCCGCCGAAATCACTATCTGTTGCGTCCCATGTTGCTGCAGCGACCATCGGTCGCAGGACCCGTAGTTCAGCTTGCGCTCCAATTCGCTTCGGGATCGGAATTGAAGGCCACACCAGTCCGCTATGCCGCCGATTTCTACAAATTCGACGGCTGCCACGATGCGCCGTTCACCCCCGGCGCCTACGTGCAACCCACAACGGGGTCTACCTGGTTGCAGGCCGAGGATGGGGTGCACAACGAGGTCATCGACAATCACTACCAAACGAACAACGCCGGCCTCAGTTACATCAATTTCCCGACAGGAACGCTGACGAGCGATCCTCCAGAGCTCGCCTTCAGTCCGCCCGAGCTCAGCTTCCCAGGGTGGAGCTTCGTACCCGATTGGGCCGGTGGTGAGTTCGGTGCGCAGCGGCCATTCTTTGCCGGTGATAGCGACCGGACCTTTCTCGTCGAGCCCATCATCCGTTCCAATGACATGAGGGCACAGGCTGCGGACCCGAGCACGCTCGCGCAGGGATTTCAGGGTTATGTGACCGCGGCCCAGATGCAGCTCAAGCAGTCGCCGCTGCCGCCATTTGGGATGTCGCCCTACAGCCCGCTGAAGGAAACGGATCCCGTGGGTCCTGTGGCGCCAGCGACGACTGGAGGCGCCGTCCGAAATGCCCGCGCGAATCCGCTGTCGATCTATTTCAACCGACCGGCGGATTACCAGCTCTCGGCGATGTATCACCCACTCACTTGCGATCTTCTCGAGCTCCTCCGCTTTCGTGGAATCGATGCGGTGTTTGAACGGGAGGTACAACAGCGCTTCCCGAGCAACCAGACCAGCGCCGACAGTGCCTTCGCCGCCTATGGGCCGACGTCGGCGATTGCGACCCCCTATCCGCGCGAGATGTTCACGTTCGACCGCGCCGAGTCATGCGGCGCTGACAACTACGAAACCTTTTTCCAT
>Ga0123336_10002321_pt1 | contig 16590 bp, 15 predicted proteins | sample SSSSmetaG_FD_96466 | JGI IMG/M metagenome (GOLD analysis project Ga0123336, IMG submission 96466) | Glacier valley bacterial and archeal communities from Borup Fiord, Nunavut, Canada, to study Microbial Dark Matter (Phase II) - ​SSSS metaG | ecosystem: Environmental > Aquatic > Freshwater > Ice... | reverse complement strand
GCCCGTTTGCCTCGCGCGAGAGCGTGCAGGCGTCCGGCGCGGGGCACGGCGTGCGCGGCTGCTTCACCGCCTCGCGGTCGACCGTGGTCGCGATCGACGAAGGGTCCGTCGCGCGCGGCACCGCGAGCAGCCACATCACCATCGGCGCGGCGCCGCCGATCACCACCACCGCCACCGCGAGGATCCACCACGGCTTCTGCGCGGACGCCGGCGCGTACGGCCGCATCGGCGACTGGGCATGGGCGCCGTACGGCATCATCGGCATCGGCGGGCCGAGGGGCACGGCGCTCGGCGCGTGATACGGGAAGGCGCCGACGGGAGCCGCGCCGCTCACCATGGGCGGCGGCGCGCTCGCGCCGGGACGCGAGACGTCGGCCCGCGACGCATCGGTGTACGCGGTGGGCGCGGTGGGCGCGGTGGGCGCGGTGGGCGCGGTCCCGAGCGCGTGCTGCGGGCCCGACGTTCCGTAGGCCGAACCGCCGCCCGTCGGCGCCTCGAGGCGCCCGATCGCCGAAGGATCCCAGCCGCCGCCCGCGGCCGCGGGATCGCTCGGCGCCATCGCGAGCGGCGCGGCCGAGGCGAACGGCTGCAGCGCGGTCGCCATCGCATCCGCGCTCGGCCACCGCCCCTCGGGCGAGCGCTCGAGCGCGCGCTCGACCGCCGCCGCGAGACCTGGATGCACCCACGGCGCGATCCTGCTCAGCGGCGCACGCACGCCGCCGGGCTCTGTCGCTTCGAACGGGCGGAGGCCCGCCAGCGCGTGGAACAGCGTCGCGCCGACCGCATAGACGTCGGTGCGCGGATCGATCGGTCCACCGATCGCGCCTTGCTCGGGCGCCATGTACGAGAGCGTGCCCAGCACCTCGCCCACGCGGGTCATCGCCGTGGCGCCCGGCGGCGCGGCCTCCATCACGAGCTTCGCCACGCCGAAGTCGAGCACCTTCACGATGTCGCGCATCGCGCTGGTCGACTGGAGGAGGATGTTCCCCGGCTTCACGTCGCGATGGATGATCCCCGCGCGGTGCGCCGCCGCGAGACCCGAAAGGAGCTGGATGCCGATGAACGCCGCGCGCGCCGGCTCGATGCGACCGGAGGCCTCGAGCACGTCCTTGAGCGTCGTGCCTTCGAGCATCTCCATCACGAGGAAAGGCGGCTCACCCGCGTTGTGCTGGAAGTCGGTGACCTGCACGAGGTTCGGATGCCCGAGCGCCGCCGCCGACTCCGCCTCGCGCCGGAACCGCACGAGCAGCTCCTCGCGCGCCGTGAGATCCTCGCGGATGGTCTTCAGCGCGACGCGCAGCCCGAGCGCGACCTGCGGCGCCTCGTAGACCTCGCCCATGCCCCCGCGGCCGATCGCCTTGACGATCTGGTAGCGGCGCGACGGATCGCCGACGAGGGAACCAGGGCTCAGCACGGGCGGCGATGATACCGCACCGCTCAGAACACGCGAACGATGGTGGGCCCGAGCGTCGCCGACACCGCCGACGACGTGAAGAGCCGGCGATCTCCCTGCGAGAGGGCCACCGGCACGGGATGGCCGAGCAGCTGACCGCCGATGCGCAGCGCGAAGTCGGCGGGCAGCGAGAGGTGCAGCGCCAGGCGGGCGCCGAGACCGAGGAAGAGGAAGTCGTCGCGCACGCCGCCACCGGGATCGCGCGAGGCCGACGCGTGGACGTCGGCAACGAGCGCCACCGCGCAGGCCCACATGCCTTGCGCCCGGAGGCACGGCACCACCTGCACGCCCGCGAGGGACGTGCGGGCGCGGGCGCCGTCGAGCGCGGGGCCGCCGGAGGGCAGGTCGTAGCGCCCCTCGAGGCCGATCGACCAGCGGTAGTTCGCGAGCTCCGTCGAGACGAGCAGTCCGACGGACGCCGCAGGCGCGGGCCCGAGCGCGACGTGCGCGCCAGCGCCGAGGACGAGGCGCGTGACATCGGCCGGGGCGTCGCCCGCGGAGCCGCCCTGGTCGATCTCGGACTTCATCAGATCGGGATGGGGCGCCATCGGCGGCGCGTCGGGTCGGGGCGCGACCGGCCCCGCCTGCGCAAGCGCAGCACGCGTGCTCAGGACGAGGCCCGACACGACGGCGAGAGCGAAGGAGGGCACGATGTGAGCATGGCCGGGTCGCCGTCGGGCGTCATCCCCGGAACGCGCTATTCGCGGGGCTGCGGTCGCGATGCTTGACGGCACGGCGCCCGATGGTGTGTTCGTAGAGGCGCGCGATGAATTCCGAGCTCATCTGGCTGGCCGGGCTGTTCGTCGCGGTCTGCGGGACCGCGGCCCTCGTCAACGTCCTCGCCCCCTCGCGCCGCGTGCTCGTGCGCCGCATCGTGATCCTCTTCGCGCTCTACACGGCGTGCCTCGGCTTGCACTACGCGCTCGGGGCAGCCCACGGCGCGGAGAAGTGGTCGCGCAATCTGCTCGTCGCCGCGGAGCTGCTCCAGACGTTCACGCTCGTGAACATCCTCGGCACGGTCGGCTTCGCGGTCGTCGCGCCGCGGATCGGCGTGAGCGTTCCGATGATCGCGAGCGATCTGGCGGTGGGCTTCGGCTACATCCTCGCCACCATCGGCGTGCTCGCCGGCCACGGCCTCGACCCGAGCGGTCTGCTCGCCACGAGCGCCGTCGTGAGCGCCGTGCTCGCCATCTCGCTCCAGAGCACGCTCGGTAACATCCTGGGCGGCGTAGCGCTCCAGCTCGACGGCTCGATCCACGAGGGCGACTGGATCCAGCTGGAGAACGGCAAGCAAGGCAAGGTCCGCTCGATCCGCTGGCGGCACACCGTCGTGGAGACGCGCGACTGGTCGACGATCATCGTCCCCAACGTGCAGCTGCTCGGCAGCAGCATCATGATCCTCGGCAAGCGCGAGGGCCGCACCGTGCCGCAGCGGATGTGGGTGTGGTTCAACGTCGACTTCCGCTTTCCACCGACGAAGGTCATCCAGGTCGTGACCGACGCGCTCCACGGCGCGCCGATCGACGGCGTCGCCGCCGATCCCCGGCCGAACGTCGTGTGCATGGATTTCACGAAGGAGATGCGCGAGAGCTACGCCACGTACGCGGTGCGCTACTGGCTGCTCGACCTCGCCGCCGACGATCCCACGAACTCGAGCGTGCGCGCGCGGGTGTTCACGGCGCTGCGCCGCGCGTCGATCCCGCTGGCGGTGCCGGCGGTCACGAACTTCGTCGAGGTGCAGGACCCGCCGCGCCTCGCGGAGCGCGCCCGGAAGCGCACGGCGGAGCGCCTCGACGCGCTGCGCACGGTGAGCCTCTTCCGCCACCTCAAGGAGGCGGAGCTCGAGACCCTCGCCGACGGCATGAACCACATGATCTACACGGCCGGCGAGGTCATGACTCGACAGGGCGCGACCGCGCACTGGCTCTACGTGATGACGAGCGGCAGAGGCGAGGTCCGCGCCAACGTCGACCCCGACGGCGACGGCCCCGCCCCGATGCAGGCGAAGGTGGTGGCGAAGCTCGATGCCCCCGACTTCTTCGGCGAGATGGGGCTGATGACGGGCGAGCCGCGCGCCGCCGACGTGGTCGCGATCACGGACGTCGATTGCTTCCGCCTCGGCAAGGAGACGTTCCAGCGCGTCCTCGTCGACCGCCCGGAGATCGCCAACGAGCTTTCCGAGAACATGGCCACCCGCCGCCTCGAGCTCATCGCCGTGCGCGACGGCCTCGACCACGAAACGCGCCTCTCGCGGCATGCCTCCGAGGCCGACCGCATCCTGAACGGAATCAAGGGATTCTTCGGGCTCTAGCGCGTCGCGGGGCCGCTCCGGCGCGCGTGACGATTCCTGCTGCATCCCCGCGACAGGTGCACGAGGCTGGCGCCGTGATCGGACACGAGATCGGGGCGCGCGGCGGCGATGAGCTCACGCGGTTCGTGCGCGCGCTGGGCCAGCACCGGTACGTGGCGAGTCGCCTGCACCTCGTGCACGCCTTCGCCGTCGAAGCCGCGGGCATCGTCGGCGACCCGGCGCTGGGCGAGGCGCGCGCGTGGGCGGAGTCGGTGCTCGCGAACGAGACTATCGACCGCTCGTCGAAGGACGAGCGGCTCTACCGGCGCGCGACCGACGCCGAGCTGGTGGCGGTGCTCGGCGCGTTCTGGATGCCCGGGCCGCAGCGCGACACCGCGGCCATCACGCTCGCCATGCGGCTCGCGGAGATCGGCGTCGCGCCGCCCGACGAGGCCGCAGTGCCCTTCGACGAGGACGCCGAGGAGGAGATGTTCCCCGTGCTCGTCGACGCGGGGTGGGAGCTCCTCACGCTGCGCGCGCTTGATCCCGAGCGCCACCGCGGCGCGATCGCGGCGTTTGGCGATGCGCTCGCCTTCGACGTCGCGAAGTTCGAGGAAGAGAACGCCGTGCCCGAGGCGGTCACGCTCCACGAGCTGCCTGCGATCGGCACCACCGAGCTCCTGATGGCGCTCGACGACGACGACGCGGTCCGCGCGCCGTTCGTGCTCTGGACCACGGGCGACGAGACCTACGTCGACTACGTGCTCCGGGGGATCCTCAAGGTGGCGAAGCTCGCCCCGCCGGGCTGATGCGCGGACCGCGTGACATGGCCTCGTATCTCGGCGCGGCGCTGCACTGCGCGTCGGCGCCGCGCGCCAAGCCGATGGGCGCGGTGCTGGCGCCGCTCGTGGAGGCCGCGCTCGGCGCGCTGGCGCCGAAGCACGAGACGAGCGCGACGAAGACGTCTGCGAAGAAGAAGAAGACGACGACCACGAACCGAAGGGGAGCTCCGCGATGACCACGACGAAGACGATGGCCTGGCTGGGCGCGGCGGCGCTCCTGGCCGTGGCGTGTGGCTCGAGCAGCAACGACGGCGGCGCGGGCACCCCGGCGCCCGCCGGCACGAGACCCAGCGGCGAGACCCCGCCCGGTCCCGCGCCCACCTCGCCGCCGGGCACGACGCCCACCCCACCTGGCGCGCCCTGCACTGGCAAGGGGGCGCTCGCCGGCGACCTCGACTGGAAGCTCACGGCGGGCGGGCTCGAGCGCGCCGTCCACGTGCACGTCCCGAAGGGCTACGACCGCGCGAAGCCCACGCCGGTGGTGCTGAACTTCCACGGCCTCGGCTCCAACGCCGGCGAGCAGATCATCCTCTCCGGCATGAACGACAAGAGCGAGAAGGAGACCTTCATCGCCGTGCATCCCGAAGGCACCGGCGTGTCGCAGAGCTGGAACGCCGGCGCGTGCTGCGGCACGGCCGCGAGCAGCGCCGTCGACGACGTCGGGTTCGTGGGCAAGATCATCGACGAGCTCGCGTCGAAGCTCTGCGTCGACAGCCATCGCGTGTTCGCCACCGGCATGTCGAACGGCGGCTTCATCTCGCACCGCCTCGCGTGCGAGCTGTCGGATCGCATCGCCGCGGTGGCGCCGGTCGCGGGCGTCCTCGGCGTCGCGACGTGCAACCCGACGCGCCCCATGTCCGTGTTCCAGTTCCACGGCACGCTCGACGGGCTCGTCCCCTACGCGGGCAATCCGTCGATGGGCTTCCCCTCGGTCCTGCAGACGCTCTCGGCGTGGGCCGGTCGCAGCGGCTGCAGCGTCACGCCGCGCGAGACGTCGAAGAAGGGCGAGGTCACGTGCGTGACGTTCGACGGCTGCAAGGCCGGCGCAGAGGTGAACCTCTGCACCGCTCAGGGCGGCGGCCACACGTGGCCGGGTGGCCTCCCCGTCCCCTCGCTCGGGCACACGACGACGGACATCGTCGCCACCGACGCGATGTGGGACTTCTTCGTGAAGCACCCCCTGCCCTGAGACCGGAGACTAGCTGCGCCTGAGCAGGCCGTCGGTGCGCGCCGGCAGCGGCGAGAGCGGCAAGGGGGCGGCGCCGTGGCTCGTCGCGCCGTTCGACGGGCCGTCGTGCGGCACCACCATCGCGGCGTCGGCCGCGCGGAGCTCGCCGTCGGCGAAGCCGCGGAACGTGACCGTGCGGTGCGGACGCACCAGCGAGAGCCCGTAGAGATCGTTGTACGCGGCGAAGACCGCGGGGCGCTTCTTCACGTCGGCGAGCGCACGGCCCACCGCTGCGGGGTACTGGCCCTTCGCCTCGGCGACGAGATCGGCGATGCGCATCGAGGTATCGGCCTCGAGCTGGGCGACCTGGAGGCGGCCCACCTCGTCGACGTGGGCCTTCGCGCGCTCGAGCCGCGCGGCGATGGTCTCGAACATCTGGCGCGAGACCTCGGGGAGGAGGCTCACGTTCCGGATGAACACCAGCTCGATCTCGAGGCCCCAGCGCTGGGTCTCGACGCAGATGTCGTTCTGCAACATCGTGCCGAGCTCGGTCCGGTCGTTGAGGATCTGCCTGAAATCGCGGCTCCCCAGGATGGACGTGGCGGCATGGGCCACGAGGTTCGTGAGCGAGCGGTTCCAGTCGGCGACCGAGAAGATGGCGCGCGCCGGATCGGCGACGCGGAACTCCAGCCAGAGATCGACGATGACGGTGGTTCCGCGCGCGTCGTTCACGTGCACGTTCTTGAAGTGCCGGAAGTCGCGCCGCAGCGAGACCCGCGACACGCCGGTCCAGGGGAGGATCTTGGACGGATACACGTGGAGCCCGGGCTCACGGATGGTCTTCACGAGCTTGCCGAAGCTCGGCAAGCTGATCCCCGGCAACTCGACGTGCGGCACGACGCTGAACACGCTCAACACGTTCAGCGACGGTACGCAGGGCTGTTACAGGGTCTACTACTACCCGTCGGTGAACGACGCGCTCCCCATCGCGCAGCGCGACTTCGACGACACGGGCAAGATCTCCTCACCAGGTCGCGTGCCCGGTGACACCATCACCATGAACGCGGGCGACGAGCCGTGGATGGATCTGTTCGGCAATCTGGCGGAGGCCGTCCTCAAGCGCGGCGAGACGAACCGCTTCGACTACCGCGGCTACGGCGTCGAGTTCGGCAGCATCCAGCACCACAAGAACCAGCAGTCGACCTCACGCGGCAAAGGCGGCGCCTTCGGCGCCCGCTGCATGCGGTTCAAGTAGAGCGCCGCGTCAGGACCAGAAGCGCAGGCGCCCCGAGATGGTTGGAAATTTTTGACCAGGGTGGATCACTGGCCTGCTCGAAAACCCACGCAAACCATCGGAACCATTGAGCGGCGTCCCCGACGGGGGATGGAACAATACATGTAGGCAGCTGTGTTCATCATGAGCCGCTCCCTCTCCTCGCTCCACGCCTTCTCGGTCCTCGCTCTCCTCTCGCTCACCGCGGCTGCGGGCTGCGCGGCGCCGACGGAGGAAGGTGACGCCGAGGCGTCGGGGGACGCGGTCACCTCGAGCTCCAACGCGAACAAGCTGCTCGATATCCCGTTCTACTTCTCGGTCCCGAAGACCGCGATCACCACGGAGGTGAACCGCCGCGCCTACTCGTACCCGACCGTCTGGAACACCTCGAAGGAGGTCGAGAGCGCCGGGCTGCGGATCATCGCCGTCAAGCAGCAGGGCACCAGCCCCGCCGCGAAGAAGGCCGCGCGCGTCGACATGGCCCAGCAGCTCGCGAAGGCGGGCGTCCTCCAGGACGGCGACATCGCGCTCACGTTCCGCCCCGAGCTCCAGGGCACGCTCGCCTACCCGCACATCCAGATGGGCGCGACCCACGCGAGCCTCGTCTACACGCAGAACGGACAGGCCTTCAACGTCGACAGCCCGCTCGACGGCGAGTACGTCGGCCAGTTCAACACGCTGCACTTCGCGGGCGGCACCACCGCGGCCGGAGACACCGACGCGGGCACCGACGCTCTCCACATCCTGCGCCCCGCCGGCTTCGACGCCGCGCGCCGCACGCAGCTCCAGAAGTGGGCGAGCACCGTCGCGAAGAACCGCGCGTTCGGCAAGGTGAAGTTCCAGAAGGACTACCTCACCCCGATCTTCGCTTCCAAGCGCATGACGACCACCCAGACCGTCACGCAGCTCGGCAAGATCATCCTCAATCAAGGCACGATGGACCTCCCGATGTACTGCTCGGAGTTCGCGTGGCACATGCTCGCGCTCTCCAGCTGCTCCGAGGCCGAGATCACGTCCGCCGGCCCCGAGGGAGCGGCCTGCGTGAAGCCGGTGTTCGCGCCGATGCAGCTCGCCGCCACCGACGCGCAGTCGACCGGCCTCGCCGAAGGACCGCTCGTCTCGATCCTGTCCGTGCCCGCCGCGCAGCGCGCCGATCTCGTCGCGCAGATCTTCACGCCGGGGGGCAACGGCGGGCGCCTCTCCTCGGGTCATCGCGCGGTCGCCGAGCAGTTCGCCCCGCTCATGTCCGGCCTCTCGCAGTACTACGGCGCCCGCGCCCAGGGCGCGACGGCAGCCATGACGAGCAGCGCCGCCGGCCAGCTGAACGCCGGCGTGCAGAACGTCCCCAACTACTCGCCCACCGCGTTCCTCGTGAGCGCCGTGCAGCCCGAAGGCCTCCGCAAGATCGACTACGTCGCGACCGTCGTTTTCGTCGACAGCGACGCCGATCTCGCGAAGGCCAAGCGCCTCGCGATGCCGAGCGGCTCCTCCATCCCGGAGTGATCCGCCCGACGTGACGACGCGTCAGACCTTCGCGTCGTCCGCCTTCGCCTTCGCATCCGCATCGGCTTTCGCCTTCGCGTCGTCGGCCTCCGCCTTCGCCTCCGCCTCCGCCTCCGCCTCCGCTTTCGCCTCCGCCTTCTCCGAGGCCGGCGCGCCCTCGCTCGTCATCGCGTTCTCCGCCGCGGGCTCGGCCACGATGACCTTCTCGACCTTCTCGATCGGGACGTCGTTGTCGAGCTTCGCGGCCTGCGGGAGCTCGCGCGCCCACGGCTCCTTCGCGGTCTTGAGGACCACCGCCACCCAGGTGACGAGGCCGAGCACGACCGCAGCGGTCACGGAATAGAGGACGTTGGCTTCGGGCATGCGCGCACATCGTAGTCATGCGACGATGCGGGCGTGAAGTCCCTTTCGGACCGCCGGCGCTCCGGCGCACCGGCTCGCTCCGCACCGGCTCGCGCCGCACCGGCTCGCGCCGCGCCCGCGCCCGCGCCCGCGCTCGGTCCGGCCCGCGCCCGCATCGACGCCCTCGACGACACCATCCTGAAGCTCCTCGAGGAGCGCGCGGACATCGCCCGCGAGGTCGCCGCAGTGAAGCGCGCCGCGGAGATCCAGGTCTTCCACGACCCCGAGCGCGAACGACAGGTGCTCGACCGCCTCGTGAAACGCGGCGGCGATCGCTTCCCGCCCGACGCCATCCGCGCCGTCTTCCGCGAGGTGATGAGCGCCTGCCTCTCCGTCGAGGAGCCCCTGCGCGTCGCGTATCTCGGGCCCGAGGGCACGTTCTCGTAGACCGCGTCGCGCCACCTCTTCGGCCTCCAGGCGCGGTACCGCGAGTGCGCCACCATCGAGGCGGTCTTCGAGGCCGTCGCCAGCAAGGACGCGACCTACGGCGTCGTGCCGTTCGAGAACTCCACCGAGGGCGCGGTGAGCATGACCTCGGACGCGCTCCTCGAAGGAGACCTCCTGATCCGCCAGGAGTACGTGCTGCCCGTCTCGCACTGCCTCCTCTCGCGCGCGCCGACGCTCGCCGCCATCACCACCATCTACTCGCATCCCCAGGCCCTCGCGCAGTGCCGCAACTGGATCGCGAAGCACCTCCCGCGCGCGCAGGTCGTGCAGACCTCCTCGACCGCCGCCGCCGCCCGCGAGGCGCACGCCGACGAGCAGACCGCCGCCATCGGAGCCGACATCGCCGCCGAGCTCCACGACGTCCCCATCAAGCGCAAGAACATCCAGGATCGCCGCGAGAACGCCACGCGCTTCGTCGTCCTCGCGCAGAACGACGCCCCGCCCTCCGGACGCGACCGCACGACGCTCGCCTTCGGCGTGCAGCACCACGAGGGCGCGCTGCGCAAGGTGCTCACGGACTTCGAGGACGCCGGCGTGAACCTCACGCGCATCGAGTCGCGGCCGAGCCGCAAGGCGCCCTGGCAGTACGTCTTCCTCGTGGACGTCGAGGGCCACCGCTCCGACCCCGCGCTCGGCGCCGCGCTCGCGGCGGCGAAGAAGAGCGCCGCCTTCCTCAAGGTGGTGGGCAGCTATCCGCGCGGTGATACGCCGGCCCCCGCCCCCTCGAAGCCCGCGCGGAGGGGCCCCGCGAAGCGACGCGCATGAGGCTCGCGCTGCGCCTCGTCGTCCTCGCGCTGGTGGCGCTGCTCGCGCTCGCGGCGAGCGCGTGCGCGCCGCGCGTGGCCGGGACGGACGACGTCGAGCTCACGTACCAGGCGGAGGTCGAGCCAGGCGCCGCAGCCTTCGGGCAGGACGTGCGCGCGCTCGTCCTGCGGCGCCTCATGGCGGCGGGCTCGATCGGCGCCGACGTCTCGCAGGAAGGGCGCACGCTCACCATCGTGGTGGACGAGGCGCTCGCGCCCAGCGTCGACGAGCTCGTCACCTGGTCGGGCACCGTGCTCCTCCTCGAGCCCGATCCCGCGCAGCCGGGATCCCCGCGCGACGAGCAGGGCCTGGTCGCGATGTCCGAGACCCTCCCCGACGGCACCGTCGCGCACTTCTGGGAAGGCTCGCACGCTGCGATCGCGCGGGCCGTCGAGCACTGGAACACCGATCGCGAGCATCGCGCGCTCGCCGAGGCGGTGTGGCCCACCGCGCGCGGCGCCTCGGAGCCGCGCTATCGCACGCGCGTGGTGTGGTCGCGCCCCGTCGCCGAGCTCGGGCCCGGCATCCTCGTGGGCTGGGGCGACAAGGGCGCGCTGCGCCTCCGTGCCACGAAGGGCTCCCCGGCAGACGCCGCGATCGCCGCGGCCCACGCGCGCGTCTCGCCCAGGCATCCCGAGGTGCTCGTGCGCGGGCGCACGTCGCTCGGCCCGCCGGTCTTCGATCCCGACGCGCTGCACGTCTCGTTCGGCAGCGGCATCGAGGCGTATGCGCGCGCGCAGGACGAGAAGCAGCTGCTCACGACCGCGCTGCTCCCCGCGCTGAAGCGCGTGGGCGCGGTGGGGCTGCCGCCGAACAACGCGCTCGCGACGGCGTGCTACGTGGTGCCCATCCTCCTCTCGGTCGCGTGGCTGCTCTTCATCCGCCGCTTCGACCGCGCGCATCCGGAGCCGATGTGGCTCATCGCGCTCACGTTCGTGCTCGGCGGCCTCTCCACCATCCCCGCGGGGCTCGCCGAGCTCCAGCTCGCCGAGCTGACGCCGTGGCTCGATCCGCGCGTCGTCACGTTCGGCGGCCAGCTCTTCGCGCTGCCGCTCGCGATCATCGTCTTCACGGTGGTGGTCGGGTTCTGCGAGGAGGGCGCGAAGATGCTCGGCGCGCTGTTCGCGGTGCGCCGCCGCGAGTTCGACGAGCCCATCGACGGCATCGTCTACGGCATCGTCTCGTCGCTCGGCTTCGCCGCCGCCGAGAACATCCGCTACTTCGCGATGACCCGCCTCGCCGCGCCGATCGTGATCGCCCGCTGCTTCATGAGCGTGCCTGCCCACATGTTCTTCGGCGCGATCTGGGGCTACGCGCTCGGCGCGCGGCTCGTCGAGAAGCGCTCGCGCGTGCTGCTCTTCCTCGGGCTGGCGGCGCTCAGCCACGGCCTCTTCGATGCGCTGCTCTCCACCGACGGCGGCGGCATCCTCGCCGTGGTCCTCAACGTGGTCCTCGCTGGCGTGTTCATCGCGGCGGTGCGGAAGTCGCTCCGCCACGGCGTGGTGGAGGAGGCGTCGCGCGCCATCCTGCCCGAGCACCGCGCGCTCTTCCGGGTGGGCCGCCCGCGCCTCTTCCTCGCCTCCTCGGCGGCGCTCCACGTGCTCGCGTTCGGCGTCGTCGTGCTCGGCGGCTGGTACCAGCTCGCGCGGCATCGCCCGAGCGCGGTGTTCGTCATCGGCTCGAGCGTCCTGCTCGGCCTGCTCGCGGTGGCGGCGTTCGGCGTGTCGGCGGCCATGCCGCTCGACGTCGCGGTCGACGACTACGGCGTCACGTTCGCTGGCGCGGCGCGCGCATGGTCGCGCATCCGGCGCTTCGCCGTGAAGGACGACCACATCGAGCTCGATTGCGAGGCGGGCCCGCTCCTCCTCGGACCGGGCACGCCCGAGACCATCGAGAGCCTCGCCGCCTCGCTACGCGAGCACCTCGGCGCGGATCCGCGCGACCGCCTCGTCACGCTCGAGAGCCTCCACGACTGAGCCACGAGTCGGCGTCGGTGCTACTTCTTTGCGCCGGCGTCCCGGAACTGCGCGGGGAGCTTGGGCGTGACGGCCCCGGCGTCCTTCGCGCCGCCCGCGTCCTTCGCGCCGCCGTCCTTCGCGCCGCCGTCCTTCGCGTCGTCGCTCACGATCTCGAGCAGCTCGACGTCGAACTTGAGCGTCGCCTTGGGCGGGATCGAGGGCGGGCTGCCCTTCTCGCCGTACGCGTCCTGCCACGGGATGGTGAGCTTGCGCTTGCCGCCCACGCGCATGCCAGGAAGGCCGTTGTCCCAACCCTTGATGACCATGCCCTTGCCGATGGTGACCGGGAACGGGTCCTTGCCGCGCGAGCTGTCGAACTGCTTCCCGTTCATCAGGGTGCCCGTGTAGTGCACCTTCACCTGGTCGCCGACCTTCGCCTCGGGGCCGGTGCCGACCACCTCGTCGACGCTCTCGAGCTTGTCGGGACCCGGCGGCAGCGGCGGCGCCTCGGTGGGCTTGAACTCCGCGGTCGGCGGCTCCTCGACACGCTTCGTGCAACCGATCGTACTCAATGTGGCGATGGCGGCGAGCGCCAGCGCGAGACCCACGTTTCGCATGGCCCCCGACTACCACGAGTCAGCGCCCGCCGCCTCCGCCTCCGCTGGGCTGCACTGCGGCGCCGAGATAGGCGCCCACGCCTTGCAAGATCGCCTCGAGCTGGTCCTGGCTCACGCTGAGGTGCGAGTTGATGTGGGTGCCGTTCGCCTCGACCTTCGCGTTGTTGAGGAGCCCGCGCGTCGCCGCGCGCACCATGATGCTGTTCTGGCGCTTGATGAGGTCCGACAGCGCGTCGGCGGCGTCGCTCGCGGCCGCCTCGTCGGTGCAGTCGCCCTCGATGTAGACGTCGGCGCCGCCGTCGCTCGCGCGCGGGACGACCCAGAGGCGCAGCTCCTTCACCGACTCGTTGAACTTGAGCCCGGGGACCGAGATCTGCTTCCACGGATCCTTCACGACGAGGCGCAGCGCCTCGCCAGGTCGCACCTTCGGCTGGATCGACGCGCGCTTCATCAGCTTCGCGAAGTCGGTGGCCTTGTCCTTCGGCACGATGGTCAGCACGTGCGGCTGGCCGCGCAGAAAGACGCGCTCTGCGTTGTCGGCGTGGCCCAGCGAGGCCCTCACGCCCGGAACGCCCGCGTCGTACGCGCCGCCGCCCGCGTAGCGCTTCGCGATCGACTCGACCGCGTTGTCGACGACGTCGTCACCGATCGAGTAGTGGATGATCACCGCGTCGCGCTCGGTGTGGATGAGGGAGGGCCCGTAGATCAGGATCCAGTCGGTGTCCCTGATGGGATCGACCGCGGCCTGCGAGCCCTTCATGAAGTCGTTCCACTGCGGGATCGCGTAGAGCAGCGGGCCCATGCGGGCGCCGACGGGGTTGGTCCGGATCACTGCGATGTTCACGATGAGCGTCACGTTCACGGTGCCGGCGCTGATGAGCCCCGGCAGCCCGATCATCGCGCCCGGGTCGCGCGGCCCCGCGGCGCCCGGGGGCGCCGACGCATCGGCGCTCGCGACGAGCGCGCCGCCGTCCGTCGCCGCGTCACCCTCGCCCGCGTCGGTGGGCGCGCCGCCGTCGTTCGGCGCGGCCGCCTGCCCGCCGTCTTGATCGAGGAGCGCGATCGCGGCGTCGGAAGCGAGCGCCGCGGCATCGGGCACCGACGCATCGGGCTTCGGCTTCGGCCCCGCGTCCGGCTTGCCCTTCAGCGCGTTGGGGTCGTTGTCGGGCGGCGCGACCGTCTCCGGCGGCGCCGGCTTCTCCTCGGGCGGCGGCTCCTCGCCGAGGAGCTCGACCGGGATGGTCAGCTCGCCGTCGACGTCCTTCATCTTCAGGCCCGAGTTGTCAGGCAGGAAGCTCCACGGGGTCACGTACCCGTGGAGCACCACGGAGACGACCAGCGCGATCCCGATCGCGGTCCGCATCCCGCGCGCCCGCCAGAACCGGGCCGGCCCGCTCTTCTTGTCCTGCGTGGCCGGGGCGGTGGCGTGGGGGGCGGTCGGCGCCGCGTCGGCCGCGCCGATCCGCGGATCGCCGCGCAGCGCGGTCGCCGCGCGCTGCTGGGCGAGCCGGTACGGGTGCTCGCTGGATCGCCCCGACGACGGCGGTGGGCGCGTCTTCCTAGCCACGCATGACCCCGATCACACACACACGGTAAGGCGAAGCTCCGCGCAAAACCACGCTATTTCCGTGTTTGAGACCTGGCACGACGCTCGCTTCCACGGCGGGGCTGCATGCCTGACTTCCGCCGAAAATTGGCCCTTTTCGTGTGCTTTTGGCATCACCATCCCCGCCCTTCCCCGCTGGCTCGACTCCCGGGCCCGACCATGCGAAGGCCAACCGGTCGCATGTCCTTTCGTTCCCTTCGATCTCGAGCCGGAGCCCTCGCGTTCGGCGCTCTCGCCGCCGCCGCCGCCGTCGGCGCGCTCGCCGCGTGCTCGGAGACGAAGACCGACCCCGCGGCGCCGAAGGACCCGGTGGCGCCCGCCGTTCCGACCCTCAGCAACGGCCAGCCCGCGCCCGACGGCAAGGACGCCGGCGCCCACGCCGCCCTGAAAGACGCCGCGGCGCCCGTCTACGATGGCCCGCTCATCGGCGCGCTGTTCCTCCAGACGCCCGTGATGAGCGACATGGAGTGGCCGAAGGAGGACAAGAAGACTGGCGAGAAGATCGGCGCGGTCCGCCTCGGCTACATCCGTCAGGGCTCGCGCGTCCCCGTCATCGCGGAGGCGCACCCCAAGGCGAACTGCAAGGAGGGCTGGTACGAGCTGGTCCAGGGCGGGTTCGTCTGCGGGAAGTACGCTTCGCTCGACGCGAATCATCCGCGCGTGAAGCTCGCGCCGCACGCGCCGGACATGGTCTCGTCTCTCCCGTACCAGTACGGGTACAACGTCGCGAACGGCACGCCGCTCTACCGCACCATCCCCTCGCGTGAAGAGCGCGTGCAGATCGAGCCGTGGCTCGCGCCGAAGCCGAAGAAGCAGCGCCGCTCGTCCGAGGAGACCGCCTCCGCCGACGACGGCGACGCGACCCCGACCGTCGCCATCGGCAACGCCGCGCTCACGCTCACCAAGAACACGCAGACGGGGGCGGGCGGCAGCGCCGATCCGCTCGGCGTCACCGGCGAGCTCGATGCGGGCGTCCCCTGGTATTTGCGCGACTACGACGGCGGCAAGCCGCAGGTCACGCTCGACGATCTCCGCGGCGAAGGCCCGGTCTCGCGCCGCATGGTGAAGGGCTTCTTCCTCGCCCTCGACAAGGATTTCGGCGGCGGCGGCTCGCGCTGGTGGAAGACCACCGGCGGCCTGCTCGCGCCCTACGAGCGCGTGATGGTCTACAAGCAGGCCAGCGACTTCCACGGCGTCTGGCTCGACGAGAAGGCCATGGGCGCGCTCGCTGCCACCGCCGACGGCGGCGCTGGCTCGCCCGAGGCGAAGAAGGACATCCCCGATCTCGCGAAGGTCGGCTCGAAGGCGCAGATCGGCGTCATCACGCAGTACAAGTCGAAGAAGTACATCGTGTCGACGAGCAAGAAGGCCGTCACCACGGGCGACCCCGTCTCGCGTCACACCGTGCTCCGCCTCACCGGCGAGAGCGTCACCGTCAACGGCGCCACGTACGACGAGACGGACGACGGCTGGTGGATGAAGGCCTCCGAAGGCGTGAAGACGAACCCCGGCGCCGCCCCCAAGGATCTCAAGGAGGGCGAGAAGTGGGTCGACGTCAATGTGAAGACGCAGACGCTCATCGCCTACGAAGGTGACCGCCCGATCTTCGCCACCGCGGTCTCCACCGGCCTCGAGGATCGCTCCGACAAGGAGAAAGACCACCACACGCCCACCGGCACGTGGCGCATCCGCGAGAAGCACATCGCGGCCACGATGGATGGCGACGTCGCGAGCGACGGTCCGTACTCGATCGAGGACGTGCCGTGGATCATGTACTTCAACGGCAGCTACGCGCTGCACGGCGCCTTCTGGCACAACCAGTTCGGCCGCACCAAGAGCCACGGCTGCGTGAACCTCGCCCCGCTCGACGCGAAGGCGCTCTTCGCGTGGACCGAGCCGCACGTCCCCGAGGGCTGGCACGGCGTGATGTCGACGAACGAGAAGCCCGGCACGCGCGTCGTCGTGCACGAGTAGTCACTCCACCGCGCTCGACACCCCATCGCGGTCGAGACCGAACGCGAACACGCCGCTCACCACCACCACCGCGAGCACGGCGGCGAGGCCGAGCGCGCCGCGGACGCGCGGCGAGACGGTCGGCAGCGATCGACCATGACGGAGCCAGACCTCTGGTATCTCCAGGTCGATCTGAACGGCGCGTCGGCGGGTGACTACGCCGTCACGACGGACCGTCTGTCGTCCCACACCGACCGCGTCGCATCCGTGGCTC
>Ga0123336_10002320_pt1 | contig 16600 bp, 8 predicted proteins | sample SSSSmetaG_FD_96466 | JGI IMG/M metagenome (GOLD analysis project Ga0123336, IMG submission 96466) | Glacier valley bacterial and archeal communities from Borup Fiord, Nunavut, Canada, to study Microbial Dark Matter (Phase II) - ​SSSS metaG | ecosystem: Environmental > Aquatic > Freshwater > Ice... | reverse complement strand
CCCTTACACCTTACACGGGGGCGGTGGTGCTGCAAGTAGTCTCCCACTATTCTATACCCCTTCTTTAGAAGGGCGGTGCTAAGGAATAAATCTTAATGCGGGCGATAATTCAACGGGTGCGGCGAGGTAGTGTCACGGTAGAAAATGAAATAATTGGACAATGCGGCAAAGGCTTTGTGATTTTGCTGGGAGTGGGGCAGGGCGATAGCCAGAAAGAAGCCGCTTATCTGGCGAGCAAAATCGCCAATTTGAGAGTGTTCGAGGATGAAAAGGGTAAGCTGAATTTCTCGGCTTTGGATTTAGTGCCGCCAGGCGAAATGCTGGTAATTTCTCAATTTACCCTTTATGCTGATACTCGTAAGGGTCGCCGTCCTAGCTTTTTAGGAGCGGCTGCACCCGATATAGCCGCTCCTCTGGTGGAATATTTTGTGAAACTCTTGCGCGAAATGGATTTGAAAGTTGAAACCGGGCGATTTGCTACTGACATGCTAGTTAGCCTCGAAAACGATGGCCCGGTCACAATTATTATTGATAGTGCCGATGTATAATCTGTAGTACCAAATCGGAATTCTAGCCTATAACTCAATGGATAAGGAGGAGTCCTTGCGCTTCCCTAATTTGCTGGCTACTACTCTGCTACTGTTGGCCCTGTTGTTGCCGGGCAGTCAATCACTGGTTGCGGCTGACCCGCTTCTGCCGCCCGGTCTTTGCTTTGCTGAAACCGAAAAATGTGTGCGTGGGCTTTTCTACGCTTACTGGACTGAAAATGGTGGCCTGAGCCAGAACGGTTTGCCAATTAGTGATGAGTTCAATGAGCTTAATTCTGGCGATAATAAGCCTTACCGCGTGCAATATTTTGAGCGGGTGCGCTTTGAATATCATCCCGAAAAAGTTAACACCCCTTTTGTAGTACAATCCGGCCTGATTGGTCGCGAGCAATTTTTGCTGCGCTACCCCAAAGACCGTCTTCCGACTACTTTCAATGGCGAAACTTGCTTTGACACCACTAATCGGTGCATTAGCGGGCCTTTTAACACTTATTGGCAGCAAAAAGGCGGATTGGCCCTGTTTGGTTATCCGGTTAGCGATGAATTTGAAGAAGTTAGCCAGAGCGAGGGCAAAATTTATAAGGTACAGTATTTTGAGCGGGTGCGGTTTGAATATCACGCCGAAAGCGTGGGCACAGCTGAGGAAGTGCAGTTAGGCTTGTTGGGACGGGAATATTTTAATGCTAAATATCCCAAAGGCCCACCCGATGACGCGGGCTTGAGCGTTGCCTCGCTCAATGTGTACGCCGCTGCCACCACTACCGAAATTAGCCCGGCCCTGGCCGATATACCGGCGCGGGTTTATGTACCGAACGAATTAGGTGGGGCAATTGACGTAATTGACCCGCTTAAACTACAGGTAGTAGACCGCTATTTTGTTGGTTCAATTCCGCATCACGTTACTCCTAGCTGGGATATGAGTCGTTTGTTGGTAAACAACATGGGGTCGAGTTCGCTCACTCAAATCGAGCCGCGCAGTGGCAAACCAATCGGCAATATTCCAATCAGGTCGCCCTACAATTTGTATTATACCCTGGATGGTTCAAAGGCAATTATCGCCGCAGAACCACTCAATCGCCTTGATTTTTATGATGCTAAGACCTGGGCATACCTCAAAGGTGTTAATATTCCTTCGCCCGGAATTGACCATATGGACATGTCGGCCAACGGTAATTACCTGATAGCCAGCACCGAGTTTGGCGGGGTAGTAGTAAAAGTAGATACCGTCAAAATGGAACTGATGGCTACCCTTAATGTAGGTGGCTTGCCTGTAGATGTGCGCTCTGCCCCGGATGGCGCGGTTTTTTACGTGGCGAACCAGGCTCGGCATGGAGTATCTATCGTTGACCCGGTAGCCATGAAAGAAATCGGTTTTTTGCCAACCGGCACCGGGGCACACGGGTTAGTGGTGAGCCGCGATGCTAAAGCTTTATACGTGGCTAACCGGCTGGCCGGGACAATTTCGGTGATTGACTTCGAGAGCCGTAGCGTTAAAGCTACCTGGACAATTGGCGGTAGCCCCGATATGCTACAAGTCTCGCCAGACGGTTCACAATTATGGGCTTCTGGTCGGCTAAACGCGGCGGTGTATGTGGTAGATACTAATAACGGCAAGCTCATAAAGAATATCCCGGTTGGCCCTGGGCCGCACGGCCTGAGCTACTTTCCTCAGCCGGGGCGTATCAGCGTCGGCCATAACGGAGTTTACCGTTAATTATCCAAATTTGAAAGAAAAGGTCGAGATTAAGGTGAAGGTGTCTTTTGTTACTTTCTCTGCCCTGGTTTAGCCCGCCAAGCGGCTAAACCAGAACTGATAATCAGCCTAAATTAAGAAGACCAATATATTTACAAAGCCTCAAAGTATGGTATTATAAAGCAAGGGTATTAACATAACACGAAGTTATTTAGCTTCGTACAAATTTTGTAAGCAGCGCGGTTGAAATATTAGTTTATGGCACACCATCCGACTCGAAATAATAAAGTAGAACTACCTAAAATATATACTACCGTCCTGGCAAACTTACCCCGGCTGGAAAAGTTCGGGGGATTTAGTATTGCCGCCTTAGCACCGGGAGGGAGACAGGCATATGCAAATCTGTCCAACCTGTAGCACCGAAAACCCGAAGGGGGCAGGTTTTTGCCGTAGTTGTGGCACACCGCTACCGCAGGCTTTGGAACAACGCCAGAATATGAACAACCCTCCTGCACCTCCTCCGAGTAATTCCAAACCGCCTGCTGGTCAGAGTCGTTTGTCCCGTCTGGCGGCAGCGCGTCAGGCTAAAGAACAAAGCCAGCCCAAAACTGAAGGCTCAGGTTCGGAAGGAGCTTCAGATTGGTTTGGTTCGCTGCGCTCCGATGCTGCCGCCGCCCCTATCCTGGTTGGTGATGACGAAGATGAAGCTCCCAGCATCGCTCAGTTTGAAGATACTGCGCCTGCTCCTTCGTTTAGCGGCGAAAATTCGGCGGGTAGTTTTTATAGTTCGATTAGTGAGGTAGCAGAAACACCGGCCTCTTTTGGGGAAGAATCGGCCTCCGACCTGTTCTTTAAATCTTTGCGTGAACCGGCTACCACCGACCTGCAATTTCCTTTGGAGGAAACTTCGCCCACCTTTGGCAATAAATCGCCCGGCGAACTATCTTATAAATCTTTAGAAGAAGCCCCTACCGATTTTGGCAATGAATCGCCTTCGGATTTATTCTTCAGGTCTTTGGAGCAACCAGCCTTACTTTTTGATGAAACGGCTCAACCACAATCCTTAGCCGAAAACAACTCGAATTTGGACGAGGCTGATTTTTCGGCTACGCTTGAGTCTTTGCGTTCGCAGCCTATGAGTGGGCCACTTTTTGCGCCTGAAGCTGCCGAACCTGAACCACTTTTGGAAGCTATTTTTGAGAAAGAAGAAGCACCTGGCTCTAAAGTCCCCGCTGAATTTGACCCGCGCTACGGGGCTACTGGCTACCTGCCAGACTGGTTGAAAGAGCTTGAAACTCAGCGAGGTTCCGCCGAGGCTCTGCCTTCGGTTTCACCCTCTGCTTCCTTCCCTCTGAACGCTGCCGATAATGATGACGCTAGTTTATTGCCTTTCAACCTGAACGAGGCTCAAACGCCTAAAGCGAACAAAGATAAAAAAGTTGTTCCGGCTGACGAAATCAACGGTGTCCCGGAATGGTTGCGCGAAATATCGGCTTCGCCCGGTCAAGGGTCGGGTAAAGCTGCGCCTAATCCCCCGGAATGGCTCAAAGACCTGGAAAGTCAGAATACTACTAAACCCAACATTGAAGGAACTGTACCCAACTGGTTACGCGATATTTCGGATCAGGCTGGCCCTAAAACTCCCAGCCGTCCTACTTTTGGCGATGATGAAGTAGCTGCTACCCTCAATTTTGCTTTTGGTGACGATAGCGATGTGCTTAAAAAGCCCTTCGATGAATCGAATGATTTACCCGATTTGAATGTGCCGCCCGGTTTTGCCAAGAAATTACCGCCGGAAGCTCTGCGTACTGGTCTTACCGGGCAACTGGGCGATTTGCCTCCTTCATCGGATAGCCTGGGATTGCCTTCTTACCTGACCGAGGCTCTGGCTGAAGAAGCTTCTAAGTCTGAGAGTGGTATGCCACCTTTGCCCAATCTGGATAATTTGTTTGTAGAGGAAACGACTCAAGGCCAGGATATACCCTTTAGCCTGCCACCCCTGCCCCAATTTACAGAAGATGCTGCGGCCTGGGCAATGCCAGAAAATCAGTCTGAAAATAAATTTTTGTGGGGTAGTGGCCTTGCTCCCTGGTTGCGCGGCTTAACTTTGCCTTCCCTACCTTCGGATGAAGGCGAGAACTTACCCCCGCTTTCACTTTCAACTTCTTTCCCGGTGATAGGCTTACCGCCCGAAGAGGAAAACTTTGCTCGACCTGGGCTTGCCCCGATTGAGCATGATATGGCTTCGATGTTTGATGAAGAAAACTCATCTTCGATTACTACTGAAGAATTGCAGGCTACGGCCAAGACCGATGGGGTGACGCGCTTTAAAGATGCTCAACCTTTCTCACTCCGCGATATGATGCGCCAGACCGATAGTCTGGCCGAAAATATTGAGATAGAAGAACCGTCTAAAGATGCTGTTTCTCGCTTTGGTGATGAGCCGGGCAGCCTTTCGTCGCTCGCCCCGGATTATGCTGAACTCGAACCAGGTGAACAAAAGGGCAATTCTTTCTCGCTATCCGATTTTAGTGCTTTGCGCCAATCTTTTGATGCCGCCGATTATGCAAATTTGGAGGAAGAGGAAGAAGTCGCTCCTTTGGATTTACCTGTATGGTTACAGGGTTTGCCTCTGCCTACTCTGGAAGGCTTTTCAGCTATGCAGGCGGCTTCTCCTTCTGCTCCAACTCTGGCGGTTTGGTTACAGGGTTTAGCTTTGCCTACTCTGGATGTACCCTTTAGTCCTGGTTCGGCTATAGTGACACCTGCGGCAATAGAGTCATACCCGCCGCTAGAAGCGGCGACTGCGGCGCACGAAGATTTACCCGAATGGTTGCGTTCAACCACTGCGTCCGAACCGGCTCATCCTGTTCCGTCGGTCATTGAGGCAGCGATAGAGTTACCTTCTTTTGACCTGGCCGGGCCAGAACCCGACGCTTTGCAGGCTGCCCCCACTAAACCGCTTTTCGTGCCGTCTTTACCGCCGATGGAAGGTGATGAAGAAGAAGAAGAAGCGGAGACCGAACTACAGCCCTTTGATTTCGCGCAATTTGACAACACCGGGCCTGGTATGCCAACCAAATCGGGCAGCGTTTTGGGTAATACGCTTGGGATGGGCGAGCCAGATGAGGAACAACTACCTGATTGGCTAAAATCGAACGATTTCGCTACTGAAGCTGGCAATAATATTGTTGCGAAGGTTACACCGGCTGCTCCTCAGCCTACGTCTACGCCTGCCCCTGTTTCGCCTCCCGCCGATGATGATATGCCGCCCTGGTTGCAGGCTATGGTAGGTGGCGGTGGTCAAGCTGCGCCCGCGCCTATACCTAATAAGCCCGAAAGTCGCTACAGTTCTATGTTTGCTGGGGTTAGTCGGGCGGAAGAAGAGCAAAGTAGTTTGCCCGATTGGTTGCAAGACTCGGCGGCATCGCCAGCCGCGCCTCCTGCCGTTCCTGAGCAGGTCGAGGAAGTCGAAACTGATGCCGAACTCGAACGCTTACTCAAGGGTTTTGAAACAGCCAGTGAAGCAGATGACGGCAAACCTGCCGAAATGCCCCGGTGGTTACAAGGCCAAAAAGCTACCACCGAGCCGGAATTTGAACTATCCGAAGATTTACCGGACTGGTTGAAAGCCGATGCTGCCGCCGCCGAAACGCAGGCTGAATTGCCAATTATTACTGACCGCTATAACCAGGCAACTTATGGCCCGCCGCCCAAAGGAATCGAAGTGCCGACACCACCTCTAGCTTTTAATGACTTAAATTCGGAATTGAATCAGACTAACCCTTCGATTTTGGGTAAAGGCTTTCTGGATGATGTAGAAGCTCCCGCCTGGATACGTAGCTCCGGGTCGCCTGTCAGCCCTGAGCCATCGGTATCTCAAACGGTAGTAGCCCTGCCTGGCTCCGGGGCAACGGGAGCTTTGCCCGGCTGGTTCAGGACGGTTGGGCCAAGCGTAGCCGAACCGGAAACCTTGACCGCTACCCAGCCTTTTGTGATACCCGGTAGCTTACCTTCGCTGGGTTTGCCGCCCCAACTAGCGAGTGCCGCAGTTTTGGCCGCTTTACTAAATCCTGATGCCAGGGTTGATACTACCACCCTTGCGCCGATGCAACACTCCCGGCGCAAAGGGCTAAAGTTCAATCTGCGTCTGGTTTTACTTCTGGTATTTTTCGTTCTGTTGCTAATGGTTTTGTTTGTAGCTTTGAAAACTACCACTGGCTAGAACTGAGGTCGGCACAAGAAATTAAACAGGGTCGCGGGGTATCAGCCAGGCGTGGGGTAATACAGGGGTCTTTCGGTAAAAATCCCCCTCCTTTAATTTATTTCTTTAGGCTCACTTACCATCTGTGAGCGAAGCTGAGTAATTCTCAATTTTGGCAGGCAGTGGCGGGTCGGGAGAAAAGAAAAGGATTTTCAGGATGACTCAGGAGCGTTATTCAAATATTGAGTCGGTGCTGGTAGCCGATTGTGGTAGCAATACTACGCGGGTAGTGCTGGTGGAAGTAGTGGAGCAGGCTTATCGCTTTGTAGCACGCGGTGAAGCTCCCAGCACTTTAGAAGAACCCTATAATGATGTGACCGTCGGGGTACTAAATGCAATTGCTACCATCGAGGCTAATACCGGGCGCACTTTGCTTTTGGGCGGGCGTTTGCTTGTGCCGCAGCAAGAAGACGGAAGCGGGGTAGACGCTTTTGTAGCTTGTAGCAGTGCTGCCGAACCTTTGCGGGTGGTAGTTAGTGGGGTAGTTCGCAATCTCGCGGCGGATAGTGCCAACCGTGCCAGTCATAGTACCTACACCACAGTTCTGGCTACTATTGGGGTGGACGATACGGAAGAAGACGTTCCCGATTTTGATTATGACCCCGATGACCTGGAAAATGAGGCTTCGCCCTTTATCCCGGCTAAAAGCAAAGATAGCCATAATACTACCCCGGCCCGTAAGCCTGAAGCCCAGAAAAAAAGCCGGAAAAAGCAGCAGCGTGGCTGGAAGCAACGCCAGGTTGCCCGGCTACGCCGTCTTAATCCAAATGTGCTGGTGGTAGCGGGCGGGGTAGACGGTGCGCCAACCGCTGCTTTGCTCGAACTTATGGATGTAGTGCTGGAAGCCAATCGTCAAGAAATGATGCTGGCCGGGACTACTGGCGAAAATCGCCGTCCTCTCACTCTGCTTTACGCCGGCAACCCGGAGGGACGCGAACCGCTGATTCAAAAAACTCAGGGCCAAATCGAATTATTTATGCTAGACCCCCTTCGTCCTTCGGTGGAACGCGAGAACCTCAAGCCGACGCAGCTTCAGCTTTCGGCTCTTTACCAGGAGCGATTGCTGCCAACCTTACCTGGTTTTAAACGCCTGAACGAGATGAGTGCTGCTCCGGTCAACACCAGTTGTGCAGCGGTGGGTTTGATGACCCAATTTTTGGCAAAAGATGTACCCAATAACCAGGTGCTGACCGCCGACCTGGGTGGCAGCAATGCGGCCTTGTTCTACGCCGACGACAAAAGCTTTATTTCGGCGATACGCGGTGGCTTTGGCCTTAGCTTTGGGATAAGCAACGTACTGGCCGAAACTAGCTGTGATAACTTGCGTCGCTGGCTACCTTTTGAAATTGGTGATGACGAGCTAATTCACTATGCTCTGAACAAAGTGTTGCGTCCGCAAATTCTACCAGCTACCGACAAAGAACTCTTGATTGAAGGGGCGTTCGGGCGAGAAGCTTTGTTAAAACTGAACAGCCAGTTGCAAGGGCACGTTTCGTCGGGTCAGCTGGCGGCCAACCGCATTTTGGGTGCGGGTGGCCCGCTGGTTAATATTGGCTCATGGCAAGCTGCTCTGATGCTGCTGGATGGTTTGCAGCCGCTCGGTAGTGCCGATACCGGGCTGGTAGAACTGGAACTAGATTCTACCATGTTGCTGGCGGCTACTGGTACGCTGGCTACTCTTAATCCTAACGCTGCGGCCTATGTCTTTCGCTACGATTGTCTGCATCGGCTTGGCCCGGTAATTGTGCCGGTGGGCGAGGGACATCTGGGTACTCCGGCAGTGACGGTGACAATGACCACCCAGGCTGGACGGGTAAAGCAGGCTCGTGTGCCCTACGGCTCGATTGCCCTTTTGCCTTTGCGTTCAGATGAAAAGGCCAGTTTGGAAATCAAGCCGGAAGGTGGTTTTCGGATTGGGCAAGCGGCCCGTAATCTGGTAGTACGCACCAGTCCCGGTCAGGAAATGCGGGGTGGGGCGTTGGGCCTTATTATAGATGCACGAGGTCGTCCGCTGCGCTTTGCTGATGATTTGGCCCAACGCCGCGAACAGGTAGCAAGCTGGCACAATGTTCATCGTTTAGCCTTGCAACAAAGCGAAACCGAGGAAAGCATTATACTTAGTAATAGCTTCGCTAACGCGCCGACTAATTTCGCCAGTGATGGCGGGCCAAATTTGAAACCTGCCACCGATAGCAAAGTGGCAGCAGGCAAACCCAAATCTGGCGGTTTTAAGCTAGGCCGCAAAAAGTAGCCTGAGAGTAAACTAGAGGTAGTCCCCAATGAGCAACTTACAACCACCTTTGCCGCCGCTTAATTCGGCTATGCGACAGGCGGCCACCGGCCCAAAGTATTATCCGCCGCTGGCCTGGAATATTGATTTTGAAATAGAACGCCGTTTGCCGCAGGGTGGCGAAATAGTGGTTGCGCCAGGCCAAAGGGTCGAGAGTGACACAATTGTAGCTCGTACCTTGCTGCCAGGCCGTCCACGTTTGTTCAATCTAATCGAAATTTTTGAAGCTCCATCGCGGGATATAGCTAAATATCTAGCAAAGCCGATTAATAGCCAGGTGAACCAGGGTGAAGTTGTGGCCCAGCGCAAAGGTCTGGTTGGCAAGCAGTTCAAAGCTCCTTTCGATGGGATTATATCTTCTTTTGACCCGGCCACGGGTTATTTAAGCCTTACGCCTGTACCAACTTCCTTTAATTTAGAAGCATATGTGCGGGGTCTGGTGACGGCTACTATTCCCGGCTATGCGGTAAAAATTGAGCTAAAGGCCGGGTATGTTCGAGCGGCTTTTGGATTTGGCGGTGAAAAGCACGGCGTTTTGCGCCTCTTGACCACCGACCCGAATGAGCCGCTAGACCCGGCTCAGATTGATGCCCGTGCCAGCTATTTTATTCTTTTGGGCGGTTCGCATGTACGGGCTGAAGCTTTGCGACGGGCGGTAGAAATGAAAGTGCGCGGTATTATTTGCGGTAGTATCCGCGAGGAAGAATTGACTAAATTCCTGGAATATCGTCGCCGCGAAACTTTTTATCGGGTTGGTAGTCGCGGCTGGCGGTTTCCGGCGGATGTTGGTGGGCAGGATAGTTCGCTAACCTTAATAGTAACCGAGGGTCTGGGCCAGCGGGCTATGGCCGGGCCAGTCTTTGAGATGCTTTTGGCTCACGAAGGGCAGAGCCTTTCGATTGATGGACGTACTCATTTGCGGCGGGGTAGCCAGCACCCTGAAATTATTGTACCGGTGATGACCCAGGGCGAGGCGGGCCGTGCCAGTACCAGCCTGAACCCCGCCGACCACTTACCCCGAACTGGTTCTGCCGTCCGTCTGACCAATCCCAGCTACCTGGGGTCGGTGGGCCGGGTACACAGCCTGTTGCCCAGCCGCCGGGGAGCAAGTCCCGGTCAGCTAGAACGTCTGGCCGAAGTTGACCTGAACGGTACTCGCCTGATTTTGCCCTTCGCCGACCTGGAAGTGCTAGGCTAAAGCCGTATTAAAATAAAAATAGGCACAACACAGGTGACTTTTCCTTAAAGTAAGGTATAATAGAGGAATATTTTAGATTATCTGGGGCTAGTTATAGTTGAAAATTTGGGTAATCATTCAGCGAATCCTCAGATTGGTTGAATAGTTGCTGTAATCTTGCACGGGCGAGCTAAGAGTAGTAGATGAAACGTTTAACTCGATATATCAACCGTCCTGCTTTTGGGTTAGCAGCCGGAGCTTTTATTGTGCTGGCCCTCGCTTTTGCGTTTGCCAACATTTTTAAGTGGCTACCGGCCCATTTCGGTTGGGAATCTCTACTTATTCGGGTGATACTTGGCATTCTGGTATTGGGTATCTGGGTTTTGCTCAATATTCCCCCACCCAAGCTTAATGGCTTTGTGATTTTATTAGCCCAGCTAGTCGAAGAGCATGAGCCGGAAGGGGCTATTTATAACTCCTTTCAAAAGCCCTACCGTTTGAGTAACAACAATAAATTGCCCGAACTGGATGAGATAGAACAAGAAGACCAGCGCGGGCAGCGGCTGGCTTTGCGTAAACATCCCACCCTTCAGGCTTATCTACGCAGTCGCTATGCCCAGGCCAACACCAGTTTACCTTCGGTAGCTGCCCCCCGTGCCTTGCTTTCTGGTCAGGTCAACCCTCCTTATAACAATCCTAATTCTCGGCAAGGACTGGTTAGTCTTAGCGATGGGGCTGCCGATGCCAGCCCTGATAGCAACTCTTTAAGTCAGCTAAATAGCCTTTTAGGGCCAGACGATAAGAACGACGATACTACCGAACGTTTGGCTGCCCCGCCCAAAAAATTTGACCCGCCGCCGGCTCTTTGGAAAGAAGTAAGTGGCTCCCGTTCAATTACTCTATATTTGCGACAGGTTCTTGAGAAGAAGTTTAAGGATGCTCAGATAGACCTGACTAAAGAGGCTACTTTATTTGATAGTGATGGCTTTGTGACTAACCGCTGGCAAGCTCTGCGCGAAGCCGAATATCCTAAAGCGGGCTTGATTATTTGGGGCTGGAACGTTTATGACACTCGGCGCGAATTTGTGCCTGTCTTTGAATTACCTCAACCTTTTGAAGATAAGCGCGAAAAACATAGTCAGGTGCAGATTTTGGGTCTTAAAAGTTTTGACCTGGGACAGCAATCGGTTCGGCAAAGCACTATTTTTGCGGCTTTCGTCAGTGGGCTGACCGCTTACGCTTTGGAAAATTACCGCAAGGCTCAAGATGAATTTGGTTTGGCTCTGCTTTCGGCTTACATGTACGGCTCAACCCATCACGATGTTGGAGTTGACCGAGCTATAATTTACTTTTTCCTGGCTAATACCCAGTATTATTTGCAAGATTATGATACTGCCGTTAACAGTTACCGGGAGAGCCTGGCTCTTGACCCGCAGATGTACGAAGCGCGTCATAATTTGGGGGTGTGCCTGTTCTTACAAAATAAAACCGATTTTGCGATTAAGCGGTTGGTTGAAGTAATTCAGGCTAAACCGGCTTTAGCTGTCCCCCGCTACAATTTGGCAATGGCGTACCTGGCTAAAAAGCAATATGTTCCGGCTCGACGCGAATTTGAGAATGCTATTAAGATTAATAACCACTTTGCGGCGGCGTATCGGGCGATTGGTTTGAGTTATAGCCAGGAGCGAACTTTTACTCAGGCTATCGGTTATTTTAAGGATGCTCTGGATATTGACCCTGATTTTGCCGAGGTTCACGTAGATATTGCCTTGCTATACTACCAGCAGGCCGAGCCAGAATTAAAGAAAATTCAGCAATCCGAGCGAGAATTGCGCCGGGCCGAGCAAGGCCGCGACCAAAGCCGGATACAGCAGGCCAGGGGCGAGTTGTCGGTTCTCAAAGCTTCGGCGGCTCCCCTGACCCAGATGCTTGATAATGCTACGCCCGAATTACAGCAAGCTCTAGGGATTAACCCCCAGCTGCCTGAAGCCCATTACTATTTAGGCAAAATCCTAAAACAGCAAAATCTGGAAGACCAGGCAGGTCGAGCTTTGTTGGAAGCGGTGAAATGGCGGCCCGATTATGCCGATGCTCATGAGGCTTTGGCCGATTTGTACGAAGATTTGGGCCGAAACGATTTGCGTGACCGTCATCTTAAATTGATGACCGAGGCCCGCAGTGCCACTGCCGCTACTACCGCCACGGCTTTAATTAAATCTGGTATTGGTAAACGCTTGAATAAAGAGTTGCCCCAGGCCCGCGAATTCCTGGAAAAAGCTCTCAAGTTAGAGCCACGCAATTCACAGGCTCAGTTTGAGCTTGGGGTAGTTTATCAGGAAATGAATGAATTTGACCGCGCTTTGGGAATGTTCCAGAGTGTCTTAAAGTTACCTGACCCGCCGGATGAAGTTTATGAAGCAATGGCTAAAATCTACCGTCAGCAGGGGCAAGAGTCAGAGGCTTTTGCAGTTATAGACCAGGCTGTGCGTCAAAAGCCCGATAGTGCCAAACTCCAATATTATTTAGGTAATGCTTATCGCCGCCAAGAAAATAAGGTCCGTGCCATTGAAGCTTACCAGCGGTCTATTACTTTTGACCCACAACTGGCCGATGCCCGCTTTAACCTGGGCCTGCTCTTTTTGCAAAAGAAACAGTTGCAGGACGCTGCCCTACAATTTGAAGAGGTAGTGCGCCTGCGCCCTGATGATTACAATACTTATCGTTATTTGGGTCGAGCCTCGGTTGCTATGAAGCAAACTGATGAAGCTGTAATGGCTTTCCGAAAAGCAGTTGAGATTAAAGACGATGACCGAGACTCACGCCTGGAACTGGGTAAAATCTATCTCAGCCAAATCGAACCAGAAGAAGCCAAAGACCAGTTCGAGGCGATCCTTAAATATGACCCGCACGATATGGCCGCCCGTGAATTATTGGGTAAGGCTTTTGCTCAGGGTGGTCAAATTGATATGGCGATGGAAACTTTTCAGAATATGTTGCTGATTGCACCCGATAGCCATGCGGCTCATTATAATTTAGGCGTGGCTTATGCTTCTGAAAATCGTTATCAAGATGCTGTAGACGAATTTATCCAGGTTATTACTCTCAAACCGGACGATGCCGATGCTCATTTCAACCTGGGTGTAGCTTACGATAAGCTGGATAACCCCTACGAAGCGATTGCCGCTTTCCAACGTGCCCTTCGCTACCGCCCTACTTTCGCGGATGCCTACCGTTGTATGGGTCAGGTTTACTTTCGTATCAACGATATGCAGGCTGGCCTCAAAGCGATTAATCAAGCCGAACAGTTGAAACGCTCTAATTAATCAAAATGTTAATTGAATATACTTTTCTTGAGGGTAATCACAAGCAGACCTATTTTTGATATAATCATCAATGGACTTGGCAACGAACTCTGCTAATCACTACTTAGCTCTCAGAGTGAGAACGGTTTGCAGGGCCTTATCTGCTTGATGGGTATGGTCATGAATATGTTTGGTAACGAAAAATTCCATCATCTGATGCAAGTTCATTACGCCCCGATTAGGATGCACTCCTGTCTTTCCCCAGTCTTCATTTTTAATAGTGAGCAGCATTTCGATAGTTTGCGCTTGCGCTTGCTCAATGCGCTCCAGCGTCAAGGGAAGCGCATCCTGAGCGTGGTTAGCGACGGCGGCGATACGTTGAGGGTCGGTATGGGTACGTCCAAAAGGTTGACCAGGGTTTTGGATGACCTGTAGAAATGCTTTTAACCAGTAAGGCGGGAACTCGGCGACGTGCGCCAATATCTCAATTACCGACCACTCTTCGGGTTCGGGCCGAAGATAAAGGTCGGCGGGGTCACGGTCTTTGTATTGAGCTACGAGACCTCGCAGGCTCTCGTTTATCTCCCCGACGTAATCCTGGGCTATCTGGTTGCTCATACTTTTTCCTTTTCTTAACTATTCAGCCAGGCTGAAAATAATGGGGGTATGGGACACTTTCAGATCTGGCGGAATGTCACCCTGCACCCCCTCAATAGTTATAAGATTTCGGGTCTACTTATCACCATTAACGTACAAGCTCGGTAATTAGTGCGCTGGGTTTACGTTCGCGTCGGGCTACGCCGGTTTCGTAGGCCGCTTCTACTACGGCTTTGGCGACGGCGGTAGCCACCCGCTTGTCAAAAACCGAAGGAATAATGTAATCTGGCATCAACTCCTCGTCGGTGATAATGTTCTGAATTGCCTGGGCTGCCGCCAGCTTCATCGCTTCGTTGATTTTGCGGGCGCGACAATCTAATGCTCCGCGAAAGATGCCCGGAAAACATAGCACATTGTTAATCTGGTTAGGATAATCGCTGCGGCCCGTCGCCATTATTCGGACATAGGGGGCGGCTTCTTCCGGCAAGATTTCGGGGGTAGGATTTGCCAGAGCAAAGACAATCGCATCTCGGTTCATCCTTTTGAGAAATTCAGGCTTTAGTGTACCCGGCCCGGACAAACCCAGGAAGACATCGGCCCCACCAATGACATCGGCCAGGCTACCGCGCTCGTTTTCGAGGTTGGTATTGGCGGCATACCAATCTTTAGCAAAGTTCATATCGTTCAGGCGGCCTTTATAAATTGCTCCCTGGCGGTCACAGCCCACAATGTGCTGTACTCCCGAAGCCAGCAAAATCTTGGAACAGGCCACGCCTGCTGCGCCTACCCCGTTCACAATCACTTTGATTTCGTTAATCTTTTTACCAGTTACTTTAAGAGCGTTCAACAGGGCCGCTAAAACTACTACTGCGGTACCGTGCTGGTCATCGTGCATAACTGGAATATCTAATTCTTCCATCAAGCGTTCTTCTATCTCGAAGCAGCGAGGGGCGGAAATATCTTCCAGGTTGATACCGCCAAAGCCAGGCGCAATTGCCTTGACAGTTTGGATAATCTGCTCGGTATCCTGAGTAGCAAGGCAGATTGGAAAAGCATCCACCTGTCCAAATTCCTTGAAAAGCATGGCCTTGCCTTCCATCACGGGTAAGGCCGCTTCCGGCCCAATATTGCCCAGCCCCAGTACAGCACTACCATCGCTAACTACCGCCACCATATTGCTCTTCATAGTCAGAGAAAAAACCTTATTCTTATCCTCGGCAATAGCGTTGCAGACCCGCGCCACGCCAGGAGTGTAAGCCATGCTCAACTGGTCACGGGTTTTGAGCGGAATTTTGCTGCTGACGCTAATTTTGCCGCCCAGATGCAATAAAAAAGTGCGGTCACTGACATTAATCACGCGCACTTCGGGTATTTCGCGCACTTTATCCACAATCTGCTGCGAATGAAGCTCATCTCCGGCAGCCACTGTAATATCACGTACCATTACCCCGTGACTGATTTGGACAATATCAATTGCTCCCAGGTCGCCGCCCGATGCACTGATACTAGCCATCACCTGTGCTAACATCCCCACTTTATTGGGAATTTCCAGCCTCAAAGTTACACTGTAACTGGCGTTCGGAGTTGTGTTCATATAGTTGCTTTCGCTTTCTCTGCTTTTCCTGAATAGTGAAAGGACTCAAAGTTGGGTAATTATAGCATTTAAATTAACCAGAAAAACAGCGAAACCAGACCGCCCTTTATCCGTTACATACAGGAGCGTTCACTTCTGGCCCGCTTCAGGGGATAAACTGGGGACAGCCCTACTAATTCAATAAAGGAGTATCCTCTTTAGCCAACGCTCTTCAATTTACTAAAGCTAATCGTGGCTTCGGCAGAGAATGGTTGACTACTAAAGCATTGTGGACAAAGCTGCCGGAGTATGCTAAACTCACGCCGTTGATATTTTAGGGTAAAATTTAGAATTTAGTCTATCCCCCAAACTGCTTTCACAACTTGCAACTAGCAAGAGGAGGTTTTCTCAGTGAGGAAAAGATTTGCGCTTACCGCTACCCTGGTAGCCGTAATTTTGAGCGCGTTCAGTCCCCTCTTATCGTCCAGTGGTCTGCCTACTGCCAGTGCTGCCCCTGACTTCTTTTCGCCCGCTGTTCAAAAGGTCTGGATTAAGACCGACCAGCTGGTAGATATTGGTTCGGTCAAGCGCAGCTACCTGTGGGGGCCTACCCGGATTTCGGATGGTTACGAACGTTACTACGACTCACCGAACCAGGTGCGACACGTCCAATATTTTGATAAGAGCCGGATGGAGATTAATAATCCCTACGCCGACCCAACGGCTGGCTCTTATGTGACTAATGGTTTGCTGGTCAAGGAATTGATTAGCGGCCAACGGCAGGATAGTGACACTCGCTTTACCCAACTCACCCCGGCCAGTAATGTCCCGGTAGCGGGTGACGGAATTGAGGGCAACTCCAATAGCCCAACTTATGCCTCTTTCCGAAATATCGCGTCGCTAGACCAAACCAGCATTGCCGCTAACAAAAAAGCTTCGGCAGTTGGTACTAAAGTTAATGCTACGCTGGATAAAGCTGGCACAATCGGTAGTAGTCCTACCCTGGGTAATACTGCCGGTACTGAAATTGTCTATTACGACTCGAACCTGGGCCACAATGTTCCTAAAGCTTTGTGGGACTATATGAATCAGGTCGGGCCAGTGCTGGCGGCTGACAATACTTCTTTAGTTAATGGCGGTAAAGTCTTTGATTGGG
>Ga0123336_10002319_pt1 | contig 16607 bp, 13 predicted proteins | sample SSSSmetaG_FD_96466 | JGI IMG/M metagenome (GOLD analysis project Ga0123336, IMG submission 96466) | Glacier valley bacterial and archeal communities from Borup Fiord, Nunavut, Canada, to study Microbial Dark Matter (Phase II) - ​SSSS metaG | ecosystem: Environmental > Aquatic > Freshwater > Ice... | reverse complement strand
GGTTATTTGCTTGAAAATATAGCAAAAGTAGGTCTGAGACATCATAGCTATTTTACATACGTCGTCCATATAAATCTTCTGTGTGAAGTTGTTATTGATAAAATCTATGGCTTTGTTTACTGCTTCCCTATATTTTTCAATGATGTCACTATTCTCTATATCATCATTTCTATCGTATTCCCGTGCGATTATTGCTAGTAGCTTTAAGACTTCAGCTTTTATATTAATTTCATAGTATTTCTGCTCGTTTTCATATTCATTAAGCATCTCTTCCATCAATTCTTCAACTTTTGCCTGAACTTTACCCGACAAATGGAGACGTGGTCTTACATTCTCATTTGATACCAGGAAGGGCTCTATATATGTAAAATCAAATAAGGATAACCATTTCCCATCATTAGGTATATTTTCATTTATAAATGATGTAAGAAACTCACAACCAATTATTTTAACACCATTTTCATTATCTACACTAATTTTATGGCTTACAAAGGGTGGTAAAATAAAAACATCTCCTCTGGTCAGTGGTATTGAAGTGTTATTTATAAAATGCTCACAAGAACCACTCAGCACATACCAAACCTGCATGTACTCATGAGAATGCTCAATTTTTCCGCTTACGTCACCATTACTTATACAATATACCTTAAAAGGTATTGACTTTTTAAACATTTCCTTACCATAATTAATCTCTGACATTTCAAAAATCACCCCTGTCTACCTTCCAAAAGAAGACCTTCTCTCCCGTCAAGTAAGATATTATACAGTATCTTCTCACATAAATTATACCACACTAGCAAGGATTTGCAGCAATTGACTGCAATAAAAAAAACACTCTTCAGAAGCAATTTTTCATACTTCCAAACAGTAATTTAATTTAATCATATAAAATAATCTATATTTTAAGTACCAGGTGATACGATTAGGTCGTCTCTATATCAAAATCTCATATTGATCTATATATTGCTATTTCAAACTATCAATGGAAATTCCTCAACGTTTATAAATACATTGTCTTTCAATTTCTGTCTGTATTCATGGGGTGATATCTTTTCCTTTATAGTAAAAAAGCGGCTAAAATAGTGAATGCTTTGAAATCCGATTTCATATGAAATCTGTGTTATGTTCATATCCGAGTACTGAAGCAACTCTTTGGCCCTAGTTAGTCTCATATCATTAAGAAAGTGAATTGGAGGCACGCCATACTTATCTCTGAATAATTTACAAAAATAGGAAGGGTTTAAATTCATGATTTTAGCCAGACTTTCTAGTTCAATTGATAAGTGCATATTTTTTCTCATATAAGAAATCACAGGTTCAAATTCAGTAATTAGGTATTCTTCTCCATGCTCTATACCATCCTTTGACGGAATGCCTCCATTTGTCGCTTGTCTTTTGAACAAATTTATCAGCATCTCTGCATATTTCAGATTAATGATATCCTTATAATAGGGCGACTTTTGTATCCCCTTCTCTACAATGGTTTCCAATGTATGTTTTAATATCAGATTTGGATCATCAATTTTACATGGCAGTTTGTTCGTCTCCTCAATCATGGACTCATCTGACAATACAAACTTGATCTCCATCACCTGTAGTCCTTTTTGGGGCTCAGAAGTAAAACTATGCGACACATTCATAGGAGTCAGATACAGATTATTTTCTTCCAACATATACTCTTTATCACCTATTGTGATTTGACCCGTTCCATTAACCACGTAAATGTAGTGATAAAAATTATGCAAATGAACACTCAGGTGCTGTCCAGGCATATATTTGCATTTGGCAAACCATTGTACATTCAATCCCATAGAAAGCATTAACAAGTTCCTCCTTAAAAGATTCCTTACCCCAGTAGTTAAAGAAACATTGAAGTATAGTGGTTACTAACATCAAAAATACAGCCACTCCTCCTGTAAAAATCCTCATCTAGGTTAAATAACCCTTCCACTGTATCAAGCCATTTTGCGCCGTTCCCTGGATGATAACTTTTCAACAAATCCCAGTTTTTATAGTTCTGTGAACCATTTGACTCCAGAACTCCTATGTTCAGACCTGCAAATGGTGACAGCCTGGCAGCAACATTCTTATTCCAGTCAACCATTACTGGATTTACCGTTAAATCCGCACAGAAACATGGGATACCTTTTTCAAAGGCTAGTTTTGCAATCTTAAAACTCATACTCAAAGTCTTTGCGATTGGTTTTAGGGCAATCGCGCCATAGCCAAGCTCGATGCGTTCTAGTGCCTCCTTATCCGAATGGGCACTTTCATCAGCAACCAGTCTGACGGGTAAATCTCTTACATTAACCTTATATTCTTCTGGAAACGGCTCTTCCAAAAGGATAATCCGATCCAGAGCCCCAATCCTCTCAGCATGTTCAAGAAATTTGTTTAAACGCTCCTTACTATCATAACGTCCATTTGCATCTAAATAATATAGTATGTGATTGTTCTCTGTATATGGGATTTCTATATCCTTTAGTACTCTATGAATCTCTGATAATCGGTTTCTATCCCATTCCAGCATTTTATCAAGATCTCCATCCTTATCTGGATCAGAACCAATTTTGATCTTGAAGAAAAAGTATCCCTTTTCTGTAAGCTCGATAATTTCTTTCAAAGAAACTCCATAAGTGATCAGCGGAACGCTAGCAAGTCGGTCATGCCTATATGAGAGCGAGGAACGATATTCTTCAGGTATTAGTGAATCAAATGAGTCTATTTCTTTTTCACTGGAGTACAAAAGCCATGCCGCATTATCCACTGGTACAAGAGCATTTAACGCAAACGTTTTCTTCAAATTTGGGCAACCGCTAATCCTCTTCCCGTATTCATAAACCGGGAGAAGCAGCTTGTCCAGCAAATCTATGGGCGTCTCAAAAGACATGTTTTTTGCTATTTTAACGGCATACTCCGTCATTAGGTACATTATGCTGTTCCCCGCCATTCCTCCATAGTTGGCGAACACCTGAGAGTCAGACCAAAGTATGCTCTGTACACCGAGACCGATCCCTCTACTCCCAGTTTCACCTTCCAACATTGCTACTGTCTGCCATAATTCGTTTATATATTTCCCTTTGAATCCAAATGGTGCGATCAAGGACTCCCTCTCAAAATTGGCACCTGTTTTTTTTATATTTATCATACTTGCCTCCTCACTTTAAGTAAATCTTCTTTGCATTGGCAGCGTACGTTTTCTCGAATTCATAACCATCATAACCTCTGTCATTCTTAGGTATGTCAGTCAGCTTAATTTCCTTTCCTCCACTTTCCCTGGATATCTTTGCAGCCAACATAATTTTAATGGATTCAGTTAGTTCCTCCATTGAGGCAAGACAATTGTTTCCCGTCTCTAAATATTCACAAATTCTATCCAAAAGAGCACCATATATTTTCTTTGTATCTATTTGGAACTGATATGTACCTTTCGTTGTCATAATCGTAATATCGAAGGGCATCCACAGGCCTTGGAAGGTATTATAGATTGCAGAAGTTCCATTGGCAAAGCTCACATAAAAGCTTTCACAGATTTTACCCTCCAGCTCAGATTTTCCAATAAATTTGGCTGATTCAGCGCCTGTTCCCATCAAATTGCATATTGCCTCTACAATGTGTACCCCATAATTGAACTCATCTACACCAGACGTGCCAAAAACATTGATGATTTTTCCACGTTCTTCCTCCGGTTTGGTAATAAACTCAACTATTTCATTAGCATATCTTACGGATGAACTTCCTAAAATAACTGTTCCCTCATTTACATATTTCTCAAGTATTTCACAATCCTTTAATGAACCAACAATAGGTTTATCAATGAATATAGGCTTCTTCCTTTCAATAAAAGGTTTAGCATATTCTAGATGCTTATCCCAGTTGCACGCTTGTATAAAGCCTACATCAACATAATCAGCTAATTCCTCCACTGTATTACACCTTTTTTCAAGTCCATAGTTATTCATAAAAGCTTCAACTTCATCATCTCCGCGAAAGCCATCGTTATACAAAGCTACGTAACGGGCACGGTCATACTGAATAAAATAATTTGAGAAAGTTATAGGATGAGAAACGTCGATATTGACAAGTCCTATTCTTATCATTTTGCAACACCCCTTTTTAATCAAAATAACAAGTGTATTTGATTTATTCTATTTGTTCATCTTTACTATATCAGATGATTTCATATATTTCTTTGTAATATCTTTATAATAATTTGTATATTCTTTATTTCTTTTTCAGATTTTAGTATATGAACATAGAACCCCCGTAGAATCATGATTCTACGGGGGTTTCTTGGTGGGGACAAATAGCAATTTATAAATTATATGATACTTTTCTGATTTTTACTTGTCTTTCTATACAAAAAAGTAGAGCTTTTAATCAAACAATTCAGGTCTGTTTTACTTCAATCTCTCGATTACAAGCTCCCCACTTAACACATCAGCTGTCATGTTCAATTCAAGAGTTCCTTTTACTCTCTCATTAAATGATACTTTGCTTCCATTCCACAATACACGATAATTGTAATTCGGGTTCATTGTGGCAATTACAGCTAAAGCGCTTCCTTCATCACAATAAAGCTTTATTGATGCTCTCAAAGAAGAATAGTCATGGGAAAATTCCCTATTTACTATCCATGTATTAAACCCGGTAGTCAGCAATCCCTGCTGATAATATGCACAGTACCAGCTTAATACGGGGGTAGATAACCCACCGAATTGATGCCAGCCGGCTCCTCTTCCTGATTCCACTATAAAATGCTCATAACAGTTATATGAAGCTTCAACCTCATTTTTCCAAATGGATAGAGCTGTCTCTGCTATTCTGTAGGCCAGGTCAGCTCTACCAATGTCAAGCATAGCCTTCCAGATAAACCACTGATGAGGCATCCACACAGCCCCGTTCCAGTACCCTTCCTTTTTATAATAAGGAGCGGATTGGTCAACAGTAGATATTCCTATCTTTGTCCACATATTTTTATTGGAAAAGATTTTATTGATAAGCCCCTCTTTTTGTTTCTCTGTGCAAATTCCTGCAATTAATGGATAGACTCCATCCATCCCCATATTATAATTACAGCTGTCTTCATATTTCATGATGCCTATTGGGTTACCAGCTTCATTGTGCTGCACATAACCAAAATATCCCGATTTCTCATCCCAAGAATATTTTTGAAGTGCTTCAGAAAATATTTTTATATCCTCTAAATATTCTTTAACATCTTCTGAAATGCCTAATTCGTTAGCAGCCATCATAAGAATCTTAGCAGTCATTATACATTGTGCTGTATTAACCACAGGTGCAGTATATTTAGTAAGCTTGTTCTTATGTACGTATACCTGTGGTGGGTAATCATCCCATCCGCCGGAGTTATAGAAGTAATCCCATGTAGTTATCATATTGGATTTTAGTCGTCTAGTTGTTGAGCCTTCTGACCTACCGCTTAAAAATCTATGATATTGTCTTAGCTTTGGATAAAAGTATTCCAATAATTCTTTGGATTGAGTACGATTCCAAACTTCTTTAAAAATGTAAAACTGCGTAGGCACAGGGCTACCATGATGTATAAAAGCGCCATGCTTATCTCCCACTTCCGTTAAGTAAGCATTCAAGCAATCTAATGCCCTTTCAATGTCAAGCTCCAGCAGTCCTAAACCAATAAAGCCAGAATCCCAGGTATATAAACAATCCCACCAGCGTCCAGGGGTATTATGCCTTATGAAGGTTCTTCTATTATATACAGGATATACAACATTCGTTAATAAAGTAGCTGCCATTCTTCGCTGGCTGAATAAATATTCATCGCCTTCACTCTTATTGTTAAAACTAAATGCTTTTTCTTTCTTCTGTAAATATAGATTTTCTAAATTAAATGATTGTGAGCGAAATTCGGTAATAGATTTATTGACATTAGACATACTGCCTGTGCAAACTATCCCATATAGTACCTTTGTAGAATTTGGTTCCAATACTATGGGCCGTAAAAAAACATTTGTAAAATGTCCTTCACCATTTCCTTTAAGTATTGTATGTATATGGTTATTTGCATTATATGGCATTAATCTGTCCAGTTCGTCTGAAAAAATTTCTCTTATTTGGAATTTGTCAAATTCCCATGCCATGCCATAATAATTCTCAGTATCTTTATATTTTAAAATCAGGCTCTTTTCATCTGAGCAAGCTATTATTTCTGGATGAGTATCCCTTAAAACTTTTTCAAATCTAATATTCTCTAAATCCTTTTTACTGGAAATGACAAACCCATCAAGTTCAATAGCCTCACATCCAATTGATTTTAATATTAGAGTATGTTCCCCTGCTTTCATGTCTCCCACAAATATATTGATTGCTGTAAACTCACCAGTTCCTTCGAAAGAAAGGTCGCCGGTGAATAAACCGCCAAATGAAAATCTTGCTGTGCTACCATTTTGAACTCTATATCTGAATACAATATGTCCATTACAAATATCCTGAGGTAATGTAACCTGATATGTTACCATATCTCCAACATTTCCTCCAAAGCCTTTTCCAATACCGCTACCGTTTACAAACTCAATGTCTCTTACTTCTCCACGATAAAGTCCATCCGGAACTAAAAAATCCGTAGGACGTGGCACTGCAAAGGTCAAGTCTGTGTAATCAACTCCATCAATCCATACAGCATCTTCCGGATATTCTACATTGAAGTAATAATATCCCTCGTCAGCATACATGTGCCAGGATGGATAATTCATAGACGCCAAAAAGTGAAGAACCAGACTTTGATATATCTCAGTTTTATTAACGCATTCACAACGTATAAGTCTGGTATTGTCATCAAGTTCTGAAAAAGATATGTCCGAATAAACCTGATCTTTCCATTCTAGTTCATGGCGGTGGGAAAAGTAATTTAAATCGGTGGCTGCTTCCCATGGATGATACCCTGATTCCCACATGACATTTGGAATATTAATCCGCCTTCTGTAAAAACCCGGGAAAACGCTCAAGTCAAACCTCAGTCCTTTTTTTACATCTGGTATATGTGATATACCAATGTATTTTTTTGTATAAGGACCCCAGTTTGGTAATCTTAAATCATGAGAATTTTCTACAATATTCATATGTCCCTCCATCAAGCTTTTTCGTTAATATTAACATTTATATTATAATGTGCAACATATGTTTTTTTAAGTTTCTATGTTTTCCTGGCTTTCTTCAATATCATTAAATCAAAGCACTCCTGTTAGTTAACCTTTTACAGCCCCAATCATGACACCTTTTACAAAGTACTTCTGCAAAAATGGATACACCAGGAGTATAGGCACTGTTGCAACCATAATGGTTGCGTATTTTATGGTTTCAGAAACTGATAATTTGTCCAGATCACCTACGTCCTGAGTCATATTCTGCGTCTGATTCGATATAAGTATTTCCCTTAAAACTAACTGTAAAGGGTATGAAGTCCTATCTCTAAGATAAATCATAGCATTAAACCAAGAGTTCCAGTGAGCAACACCATAAAAAAGTGTCATAACTGCCATTACTGACCCTGATAATGGTATTATTACCCTCATCATTATTTGCAAATCATTGGCTCCATCAATCCTAGCAGATTCCTCAAGGCTTTCAGGTATGGCCTGAAAGTTTGTCCGCATAATAATAAGATTCATTGTACTGATTGCAGAAGGAAATATCAGAGCAAACCTTGAATTGTACAAACCTATCCCTTTCACTAACAGAAAGGAAGGAATTAAACCTCCACTAAAAAACATTGTGAATATTATGAAAAGCATCATAGATTTTCCCCAATATAGATTCTTTCTAGAAAGTCCATAGGCTCCTAGAGATGTCATCATATAATAGTCCCAATTACCCTGTTCCACTTAACTCAATTGTTTAATCAATCTCAGATACTCCTCCTCCAAAGCCTCTTTATTGGCATCAGGCATTGAAAGCTTTGAAATTATCTCAGTAATTCTCATTTGTAGCACAACTCTTTCAGTTTCAATGTTCATGCAGCTTTTTTGCTTTTCCCTACTTTCTAAAAAACTTGTCAAACTTCCTTCAAACTCAGTAATCTTTCTGTTTTCAATAATCAACAACCTATCTGCAATTGCATTTACGAAGTCTCTATCATGTGAGACGAATAAAACTGCTCCCTCATAATCCGATAATACATCTTCAAGGGCCTCTATAGACTACATATCAAGATAATTGGTTGGTTCATCCAGTACCAGAATATTTGCATCTGACACGAAAAGCTTTGCAAAAGATACCTTTATTTTTTCTCCTCCGCTAAAAACTTCAACCTTTTTATATACAGTATCTCCTGTGAAAAATAGTCTTGCCAGTATTGTCCTCGCTGTAGACAGTGTCTGAATGCTATCACTCATGACATTTTCCAGTATGGATTTTGTATTGTCCAAGTTTTCGAATTCTTGACGAAAATAGCCTAATTCAGCTTTCGGAACGATATATATGCTATCACTTAACCCCTTACAGATTAAGCTTAGCAAGGTTGTTTTTCCAGCACCATTTTCACCCCACACTGCAGTTTTGTAACCATTATATACCTTAAAGCTTGCATCCTCAAATATCAAATTATTACCATAGCTGAAATTTAGCTTTTCACCTGAGATAACAATCTTATTTTCAGGAGGATTTGTTAATGAAAAATCCAGTTTAATTTTAGAAGTACCCCTTGGCTTTTCTTTTACCTCAAGTTTTTCAAGGCGAGTCTTCATACTATTGACAGCATTATTAAGTTTTTGTTGTATTTCGGTTGAGCTTCGCTTATGAAGTCTAGCTTCAGAATTGCCCATTCTCTTTGGAGTCTTTCTTATGGATTTTGACTTAGCCCTCCTATCCAGTATTGCCTCCTCCAGATTGGATCTATTTGCAATATACTTTTCATATTCCAGTTCTGCACGCTGTGACTCCATTTGAATTTGTTCTTTATAAAATGAGTAGTTTCCATTATATATCTTGATTTTTCCCTCTTTAATTTCAAGGATTTTATTACACAGGCTATCAAGAAGACTTCTGTCATGGCTTATAAGTAAAAATGTATCTTCAGCGGATAGCTTCTGCTTTAGAAGCTCAATTCCTCTAAAATCTAGATTTGAGGTAGGCTCATCAGCAAACAGTAACACATTTTCATTACTCAGTGCATTTGCAATTTTAATCCTTGTTTTTTCTCCTCCACTAAAAACATCCTGATGGATTTTATTATTCAGCCCAAATTCTTTCAAGGATTTTGGGGTTGCTTCAATAGCCTCACTTGAAAATTGACGAATATACGAAACATCGCAATAATGCTTTACAAAGCCTTGATCTGTATCAATGTCCTTTGATAATATATTCAGAAGAGTCGTTTTACCTGAACCATTTTGTCCAACAATTCCGATTTTATCTCCTGAGTGAATTTTTATCTCATCTATTTCAATAATCAATCTGTCACTATAATATTTTTTAATATTTCTTGCCTCTAAAATAACCATAAAAAAATCTCTCCTCTCACATCTTATAATGCGCTGGAAAGATTTAAGCAACCTATATCATGAATATAAAAATTAACCAACGAGAGGAAAATGGAATTCAGACTAGAAAAAATCCAACAGTTGGGTAACCAAAATATTGTCTATGGTAAGGTTTATTAATAAGCTAATCCAACGCAAACTAGAGCACTTTGTACTTAATAAAAGTACAAAATCCACAAACAAAGTGTTGCTCCGTCAAAATCAATTTGATTTTTGCCAAATTAGCCAATTCTCATCAATAAATACCTTACCCCTTCTTATATACTATCCTTATTCTAACTCATAGAAAATTATAATTCAATCAAAATATAACATTATAATCTTTTATAAATATACATACTAAATATTTCACTATCCCACTTCTTCCATGCCTATAAATTCTGTCCCCTCAAATGTGAAGCAAATAATGTATGGCATTTTATCTGCAATACCCACGAAATGATCATAGCCGAATTCGGGATTATAATAATTTATAATAGTTGATAATGCTGTTCCATGAGTTCCAACAGCAATACTTTTCCCAAGATTACTTTCCAGAATCTCATTTAAAGCTGTCATATTTCTTTCTTGAACTTTTCTAAGACATTCTCCATTTTTAAGTCTAAAGTTGAAGTCCTCCCATTGTTTGCGTGAAAATGCTTTAAAATCCTCAACCCATATATTATCAATCTTTCGTTCTCTGAAATCATCAACAATATCTATTCTAAGATCAAGTACTTCTGCCAGATTCTTTATAGTATCATATGCTCTCTTGAATGGACTTGAGTAAATAGCAGAGATATTTTTATCCTGCAAAGCCTTCGTTACAAGTGCGGTATCCAACATTCCCTTTTCAGTTAGTGGGCGCAGTGCATCATCCTTGATTGAAAAATCAGGCTGTGCATGCCTGACGAAATATATATTTGTTTTCATTTTGCTATTTAATATCCTTTCATGGGACAGAGGGACAGGTACCTCGTCCCACTTTATGTAGGGACAAGGTACCTGTCCCTCTGTCCCTGTAAACTTATAAATAATTTTTCACTTCCATCAGCGATTCAATAACTTGCACCCCAAGGCTTGATATTCTTTCTTTGCTTTGGTGCCCACTGGATAACAATAAACAATCACAACCTATTTCACATGCAGTTTCATAATCATGCAATGTGTCACCGATTAGTAGAACTTCTCTTTTATCAAATCCAGATTCCTCAAGCCAGCTTTTTCCCATATCTACCTTGCTTGTGGCATGGCAATGACTAAGCCCCAGTAGCCTGTCAAAATAATCTTTAATACCAAAATAGCTTACTTGTTCCTCAAGATTTTCAATCTGTGACGCTGATAGTATTACCTGCGTTACTCCTTCATTCCGAATATGCTCTAATGTTGATAAGCAGTCTTCGTTTAATTTCGCAGATAAGCTTTCTTTTTGATATTCTGAAATAAACTCAGTTGATATTCTCTCAAAAGGCTCTTTCTCAAAGTCAAATCCTAGCTCATTATAATAGTTTTTTACCGGGAATCCAAATATATCTTTATACCTTTCAATATTTAGTAATGGCATATTGCGATTTGTGAGCACTCTATTCATAACATTTATGCAAACTTCCAAATCATCAAACAATGTGCCATTCCAGTCCCAAATAATGCAATTATATTTTTTCATTTCTACACCTCTCATATCCAATATTATACATAAAAATTAGTCCTAATCAAACTTATTAATAAGGGGACATACAACTTGCTATTTTCATCTAAAGATGATTTTAAATATTTGACCATTTCTAATCCCTCTCCTTTTAATGCTTTCCAAGCTGCTTTTGAAACTTTGCTATCTGCTTCCCCCATTGTTTCTCCTGAAGCCGCAGCTTACCTTCCTTCTTGGCCTCGAGATGTACCAGCTCCTTTTGTAGCTTCAACCAATTTTCCCATCTCTTAAGCTCCAACTTTCCAGAGTCAAGTGCTTCTCTGACAGCGCACCCCGGTTCACTCCGATGTTTGCAGTCATGGAAACGGCACAGCTTTGTCAACTCCTCAACATCACCAAACATATGCTCCATTCCTGCATCAGCCTCCCATAGCGATAATGCGCGCATTCCGGGTGTATCCAGAATCAATCCTCCTTCAGGCAAAAGCAGAAGCTCTCTATGGGTGGTGGTATGTCTTCCTCGACTATCATCCTCACGTATCTCCTGGGTTTTTAAAAGCTCTTTCCCTGCCAGCGTGTTTACCAACGTTGATTTGCCAACACCGGAAGAACCAAGCAATGCCACAGTTTTTCCCGGCAGAATGAATTTTCTTATTTCTTCAAGCCCTTCTCCAGTTATACAGCTGATGGCATGAACTTCAACTCCGGGCGCAGTACTATATACAATCGCCATTTTATCAGCCACATCATCACAACAATCGGCCTTGGTCAGCACGATAACCGGTACAGCTCCACTTTCCCATGCTGCAATCAGATATCTTTCCAGTCTTCTCATATTGAAATCCCTGTTCAACGATTGGATTAAAAATACTGTGTCAACATTTGCTCCTACGATTTGCTCCTTTAACTCAGGACCGGCAGCCGCCCTTGAGAATTTTGTCTTTCTCTTTAAGACGTTTTTTACACATAAGGTACTTGTATTTGAACTGTGGGAATCATTACTCCCCATGTACTCCAATACAACCCAATCGCCAACAGCAAGCTGCATTTCAGGTTTGTTTACAGGCCTATCCAAAAACACTTCCCCAGCAGCACTTATTATTCTTAGCTTCTGACCATAGTCAGCTACTATTCTTCCGGCTTTAGCATCTATATTTGCTAAACCAATTAACTGATTTTCAAAAAAACTGTTCCATCCATAATCGCCTATATCTATTTTCATTATTCAGATCCATCCTTTACTAATTTCTTTTCTTCCTGCCTACGTTTCTTTTTGTTCTTAATATCATTTTCCTGTATCCTGGTTCGTGGATTTATCACCCAACCAATACGGATTTCTTTGATATAATCAAAAGTGCTTTTATTTTTTATCATAGTCATCACTCTCCTCATTTTTTAATTAATTTCATTCCGCAACCGAAAAAAGCATGCAAAAAGCCCGCAGATATCGACCACCTGCGGGCTTACAAAAAGAACATCTCACCTTGAAGTGATGTCCCCCTATAAAAAAGCAATAAAAAAACACGCTACCAATGCGTGTCATACATTTCCATGCATCCTGGTTGCTCGAAAGAAGCTGCACCGGTAATGCAAACAAAGCTAAATGGTAACATACCTTAAACTAAAAAAACTTTTAGTTTTTAAATAAATACCAAAGCCATTATCAAAACATTTGCTTACCTGTGCCAATATTTAGTTATTTAAAAACCACCTCAAAATAAATTACAGACATCAAAACAACTCCTTTCGAATTAAAATTTGATATTTACAGAATACTGCACAAGTTTTATTTTACAAACAATGCCAAACATTGTCAACTTATTTTTGTGTTACATTGTTAAAAATTGTACTTTTTAGAAAAGAGGCAGCTTATGCTGCCCTTTTTCAATAAAAAACTATTACTTCACAACCGGTATCCAAACCTCGCAGCGGTAGTCATCAGCTTTTGCATTCCCTTGTGGCTATACTTCAAGTTCGGGAGCATCAACATGATAAATATTATATTAATTCCTAATCTACATCTGAATGAAATGCACTAATTAAATACCATTAAATTATAAATTACACAAACTTTGTTCAATATCTTCAATAATGTCTTCAACATTTTCAAGACCTACAGAAAATCTAATAAGTCCTGGATTTACTCCAGCAGCAATAAGCTGTTCATCAGTTAATTGGCGATGAGTTGCACTTGCTGGATGTAACACACAGGTACGGATATCTGCAACATGAACTTCATTTGATGCAAGCTTTAATCCATCCATGAATTTTATAGCCGCAGCCTTACCACCCTTTATAGTTATAGAAATAACACCACAAGTTCCTTTGGGTAAATATTTTGTGGCAAGTGAATGGTATTTGTCTCCCTCTAAAGCAGCGTATCTTACAGTCTCAATTTTTTCAGACCTGGCAAAGTAGCTTGCAACAGTCAATGCATTTTCACAGTACCTTTCCATACGAATTGGTAATGTCTCGAGACCAAGATTTAATAAAAAGGCAGAGTTTGCAGCAGGATATGCCCCAAAATCTCTCATTAGCTGCATTCTCGCTTTTATTATATATGCCATGTTTCCAAAATCCCTTGTATACACAACTCCATGATAGGATTCATCAGGAAGAGTAAACTCAGGAAATTTTCCATTCGTCCAATCAAACTTTCCACTATCAACAATGACTCCTCCAACCTGCAATGCATGACCATCCATATATTTTGATGTGGAATGTACAACTATATCAGCACCAAACTCAAAAGGCTTACATAGAACCGGAGTTGCGAATGTATTATCTACAATTAGTGGAACGTTGTTTTTGTGTGCTATTTTTGCAAACTTTTCAATATCGAATACTGCTAGGGATGGATTCGCCAAAGTCTCCCCGAATACTGCTTTTGTATTATTTTTAAATGCTTTTTGCAAGGTTTGTTCATCAGCATCTGCATCCACAAAAATACACTCAATCCCTAATTTTTTCAGTGTTACTGCAAATAGATTAACTGTTCCTCCATAGATAGTTGAAGTGCTTATAAAGCTATCTCCGGAGTTACATAGGTTTAGTATTGAAAAAATTGACGCCGCCTGACCAGACGAAGTACATAATGCCCCTATTCCGCCCTCCAGATCTGCAATTTTCTTTTCAACTACCTCAACTGTTGGATTGGAGAACCTTGAATACATGTGTGCTGTGGGCATGTCAAAAAGCTCACCAATTCGCTCCGTAGAGTCAAATACATAGGTTGTACTTTGTACAATTGGCATTACTCTAGGTCCTCCATTTTCTGGTGTATATCCAGAATGCAAACACTTTGTCTCATCTCTCATTGTAAAATCTCCTTATTCATAATATTTCTAATTTTCTTTAACCTAAATCACTTTATCCTTACAAACTAGAACTCAGTCCTTCAACTCAAGGCTATACTATACTTTTACCTAGTTTATACAATTCCTCCTGAACAACCTTTTTATCAATTCTTTCGAATAAGATTTCAGGTTCCCAAATAATTATATCATTTTTTACAAATTGTGGTTTCCATTCATTGGATATACCTAGCCATTTACAAACTTTTGCAGAAGAAAACGGAATAAAAGGATTTAACAGAATAGCTAAATTAGCAATAATCTGAACGCAATTAAAAATCGTATTATTGCAGTGTGATATATCAGTAATCCTTGTCTCCCAAGGCTTTTCAGTATCAAAGTACTTATTTGAATTTCTGATAAATCCAAAAACTCCATCAAGTGCTTCCTTAAAATTTCCTTGCTCTATGTTTTCCCCAACCGTATTGTATAGTAAAAATATCTGCTTTTCAATATCTGGATTGAGTGTTCCTATTGGTACTATTTTGTTAAAATATTTTGCAACAAAAGCAAGGGTACGATTAACAAAATTTCCATATGCACCAAGTAGTTCACCATTATGGCTATTAACATACTCACGCCAGGAAAAATCAGTATCACGTTTTTCGAGCCCATTGGCAACTAAAAAATACCTTAGAGAATCTGGATTATATCTGTCCACAATATCTTTTACCCAAATAGCATAATTTTGGCTGGTAGAAATTTTTCTTCCCTCCAGAGTAAGATATTCACTAGAAATTATTTCATCGGGTAAATGCCAGTTCCCACCATTGGCAAATAACAAAGATGGTAGAATGATTGTATGAAATGGTATGTTATCCTTACCATGTACATAATAGTGCTTTGCATTTTCGCCCCAGAGTTCTTCATAGCTTTCGCCACGTTTATCAGCAACAACCTTACTTGCAGATAGATATCCAAGTACATTTTCAGCCCAAATATAAATTTTCTTATCCTCATAACCTGGTTGGGGAACATCAATGCCCCAATCAAGGTCACGCGTTATAGCCCTGTCACGAAGCCCCTCATTTATATAGCGATTTGAAAATGCAATTGCGTTTTTTCTCCACTTTGGATGATGGTCTACAAAGCTTTTTAACTTATCTTCAAGTCTTGAAATTGCAATATACAAATGATCCGTATCTTTGAAAATCGGTGTTTCTCCACATATTGAACATTTTGGAGCAGTAAGATTTATAGGTTCTAAGACGTTCCCACAAGCATCACATTGATCACCTCGTGTGTTTTCTCCACAAGAAGGGCATTTTCCTGTAACAAATCTATCTGCTAAAAACGTTTTGCAATTTTCACAGTAAGCTTGCGGTTCACTTCTTTCAAAAACATACTCCTGTTCATACATTTTTCTATGAAAGTCTATAACAAAGCTTTTGTGTTCTTCTGTTGATGTTTTGGTGTATAAATCATAACTGAAACCGAGTTTATCAAAGCATTCACAAAATTCATTGTGATAATAATCGCTGACCTCTTCTGGCGATTTATTTTCTTGCTTTGCCCGGATAGCAACTGGTGTTCCATGGCAGTCACTTCCCGAAACGAAGTATACTTCATCTCCCTTTGCCCTGTGATAACGAGCAAGTACATCAGCAGGAAGCAGTGCTGCAATATGACCTATGTGCAAGGAGCCATTAGCGTATGGCCATGCACTACCAATTAATATTTTCATACTTATTCCTCATTTCTTAATTACTAATTTTGATGGTAAACTAGACTTGATTTTGGAAACAAAAAAAACCCTCCTCTCCGAAAAATTTCTTTTTCGGGGACGAGAGCATAGCTTCGTGTTACCACCCCAAATTCATCTATACCTCACAGTATAAACCTTATCTGCTACGAACAAGAAATGATTTGTCGATAGCATATCACTATAACGGGTGCACCCGTCGCAGCCTAAACAAAAATGTTGTCGGTGCAAAGCTCCAAGACCATGTTCAGCAATTTCTGACTTTACCCATTCACAGCTACTGGGCTCTCTTCAAAAGTATCAATTGCGTACTCTTCTTTTCAACGCCTTAAATATTATTGAACCAAATTATACCTTTTGCAAACTTTTTTGTCAATATAGATAAATGCCCCAATTATACTGATTGG
>Ga0123336_10002315_pt1 | contig 16616 bp, 28 predicted proteins | sample SSSSmetaG_FD_96466 | JGI IMG/M metagenome (GOLD analysis project Ga0123336, IMG submission 96466) | Glacier valley bacterial and archeal communities from Borup Fiord, Nunavut, Canada, to study Microbial Dark Matter (Phase II) - ​SSSS metaG | ecosystem: Environmental > Aquatic > Freshwater > Ice... | reverse complement strand
GCGATAAATATCCTGAATCTTGCGTTGAATAAGTCGGCCTGGATCGGGCCGTCAGGCGTTAACGTAGGCACTGGGCCATGCGTAGCCTGAGAAGCCGTCCCGTTTACGGGACGGAGTGGTCACAAAGCGATCTTTGTCATTACGCGCCAGCACGTTGATCGCCTCAAGCACGGTCATTTTTGACCAGCGTTTCGCCGCGTCGTGTTTCAGCATTAGCCAGGTTTTGCCCGACTTGCGCGCGGTGATATACCCGTACTGGCAGGCGTCGCGTATTGTGTCCTCGCGCGCACCGAACAATTCAGCGGCTTCGGCGGTTGTTACGACCGCGTCTAGCGCGCTTTCCGGTTCGATTTCCGGTTTGGTTTCTACTTCGACTTCCGCCGCTTTTTCCACTGTAGTGTTTGCGGTGATCGGCGCGGTCTTTGAGAGCATCATAATGATTTTTCCGTGACCGAGCTGACGGCTAATGGCTGTGCGCTGTTCGTCGCGAATGTAGCCCGCTGTTGGCGAGAATGCGTCTTCCGTAGATCTGATAGGTTGTGATAGCCTGTTCTGGTATGAAGTTGTCTCCTTTTAGCTGTGGTGTATCTGTTCAGACGGTATTCGCGTTTAGGAAATATGACTGTCGTTTAGTCCTTGTGTCGTGCGCCGCCAGGTGGTTTTGTTGACGATAGCGCGAATGGTTTCCCAGCGCATTTGATGTTTTTCGGCCAGCTGTCTTTGTGTCAGGCGTCCGCTGTGGTAATCCTCGTAGATGGCAATTACGCTTTTTTCGGTCAGTTTGGCACGCCCATGTCGTTCTCCGAAGGCGACCCGGTTGCTGCGCACTGAATCCTGTGAATTGTCTTTGCTGCTGCCAATGGCCAGGTGAGCTGGATTACAGCAGCGCGGATTGTGACACAGATGACGGACGACCATCTGGTCTGGCACTGCTTGGCCATTGGCTAGTTGCCAGGCGATAATGTTGGCGCGTCGACTGTTGATGCCTGGATAGGCGCTTTTGCCATAGCCTTCCCGATCGACACCGGCCAGCCATGGCCAGCACTGGTCGTCTGTTTGCCGATCGACATGTTTCCAGAAGAGTTCGGGCGGTGCGTCGTCGATCGTGTACAGATGTTCCAGGTTGGTGCAGTTCAGATGATTGCATACATGCCAGATAGCGTGCTGCGTCACTTTCTGATGAGCCAGCGTCCACAACACGCGTATGACCATCCAGTTCTGTTTGTTCAGGTAAATGCGCAGTTTCGGTTGTCCATATAGAATGCAGCCGTCGGCGCTGGTGGGCAGCTGATGCTGTGTGATGTACGTGAGCAGCTGGCTAGCCAGTGTTTCATTTTCAAGGAGTTGCTTGAGCTGTTGTGTTTTCATGATTTTCCTTTATCTGTCGGGTAGTACACTGAGCAGCATTTTTGTCGCTGCAGATTCGTTCGAAAGCGGGTTCGGCCAGTTTGCTGCCGATGCTTTGGTAAGGCAAGTAGCTGACAGTGACGATGACTGGCTGTTGACTGCTGGTCAGCCGTGTTTGTGAAAAACTGTTGGTCAGGTGTGCCACGGGCAGCAGCTGTCCGTTTTCGTGATATAAGCCGATGCTCAGCCGGTTGGCTTGGCTGCTGAGTACAACGGCGTTCAATGTATACCGAAATTCGTGTTTGTAGCCGCCCTCAGCATAGTTGCTTTGCAGAGCACGCAGGATATAGCCTTCGCGCTGATGTGCTTTCAGTTGGCAGGTCAGCAGCCAGGCGGTTTCGGGGTCTTGAGTGGGCAGCAGACCGTATAGCGGCTGTGCTTGTGGCAGCCAGTGTCCGCTGGGAATGTTTTCTTCGCTCAGCCAGTTGGCCAGCGCGGCGGCTCGTTCGGAGTAAGGTCTGTTTTGCCATTTCTGACCGTTTAGTTCGAGCACATCGAAAATTGCATAACAGTCTTGTCCGTAACGCTGGCCGTCGATCACGAAATTGCAGTGTTTCAGCTGTTTCAGGCTGCTCGGCACTGTTTTGACTGACCGACCGTAGTGGTTGTAGGCATTCAGAACGCCTTGCTGGGCTGTGATCAGACAGCGTTCGCCGCTCACTTTTTCGGTCAATCCGTAGTGTCGGCTGTTGATCAGAGTCGGCAGCTGCTCAATGGACGCTTTGATGATGGGGCTGTTGATAAAGCGGGTAGCTGGTGTGCTGCTTACCGGTTTGTTGAAAGACAGCACAGCTCTGGCCGGATCACTGAACGGGATGGGCTGATAGTGTTCGCGCATTTTATCGGCTACTTTGCGTTGGAAATAACGACACGCGCTGTCTATATCGTCTAGCTGCTGGCTGCTGCCGAGTAATTCTTTGTCGCGTATTCCACGTAGGTTCTGATACTGGCCGTCGGTCGTATAGCAGGCCGCCCACAGGTTGTCCTGATAGTGAAGGGCGCATTGTTCAACGATTGTGTACATGGGTGTGTCTCCTGGTGTGTAGTCTACTCTAAGATGGCGCTTGTTTTTTTCTTCTTGATTGGTGTTGGAAAAACTTTTTCGGCGTCATAATTGCGAATGCTCTGAATTGTGTTGTGATAGATTGAAACTGGAAAACCGGCATAGCAGGTGGGCTGATTGATTTGAGCTACTTTGCTGGCGGCGATGGCCGCATATTTTGGGTCTAGCTCGATGCCGATGAAGTGGCGCTGTAGTTTCTTGGCAGCAATGGCGGTGGTACCGGTGCCGATGAATGGATCCAGCACCACATCGTCGATGTCGGTGCTCATCAGGATCAATCGTTCGAGCATGTGTACCGGTAGCTGGTAGGGATGTTTATCGCGCTGACTGACGTGTCGGATGCGATGTACATCCGTCCATACGTCGCTGACCAGAAAGCCGAACGGGTGGCGCTGGTTTTTCTTGCCGCCGTAGTCTTTCAGATAAGCGCTGCACACGTGACATTTCTTGTGGGGTGCCTGGATTTCGTAGAATTTGTTGGTGGTTTGTTTGCTGTAGAATAGAATGCCGTAGTGCGCTGGCAGCAGTGTCTTGCCGAGCGGTATGCTCAGCGCATCCCAGGCAATCCAGTGTCGGAAATGTTGTGTACCAGAATTGAACCGTTTGGTTTGCAAACGCGTACTAATTCTTTGAGCCATTGTTCACACCAGATAAGCGCTGAGTGACAGTTGATCCCGGTAGGTGCTGTATTTCTTGTTCAGGTTGAAGGGTGGGTTGGCAAAGCGCAAGGCGATGCTGTTGTCTTCAATCGTTTTGAGGTGCGTCAGGCAGTCGCCTATCAGGATCCGGTCGATCATAAGAAATCACGGTGGAGACTGTCGCTTTTAGGCGACAGCGGCAACCGCTGCCCTTTTCCTTCTTTCTGATAGAAGATTGTTTTTATGTCTGATAGGTGTTTGGGTTGATGAGACTCAGGAGGTGTTTCAGGCGCGGCAGGTCGTTTCCGAGCAGGTTGCTCAGCATTCGACCGGTGGCTACCAGGTACGCATAACGGCTGTTTGTTGGTCGAATGTTCGCTGAAGTGCGGATGGCAGCGGCAATGAGCGCTTCGCTGTTGGCGATGCCGCTGAACAGCAGCGGTCGGAAATACTCGAATTTGCTGGTGAAGCTGTAGATCAGCGCCTGACTGGTCAGTTGAACGGTGTCCAGGATCAGCGGCGGACGAGGCGGCAGATTGTGGATGCATGTGTTGTCTTGAAAATAGCCAATGTTGACGATTTCCATCTCGACCGGGATCAGCCTGTTTTCGCGTTGGTCGCGTAGTGCGCTGCGATCGGTTTTGCCGGACATGACCAGTTGGCGAGCCAGTGGATCATCGTCGATACGAATGGCCTGAATGAGGCCGATGATGTTGATGTTGGTATGGGTAGCGTCGGTGGCGCTCACGAATGCGCCGAAAGCGGCCTTGCCGTAGTTGTTGCTGTGCACTCCGCATACGTAGCCGGTGCTGCTGGCGCGTAGTACGTTTCCAATTGTGATTTCCACGCTAGGTATTTCCGAAAAATGGTTATTGGCCGGATCATACCCTATAACGGTTGTGCTGGGTGAGTGCTGCTTGGTAATTTGTCTGATGCTGATTGGCCTGTGTGCTGTTGAACCAGTGCCAGGGTAATTGACGTTGAGTCCGATCCAGAACCTGGTTCAGTTCGATCAGGTTGAAACGGTAGGTCGGAAAGTAGCCCCAGCCGATGAAGGTCGGGTCGATCAGCTGATTTCGCCATTCAAGCCAGCCGTGTTCGACGGGTTGGCCATGCGGTGGCAGTGCCCAGCCTTCAAGGTAGTGCGCGTTCAACAGGTGGGTGGCTAAATGGGCGTTCCGATAACAGTTATGGGTGGTGGCTTGTATGCAGCGGGCGACTATTCTCGATAAGCTCAGGTTGATGGGGCTGATTTGTCGAATCATGTTGTGCGGCTGGTAGTGTATGTGCAGGCGTGTCTGTCGAGCCAGACTGGTGAGCGGCATATGGGTGTTCCTTGGTCCGTGCTGATTGATCAGTGCGGACGATTGTTAGCTGCAGATCCTATCAGTGTTTTTGAATATTCAGTATAATTGCTTATCGGAAGGTGTTTGCAATATGTTCAGGATGTGCTGACTATGACTTATAAAACTGGTACAGTTGCGCTCGTCACGGGCGCTGGGCGTGGTATTGGTCGCGCTACTGCACTTGAATTGGCTCGGCGTGGGGCCGATGTGGTGCTGGTGGCGCGCAGTGTGTTTCAGCTTGAAGAAACTGCGCTGGCTGTTCGTGCGCTTGGTCGGCGGGCTTTGGTGCTGCCTATTGATTTGGTGGATGGGCCGGCGGTGCATGGTTTGATTGACCAGGTGGAACAGATATTTGGACCCGTCGTTATCCTGATCAACAATGCTGCTCTGGTGGGTCCGCTTGGGTCAAGCTGGATGCTGGATAGTGCTGAATGGGAACGTACTTTGTATGTCAATTTGACCGTGCCGTTTCTGCTGGTGCGGCGGGTTATCCCGGCCATGCTTGCTGGCGGCTGGGGGCGTATCGTGAATGTTTCGTCGGGTATCGTTCAGAGTCCAGCCAAGCATATTGGTGCTTATGTTGTTTCCAAAGCAGCTTTGGATATGTTGACTCGTCAGTTGGCGCTTGAGCTGGCACAGACGAATGTGACCATTACTTCGGTTTATCCAGGCCTTGTTGATACGCGTATGTCGGCTACTGTGCGGCGGCAGGCTGTCCTGGTTGAAATGGCGTCGACTATGCAGCAGCTGTATGAGAACGGTGAATTCAGCCAGCCGGAAGTGCCAGCTCGTCTGATTGCGGCGCTTGTGAGCACTGTTCAGACCGTATATAACGGACAGATTATCGATATTCAGAGCGAGCTCGGCCAGACCTTGCTGGCCGGCTAGCGATCAGCGCTGTTTGGCGAAAGCCGTGTAGAGCAGTTCGAGTGGATCCGGCTCTTCATCTTGTCCTGCATTGATGATCTGCCAGGCGTTTTCGGTGAGTTGGTTGTCTTGTGTGAGTAGACCGGCTTTAATCAGCTCATTCTTACACGAGTCGCTGGCTGGTCCGTGTTGGTTGAGTATATGGAGTAGTGTTGAGCGGTAGTCTCTTAAGTTGTTCATTGAGTCATATCCTATGGTATTGATGACGCGATCGTATCCTTGATTGAGTCATTCTGCAATTTATCCGGGCAGATTTAGATGGCTTTTCGAGTGCGTTTTTTGTGTGGGCTATCGGCTTTCGCTTGCTGAATGCCGTGAATGAACTGCGAGCGCCCGTAGCGAGCCATTGAAGCGTAGTGAGGGGCAATATTCCGTGGCTGTTCTTCGAGCCATATGCTCCACAGATTGGGGGCTGACAGGGCGCTCAGTAGGGGATCGTCATTTTTGAGTTTTTTGTACCATTCAATGGCGGTGTTTTGCAGATAGTTGCGGACTAAACTTCGTTCGGAAGGCTGGCAGTTACGTAGGCTGGCGCGCCATAAAAATAGACGTGCGCGCAGTTGCTGGTGTTTGTCGAGTGTTTTCATGTTTTCCTTTGTTTGTTGTCAGTTAGTCGATAGCGGTTGGACGAATGCTTGGGTGTACGTTCCTGGTTTTAGCCGTGTGTAGCGGATACTTCTTTTTTGAGGCTGCGGATGCTGATGCGAAGAAAGTCGACGTCGCTGGCTGACCACTCGAGCAGTTTCAGGAGCTCTGGATCCTGGCCGCGTTTTAAGTAGTTCAGCAAGCGCTCGGCGGGATGACTTGGTGTGCTTTTTTCCAGACTGCTTCGATAGCGTGGTGCTTCTAGTTGATTGCTTCTGATGACTTGCTTGGTCCAGTCTTTGAAAGCGTTTTGTAGTTGATAGTGCTGAATGGATTGAGCCGCGTGTTGAGCGACCATGGGTGGGTTATAGCGGTTGGGTTCGTCGAGCTGGCGCAAAGCGTGCCGAAAAACGTTTTTCACTGACCAGGTGCAGTAGATTTGTTGAGCGTGCACGAACAGATCGATTGTTTGGGGATGGTTGCGCAGCGTACGCGTTAAGATCGGTTGGGCGGGTATGGCCAGCCAGGGCTGATGTCGTTGATCGATCAGGTGCAGGAAGCCGCTGCTGAATGACTGGCTGATGTTCAGGTTCGGTAGTTGAAAGCCTGCGGCGTGCGTTTGATGCAGACTCATTAGTTGAGTGGCGGACGCTTCGACATATAGACACTGATTGGCTTTTCGTTTGTCATATACGGTGGTTGAGTCGGCCGATGGACTGTTCAATAGCTCTAGTTCGAATTGTTTGTCCCAGCCGATCAAGCGTAGTTGATCCTGAACACTTTGTATGTTGTTCAGCATGTTGAAATCCTATTCTTCCGGATAAAGTTGCTGGCCATTAAAGAAATAGCAGTTGGCCATGCGGATCAGTTTTTCATGTTCCGAGTGTTTTAGTGCTTGATCGCTGTTGCCGTATCCGATGTTCAGCCATTGATCGTTTTGATAGTGTTCGAGCGGTTGGCTGCCTGAGATGTTCTGTGCCGTATCGGCGTACCAGTCTTTTCCCAGGAATTGGTAAGATACAATGTCGATCGTCTTCAGCGTGCTGTCCAGCTGCAGTTGATATTCGTTCCAGGCTATGATGCTCGTATGCGCGATTTCGCGCAAGCTGCTGATCCGATCGGTGTTTCCAGCGGGTAACGTGTACCAGTGACTGTGCAAGCTGCCGATCAGTTGATTACCTTCAAAGCGCCCATAGCCGTGCACTGCTTGCGTCAGTCGACTGCTCAGCCAGCTTTGAATGGTGTAGCGGTCGACTTGCCCGCCGCTGTTTGGTAAGAGCATGATGAAGGTGTTTTTGAATTCCTGATAGTGGTCGAGTACTATCTGGAAAGTTGTCTGGCCATCCCATAGGGGTCCGCTGCGTGGACCTTGATAGTTCAGCAGTCCTAGTTCCTTGTGCAGTACATTCAGTGCCAGGTCGGCCGGGCCACTGCCGTTGTAGCCATATTCAAGGCCGTTTGGACTGTGGTGGCGAATGGCTTGTTCTATGTTGATTGCGCTTTGACCGTCGGGTTGACGACCGGTAATCAGTCCATGGGTGATATAGTTGTTTATCATGAGGGTTTTATTCCTTGTCATTTTTTGATGCTGAAATGTTGACGATTTCTTATTCGAATGTGGGTTGGTCGGTGGTGTGGTTATCTCAGCGGCAGACGTTGCTGCTAGCCATTGAGATCGATCGCGAGTCGACGTTATCGGTCGCTGAATACATGCTGGCTTACTGGAAGGGTTGGTTGAGCCGTTTTCGATGTGCTTTTGATGTTCTGTATACGCCCAGCGGATTGGTGCAAGCGCTGGCGCGGGCCAATGGTTTTGACGGTGTTGTGCATGAATCGAGTGTTTTGGATGTACGTTGGAGACTGCATTTGCCGCTTAGTGCAGAACGGATGCCGGCTCTGGTGTTTCCGGTGCTTGATGATCTGGTGCGACATCGTCTGCAGCTGTCGGATATGTTGGTGAGTGCCGAGCGTCCGTTGTGGGAGGTGTATGTGTGGCCGGTTGCCGAGCGGTTTTGGGTGGCCGCTTTTGTCGATGATCGGCTTGAATATCGATTGGGCTGGACGGAGCAGCGGGTAGTGGCTGAAGCGTACGCTGCACAGGTACGCCTGTTGGCTGATCTGTGCGAGCGTAGTGGTGCTTCGGCTGATGCAGCTTTTGTGGCGCTTCAGGCTGGGCGCATTGTGTCTCGGTCGATTGTGGCTGAATTATTGGAACTGGCCTCGTTTGCCTTTTCATAGTAGGTCAGATCGATGGCTATCACTCGCAGCAGGCTGTCGGGCAGTATTTTGAGTACGCGCTGCAGCAGCGGTTCTGGTTTGGGCAGGTTGTCCAGCAGCTCCAGATACTGTGTGCGCTGGCTGTTGTCGATATTTTCGGCATCCAGTCGTTTTAATAGTGCAGCGCGTTTAGTCACATCGTTCAGCTGGTTGATGCGCTGGCGCAGGCGTTGACTTTCCTGCAGTGGGCGCAGGTCCAGATAGCTTTCTTGCAGCCAGTTGTTTTCGGTCAGTACGGTTTCCGGAGCTGCCATTTCGTACAGGATGTCCAGATAGGCCAGCTGATTGGCGCTGCCGATTGGGAAAAGACCCAGTCGGTGATTGCGAACGCTTTGAATCGAGATACGGCGGCCAATTTCAGTGCCTCGGTTCGAGACGCTTTGGTCTGTCAGACTCAGTTCGGCCATACGGCTCTGCAAAGCGCAAGGGGCCAGCACAACGGCTGCGGCATTAGGTTGCAGGTACATCGTGTTAGCGCTCCAGTCCGTCGATCAGTTGTTCGAAATGTGCTCGCCGATTGTCGTTCAGATCCATTAGTTGCCACGTCACTTTATCGCTGTTTTCGATTAGCTGGCGCAGTGTTTCGCGTTCTTGATCGGCGGCGGTTGGCGTCTTGTCTAGGTCTCCGGCCAGGTCGATTGCGAAGGCCGTTAAGATCGTCCGTTCGGATTCTTTCAATGCGTTGATGCGTCGATATATATCGGCTACCTGTTCGTCTTTGTTCATGAACTTAGCGCACTAGCTCTCCGTTTTCAAACGGGGGATGAATGCGCTTCCCCTTTCTGTAGAATACTGGATGGTTAGTTAACGTGAACTGAGTGTATGAGCGAAATTTATGCCTTTCGCTTCAGTGAGCATTTTGTTGACGTTCCATCTTTTTGGTCTTTTATGAATATTATATAGCCTTTTTCACTTTTCGGGGGTGAGTGAATCGCCTAGATGAAGACCCATAATAGATTGCTTGTCAAGTGGCTGTGTTTGTTGTTCAAAGCGACCCAGGCTGATGCTCAGACTGATGCCAATGATCAGCAGACAGATCAGGACGAGTGTGATTCTCAGGACTTGTCGCATGATGGACTCTGTATTGGACTAGTTCGAAAGTTGTGCCAGCGTTGTATAACTTGAAGTGGTTCGAAAGTGCCTAACTGAACTGCCAATAGCTCACTGTGCAGGCTGGCTGGACCGTTGAACAGCACGCGCAAATGAGCGTTGTAGTTGTTGATGATTGGCTGACAGTTCGCGCGGTTACTGACTCGTTCAGGTTGACTGTTGATCGGGTTGCCCAGGCTGCCCGTTAGGTCACCTAAAGTCAGTGCCTTGTCGGGTAGCCAGACGATCAGCCGAATATGATCGGTAGCGTCGGTTTCAACGATCAGGCGGCCTAGCGCGCGGCTGCTGTAACGGTGTTCGCTCAGGCGGCTGAAGTGCAGCACGGGTATGTGTGTAGTAGGCGGCTGGTTGATCAGCCCGATCAGGCTGAGAAAAGTCAACACGATTAGTTTGTGATACTTGTTCATATTTCCCCGAAATCGCAGGTGCTGGCGGCTCCGAAATGCTCGTCCTGAAAAAGGTAGATTGTCTTTATCGAAACACACCGTAAAACCCCTGTCTTTAGGCATGGGGAGTATGTCACGTTTTTTCCTCGGCTATGAATGGCTGGTCTTGCTCGCAGAAAGTGTGCAGACTGCGTGGGCCGATAAACTCGCGCACTATTTGATGTTGCCCGTCACTCAGGGTCAGTTGCAGAGTGGTTGGGCCCAGTAAACACTCGATACTATAGATCGTCCAAGGGCTGCCGGCCAGTTTGTGTTCGAGGGTCTTTTGTAGTTCCTGTTGAGGGGCCTGTAAACGAGCTAGCAGGCGCTTATGTTCGGCAGCCGTCTGGCGTGCTTTGAGAGTGGCTTCGGCGACGCTGCTGCCAAAACCGTGACAGACATGTTGGTCGGCGGTCTGACAGGTGGCGTGGTAGAGCATGGTCTTTTCCTTTCAATAGATAAGTACCTGACGACTGGCATTGACGACCATCTGAGCGGCGGCTTTTTTCAGAATTTGTTCAGGGCTGCTGGTGCTGTTCAGTTCGTTTTTCTGGTAGGGCATTGCTAGACTGAGTGCCAGCCGATGGGTGCAATCGTATAACTGGCCGTCGCCGCTGCTGTCCAGGTACAGTGTGTCGTAGCGATCTTTGCCATAGCGACCAGGATGTGGCCAGACGAGCGCCCACAGTCGATGGGGATGGCCAGTGTTTTCCAGTCGATAAATGCCTATCGCTTCCGGCTGGCTGTGCCAGCCTTCGAACAATCGACCATCGGCGCTGGTGGTCAACAGGCGGCTGTTGTTCGGCAGCTGCAAACCGATACGGGCGGCCAAAGTGGTGGTTGCGTTGGTCAAGCCGTGTTGTCCGCTGATGGCTAGCAGGCGCATGCGCCAGTGACTGTGGCCGTGGTTATCGATCTGACGGCGGCTGCCGATCAGCATCAGATTGGGCAGTGCGTTCAGACTGAATTCAGCGATGGCCTGTCCTGCCTGCGGCTGACTGAAGTGGTGCAGTGTCCAGTCTGGTTTGGTTTGATAATCTTTTTCGAGCAGCGCGGCCTGGCTGGTGCTGTGCTGGGCCACGAAGTGGCCGGCGCTGTTGAGAGATAGTTGTTGTGTGTACAGCTGGTAGTCGTTCAAGATGGCTTGGCCAATGGCCAGCCCGTATTTTTGAGTGTGCATTTGTTTTCTCCGACCAATTAATCGAAATTTGAGTCATCAAACTGGAAAATTAGCGGGTTAGATGTTGTATGATGATCTATCATACCTGGATGTTTAAGGAGTCGCTGTGATCGCACCGACTGTATTTGACGTTTTTGTAGCGCTGCCAGCGGTTTTTCGGGAAGCTGTGCAGTGTCTTGAAGATTGTTTGGCCGATGGACTGCCCCTGCTTCAGCAGTCCTATGATCGGTATCAGGCTGATCTAGACGTACAAACTCGTTACCAGGTACAGGTGCTGCTGGCTGATAGCTTGTTGGATGCCGGTCAGTTCACTGAAGCGTTCGAGTGGCTGGCCTATTTGAAACAGACGGCGTTTCTGAGTGGGCAGTACGGTCAACTGTCGTTGGCGCGACTGGCCATCTGGCGCGGAGATTGGGATCAGGCTTTGGATCTGGTGCACCAGATGCCGTATGAAGCTTTTGAGGGTCGCTCGCTCGATCGGGAAACGCTGTGTTACTCGTTGGTGCTGGCTGATCTGCACCTGCGTCAGCGACGGCCGGATGAGGCGCTACCGGTGCTTGACTTTGTTTATGATGCAGCTGCGGTGATGGCGGATTGGGGGTTGCTGGTGCGGGTAGGTGTACTGCGTGCTCGTTTGCGGACCGATCCACTGGCTGTTTCGTTCAGTCTGGAAGCGGCTTATCAGGGGGCTGAGGAAGCGGCGGCTTTAGCGGCAGAGTGTGGGCTGTTGACGGTGCGTATCGAGGCGCTGGCATTGGCCGTGCGAATTGCTTTCGGTCGTCAGCAGTTTGAACAGGCCGATCGGTTGAGCGATCAGTTGATCAGTCTGTTGGCTGGGCATACTGCTTTGCGCTGGCTGCGTATGGAAGAAGTATACTGGGCGCTGGCACTGGCTAAACGCGGTCGACCGGCGGCGGCTAAGTGGGCTGAGCGGGCTCGTCAGGTGCGCGATCGGCGGGCGGCGGCACTGGGCATGGCAACGGGCGCTCGCTTGGTTGGATACCCGCCTTACTGATGGCCGATGCAGTGGTTTATTTGGCCTGGCAGCTTGACAAACGAGGACTAGCGGCCGGTAGTGGCCGTTATGTCAGTTTATCGCACAGCGCTGGCTTGTCGGCGGTGCTGTTGTCCGATCGAGGCCCGCTGGGTATTGATGTGGAACGGCTGCCCGAGGGCGCTGGTCACGTAGCGGCTTTCCGTTATGCGTTTGAACTGCCCGACGGTGGGTGGGTGGACAGCGCAGCGGCGGTTCAGCTGTGGACAGTTTATGAAGCCTGCTTGAAACGCAGTGGGCGCGGTCTACTGACTGAAAGCAGTCCGTTCTGGCAGCGTCAGGCGGCTGATTGGCGGCTGGTGCTGAGCGACGTGCAGCTGCTCTGTGGTTGGGTGTGGTATGATCAGATGTGTTGGTCGGTCAGCTGGGTGCTGCCGATCGGTGTGCGCTGGGCAGTGGCTTTGGGCGGTGGCTTGCGGGCCACTGCTTTTGAGAAGAAGGAGCGGGGGGTATGGCCATGGAACGCGTATTGATCACGGGAATGGGCACGCTGTGCAGTCTGGGCGATTCAGCAGCGGCCTTCGGCGATAGTTTATTGGCGGGTCGATCGGGTCTGAGGCTGGTCGAACGGCTGGACTACTGTTTACCCGAACGGCCGGTGGCGGTGACGGCCGATGTGTCAGAAGTGCATCTGCATGAAGCTTTCGATCAACTGCTGGCCGAAACGCCAGCTGAATGGACTGGGCGCTTGAAAGCGATTCGGCGTTCCTCGGTACGTCCGGCTGCGCTGGCGCTGTATGTTGGTTTGCAGGCGCTGCGGCAGGCTGATTTGCGGCCTGGTTCGTTCGAAGCCAGTCGGGTAGGCGTTCTGGCCGCAGCGCATAATATCAATCATGTTTATCTGCGCAGTAATGCGCAGACTTATTTTGAGGATGATCCGGTTTTCATCGACCCGGAATATGCGCTGAGCGCTTTCGATACTGATTTAGTGGGTAGTGCGGCCAGTGCCTTCGGACTGAGTGGGCCAGCTTTCACGGTCGGCGCGGCGTGTGCCAGTGGCAATGTGGCCTTGGTGCAGGCACTGGGTTTAATTCGAGCGGGCACGGCCGACGCGATGCTGGTGATTGGCGCGTCCGGTGAGTGGGATGTGCTGATGGCGCATAATCTGGTGTATCTGGGTGCGATGACGTCTGGCGAACGCTGGTTGGATTGTCCCGAACAGGCCTCTCGGCCGTTTGATGGCGAGCGTGAGGGTTTCGTGATGGGTTTCGGGTACGCTGCCGTTTTTCTTGAATCGGAGGCGTTTCACCGGCAACGGCAGGCGTCGGCGGCGCTGGCTGTGCTGGCAGGGGGGGCGTTGGGCAGCTGTATGGAACGTGGTACTCGCCTGGACGCGCTCATTCAGCAGCGTGTGATTGAACAGGCGTTGACGGATGGTGGCTTGGCGGTCGAGCAGTTGGGATACGTGAATGCCCATGCGACCAGCACGGTGTTGGGTGATCGGGCCGAAGGGCAGGCGCTGCGAGCGGTGCTTGGAGAGCGGCTGGGGCAGGTGCCGATCAACGCTACTAAATCGATGACCGGGCACACTATCTATGCGTCGGGCGTGCTGTCGCTGGTGGCAACCGTGCTTCAGATGCAAGCTGGCTGGCTGCATCCGACTCTTAATCAGGTGTCATCCGATGTGGCGTTCGATGGTTTCGATCTGGTGCCGAACGTGTCACGGCAGTATTCGTTTGAACATGCTTTGTCGAATGGCTTTGGTTTTGGTGGCCTGATGGCCTCGATTGTAATCAGTCGTGTTTAGCTGGACTGATCGATCAGTCCGGACGAAAGGAGTGTAGCGATGGCGGAAGCTGTGTTCGTGATTGGTGGCTCACGCGGTATTGGCCGTGAGCTGGTGCAGCGCCTGGCGCGCCGTGAATGTCCGGTAGTGTATGCCTCGCGGCAGCCGGCTAAAGCGCTTCCAGACGTGCCCTGGCTGCCTTGTGATGTGCGGCAGCCTGATCAACTGGCGACCGCTTTTACGGTGGCCGAGGCGCTGCTGCCGGCTTTGGATGTGGTGGTTTTCAATGCAGCGGTCGCGCCGACAGGGTTACTGGTTGGTTTGTCTGAAGCCACTATCGACGAAGTGCTGGACGTGAACATGCGCGCGGTATTGGCCAGTGTGCGGGCTGCTGAAATCTTGTTCGCTCGATTGCAGCGTGTCGGTCGGTTGGTGCTGGTGGGTTCGGTGGCCGCGACGGGTATGGATGGGGCTGTGCTGTATGCTGCTTCGAAGGCCGCGCTGCGCGGTTTACTGAACGCTCAGGCCGGCCATTGGTTGCGACTGTCGTTGGTTGAATTAGGACTGGTGACAGGTGGTCTGGCGGAGCAGACGGCGCTGGCTGAACCGTTCATGCCGGGCGGGCGTTGTTTATCGTTGGTTGAAGCCGCGCAAGCGATCGAGGCTGCTTTCGAGCTGCCTTTGGAGGGTTGCTCGCGAGCGTCGGGTGGAATGCTTGAACTGCCGCTGTGGTCGGCTATGCGAAAAGGATCTTAATCATGGAACGTATCGATGCTTTGAATGCTATTCGGGCTGCTTTAGTGGCCGTCGTGCCTGAACAAGAAGTACCAGCAGTGCTGGACGAGTCGTCAACTTTTTTGACTGATCTGAATATTCACTCGCTGGAAACGCTGGATGTGGCCGCCAAGGCGCAGCTTGCCCTGCGTGTGAAAATCGGACGGCAGTCGCTTTCGCAGATTCAATCGGTAGGTGAATTGGTCGATCTGCTGCTGGTTGCGCCAGCGGTACCGCTGCGATGAAAGCTGCTGACGTTCTGCTTTTTCCAGAAAGCGAGAGCTGGCTGGTGCTGCACCTGGAAGACTTGTCGTTTGCCGGTTTTCGACTTTTGATAGGCCAGGTTCAGGAAGTGTTGGCCGAGCTGCTGCTCAGCTGGCCCGAACGGCGACCTTTCCGGGTGGTGCTGGTACGGACTGACGATTGGCTGTCGGATGCCGAACATTCGATGGTAGCAGCGGCTTTGGAGGGCTTTTTGCGCGGTTTGTATAAGGAGTACGGGCGTAGCGGTTTGATCTGGCAAGGGCTGATCGTCGATCGATCGACTTCTGATAAAGCATTGCAATGGATGCTGGCCGGCGAGCTGGATGCGCTGGCTGGTGAGTGGGTGCGCTGTGCTGGATGAACGAGCGCTGCGGCTGGCCTGCTGTGTGGTGCTGCCTTTCGTTCAACAGGGGGCGCTCAGTAAAGAGCAAGCGCGTTCACTGGCGCTGGATGCGCTGGTCGGCCATTTCGATGGTCTGGCTTTTGATACGTGTCTGGACTGGTTGCTCAGACGCGCGCCGCTGCCTCCTGATGAACGTTATGCGGATTGTCAGCGGCTGCCGGAACTGGCAGCGCGGCTGACGCGACAGGCACTGCAGGCTGGATTGCTGGATTGGTTCGAGGCGACGGCCATGTTGGATCGCCTGACCGCCCGGCGGTTGTCGATGGCAGAGTTGTTAGGCTTTCTCAGCGGACCGTTCTGAGTTTGTCGCGAAGGTGTTGAGCGGCCTGAAAGCCGATGCGCCGACTGGCTGCGATCTGCAGTGGCTGGTGGGTACTTGGATGGATGATCTGACGGGCGTTTTTGTCTTTTATCTCAAAAGTGCCGAAGCCGATTAGTTTGACTTTGCCGTCTTTCAGCAGACCCTGTTTGATAGTGTCCAGGAATAGATCGAATACGTTGTCGACTGTTTTCTGGGTTAGTCCACTTTTCTCGGCGACGACCCGTACAATGTCTTTTTTCTGCATACTGCATTCCTTGTGACGCCCGCTTATGCGATGAGAAAGACGTTAGCATAAAAGGCACTATTGCTCAAAACCCACTGAGAGGTGGGTTCACTTACGATCAGGCAAGCATAAACGGAGTGGTTAATTTTGTCAAGCGAAGTTCTGTACGTTGAGGATGATGTCATCTGTCAGGTGCTTGTTAAACGAGTGCTTGAACAGGCATTGAGTTGTCAGGTGTTTGCGGTTGGAAATGCTTATGATGCGCTCGATCGGGTGGCCACTCGCTTACCCGCTTTGGTGATCGTTGATTTGGGGCTGCCTGGTTTGGATGGCTTCGCTTTGCACCGTTTGCTGCCGCCGCTGTTGCCGTGTGTGGCGCTGACCGCGCTGACCGATACGGACACCCAACGGCGTTGTGATCGGGCTGGTTTTCAGGCAGTCCTGTTCAAGCCGTTTGAGCTATTGGTAATGGTGACAACCGTGCGCGAGCTGCTGCTACTCAGTCCTTCAGCCGTCTAGGATGCCGACGGTGTTTGAACTGCATCAACAGGCCATGCGCTTTGCGCAGGATGCCTACGTTGCCCGTTGCCATTATGATCCTGACAGGGCTCGTCAGTTGGCTGAACAGGCACTGCTGCTTGAACTGCAAGCCATTGCGTTGCTGCCAGAGGGTGATAGTGCTGAACCTACGCGTTCCATTTTGTATGAAAGCGCGGCTTCTCTGGCCATTCAGGCGGCATCCGTGATACGCGATCAAGATTGAATATTCGAATGCTAATTCGTTTATCGAAACACACCGTAAAACCCCTGCCTTTAGGCATGGGGATATAAGGTGTGATTTGTTTTTTTTGAGTTGAACCGATACTATCTAATCATCATGTTGAACCTGGTT
>Ga0123336_10002314_pt1 | contig 16616 bp, 15 predicted proteins | sample SSSSmetaG_FD_96466 | JGI IMG/M metagenome (GOLD analysis project Ga0123336, IMG submission 96466) | Glacier valley bacterial and archeal communities from Borup Fiord, Nunavut, Canada, to study Microbial Dark Matter (Phase II) - ​SSSS metaG | ecosystem: Environmental > Aquatic > Freshwater > Ice... | reverse complement strand
TGATCCGCGACAAGATCGGCGGGGCCGACTGGGGCGCGCATACGGGCAAGAGCGACTCGGCGCTGGTCAACTCGGCGACGTGGGGGCTGGTCCTCACGCGTGCGGTGGTCGGGGAGAGCGGCCGCGCCTCGGTTCTCAAGCGCCTGATCGCGCGGTCGGGCGAGCCGTTCGTGCGGACTGCGGTCGGCGCGGCGATGCGGATGATGGGGCAGATCTTCGTCATGGGGCGGACGATCGACGAGGCGCTCGAGCACGCCGCCGACCGCGACAACGCCGGCTTCAGCGCGAGCTTCGACATGCTCGGCGAGGCGGCACGCACGCACGCCGACGCCGCGCGCTACTACGACAGCTATGTCGCCGCGATCGCGCGGATCGGCGCGGCAAACGTCGCGCACGGCCACTCGATTTCGGTCAAGCTGTCGGCGCTCCACCCGCGCTACGAGACGGCGCATGGCAGCACGTGCGTGCCCGAACTCACCGACCTGCTCGGCAGCCTCGCCAGCGCCGCGGCCGCCGCCGGCATCGGGCTGACGGTCGACGCCGAGGAGAGCGAGCGGCTCGACATGAGCCTCGACATTATCGCCGGCGTCGCCGGGCACGTCCAGCTGGCGGGATGGGATGGGCTCGGCATGGCGGTCCAGGCGTACAGCAAGCGGTCGGCCGCCGTGATCGACTGGGCGCAGGCGCTCGGGGCCGAGACCGGGCGGCGGCTCGGCGTACGGCTGGTCAAAGGCGCGTACTGGGACAGCGAGATCAAGCGAACGCAGGTCGAGGGACTGACCGACTACCCGCTGTTCACGCGCAAGGCGGCGACCGACGTCGCGTATCTCGCGTGCGCGAAGGCGATGCTCGCCGCGCCCAACATCTTCCCGGCGTTCGCGACGCACAATGCGCTGACGGTGGCGACGATCCTCGACTGGGCCGGGTCCGACCGCAGCCGCTTCGAGTTCCAGCGGCTCCACGGCATGGGCGACGGGCTGTACGAGCGGCTGGTGCGCGAGGACGGCTATGCGTGCCGGTCGTATGCGCCCGTCGGGGGGCACCGCGACCTGCTGGCGTATCTCGTCCGCCGCCTGCTCGAGAACGGTGCGAACTCGAGCTTCGTCCACCAGCTCGCCGACAGCACGGTCGACGATACGACGCTGCTCGCCGACCCCGTCGAAAGGGTCGCGGCGGTCGGCGGCAGCCGGCACCCGAGCATCCCGCTCCCGCGCGACCTGTTTCCGGGCTGGGTAAACTCGGCCGGGCTCGACCTCGCCGACGCCGAGGTGCTGGCGGGGGTGGCGCGCGACGTTGCGCCATCCGTTCGCGCCGTCATGCTGGCGGAAGCCAGCACCCATGCTCCCGCAAGGTCGACAGGTGGAGGCGTGGGTGCTGGCATCCGCCAGCATGACGGGGAAGACGTTGAGCGCGCCGTCGCCGCCGCGCACGCCGCCTTCCCCGCCTGGGACGCCACCCCCGTCGAGGCCCGCGCGGCGGTCCTCGACCGCCTCGCCGACCTGCTCGAACGCGACCGGCTCAAGCTGATGGCGCTGTGCGTCGGCGAGGCGCGCAAGACAATCCCCGACGCGCTTGGCGAAGTTCGCGAGGCGGTCGACTTCTGCCGCTACTACGCCGCGCAGGCGCGCGTGACGTTCGTCACGACCGAGCTGCCCGGGCCTACCGGCGAGCGCAACGAGCTGCGCCTGCGGGCACGCGGCGTCTTCGCGTGCATCGCCCCGTGGAACTTCCCGCTGGCGATCTTCCTCGGGCAGGTTACCGCCGCGCTTGCCGCGGGCAACGGTGTCGTCGCCAAACCCGCGCCGCAGACGCCGCGGATCGCCGCCGCCGTAGTCGCGCTGGCCCACGAAGCGGGCGTTCCGGCGGATGTGCTGCGGCTCGTCACCGGCGGCAGCGCGGAGGGCGAAGCCCTGGTCGCCGATCGCCGCGTCATGGGTGTCGCGTTCACCGGGTCGACCGCGACCGCCCGCGCGATCGCCCGGACGCTGCTCGCCGACGACCGCCGCCCGCTCGTCCCGCTGATTGCCGAGACGGGCGGGATCAACGCGATGATCGTCGACTCGACCGCGCTGCCCGAGCAGGTCGTCGCCGATGTCGTGACGAGTGCGTTCCGCTCGGCCGGGCAGCGCTGCTCGGCGCTGCGCCTGCTGCTGCTGCAGGAGGACATCGCCGACGCGACGCTCAAGATGCTTGCCGGCGCGATGGACACGCTCGTCGTCGGTGATCCCGCCGACCCGCGCACCGACGTCGGTCCGGTGATCGACGCCGCCGCGTTCGCGCGGCTCGACGCGTACCGCGAGTCGATGCGGGACCGCTGGATCCATGGAATCGCCGCGCCGGCGGGCGAGTTCGTCGCGCCGACGATCGTCCGCCTCGACTCGATCGGCGACCTCCGCGACGAGTGGTTCGGGCCGATCCTTCACGTCGCGACGTGGCGCGCGGGGGAACTCGCAGCGACCGTCGCGGCGGTCAACGCGAGCGGCTACGGCCTGACGATGGGGCTGCACAGCCGCATCGCGGCATCGGCGAGCGAGGTCGCGGCGACCGCGCGCGTCGGCAACCTGTACGTCAACCGGGCGATGATCGGCGCTGTCGTCGGCAGCCAGCCATTCGGCGGCGAGGGCCTGTCGGGAACGGGACCCAAGGCCGGCGGGCCGCACTACCTGCCGCGCTTTGCCGTCGAACGCGTCGTTTCGACCGACACGACCAGCGCCGGGGGTAACGCGACCCTGCTCGGCAGCGACGACGCGGGCGTGTGACGCGGGCGTTGGGTGCGGCGAAGGCAACTCGCGCGGCGCTGCGACGTTGACCGTCGTCTTCCAGGAGAAACGCGATGACGATCAAGCTGACGATGATGGCACTGGCCGCGGTGATGACGGTTCAGGCGCTTCCGGTGGCGGCGCAGGACCGCGACCATCGCGACGACCGCGCCTATGCCGACGACCGGGGAGATCGCGGCGACCGCTACCGCCACACGTACCGCGGGCGCTACCAGGATTGCCGCCGCAGCAAGGGTACGACCGGAACCATCGCCGGCGCGGTCGGCGGCGGGCTGATCGGCAACGCGGTCGGCGGCGGGACGCTCGGCACGATCGCGGGGGCCGGCGGCGGCGCGCTGCTCGGCCGGACGCTCGACCGCAACCACGACCGCGCGCAGAACCGCCGCAACGGCTGCTGACGCCACGCGCGCGGATTGCCTGCCGGACGGTTTGCGTATAAAGCGTCCGCATGAACGCGGCCGCACCTTCGCCCGATTTCGTCGTCGCCGCGCCGCGCCGCGACTGGGCGAAGGCGGTCAGGTCGGTGCGTCGCCTGCTCGCCGACAAGGACGACACGGTCCAGGTCTTCGAGATCATGCGCGCGCTGAACGGCAACTCGACACGTAACGGTTATCTTCGGCTGCTCGGCACGGCGCGGGGCGGACGGCTCGCGTACCAGCGGCGCGAGCTTGCCGAGGTGCTGAGCGACCGTGTCGCGCTGGCGAAGCTGCCGGCCGACAGCGTTGCGGCGCATTATCTGGCGTTCACCGCGGCGGGGCAGATCACCCCCGACGGCCTCGCCGACGTCAGCCGCGAGGTTCATGAGGACCGCATCGACCTCGTCCATCCGGTCGCGTGGTACGGCCGGCGCATCCGCGACGTTCACGATCTATGGCACGTCCTTGCCGGCTACGACCTGAGCGGGCTGGGCGAGGCGTGCCTCGTCGCCTTTTCCTTTCCGCAGACGCGCGCCCTCGGCTGGGCTGCGATCGGGATCGGCGCGTGGCTGACCGCGCTCCGCCAACCGCATCACCCGTATGCGCGAGCCATCGCCGAAGGCTATCGCCGCGGGCGCGCCGCCGCATGGCTGCCGGGTGAGGATTACGAGGCACTGCTCGCCGAGCCGCTCGATGCCGCGCGCGCCCGGCTCAACCTGACGCCCCCGACCGTGTTCGACCGCATTCCGCCCGCGGCGCGCAGCGACGCCCTGCCGAAGGCTTAGCCGGTCGCGCCCTGCGGCGGACTGGCGGCGGCGGCCGGCGGATCGATCACCCGCCCGTCGGCGCGGCCGGTCAGGGCGACCTGCGTCGGAAACGCGAAGTCGATGCCGAGGTCGTTGAACCGGCCGAGTATCCCCAACCCGACCGCGTGGCGCACGTCCATCATGGCGCGGAACGTCGGCCCGGTGCTGAAGAAGACGATCTCGAAGTCGAGCGACGAGTCGGCGAAGCGAACGAAATGCGCGCGGTCGAAGCGCGCGTCGGGAACGGCGGCGACGATCCGTGCGACCTCGGCGGGGATCGCCGCGAGCAGCTCGGCCGGCGTGTAATAGGTCACCCCGATCACCATCACCACCTGCCGCTCCTCGATCCGGGCGAGATTGGCGATCTGGTCGCCGAGCAGCTTGGTGTTGCCGACGATGATCTGCTCGCCCGACAGTGAGCGGATGCGGACGGTCTTGAGGCCGATTGCCTCGACCGTGCCCGTCACCTGTCCCCAGCGGATCGCGTCGCCGACGCGGAACGGCCGGTCGAACAGGATCGCGAGCGCGGCGAACAGGTCGGCGAAGATGCCCTGCGCGGCCAGCCCGATCGCGATGCCGCCGACGCCGAGGCCGGCGACGAGCGCGGTGACGTTCACGCCGAGGTTGTCGAGGACGAGGATGAACGCGAGGCTCCACACCACGACGTTGACGAGCACGCGGATAATGTTCGACGCGCTGACGAGCGCCGCCTTGTCCTCGCTGACCGCGGCGCGGCGGTCGACGAGCCCGAGGATGAACTCGCGGACCCAGATCGCGCCCTGGACCGCCGCGCTGACGGTGAAGACGAGGTGGATGAAGCCGAGCAGCGCCCCCGGCGGGGCTGCGGTCCGCGCCGCGATCATGGCGGCGGCGGCGCCCATGAACACGCTGCGGGTCCGCCGAACCATTCGCCCGACGAACCCCTGTCACGTCGCGATGTCGCGCGCAGGGCCGATCGCGCGGTTCACGCCCGCGCGGATCCCCCAGAAGACGACGTAGATCACGACCGCGCTCGCGACGCCGATCATCGCCGCGACGCTGTCGCTCTGCAGCCACGACAGCGTGTTGAGCGTCAGGTGGCGCAGCTGGTCGGGGGCGTGAAGCAGGTCGCTGGTCACCGGGGAAAGGGCGGGGCGTACGATGGACATGGGCACGATCGACAATGGCGGGTCCGCGTCCCTTCGCCGCTGCCGACTTGCCCGGCCATTAACCGGATGCCGTGTCGCGTGGCAGCCACGCCGGCCAGTCGACCGCGACCGCGACGCCGCCGGCCGTGAGCGGCCCGGCCACCGCGTCGAGCTTCAGGTAGGCGACGCCGCGCCCGTCCGCGTGCCGGCGCAGCTCGCCGACCGCGACCCCGCCGGCGGTGATCGTCGCTTCGGCCGGATCGCCCGCGAGCCGGACCGGCAGCAGCCGCCGTCGCAGCTTGTCGCGGTGATGCATCCGCGCGGTGTTCTCCTGGCCCGTATAGCAGCCTTTGGTAAAGCTGACGCCGTTCAGTTCGACCGCATTCGCCTCGAGCCACAGCATCCGGTCGACGAGCAGGTCGGAACTGTCGGGGACGCCGAGGTCGAGCCGGTGCGCGGTATAGGCGGCGAGGTCGGTATCGGTGTCGGCGGCCGGTGCGGTCCAGCGCGCGCCGAGGGCGGCGAGCTGCGGATCGGCGGGACACGCCGCCGATCTGTCCCACGCCGCGAACACGTGGAGGTCGGGCCGGGCGGCGACCGTCACGCTGCGCCGAAGCCGCATCATCGTCAGCCGCGCGGCGAGCGCCGTCGCCCTGTCAGCGAGAACGTCGAGGTGGACCGCGCCGTCGCCGCCGTCGAACACGATCATGTCGAACAGCGGCTTGCCCTGCGCGGTCAGCAGCCCCGCCCACAGCGACCGGTCGAGCGCGAGAAGCGCGACGTCGTTGGTGACGAGGTCCTGCAGAAATCCGCGCGCGTCGGGCCCGCCGACGACGACGACCGAACGATCCGTGAGGCGCGCGACGGGCATGTCCGCCACATGGGACACCACCCGCCCCGCGGCAAGCGGTTCGCGCGCTCACGGCGCTGCGACGAGGATACCCCGCGGGCGGCCGGTCGCCGGGTCGACCGTCGCGGCCGCGCGCCACAGCCGCGCGGTGGGCACGAGGAACGGCTGGAAGCGCGCATTGACGTCGCCGACGAAGACGAGATCGCGCTCGGCCAAATAGCCGAGGATGGGGGAGAAGTGCCCGTGGCCGCGCCCGAACAACGGACCGCGGTGGAAGTTGACGATCTCGCGCAGCCGGCCGTCGTTGGCCCCGGCGACGACCGCGCGGAATGCGGTCAGCGACGCCGGCCGGTCGACCGCGACCCGCCGTCCCGTCCGCTGGCGGAGCAGGTCGGCGAGCTGGTCGATCGTCAGCCCGCCGAGCAGGATCCCGAAGGCCGGCTCGAACGGCGTCCTGGCGATGACGCGGTGCTGGTCGGTCCGCACCCCGAGCGAATGCAGCACGTCGGCGACGCTGGTTGGCCCGCAGTAACTGGAATTGTCCTGGAACTCGTACGGTATCGCCGCATAGCGCGCGGCGACGGGAAGCGCCCACGCACGCCGCATCAGCGCCGCGTCGCGATAATCGGCGCGACGCTCGATCGACGCGACGGCGGCATAGCGCGGATCGTCGCGAAACAGCACGAACCACGCCGCCCCGACAACGACTGCGAGCAGTATCGCCAGGGCGACCAGCAGTCGCGGCCAAAGACGGGACATGGTCACGCCCCGACAATAGCGGAATGTCCGCCACCTGTCAGCGCGGCGGACCTAGAACGGCAGCAGCCGCGACGTGCGCGTGAAGTGGAGCCATCCGGCGTTGACGCCGAGCCGCAGCCCGACGCCGAGCTTGATCGGCACGAGGATGACGCGGCCGCGCTGGAAGTAGGTCGCGGTGAAGCCGCCGACGACGTACGCCTTGCCCTCGCCGCCGGGGAAGCGCTGGAACAGGTCGGCGCTGTCGTCGAGGTGGTAGACGAGCGTGAACACGCGGCTGCCGTCGCCGCCGGCGTCGAAGCCGATCGACGGCCCGGTCCAGAACACGGGCTGCTCGCCTTCGACCTTGGAATAGAGCGTGCCGCTGCCGTAGCGGAAGCCAAGCACGAACGCGCCCGACGCCTCGCGCCCGACGATGTAGGCGTTCGGGCGGCCGAGGTCGCGGAACGCTTTTTCGACGAGCTTGGCCGCTCCTTGGGCGCCGCGCCCGAAGACACCCTCGGCGGCGGCGATGACGTCCTTCTCCTCATAGACCTCCGCGGGCGGAAGCGGTGGCGGCGTGTCGGCAGACGGTCGATCGGATGTCTTCGCTGGAGCGCCGTCGGTCGGCGGCGTCTCCTGCGCCGCGATCGGCGTCGACAGCGCTGCCAGCAGCACAAGGGGGATCGTCCGGCGCATGATCGTCTCCGCTTCACTCGTCACGCCCCGCGATAACCTGCCGCCTGGCCGGCAGGATGTCCATGGTTCGGCCGTGCTTCCCATCGCCAGACGCCGCTGCTACCGCGGCGCACCAACTGCGGAGCGGGCATCCCCATGCGCATCACAATGATCGGTTCCGGCTATGTCGGCCTGGTGTCGGGGGCGTGCTTTGCCGACTTCGGCCACGACGTTTGCTGCGTCGACCTCGACCAGGGCAAGATCGACCGGCTGCAGTCGGGGATCATGCCGATCTTCGAGCCCGGGCTCGCCGAACTCGTCACCGGCAACGCGCGCGCCGGGCGACTGACGTTCACCACCGACGTCGCCGCCGGCGTCGCGGGCGCGCAGGCGGTGTTCATCGCCGTGGGTACGCCGTCGCGGCGTGGCGACGGCCACGCCGACCTCAGCTATGTCTTCGCCGCCGCGCGCGACATCGCCCGCGCGTGCAGCGGCACGACGGTCATCGTCACCAAGTCGACGGTCCCGGTCGGCACCGGCGACGAGGTCGAGCGCATCCTGCGCGAAGCCAACCCGGACGCGACCTTCGCCGTCGTTTCGAACCCCGAGTTCCTGCGTGAGGGCGCGGCGATCCGCGACTTCAAGTTCCCCGACCGGATCGTCGTCGGGACCGACGACGCGGCGGCGCGCGACGTGCTGAGCGAGATCTACCGCCCGCTGTTCATCAACGCGTCGCCGATGCTGTTCACCGGCCGGCGGACCGCCGAGCTGATCAAGTACGCGGCCAACGCCTTCCTCGCGACGAAGATCACGTTCATCAACGAGATCGCCGACCTGTGCGAGGCGGTCGGGGCCAATGTCCAGGACGTCGCGCGCGGGATCGGCCTCGACAACCGCATCGGATCGAAGTTCCTCCACGCCGGGCCCGGCTATGGCGGCTCGTGCTTCCCCAAGGACACGCTCGCGTTGATCAAGACCGCGCAGGACTTCGGGACGCCGGTGCGGATCGTCGAGACGGTCGCGGCGGTCAACGACGCACGCAAGCGCGGCATGGCGAAGAAGGTCATCGCCGCCGCCGGCGGGGCGGTCCGCGGCAAGCGGATCGCGATGCTCGGCCTGACCTTCAAGCCCAACACCGACGACATGCGCGATTCGCCCGCGATCGCGGTCGTGCAGGCGCTGCAGGACGCGGGCGCGCACGTCCGCGCGTTCGACCCCGAAGGCGTCGAGCAGGCAAAACTGGTGCTGACCGGGGTCGATTATGCCGAGGACGCCTACACCTGCGTTGCCGGGGCCGACGTCGCCGTGCTGATGACCGAGTGGGAAGCGTTCCGCGGATTGGACCTGGAACGCGTCGCGGCGGCGATGGCGCGCCCGGTCATCGTCGACCTGCGCAACGTCTACCGCCCCGACGAGATGGCGCGCCGCGGCATCGCCTATACCAGCATCGGGAGATAGCTCGCGGGGAGCGCAGCAACGCCTTGCACCGGCGACGGCGCTGCGGTTATAGCCGCGGACTTCGCGGAGTCGTGGGTGAGCGGCTGAAACCAGCAGTTTGCTAAACTGCCGTACTGGGTAACCGGTACCGAGGGTTCGAATCCCTCCGACTCCGCCAGCACGCCCGTCCGTTTTCGGGTCAAGCTGGTAGAACCGTCGCGGCGGGTCCTATGGTTCCCGCGATGCGCAATTCGTTCGCACTCCCGTTCCGCCACCAGTGTACCCGTAACCGAACTCGTCGCGGCCGACGTCGGCGGCACACAGGCCCGCTTCGCGTTCGCGAGGGTCGGCGGCGGCAGGGTCGTCGAATTGGGCCGCACGACCCTGCTGGCGATCGCCGCCGTCGCGGTGCTGACCAACTCCGTCGCGGGCTTGCGTGGTGCCGCGGCAGCGTTCGAGCACGAGCACCCGTGAAGCCGGAACGGCCGCGCGTCCTCAGCTGCGCCGGAGGATGACGTACCATGCGCCGCTGCCGCCGTGGCGCGGATGGGCTGCGCGCAGCGCGGCGACGTACGGCCGCAGGTCGGGCGACTGTAACCAGTCGCCGAGGCTCGCGCGGATGACGCCGCGCGGCCGGTCGCCAGCCGCGTCGCCGGACACGCCGCCGGTAGCACCCTTGCCGGTGATGACGAGCACCACCCGCGCCTCCGCTGCGGCCGCCTCGACGATACGGCGCGCCAGCAGCGCGTGCGCCCGGTCGCGCGAATAGCCGTGGAGGTCGATCGTCACGTCGGGCGCGAGCCGCCCGGTTCGCAGCTTGCGGTCCCAGCCGCCGTCGAGCGTCGCGGCATCGACCGCGATCCGGTTCGCGAGTCGCGCCCGCGGCGGCGGCGGCGGCGGCTCGGGCGGCCGGTCGGCGATGACCCGCGGCGCGGGCGCGGGCGCAGGACGAACCCGCCCGGGCAGCGGGCGCACGGACGCCGCGACCCGCGCCCACAGGGCGACCTCGTCAGGGGCGAGGCGGCGCGGCACGACGGACATCCGCGACCCCGAAGCGGTCGGCGGCGGCGGGCGGCAGGAGCACGGTCACCGTGCCGGTCGCGGTAATGCCGCCTGCGACGGCGCCGGCCGCGTCGCCCGAGCCCCAGAACAGGTCGAGCCGGTTCGCGCCCCGAATCGCGCCGCCGGTGTCCTGCACGACGACGACCGTGTGGAACGGCGCGCCGGCGACGGTCGTGTCCAGCCACAGCGGGATGCCCAGCGACACGAACGCCGGGTCGGCGGCGACGCTGACGCGCGCCGTCAGAGGCACACCGAGCGCGCCCAGTGGACCCTGCCCGGGCGGAATGGTGAGTGGCTTGAAGAACACCTTGCTGCGATTCGCGTGGAGCACGTCGGGGACCTCGGCCGGGTGCGCGCGCAGCCAGCCGATGATGCCGGCCATCGTCGCCTGCCCCGGACCGAGCGCGCCACGGTCGCGCAGCAGCTTGCCGATGCCGGTGTAGGCGTGGCCGTTCTGCCCGGCGTAGCCGACGCGAAGGGTCGTACCGTCGGTCAGCCGCAGTCGGCCCGACCCCTGGATCTCGAGAAAGAAGGCAGCGTAGGGGTCGGCCGCCCACGCCAGCTCGAGCCCGCGCCCGGCGAGCGCGCCCGCGTCGACCGCGGCGCGGTCGTAGTAGGGGACGAGCGTTCCGCCCGCGACGCGACCGCGGATGTGCTTGCCCGCGAGCGTCGGGTCGAAGGAGCCAAGGTCGAGGTCGACGAGGTCGGCCGGACGGCCGTAGATCGGGACCGTATAACCGGCGCTGCGGGTCGCGGAGGCGGCAAGGTCGGGCTCGAAATAGCCGGTGTCGAGACCCCGCCCGTCGCCGATCGTCACCGCGACCAAAGCGCTCGCGAAAAACTGACTTGGGTCGGTCGCGGTCGCCGCGGCCGCGCACGGCAAGGTCCAGTCACCCGGCTGCGTCAGGCCGCTCGCATCGCGCCGCGTCGCCAGGCTGCTGCAGGTCGCGCGGAACGCGGCAAGCGCGGGACCGAGGTCTGTCGCAGCATAGCCGTTCCGCGTCGCCAGCGGAGCGGCGGCGACCGGGCGGATCGACAGCGGCGCAGTGGCGGGCGAGACGGTGATCGCCGGCGCGACCGGAACCAGTGCCGCAGGATGCGGACGCCCGGCGCATGCCGCGAGGACGAGCGTCGTTGCCGCCGCCACCACCTCGCGGCGGAGGCGCGTCACGCGTCGGCGTCGGTCGCGATCAGGAGCCACGCCGGGTCGGCGGCACCGACGTGGCGGCTGAACGTCCACACGTCGCGCCCCGGCGCGGGCGTATCGCCCGTAACGATCGTCGCATCGAACGCGACGGTGACCTCGGCCATCTGACCTACCATCCGCGCGGCGGTGATCGCCGCCGCATCGACCGCGGCGAGACGGTGGGGCAAGGCGGCGTCGCGATGTTCGATCGCGACCCGGAAATGATCGAGGACCTCGTCCGACACGAGCCCGTGCATGACGGCGACATCGCCGGCCCAGAAGGCATCGAGGACCATCCTGTACGCGGCCTGCGCGCCGACGAGGAACTTCGCGGGATCAAAGCTCGCGTCCACGTCGGCGATCGCCTGCAGCGCGGGGCCGACATCAGCCGGTGTGCCCGACGGCACGCTGATCAAGCGACGCACCATGGGTTCGCTGCGCCCGGCGACGGTGCCGGTCACCGTCATGCCGCCACCGCGGACGGGGAGCGCCGCCTTCTCGTCTCCCGTGCGCTTGCCGAGCACGCTGACGAGGCGCAGGCCGATAAAGCCGGCGAGCATCGCCAGCAGCACGATTTCGATCCAGGTTCCGCTGTCGGACATGTCGGGGCCTCGGGACGTGAATAGCTAGCATAGCGGAGCCTGCGCCGCCGGTCCATGGTGACATAGGAGTACGCGCGACCTTGGCAATGGTGCCGTGGCGTCGCGGCTTGCCTGCCTGCAAACCGCCTGCTAGCCCGCTCGCACCCCGATCCCACAGCGTGAAAGTTTTCCGATGGCCGACGAAACCGGCATGCCCACCGACGCCGATGCGAACGGCCTCGACCCCGCCGCCGCGCCGCAGGTCAGCATCCTGACGCAATACGTGAAGGACCTGTCGTTCGAGAACCCCAACGCGCCCGCGTCGCTCCAGATGGCCGAGCAGCCACGGATCGAGATCAACGTGAATGTCAACGCGCGGCGGGCGGGCGACGACCTGTACGAAGTCGAGCTCAAGATCGAGGCGCGCGCGATGAACGGGGAGGCGGCGGCGTTCGTCGTCGACCTGCTGTACGGCGGGCTGTTCGGCCTGCGCAACCTGCCCGAGGAGGCGCTCGAGCCGTTCCTGGTGGTGGAGGCACCGCGCATCCTGTTCCCGTTCGCGCGGCGGATCGTCGCCGACGCGACGCGCGACGGCGGCTTCCCGCCGCTGCTGCTCGAGCCGATCGACTTCGGCAGCCTGTACATGCAGCAGCAGGCGCAGGGCGCGCAGCAGGTCGCGGGGAACGCCTGAGGCCGGGAGCCGCGGCGTGGCCGGGCTTGTCCGCGCAACCGGTACGATCGGCGGCCTGACCCTCGTCAGCCGCATCCTCGGCCTGGTTCGCGACCAGCTGTTCGCGCTGGTCGTCGGCGCCGGGCTGGCGTCGGACTGCTTCTTGATCGCGTTCCGCCTGCCCAACCTATTCCGCGCGCTGTTCGCCGAAGGGGCGTTCGCCGCTGCGTTCGTCCCGATGTTCAGCCGCGCGCTCGGGCCCGAGCCGGGTGACCGGCCGGCGGCGAGGGCGTTCGCCGAGGCCGTGCTCGCGGTGCTGCTGCCGCTTCTGATCGCCTTCACCGTCGTCATGGTGGTGTTCGCCGGGCCGGTGGTGTGGGTGATGACGGGAGGCTTCCCCGACGCCGCGCCGGACAAATATCGGCTCGCGGTCGAGTTCACCCGCATCACCTTCCCGTACCTGCTGCTGATCAGCGTCGTGTCTCTGCTCGGCGGCGTCCTCAACTCGCTCGGCCGGTTCTGGGTCAATGCGGCCGCGCCGATCCTGCTGAATTTTGCGCTGATCGCCGGCCTCGTGCTGTTCCACGGGAGCACGCCGGTCGCCAGCGCGCGCGTCCAGTCGGCGGCGGTGACGGTCGCTGGCGTGCTGCAGTTCGTGTGGCTGGTCTGGGCATGCCACCGCGCGGGCATCGACCTGCGGCTGCGGCTGCCCCGGCTCAACCCTGCGGTGCGGACGCTGCTGCGCCGTATCGGCCCGGCGGCGCTCGGCGCGGGCGCGGTGCAGATCAACCTCGTCATCTCGACCGCGCTCGCCGCGCGCTTTCTGAACGAGGGGGCGATCAGCTATCTCTATTACGCCGACCGGCTCAACCAGCTGCCGCTCGGGCTGGTCGGCATCGGGATCGGCACGGTGCTGCTGCCGACGTTGTCGCGCCAGCTCGCGGGGGGGCAGGAGGCGGTGGCGCTTCATACGCAGAACCGCGCGATCGAGCTGGTCCTGCTGCTGACGCTGCCCGCCGCGGCGGCGCTCGTCGTCAGTGCGCTGCCGATCGTCCGGACGCTGTTCGAACACGGTCGCTTCACCACGAGCGACTCGGTCGCGACCGCGCAGGCGCTTGCCGCCTTCTCGCTCGGGCTGCCGGCGTACGTGCTCATCAAGGTGCTGACGCCGGGCTTCTACGCGCGCAGCGATACGCGGACGCCGGTGCGGATCGCGGTCGCGTCGATGCTCGTCAACCTCGCCGGCAACGTCGCGCTGATCTGGAGCCTCGGCTTCGTCGGCATCGCGCTGTCGACGGCGGCGGCGGCATGGGTCAACGCGGGGGTGCTGTACTGGACGCTGCGGCGGCGCGGGCATTTCGCGCTCGACGCACGACTGCGACGCAACGCGTGGCGGCTCGTCGTGGCGAGCGCGGTCATGGCGGTCGCACTGCTCGCGGCCAACTGGCTCGTCGCTCCGTACATGAGCGCCGGCCTGATCGCGCGGGCGGTCGCGCTCGCGGCGCTGATCTCGGCGGGCGGTACCGCCTATGGGGGCGCGGCGTATGCCCTCCGCGCGTTTTCGCTTGCCGACCTCAAGGGGCAGCTGCGAAGGCGCGGTTCATGAACCGTGTCTTTTCCGGCATCCAGCCGACCGGCAACCTCCACCTCGGAAATTACCTCGGGGCGATCCGCAGCTGGGTCGCGATGCAGGCGACGTTCGAGTGCATCTACTGCATCGTCGACCTTCACGCGATCACCATGCCGCACGACCCACGTACGCTGGCGCAAGCGACGCGCGACATGGCCGCGGGCATCCTCGCCGCCGGGGTCGATCCGACGCGCACCATTCTGTTCCACCAGAGCGCAGTGGCGGCGCATGCCGAGCTCGCATGGACACTCATGAGCGTCGCGCGGACCGGCTGGCTCGACCGCATGATCCAGTTCAAGGAGAAACGCGGACGCGACAGCGAGGGGCCGAGCGTCGGGCTGTATACCTATCCCGTGCTCCAGGCCGCCGACATCCTTGCGTACCGGGCAACGCACGTGCCCGTCGGCGACGACCAGAAGCAGCACCTCGAGCTCGCCCGCGACATCGCGCTGAAGTTCAACGCCATGTACGGCGACCTGCTCGTACCGCCGCAGCCGGTGATCGGCGGTGCCGGAAACTTTGGGGCGGCGCGGATCATGTCGCTGCGCGACGGCACCGCGAAGATGTCCAAATCCGACCCGTCGCCGGCCAGTCGCATCGACCTGACCGACGATGCCGACACGATTGCCGCCAAGATCAAGCGCGCCAAGTCCGACGCCGACGTCCTGCCGCATACGACAGCCGAGCTCGACGCTCGGCCCGAGGCGCGCAACCTAGTCGGGATCTATGCCGCACTCGGCGGCACGACGGTCGACGCGGTGCTCGGCGAATGGGGCGGCAAGGGGTTCGGCGCGTTCAAGCCGGCGCTCGCCGACGTTACCGTCGCCGCACTTGCGCCGATCAGTGCCGAGTACGTCCGGCTGCGTGGCGACCCTGGCTACCTCGACCGCGTCCTGCGCGACGGCGCAGCGCGGGCGGGCGCGATTGCCGCACCGCTGCTTACCGAGGTCTACGCCGCCGTCGGCTTCTTGCGTTAGGCCGCGTCCTCCCCATGTTTGTTCAACCGGCTGCAAGGAGCGACCGGAACCCGTTGCGCCGCCAAGGGGTTCACTGCTTGTTCACCCGGTCGCCGATATTGCACGGTCGATCATCCGTTTGAGGGGTTCATCCATGCGCTTCACCGCTCTTGCGCCGCTTGTCGTCCTGACGCTTACAGCGGCGTGCACAGAACCGTTCGAGGCGCGGGTCGCTCGCTTCCAGTCGCTGCCGGCACCGTCGGGGCAGACCTTCACCATCCAGTCGCGGGACCCGCACAAGGCGGGCGGGCTCGAGTTCGCGACTTATGCCAACCTGCTGACGCAGCGGCTCGAGGCGGTCGGATACCGGCCGGCGGCTGATCCGCGCAGCGCGACGCTCGTCGTCAACTTCGACTACGCCGTGACGATGCCGCGCGAGCGCGTCGAGACACGCCCCGGCTTTGGGTACGGGGGGTTTGGAGGCGGCTTCGGCTATCCCTACGGCGGATTTGGCTACGGCGGGTTCGGCTCGCGCGGTTTCGGCTATGGCGGTTTCGGTGGCTATGGCGGCTTTGGAGGCGGGTTCGGCTACGGGGGCTTCGGCGGCTACGGGTTCGGCGACTATCCCGGGGTCTACTCGCAGACGATCTACAACAGCCACGTCGACCTGCGCATCAACCGCATCGCCGACAACGTCGCCGTGTTCGAAGGTCGCGCCGAGACGGTCGCGACGACGAACGACCTGACCAAGCTCGTGCCGAACCTGATCACGGCGATCTTCACCAACTTTCCGGGCAACAACGGGCAGACGGTGCGCGTGACGGTGGATCCGAAGCACCCCGAGGGCGTCGCCCGGATGTAGTCGCCGAGTCTGCGGCCGGTGCTTGGTGCCGGCCGCGGCGGCGGCTACAGTGACGCGGATGAGCGATGTCCGCACCTTCCTCGTGGTCGTCGACGAGACTGCGGAGAGCCGCGTCGCGATGCGGTTCGCCGCGCTCCGTGCGACGCACGTCGGTGCGCGCGTCACGCTGCTCCATTCGATGCCCGTCACCGAGTTCATGGAGTGGGGCGGCGTCCAGGAGCTGATCGCGGCCGAGGCGAAAGCCGCCGCGGAGGCGCTGCTTGTGTCGGTGGCAGACGAGCTGTTCGCGTTGTCGGGCCAGCGCCCGGGCGTGATCGTGCGCGAAGGCGAGGCGACCGCGACGGTGCTCGCGGTGATCGCCGCCGACCCGTCGATCCGCGCGCTCGTGCTCGGGGCCGCGGTAGGCACGGTACCGGGTCCGCTCGTCAGCTTCTTTGCCGGCGAACGCGCAGGTACCCTGCCGTGCCTCATCATCATCGTTCCCGGCGGGCTCGACGATGCGCGTCTCGCCGAGCTGGCTTGATCTGCCGCCGTCCCCGGGCCACATGGCGGCCATCGCGAAAGGCCATCCCATGTTCATCGAGACCGAGCGCACGCCCAATCCGTCGACGCTCAAGTTCCTGCCGGGGCGGACGGTGAGCGCAGACGGAACGATCGGCTTCGTCACGCCCGAGGATGCGGCAGCGTCGCCACTCGCGGCCGCGCTGTTCGCGCTCGACGGCGTCGACGGCGTATTCTTCGGATCGGATTTCGTCTCGGTCAGCAAGTCGGAGGGGGCAGACGACTGGGCGAGCCTCAGGACGCAGGTGCTCGGCGTGCTGGTCGAGCATTTCAGCAGCG
>Ga0123336_10002313_pt1 | contig 16640 bp, 13 predicted proteins | sample SSSSmetaG_FD_96466 | JGI IMG/M metagenome (GOLD analysis project Ga0123336, IMG submission 96466) | Glacier valley bacterial and archeal communities from Borup Fiord, Nunavut, Canada, to study Microbial Dark Matter (Phase II) - ​SSSS metaG | ecosystem: Environmental > Aquatic > Freshwater > Ice... | reverse complement strand
GCGACAAGTAGGAACGGAACAGCCTACCGACCTGATGCGTGTAGGCTCCCCGCTGGTTATAGCGTTACATAACGCTCTGCGGACATGGGTCCTGTACCAGCCAGACGCGGCAACAGGCATGTGTCAGTACATACGGGATGGTTTTCCCAAGATCGTTTTGTACATTCTTGCCGTTGCGAACAAGGCCAATAAAGATGGCGGAGCAACTATGGTCGCGCGCCTCCTCAACAATAGCGGGGCCGGCATCACGTGCCTGTACGATCTCGGCGACAGCCTCACAGCCAACTTTCCCCGCAACAATCATTGCACTGTTTAGGAGTTTATCGGCCCGTTCAGACTCTTTAGGTAGAACTGCGTTGAGCGGTTGTGCGCGTGGAACTTCGATGACGTACACGAGGTGGACCTTACGTTTGGCTCCTTTTGCCATTTGACAGCCAAGATAAATCAGATTCATATCAACCTTTTCGCCGCCAACGACGACGACGATATCTCCAGTGGTACTCTCCCCCAGAGCCGATTTGCTTAAATCTAACTCGTCCTTAGTTTTGGAACCCCATAAGTGAACCATGAATTTCTCCCCTCCTGATGGAGTGTGACAAAAAGCCTCAATAGACACTTTCAATGACGAATATGAGAAGCGTACAAGCAGCTTACCCGCTTATGTGTAGCACAAGAAATGCGTAACACTTGCATGAATTGTAACTTTTTACACCGCGCCCGTCAATGGGAAAAATGTCTACTAAGATTAGTATATTTCATATAACTAGTATATAGCACAAAGACACGCCCCCTTCTTTTGTAGGAGGCGTCTATAGATAATACGTATCGACATATGTTTAGTTTCACATTAATAGTCCGTGTTATTGTCAACATGGAACCATGTTGGCCTACTCTGGCTCTATTGTTGCGGTCAGCCCATAACCGAGCAGGCGTTCCTGATAATACTCCGCGGCCTCTTTGGGACACACAACGACAATCGCGTTTCCTTTGAGGTGCGCGGTGAGCATGATCTGCTCGGCCTCTTGCGCGGTGAGATTGCTTACCGAGTGCGTCAGGGCGAATACGACGTACTCCATCTCGTTATAATCGTCGTCGAAAAGCACAACTTTATATGGTGGAAGCAGCCGCGTGAGGTTCTTTGTGACCTCTTCTGGCTTCACCTGTGACGTGGGTGATAAAGAATAATAGCTAGACATTACGAACAATCCCCCAATAGCATAGCGTGATGAGAACCTTTTGAGAACTACATCCATGAAAAATATTCTCAAATGTATTGTACAGAAATGTTCCCTATTTTTCTAGTACTCCACTCTTTCTTCCCATAAAGGCCCTGCTTCTTGTCGTCCTTTAGATTTTTCTGTCGGGTTCATCTGCCGTTTCTGGTACGCCTGTGTTCTTATAGAGGGCGGCCATAGAGAAGTGTACGCCGAGACTTACAAGTTCTATTTCATCGTTTGACTCATAGAATTGGGAGGCTGTCCAACCCTTTGCAGTGCGTCGATGGACTTCAACCGCTTGATATTTAGCATCAACAAGCACATACTCTTGCATCGTGGGACAGGCACGGTAGAACGCGAATTTTCTTCCGCGATCATACGCTTCGGTAGTGTCCGAAAGGACTTCGACAATAACACGGGGCGATTTTACCTCGACTTTATCAGGTGTGGGTCGATCCTGTTCGTCGCACGATATCGATGTATCAGGATACGTATAGCGTGTAGGTGAGACGCGTACTGCTACGTCTGAGTTGTAGATGTAACATGATTTCTCAGCCGCAACAAGCGCGTCCTCAATGGCTCTAACGGTATTGCTCCCAAGACGGCCATGCGATAGTGTTCCCCCCGTCATGGCGTAGATTTGTCCGTCTATGTACTCGTGCTTCCCGTCGCGGTTGGTCTGCTCCAACGCGCGCCACTCTTCAACCGTTACATATGTTTGTTCTCTTTGTGCCACTATGCTTGCGCCTCCCTATTCAGTTCGCCCCACGTTCCTATCTATCTTGCCGCCGTTTTGGATCAGGATGGCGCGTGCGCGTGAGCGACGGCTGATATTCTCGGTGTCGGGGAAGCGAAGCGCGACGGCGTTGCGGGTGTCCGCGGGCGTGGGCACGACGCGATTGGGAACATTTACCTTCGCCATATCTTGCCCGATGTTGCCACGTACACGCCCGCCACGCCTGATGGCGGTGACCGCTCCAACGATAATACCCACGACGCTACCCACGCTAGCGATGAGGAAATCTGTCGGGAGTACAAAGAACGCGAGATGGATCACGAAAAAGAGCAGGAGCGTCACGCCAAAGACGCCGCCGCCAAACGCGATGCCCAGCGCGATTGCGAGAAACAGGATAAGCAACGGGTTAGCTTTTACGCGTTGCGTCTGAAGAAACACGTCGCGACGGTTGGCATTGGGGCCATGTTCACGAAATCGTGCGCCGCTGTTGGGGGTGACATGGAATATCTCTTCGTTGGTAAAGCCAGCGTTCCGCAGTTTTGCGGTGGCGGCCTCCGCTGTTGTCTCATCGTTAAACACCGCCAGCAGGTCATACTCGGCGGGTTGTTGTTGTTGTGGTATCGACATAAAAAGAAAGCTCCTCGATAGGCTTGTCTACATTACTTTTTATCGTTATTATACAACAACGTCCCCGTGCGGCAATTTTTACGGTTGCTGCATCGCTTGTAAGACCTCTGTGATTTCGTGACGGATGCGCTCATTTTTCGCGACCTCGGCCTTGACCTTTTCCCAGCCATGTTTGATGGTCGAATGGTCACGTCCGCCCAGCGCGGCTCCGATCTGCAAGAGCGACGCGGTTGTCTCCTCACGCATCAGGTACATCGCGACCTGGCGCGGCCATGAAATCTCGCGTTCGCGGTGATTGCCTAGAACGCGTTCGCGGTCAACCTTGTAGTAGCGACACACGCCCTCTAGCACCTCGGTAACGGACAGTTGCGCGGGGTTCGCGGCACTCTGCGGAGGCTTCTGCTCCTGGTGGAGATGCTCAAGGGCTTTGGCGGCGATGCTCACCGAGAGCGGCGCGTCATGTAGCGTTGCGTAGGCGATGACGCGGTTAAGTGTTCCCTCCAGTTCACGAACGCTGCTATATTCGTACCGTGCAACGTATTCCGTAACCGACGATGGCACAACAAAGTGGAGCGAATCGCACTTCGAGCGGAGAATCGCCATGCGATGCTCGTACTCTGGCGGTTGCACATCCACGAGTAAGCCCCACTCGAAACGGGAGCGGAGGCGATCCTGTAAACTCCGAATCGCCTTTGGGGGGCGGTCACTCGTCACAACAATCTGTTTGTTCGCGCTATGCAGAAAATTGAAGGTGTGGAAAAACTCTTCCTCGGTAGACTCTTTGCCTGCGATAAACTGGATATCGTCAACCAGTAGAATGTCGATTTGCCGATATTTGGCGCGAAACTCATCGGTTTTCTGGTAGCGGATGGCGTTGATGATTTCGTTAGTAAACTTCTCGGAGGTGACGTACAGCACGTTCAAACCACTGGACTCGCCCGCGTGTCCCACGGCGTGCAGCATGTGCGTCTTGCCCAGGCCAACGCCGCCGTAGAGGAAAAGCGGGTTATACACCAGTCCTGGATTCTCTGAGACGGCCTTTGAGGTCGCATGTGCAAGCTGGTTAGATTTACCGACAATAAAGGCGTCAAAGGTGTAGCGTGGATTTAGCAATCCCTCTGGCAAGGGAAGCGTAATGTTTGGTCCATTGGCGCGTCCAATGTAGAAGCTCGGCTCCGGCTGCTCCGGTGAGGCATCATAGGGAGTGTATGCTTCGCGGTATGTCTCTTGCGGAACAGGCGAGGTGGGAGGCGGTGCTGGCGTTGGTTCGGGCGCAATCAAGGGCGTGTTCTCACGTCTGCGCCGCGCGGGAGCATGTGCTGGTAGTGTGCCCAATGAGTTTGTCGCGGCGGCGGCGGCGGTGTCGGCGATACGTCGTTCGCGCTGATTGGCAGGGGGGCGGCCTTGACCGGGACGGTAGGGGCGTCTCGTGCGCGGCATACCATCCTCTGACGGCTCAGAGAGGCCGCCGCTCTCTTTGGCAACAACAAATTGCACCTCAACCCTGTCGCCCGTCACCTCTGCAAGGATAGCGCGGATTGATTCAATGAAACGGTTTTCCAGATGGGCCTTCGCAAAGGTCGTGGGGACGCGCACCGTGAAGACACCACCTTCAAAAGAGTGTGCCGATGTGCCTTGAAACCATGTCGTAAACGCTGCGGGCGTTACTTTTGTCTGCAACCGTTCAATTGCTGTTTGCCAAATCTGTTTTGCATTCACACACGCACATCCCCTTGCAGATACTTTATCGCTAGTGGAACAACCATGAAATAGAAAAAATGTCCAAAAAAATAAAAAGTAATAACATACGCGCTATTTTTGTTTGCGGATTGTAATACTAGCACTAAATCAAAACGCTGTAAAGGGTTACTTTTTGGAGATAGCGAAAAAGTCTAACGCGACGCGAATGGGGTTATGTGTTTTCTGAAAAGAGGTACGTTGGAACGGGCAAGATGTGGGACCATTTTCAGATGGGGGGATGTTGGCGAAACATATAGCGTCGCTGTACGTTTGTAATACTGTATTCATATAACATGTCTAGGGTGATGTTGCCGAAGGAGCTTTCAATGTTTGCGGGTTTTTCTTCTCTATGGAATAAACAATACTATAGTACTACACGCGGTGGCGCAAGCGATTCCTCTAAGTATATGTCTATTATTCTTTGTACTGTCCTCTTGTTAAGTTTTGGTCTTGTGGGATGCGCCGGTCTGAATACAAGTACCAATCCGACAGCAACCACAAAAGCGATTACCGCGACGGCATCGTTGCCACAGGTTGCGCTTGCAAATCTGCGCTGGTGCGGTAAACCCGTCCAGATTTTCCGTGATGAGGGTTCTGCGAAAACGGGTACGCCCACCACCGCTGGTACGCCAGTGGCAACCCCTAAGACCGTCACGGACTGGCGGCAAGTTGAGCCAAGTTTGGGCTTCACCGTCTTTTTGCCGCCTACCCTTCCGCAGGGGTCGTGTCTTATCAGTGCGTCGGGAACGATTCATGACCCTACTTTTGGCGGTATTTTCACAATCGGTTATGTGCTACCCAACCATGACGCCATCAGCCTATCAGAGGCTCCGCTCGCGTCGCAAAGCTCAATATTCCAGTGTAGTCCATCCGGCAACGGCGGGAAGAGCGGGACACCTACCCCAGGCCCCACGGTTGAGCCGGTTCAGCTCTGCACAGGTGCGCATAGCACAACCAACGTTGTGCTATCGGCGCGTGGCGCAACGGCGTCGCTACAACAACTCTTTACAACATTAGAGGCGCATGTCGCCTGGATTCCCACGTCGTCATCGTAGCGAATATATGTCAATTCGTATCGGGCTATGGTACTATGATGAGGATACACTCGTTGTATTGGTTGGGGACACGATACATTCGTACCCTCTATCACTTGTACATGCCTAATCTACACCGATCTCGGTTGATTCTGATATAATAACAGAAGTTTTGCGCTTGCACGTCCATCGCTGGTACGTGCGTCAAATTGGAGGAGCGATTCTTATGGATAAGTGTCCCTATTGTGGAGCCGACACACGGGCCGAAGACAACTTTTGTCTGAACTGTGGCAACCGTCTTGTCTCAACACCTTTCGCCTCATCTGCACAACCCGCAATGAGCGATGACACGCAGGCGTCCCCCGAAGAATGGGGACAAGACCACGCGGCAGCAGCGACAGTGGGTGCGACAGCGGATGCATGGCCGCAACAGGTCAGCGACGAAACACTCGCGGAGCCAGCCGGAGAACTACCAACGCAACGGTCAGCACAACCCGGCGTCATGGAGCGCATCGAACATCCCGCGCGTTTTGTCCTACGGGCCGACAACGGAACCGTGTTGCAGGAGTACCCGCTTGAGAAACAAGAGATTGCGATTGGACGCGCACCCAACAGCGACATCCTGCTTTCCAAAGACAAACTCACCTCACGTCGCCACGCAACCGTGCGGTACGAGAATGGAAACTACGTCTTACGTGATGAGCGGAGCGCGAACGGCACATTTGTAAATGGGCAGCAGATCGAAGAGATGATACCCAGGGTGCTGGAAGAGGGCGATCACGTGGGCATTGGTGAGCATGAACTGCTTTTCCGTTCACATAATGCTCCATCATTAAACGGCGTCGAAGACTTGCCAACCATCGCGGTAAGCCCACCCGCCGAAATGACCTACCGTACACGCGACGACGCGATGGCGACCACACCAACAAACGACGATTTCAGGACCCACTCTATGGATGATAAAGCTGTTGCGGAAGTCGCACAACCACCTGTACAAGCATATCAACCGCAAGAGCCTGAAGCGGCACAGCCCATACATGATGTTGCAGAGAGCGCGGGGTCAAACGGGTCTGCGATGCCAGCCGAGGCGCCGGTGGCAGCAGCAAGTATTCCAGTCACCACAGCATATATACCCCCTGCTGTCGAAAAAGAGCCTGTTGCCGCGCCTGCTCCTATTGTCGCCACATCACAACCCGCGAGTGTGTCAATGCAATCAGCCAACACGTCTAACACCCCGCCCACAATCGCAACGGATTCAAACATCACATTCAGTCGTTTGACCAGCATCGCACAACCCTCATTGCCAGACATGACCGCGCTACTGGCCGCCCTCGCGTCCCTGGATGGACAGGTGATGTCGTTGCAAGAGCAGATCAACGCGACGCAGGACGCTATGCACAATCATGACGCCGAGATCGCGCAGACGACAAATCAGTTGCGTTCCGGCGTACGTCGCGTTGCCGAGCGCATGGACAACACCATCGCCGATGTTGCGCGCAGCCGTGAGGCACTCGCATGGGCCGATTTGTCACAACTTATGGAGGATGTGATGAACAATCCCCGCGACATCGAATACGTAACCAAGCTTGCCCGCAAAGCGCGTGAGCTAAACAAAATCTTCCAAATCCATCAAAATGTTCTCAACACCATGTACGAATGCAACAGTCTGTTGCGCGGCCTCGTTGGTGATGAGAGATAAGAGAGAAATAGGGATGAGTGCCGTTGCTGAACGCGTTCAGCAACGGCACTCATCCCTATTTCTACCCATACAGAACAATACTGGACAATTGCATGTATAAACAGGTAGAGGCGGAACGTATCCCATCGCAGGATATACCCCGTACGTACGCATTCGATACAATTATTATTGGAGCAGGGTTAGGTGGTCTACTCAGTGCGGCGCAGTTGCTCGAACGTGGAAAGCGTGTGTTGATTGTGGAGCGGCTCCCCCATAGTGGCGGACGTTTCACCGCAAAAACGTTTCAGGGGGTACAGGTCAGCACCGGCGCGGTCCATATGGTTCCCTTTGGGAGTAGCGGGGTTCTCTCGCAGATGTTACAACGACTTCATGTGCCGCATCACTTTTTCGATGCCGATGTCTTCGGCTCCTTCCACGTACATGGGAAGCAGTATCGCTCACGTGGTATTCTTGGCGTCTACAAATTTTTGGGCATTCGTCAATTCGCTACGTTAGTCGCGCTTGGGTACAAAATGTTTCTGCGAAGATTGCCCCAAGGCGAGCGCGGCCTTCCCTACAGTGTATGGCTACGGCAACAGATAGACGTGGCAAAAAATCCCCAGCTCGTCGCCTTTTTTGAGCGTGTCGCGCGTTTCGCATTGAGTCTCGAACTGCACCAGGTGAGTACCGCAGAGGTCGTCGAGATTACAAAAAACATGTTTCGCTATGGTGCGCCGGCGATTGTACGCGGCGGGTGTGGCGACCTGACGCGCGAGTTAGAGCAGCACGTCACCATGCATGGTGGTGTGTTGCGGCTCTCGTGCGAGGTGTTGGAAATTCTGCGCGCGGACGGCCACGTAACGGGTGCGCGAGTACGTGACAAGGCAAGCGGCAACGAGTCGGTCTATACCGCGCCCGTTGTGGTGAGCGACGTTGGCCCACGCGCCACCGATGGCCTACTCAACAGTCACAAGGTGACACAGGCGCAGGTTTTGAAGGCACAGGCAAGCGCGGTAGACAACGCTGGTTGCGCCGATGGGGGAGAGCTACATGAGGCGGTGGGTCTAAAAATACACATTCTTAGCGATGTCTCGCTTATTCCACACAGGGGCATCATGTATTGTCTTGACACGCAGCGTATCGCGGGCATGGTGCAACCGACAAATAGCGACCCGCGCCTCGCGCCAGCAGGCAAGCACCTGTTAATTAGTCATCAGGTAATTCAGAGCAACAACGTCGAAGAGGAGCGAGCATTGGCCCTTGCCGATCTACGCATGATGTTTGGCAAGACGTTCGACACGCATTGTCGTATCCTCACAATGGGGACGTATCGCGGCGAGTGGCCCGTAAATCGCACGGCGCAGGGCGAGGATGCCCACACCGCAACGGAGACACAAGGGCTATATCTTGTTGGCGATGCCGTGAAGCCATCGGGCTATCTTATGGTTGAAGGTGTCGCGCAGAGTGTTAACCAGTTTCTGGATGTGCTTGATGAAAAGAGTCCCGCGCAAGCCCGTGTTCGTCATGTGTTGCCCCCGCCGCCACGTCGCCACGCGCTACGCTGGTTGTTTAAAGCACCGGGGAACGCGGTAAAAAGTATAAAGGTCAAAAGAAAAAGCTAATGGAGAAAAACGCCCCTCACTATCTCATCACGGGTCAAGTGCCTCTACATGGCGAAGTTGCGATCAGTGGCGCGAAAAACGCCGTCACCAAGATGGTCATTGCCTCACTGCTTACAACCGACGAATGTATCCTTCGCAATGTGCCGCTACTGGGAGATTTCTATCTCACCATCAAAATGTGTCAGGACCTCGGTTCGCAAGTGGAGGTGCAAGACCACACCCTTTCAATCATTACGCCACATATCGACAAGACCACTATTTCGGCGGAGGTCGGCGGCCTGAATCGTATCGCGGTCATGGCGATTGGCCCCCTGCTGCATCGCTGTGGCGAAGTCGTGATTCCGCGACCCGGAGGGGATCGCATCGGGCCGCGTCCCATTGACTTCCATATGCAGGGCTTGCGACAGATGGGCGCGGAAATCACCGAACAGGAAAATTTTTATCATTGTACCACCTCACAACGGTTACATGGCGCGACAATCAAGCTTCCCTTTCCCAGTGTGATGGCGACGGAAAACTTTCTGATCACCGCGTCGCTGGCAAAAGGTGTGACGATTATCGAGAACGCCGCCCTTGAACCGGAGATTGTCGATCTCATCAAACTCTTGCAAAAGATGGGGGCAATCATAGAGATCAAGGTTGATCGGCGCATCGTCGTTGAGGGTGTCGAGCGGCTACACGGGGCGCGCCATACGCTTTTGAGTGATCGCAACGAAGCCGTTTCCCTTGCGATTGCCGCATACTTGACAAGGGGTGATGTGTACCTGCGCCATGCACAGCAGGATACACTGATTACGTTCCTCAATACGCTCTCAAAAATGGGTCTACGCTTCATTATAGATGACGAGGGTATTCGCTTTATCGGTGACGGCAAAGCACCGCCCGCCATCGCGCTAGAGACCGATGTTCACCCCGGCTTTATGACCGATTGGCAACAACCCTTCACCATCCTATTAACACAAGCCGATGGTATGTCGGTTGTGCATGAAACAATCTACGAAGACCGTTTTGGCTATACCGCCGCCCTGCAAGGGATGGGCGCGCATATTGGCCTATACCCGAAATGCCTGGGAGAAGTACCGTGTCGTTTCCGCGAAAAAGAATATATGCATAGCTGCGTTGTGCGCGGCCCCACACCGCTACACGGAACAAGTTTAGTCATCCCCGATATTCGCGCCGGCTTCTCGTACATCCTCGCCGCTCTCTGTGCCGCGGGAACATCGCAGGTCTACGGCATTGAGCATATCGAGCGCGGCTATGAGCGGCTCGACGCGAAACTGCGTAGCCTGGGCGCAAAACTGGAACACGTCGCAGGGGTGTAACGTGTAGGGGAGACCCTTGCGGTCTCCCCTACACGTTGATTGTTCAATGAAGCATAAGAAAGAACACACCATGTTACTAGTCGCTTCTATCGCCCAACAACTGCCTCACATACCGCTACTTGGGACGCTTATCAATGTCGCAACGGTACTTATCGGTGGTACACTGGGCCTATTGATAGGCAACCGTTTGCCGGATCGCGTTAAAGCAATCGTCATAGCCGCCATTGGATTGATCACGCTCGTGCTTGGAGTGGCCTCTGGCCTCAAGACCGCGAACGCCCTGATTCCCCTGCTCGCGCTCGTCATCGGCGGAGTTATCGGTGAACTTATCAACATAGATGGCGGATTGACACATTTGGGCGATTGGCTAAAAAAGCGCGTCGAACGGCCCAATGTGGAGCAAGACTTCACGGCGGCTTTTGTTGTTGCTAGCCTACAGTTTTGTGTTGGCCCCCTGACCATTCTAGGGTCAATCAATGATGGGCTTTCGGGCAATTTTAGCCTACTTGCGATCAAGGCTATCCTGGACGGCTTTTCCGCGATTGTTTTCGCCAGCACATTGGGGCGCGGCGTGTTGTTCTCCGGCGCGACAATCTTGATTGTACAGGGCGGCATCTCTCTACTCGCGGGACTCATCAAGCCGCTGCTGATCTCTGATCCCGCCCTCACGCTTTCGATGCAGCCACGTCTGATCGAACTGTCGGCGGTGGGCGGCGTCATCCTGGTTGGGCTTGGCCTGAACATTCTCAACTTGCAACGGATCAAGGTGGCGAACCTCTTGCCCGCGCTCCTGCTCGCGCCCGCGCTGGTGGCTCTACTGAATTTCTTCAATATTCCGCTTAACTTTGGACTATGAAGACATCGTGTGAGCCACCTTGCTATGTATTAAGGGAGACGATTGATAAAGTTTTGCACGGTGTCGCGTCCGTCTATGCGGAGGCGGAGCAGGGTAAAGGGGTAGATGCTGTTCTGTTCGACGCCTGTCATGCCGGGGTCTGTTGTTGCGCCGACGTAGCCATCGGCGGCCAGCAACGCGACAATCGCGCGGCGCAGGGCGAGGCTCCCGTGACGGAATGGCTCACCGGAGGGATAGCAGAACTGCTGTATGACCACGCCCAGGTGTTGCTGCATGGCGGCAAGCGAGGCTTGCAGTTCTTGTTGCACCTGTTCTCGTGAGTTCAGGTAGACCTGTCCTACGTCAACGTGATTAATAGTGTGTGAACCCATCTGCATCCCGTTGGTGAGCATCGTATTCATCTGCCCCCAACTCATTTGCCCTTGCCAATTGACCTTGCCCGTGATGATGTAAAACATGCCACTAAAACCGTGTTTCACCAGGGCGGGATACGCGGACGCGTAAGCATCGTCATAGCCATCGTCAAAGGTGAGAATAATTGGTTTCGTTGGGAGCGGCCCATTGTAGTAGAGCGCGTCAAACAACTGGTTAAAGGTGATTGTCTGATATCCCTGCGCCTTTAGATGATCTAGCTGCTGGGTAAAGACCGTTGTCGAGACCGTCAAACTCTTGTCGAGCGCGTTATATCTTGGGATATCCGAAATGTGGTGATACATCAAAATCGGCACATTCACCGTTGAGGCGACGGGCGTTGTTGGTGGGAGGATTGGAGCTTCCAGGTCGGCAGGGCCACCCTCAAGCACCGCCCAGTGTGCCGCTATGCTTCCCTTGTGGTCAACGTGTTGCACCACAAAGGGGAGATTTTTGAAAAGTTGGCTTGGGTGCAGGTCTTCCGGTGGAGTACTGTTGGTTCGCTGTGCTTTAAGGTCAAGCTGGAGCGAAACGGGGAGTTGTAGCACACTGGCGTAGGTCGTCATCGTTTCCGGATTTGTCCAGGAGGAGAGCGTTTTTGCTTGCCCTACCGTGAACGTGTGCAACGTATATTCTTGAAAGCGTGTACTCCAATACGTTGTGAAGGCTGCTTCGTCCGGCCATACCGCCTGTACCTGTGGGTGCAATAGCGACCACATTGTATGATACTGACGTGCCAGAAACGCGTGCATATACTGCGTTGTCACAGCCTGAGCCGCCGTCGCATCTTGTGAACTAATCGTCTTAGTGGTTCGTGCGCCAGTATCAGAGGTTCCCGCGTTGCCGCCTGTCGCATCAACCCTAAAGGCAATGACGCCCGCGGCGATCAGAAGACCCGCGACAAGCAATGCAATGGCGAGAATAAATGGCGATTGACCAGCAGCGCGTTTTGGTATATACATAGTTTCCTATTTATCTTTCTACAGGCGAGCGTTCTCTTGGTTAGTATATATGATTAGTGCTCTTGCTTCACGCATCTTCGCAAATAGAAGGACTAATTACTTCATCCTTCTCTATATAAACGTCGAAAAAGAGGAAAGTTCGTCGGTGGGTCGAGGGTGTGAAGAAGTGGCGAGGTGAACATGGTTCAATTCGGGCAGGGCTGTGGGTGGGCGAGAGGGCCTAATTCTATGACGCCCTCTCGCCTTTGAACCGTGTTTTCTGAAATTGAAGCTCTCTTTAATTGCGACGCGGATTGCGGCGGCGGTAGTCTTGCGCGCCATCCATCACAACGCTATTCACCAGACCTACGTCGCTGAGGCGCGATAGGATGCGGTCATCGACGCTACCCAGGCCGCCTTTGTTCGCGGTAATGACGGTGGGGTATTGTGAGTTGTAGCGATAGTTCAACAGTTGAAACAGCTTTTCGCTGGCCCAGGGAGAACTTTGGTGCGAACCCAGGTCATCCAGAACGAGTAACTCCGCCTCACGCATCTTCGCGAACAGCTTGTCATAGCCTTCTGGAGCGGTTGGCGCAAAGGTCGAGCGCAGGTGGGCAAGCAAGTCAGGGACAACCGCGAACAGGACCACCGAGCCGCTATCAAGACACTTGTTAGCAATCGCAGCCGCCAAATGAGTTTTTCCGCAGCCGTTCGGCCCAACGAGCAAGAGCCATCCGTAGGGGTCTTGCGCGTAATCTTGCGCGACCTCGAACGCCTCTTGCGTTGCTGGATGGACGCCGGGGAAGTGGGTGCTAAAGTTTGTGAGGCTCTTCGCACGATATGCTCCCAGGTCGGACAGTTCCAATAACTGCTGACGGCGCTTCTCTTTCTTTTCCGCTTCCTTACATTCACAGGCCATCGGTTTCCCAAAGTTTGGATGCCCAAAGGGAACGTTGGATCGCAAGTAGCCCGCACCCTTACACCTCGGACAAACGCTTTTTGTGGTGGCGAATGGCGCGACCTGCGGAAGCTGGGTTGAGGTAGTATAGGGCATGACGGACTGCTCACGCACCTGCGATTTGGGCTGTACGACCTGCTGCGCGGGGCGTAACGGTCTCTGCTGCGCGGCGTAGTGTTCGCGGCCCGCCTCGGTGATGGTGCGCGGAGCAAGCGGCTGCGTTGTGCGGTGGTGCTGAACCTCCTGCACATGCGTTTGTGGCGTTGGCGGCTGTGAGTCTCGCACCTCACGCAGGGTGCGTGTTTGATACGTTGGCGTTCCAGTATGCGCGGGGCGCGCCAGTTCGCGCGTCACCAGAGGATGCTGGGGATATTCCTGCTGTGGTGCGTATGGCGGTTGCCTATAGTCATCTCTGGGTGCGAACTCGCCGCGCGACGGCGCTTTAGGTTCGGCGACTGGACGTTGGTAGATGACGACCTCGCTTTCGGCCTCCTCCCAGTCGCCGTATTGCATTCCGGCCTCTTCTTCCTCTTCGTCGTCCCAATCTTCCACAACATCGGCCTGTACAACGGGCGAGCGTGGGTGTTCGTCGGCGCGATGATAGACATGGACTGGTCGCGTCTGCAACGGATGGTTGATCGGCTGACTTTGCGCTGGCTGTCGCTCTGGACGTGTGGGCTGGTATGCCAACGGTCTGCTGGATACGGAACGCTGTGACTGGTTTTGTTGTGGACGTGGCGGTATAGGTATCTGCCGTGTGATCGGAGCCTGTCCATGTTGTCCAGACGCGCGGTCTTCATATCCTGTCTGCTCCTGTTTGATGCGCGGGGAAGGCATGGGTTGACCTTGCGTCGTATGTTGAGTGGGTGGCACATAGGGACGTTGCTGCCCCTGTCGTGCGTTCTGCTCACGCAACGGGGGGCGTGTGTCGGCTCCGTCCGTCCCCTGCGGCCCCTGTGGGACGGTTGGTTGCTGCTGAACAGGTCGCGCTTGTAGCGATGGTCTCTGCTCGGAATAGTTGTGGCGACGCTGTGTCGCCCTGCCCATAATATTATTCAGGCGTTCCATGAGTGCCTGCCTTCCGTTTCCCAACGCCGTAAGATGGCGCGGATATAACTCCATTTTCGTTTGTTCTGCTGGACCGCTTCGCGGAACGCCGCTTCGATCCAGTCCGCCGGATAATGATCTGCCGCGTCTTTGAGTTCCTCGGCAATCAATGGGGAGAGTAGACTGATATTTTGCTCATATAATACAAAGATATTAGGACGCTCTATCTGTACCTGTACACTTTGGATATGACGTGGTGGTTGCTCCTGATTGTTACTAGTATACGTCCTTTCCTCCATTTGGGCCATACCTTCATGACTATCTTCCTGGATATCCTGTTCCTGTTCTTCAACAGGATTAAGCAGGCGCACGGGAATCATTTCGCCGCCCTGCAACTCCGCCACGACCTTGCGGCTACGGGCCGTATTGAAGAAGTACCAGGTAATGGTTTCGCCGCCGTCTCTGCCCTCGCTCACCAATTTCAGGTGGATGCGAAGCAGGGTGCTACGCGCCACCGCCTGGTCGAGTCCTTGCCGGAGTCGCTCCTCCGCCGGACGTGGGTCGCCCCGCCGTCGCAGGCTGCGAAGCAGGGTTGCGTCAGACAACAATTCACGATCACTTGTACAACGTGGATTGCCCTGCTTTTGTGCCAGCAACCAGAAAAGATGCAGGGTAATCTTTAACTCGGCACTATCTTCAATCTCCGGTAGCACCTGTGTAAAGAAGATTTCTGGAATCGGCACAAATGGGTTTTTCCCCGATGGGAAGCCCGTGAAAGAAGTTATATCGGCATGAATATTATTGATATTGTTCATTATGATGTCCACCCCCGTTACCCGTTCGTTATTCTGTTGGTGGTGAGACTTCCAGATCACGGAAGCGTGTCTGGCTGGCCTGAAAAAAGAGACTGACCTCGCCCACTGGCCCATTACGATGTTTAGCGATGATGATGTCGGCGATGTTTTTGCGTTCCGACTCTGGATTGTACACGTCGTCCCTATAGATGAACATGACAATATCCGAATCTTGCTCAATGCTGTTATGTACAATAACGCTATTCGCAACAAAGTTATGATGCTTCTCTACCGTCAGGTCATACACATTTTCCGTGCCGTCCGGTTCTATCGAGACGATTTCGTCCCAGTACACATCGCCTTGCGCGTGTTCGTCGTTGCTCTTCAGCACACAGGTTCCCTCTAATAGGATACGTGGCAACGCCAACCGCTCCGTTGGCGCGAGTGCATCGAGCCTTGCCCAGCCCTGCGTCGTGAGAAACTTGTGATTGGCTGTTGCCCGTACCACACGGCCCAACCGTGTCTGTAGCGCGTAGACCTGTTTTGTGCCTGTCGTAAATGCATGGGTAACGGCACACGGCGTAAGCTGCCACGTCTGCGTATCTAGGGCCAGCACACGAAAGCCACTTTGCCCAACGAGCTGGTGTAGTGGTTTGTAACACCCTTCATCAGGCAGATAAATAGGCGTCTCACCTGTCAAGCAACCGCTTTCGCGTAGGTCGGACAGTTGCGGAATCTTTGATGAGCGGCTTTCAACCGCACGGGACAACTGGGCGAGTGCCAGCACTGGCACGTTGATTTCACGCGCCAGGCCTTTCAGGTTGCGGCTAATCTCGGAAATCTCTTGCTCTCGATTCTTGTTGCGCGAGCCGCCCGCCGTCGATTGCATGAGTTGGAGATAATCGACAATCACGAGATCGACGCCGTGTTCGGCCTTCAACCGTCGCGCCTTGCTTCGCATCTCCATTGTCGAGATACCCGCCGTATCGTCGATCCAGATACTGGCCTCTGAAAGCGTCCCCATTGCGAAGATGATGCGCTCCCATTCGTCGTCCTCAATCCACCCTGTCCGCAGTCGCTGCTGGTCGATACCTGCATCCATCGACAGGAAACGCTGCACCAACTGTTCTTTACTCATTTCCAGGCTAAACACCGCAATCGACTGTTTGTGCTTAATCGCCGAATTGTGCGCGAGGCTCAAGGCGAACGAGGTGTTATGCACAAAGACATCTTGCGCTACAAAGTTTGCGCCATCAGGAACCGTCAAATCGTATACGTGATGTTCGCCTGTTGCGTCAATCGCTACTATCTCGTCCCAATAAATATTTGAACTGGCAATAAACTGTAAGGATGGGCTGTCCAATACATCAGCGCAAGCTGAAAGACGGGTACGAGAGATACTTTGACTTGTATGAGCGTGGTAGCCAGCATACTTACCTTGCTTTGTCGTCTGTCCACTAACATAGGCAAGACGCGACAATGACAGGCTCTGCTTTTGAGCGTCTGCACGTATAATTTGCCACATGTTTTTAGGTGCATGTCCATAATTGCCACCCCTTGACGTTATGACATGCTCATACTTTGCAAAGCGCGTTGTTTTCTCGCCAAGCCACCCAATTTCGCGTTGATACCTTTGTACACTTGCGGGTGATGTGAT
>Ga0123336_10002310_pt1 | contig 16654 bp, 13 predicted proteins | sample SSSSmetaG_FD_96466 | JGI IMG/M metagenome (GOLD analysis project Ga0123336, IMG submission 96466) | Glacier valley bacterial and archeal communities from Borup Fiord, Nunavut, Canada, to study Microbial Dark Matter (Phase II) - ​SSSS metaG | ecosystem: Environmental > Aquatic > Freshwater > Ice... | reverse complement strand
TGGGAATTGGGAATTGGGAATTGGGAATTGGGAATTGGGAGTTAGGAATTGGGAATTGAGCATTGGTAATTGAAACTCCTAACCAAAAACTCATAAATAACAAATAACAACCAACAACCAACAAATTACCCCATTTGCGATCACAATTTCCCCGTTTCCAATTCAATTTCAAAAGCCGATCGCACTTTTTCCCACTCGGCTTGGGCTTGCAACAGTCGATCGCGCGCCACACTAGCATCAAAAACGTGTTCCCCTCCAGACTCAACAGCGATGCGACCCATATACTCCAATTCCCTGCAAACTTCAGAAAAAGACACGGCTCCTAAATTGGCGCTACTCGACTTCAATGTGTGAGAAGCCAGCTTCAAACTATCAGCATCGCCAAGAAAAATAGCCTCCTTCATTGCTGCCAAATGCTGCGGTGCGTCTAACAAATATATCTGAATCAACTCCCCCAAAAAATCCGGATCTTCCTCATCATCTAGCTCGCGGAGATTCTGCAAAATATCAAAATTAATCGGCGAATCTACTCCCGGTTGAAAGTTGGAAGATGCAGTAGCCACACTGTCAATTTTGTCAGCAATCTCTAGATTTTTTAGCTGAGTAACCGTATCTAATTCATCCCGACGCAGGGGTTGGCACTTGCTCAGGGCGATCGCCAAGTCTTCCCGGCGCACTGGCTTAGTAATATAATCGTCCATACCTGCTTCCAGACACTTTTCGCGATCGCCCTGCATCGCATTAGCAGTCATCGCAATAATTTTCGGCTTCTTGTTAGCAGGCCAATCCCGACAAAGGCGGCGCGTTGCTTCCAACCCATCCATCTCCGGCATTTGCACGTCCATCAGCACAACATCATAAGATTGCCGCTTGCACGCCTCCAAAACCTCCAACCCATTAGCTACAATATCAGCCCGATATCCGATCCTGTCTAGCAAATGCGTAGCGACTTTTTGATTCACCACATTGTCCTCGGCCAGTAAAATCCGAATCTGACGAGAATTAGCTCCATCCCGTCCGGCAAAATTGTTCGCAACCTGCCTTAATACCGCAGGCGTCCGCTGCATGCGGTGCTGTTCTTGAGAATTTTCAAAATACTTCAATCCCGAAGTCAAAGTCGCTACATTTGAAAGTTCTCCTCTGCCGCTTTTGCCGGCAACATATCCAAAAACTTGCAGCAACACATTATAAAACTGCGACTGTTTTAGAGGCTTAGTTAAAAAAGCCGAAAAATGTACTTCTGTAGTTTCAAGTTTTTTCCAAACTTCCGCCTTGCACAAATAAGTAAACAGCACCAAAGGCAGCGGAACTTTGCGAGGGCTTTTAACTTTAATCGCATTCGGATTTAACCCGTCCCCGCTAGACAAATTGCTTAGCTCAAATTTCCGAATCTCCACAGCCAAAGCCACACCGTCCATATCTGGTAGATTCATCGCCAAAATAGCCAAATCGATGGCTGAGTTGTCTTTGATGATTTCCAAAGCCTCAGCACCAGAAGTTACAGCCACGGGTATCATTCCCCAAGACTGGGCTTGGCGGATCAAAAGTTGTCGGTTAATGGCATGGTGTTCGACAATTAACAAACGCTTACCAGCAGCAAATTCCGGCAGTTTTTCCTCGGGGTGGTTTTGGGTGGCTTCAGCAATCACCGTGAAATAGAAAATCGAACCAGAACCCGATACTGACGGCGGAGCAAATCCCGCAGGTGGTCTTCCAGCGGTGCTTTGTCCGATCGCCGAAACTGCCGGTTGAGACTTAGGAATAGCCGTACAAACCTGACTAACCACCCACATTTTACCCCCCATCAAATCGCTCAAACGCTGGCTGATAGCCAGTCCCAAACCCGTCCCACCGTAATGTCGAGTTGTCGAAGCATCCACCTGCGAAAAAGCTTTAAATAGGCGATCGATCCGGTCTGACGGAATACCAATTCCCGTATCTTGGACACCAAATTGAATTTCATATTGTGTGGTACTTGCTAACTTTCTCTGGTTAATTGCTAGCGGTTGCGGTTCTATAATATTAGTTATTTCTGGCGAAATTTTAGTAGCTACCTGCTCAATTTTTCTAGCTGTACAACAGACAACAATTTCTCCAGATTCTGTAAACTTAACAGCATTTCCCAGCAGATTCACCAAAATTTGGCGCAGCCTCGTGACATCTCCTAAAATATTTTTGGGAACCGAATCGTCAATAAAATAAGCCAACTCTAAACCTTTTTCTGATGCTCTCGGAGCCAGCAATTCCAGAGATTCTTCGATACAGTTTTGCAGCTCAAAGGGGCTGCGTTCCAAATCCATTTTTCCCGATTCAATCTTAGAAAAGTCCAGGATATCGTTAATAATCGTCAGCAAAGCATCGCCGCTGGTGCGAATTGTCTCCACAAAATCCCGCTGTTCTGGAGTTAATTCCATATCCAGCAGTAAACCAGTCATCCCGATTACCGCATTCATCGGAGTGCGAATTTCGTGACTCATCGTCGCTAAAAATTCGCTCTTAGCTCTATTAGCAACTTCCGCAGCTTGTCGGGCTTGTTCCAGAGCTTCATTTTGCTCTGCGAGTTGTTGCTGTCGCTGCACTTCCGTTTCTAAAAGTTGTGCTTGAGCTAAGGTAATTCCGACTTGAGCGGCAACATCTTCTAGCAGTTCAATTTCGTCGGGAGTCCACTGCCGAGTTGCATCGCACTGATGTAAAGTAATAATTCCATTCGGTTTTCCTTGATAGGAAGTACGAACTGCCAACATAGATTTTAATCCAATGCGGCGACACATCGGCACGGAAGATTCCAGCAAAGGATCGGTAAACACATCGGGAGATGCCAGGGCTATATCTTCAGCGAGCAGTTTTTCTGTGTAAGGGTTATAAGTGACAGAAAGCTCTAAATCTAAAGCCGATTCGTGACCTGGTTCTAAGTATTCGGCGACGCAAGGAAGGTGGGGATAAGGTTGGGAAAGATAGGTGTGAATTGTACAGCGATTGACGCCGAATACACGGCCGATTTGGGTAGCGGTAGTCTGAAAAATTTCTTGAGTATCTAAGGTCGATCGCACTTTTTGAGTGATTTGTTTCAGCAGCAAAACCCGCTGATACTGTCGCTGCAAAGTTCGCTCTCGCTCTTCCCGAGCAATTTCGGCACCGATGTAATTGCCCATCAACTTTAAAATTTCAAAATTCAGCGGTTTAAAAGGAGGTTTAGCGGTGCGGGAAGTAAAGCTCAAAGTGCCAAAAACTCGACCTTGCACTATGACCTGCGTACCGACAAAAGCCTCCAGCCTGCGCACGGCGTAAGCGGGGTGATTTCGCCACTGAGTAGTGCCGGCTGATTCGATAGAAATAGGTTCGATCGATCGCAAAACCTCTCGCTCAAAAGTTCTGCTCAAAGCAAAACCGTCTCCTTTAGCAAATCCGAAGGGAAAATCTTCCGGTACATAGGCCGCCATCACTTCGTAGCGATCGCCCAAAACCCTGCCCAACAGACCGATATCCATGCCAAACTGACTGCAACCCATTGCCAGAAACCGAGCCGTGCGTTCATCAAAAGAGCCTTCAGAGCCCACCATTACCTCGTAGAGCGATCGAATTGCCCGCTCGCTTTCCCGCAGTTCCTCAACCCCTTCGAGGCGGTTGCAGACATCATGCAAAGTCCCTAAAATTCCCGCTATTTCACCTTGGGAATTCAGCCGGACTTGGGCAAATATTTCAACAGAAATAAAGCCCGAATTACTGTGAATTCCCAATTCGTTTTTGCCCGACTCCGAGTTGCACTTAAATCGCAATTCTCGGCGATGAAATTCCGACTTCCCAGACAGCAAAGACTCCAATAAATTTGCAGATAGCGGGCGCTCACTTGGATGTACCGAATCTAAAAAATTAGTTTGCAAACTTTCGGCAACCGAAAAACCCGTAATTTCAGTCCAAGCGCGGTTGAGAAATGTCCAAACCCCCACCGTATCCATCTGGAAAATTACTGTTGCTTTTAAAGAATCGAATATTTGAAATTTATCTCGATCGCGGTTTTTGAGTTGTAACTGCTGGTTTGGAGTAATATCTGTATGAGTTCCGACGAACCTGAGCGGTTTCCCCGCAGCGCTGCGCAAAATTTGACCCCGGTTGAGTACCCAGACGATGCTCCCGTCTTTGCAGTACATCCGATATTCGGCTGAAAAATCCGCTGTCTTTTGGGCGAAGTGATTTTCTAAAGCTGCCTTTACGGAGTCTATGTCATCTCGGTGAATGCGACTCCACCATTCCGATCGGCGATTCGAGATTTCTCCTTCTTTGTAGCCCAGCATTTCTTGCCACTGCGCTGCATAAAAAAACTCATCAGTTTCGAGATTCCAATCCCAAATTCCCTGATTGTTGACAGCAACCGAGAGATTTGGGCGATCGATGAAACTGTTTTGAGTAATTGGGCCTGCGAGGTGGCGATTTGCCGCCGGAAGAAGCTGTATTTCTGCCGAGAGTCTTTTGTATTGGGCGTTGCTAGACTCTAGTTGACGTTGTAAAGCGATCAACCCCGAATGCAGAGCTTTTGAGTCTAGCGCTTGTAACAGAATAGTTTTAGGGTTGACAAGCCCGATCGGGTGACTGTTTTCGTTGATGACCAATAAAGGCAACTGGCAGTAGTTTTTTTGCAGCAAGGCGATAGCTGCTTCCAGGGTAGAGTGCGATCGAACTAACGGCAAACTGCTGCAAATCGCTCCCGCTTTAATTTTGTTCGAGTCTTTTCCCAGGGCCTGCAACTGCACGATATCCCGCGAACTTACCACCCCAACCAGTTTGTGGAGATTGGGATTTGTAGATTTAGGATTTATAGCAGCACCAGTCGAGTCTAGTTCCGGGGTTTGGGTGATTAATATATAGCTAACATTGTGTCTAAACATCAGTTGCGCCAAATAGCGAACCGAAGCAGAAGCTGGAGCGTGAATAATTCGTGAAGCTGCGATTTGAGGAATTTGATAAAGTTTAATTAAATGAGCTGGTAGCTCTAATTTTAGATCGGAAATTGGCAGCGGCGGAGGGAAAGCGAAGATCGGTGCAGATGGCAAAGTATTGCTTGATTTTTGTGCAGATCCCCCAAATTCCTGCAACAATTGCATCAAGCTTTGAGAACTAATTAAACCGACAAGTTCTTCAGCATCGTTGACGATGGGCAAATGGCCGATTTGATTTTTATCCAGCAGATTTGCTAAGGCAAAAAAATCGGGGATTTGCGATTCTCGGGCTACAGTTACGGTTCTGACCATGATTTGCTCGATCGCGAATCCCCTCAAAGCAGCGCCGATCGAATTTAGCTGTACCACATCTCGCGCTGTAAAAATCCCCAGCACCATCTGGCCGCCTCCAGAGGGAGGAGAAGAGCCGTTGCGACTAAACCCATTGGCGGATGGCAGTAAACGCGTTATGCCCTTATAGAAACCCGACTGTACCGACGATTGTGGAGAATTCCCATTCGTGAGATTTCCGAGTTGAGAATTCCCGCACGGTTCTACCACGAGGACGTAACTGGCTCCTGTGCTGCTCATCAGCTCGATCGCCTCTTCTACGGGCGTCCCAGGCGTGACGGTGAGGGGATTGCGGTTAATGACCTGACTGAGGGAGGGAATAAACATCAGGGGGCAGGGGCATAAGAGTGATATTTGTTGAAAAAACCCGATCGCCGACAGCAGGTAGATTGAGAGGGTTTGCCCGCAAGAAGATTTCCAAGCGTGTTCAAAGTCTCTGTACGATTATTACTTACCCCTACTTCCAGCATCTTGGCACTTAAAATTAATTCCGTGCCAAATCCTGACAATTGACTGGTTCTGAAACTCAGAACCAATCCTATCTGATTGGGGGACAGGGCGGTCGATCGGCAATTCCTCGATCCGCCCAACTGCTGCGGGTTTACGAGCAAGAATTTCTGCCATTGTCTAGACTGCACCCTACTGTCTCGCCCTCAACGGAACTCTCGATCGGATTCTGTTGGAGGCAAGATACCTCTACGCTACCAATTTATCGGGCAAAGGAGGGAGAGGACAGCATGAATATTTGGTGTGTCAATTGTGTCATATCAACTCCGGCTGCGCCGGAATTATAGAGGAGACGGCAGTGCCGTGTCCCTACCGCGATCAATTGTAGGGACACGGCACTGCCGTCTCCTCCGTCTCCTCCGCCTCCTCCGTCTCCTCCGTTTATATCATTCCGATGCAAACGGATTTGGTGTCATTAGGGGGGGGAGAGTCCGAGGGTAGAAGGCAGAAAATCAATAATTGCGATCGTAACTAATTTTCTGTTATCCCAATTCTGACTTTTGATGATTTGAAATTCAATTCGGGCGATCCTCTTCGAGGGCTGCGCTAACGAACTTAATCAAAATAGCGCTGTTCCCCGCCACCGGAAAAGTCGCCTGTCCCGCCTTCAGCGTTAAGCTGCCAACAACCGCATCCATTGCCCTCGAACTAAACTCCCACACCGTGCCATTACCAGCTTCGATCAGAGCTGAAATATCAGCATTAACAGTATCAGATTTTGCTCGATCGTTGACAGCCAGCAAATAAACATTTTTGCTAGCATCGAGAGTCGCAACTGTCATTAAATTAGGATGATTTGCGATCGGCAAAAAAGTAGATTTCCCACCCTGCAAAGCCCTAATTCCCATCCGCAAAGCATAGTAGCCTGCACGCCGTTTTCCCCCGTCCCCGATCAGACCTTCTGCGAGTCCCGGCTTTCCCCAATCATACAAACAAAATATGTGACTGCCATAAACATAATTATCTCCCGACTGGGAACCCCGAATCAAATTCTTAATCAAATTTAAAGCTAAAGATAAATCGCTATAACTAATCTGGTAACTTCCCCATTCTCCCAGCCAAAGCGGAGAGTCAGCCCGAATAGTACCATTCATCCAGCCATGTACTTTGCGGGTGTAGTTAGAAATATCTGCATCATAGTTGTGGACATTGACTGTATCGAAATAATTAGGAATTTCCTGCAAAGCAACAGCAGGCCAATTGCTGCCGCCTACGGTTTTCGGGCCGTGGATATGATAAGTGCGCGAAGGCAAATAAGTTTTGTAAACAAAGTCGATCGCATCTTTGGCCACTTTCACCAACTCAAAATAATCCGCCCTAGTCCCGCCCCAGCCCTGATCGCGATTATCCGGTTCATTGTGAATTTCCCAATCATCAACACCATAATCATTGCGAACATTCAGCCAATAAACCGTAGCAAAAACGTGTTCCCACCACTCATTCCAATCTTCTTGATTGCGAGGCGGATTCAGTTGCAGCGCCCAGGACGGATTCCAGCTACTGTCAACATTCCGAATACTCACAACCGGGCGAATTTTCGCTTGTTTGAGAGTCTTAAAAATAGTCCTAGCATTGCCTTGCCAAACTTTACCAGGTTCTCCCGACCACCAATAATCGCTACCGTTGGGCGGATTTGTCATCATCCGATCCCAGTACGCCCAATTAATTATATTTGAATTTGCCTTAATTTGGTCAATAGACGGCCAGCCATATTTACCATCATCATCTTCCGGTTCCCAGCGCGACATCCCGCCGTAAATCCGGTAGGTATTAATTCCCAAATCTTGCAAATCTTTGAGGTCAAAATTGATATTGCCCTCGACAGCACCGATGTATCGAGTGCTAACACCTGCGGGAGTGCCAGAAATTTTAATTGTTTCAATATTTTGAGCAAAACCTGTCGTTCCGCTGAACAACTCAAGGCTGATGGCAATTAGAATGCCGAGAAACAAATTCCGAATTAATTTTTTTGAGAACACTTGACTATCAACTACTAATTTAGGTTATTTTAGGTCAGGGATAAACATACCAATTGCTAATTTGACTTGATTTGCGATCGAGTTTGTTAGCCATTGTAATAAAAAAGCATTAACTATACAAATTTCCATCATTAATACATACAATAACAGACTGCGACTAGCCGTCAAAAGTGAAGGCTCACCTCTAACAACCACAGTGAAAAACTGAGGGACAACAATTAACGCTATAAACTGCGTTAAATAGAGTTCGTAGGAAATCCGAGAAATCCATGTTAAAAATCTAGTTATTAAATCAGAAAAATTGATTAAAATTCTACATACATTAAAAACAATTACAAATATGCCAAATCCAATAAAAGCATCATAAAAAGACAGTCCAAAAGGTAAAATTACCCCAAATAATTTTATTTGATTAGAAAATTCAAACGATCCCATAATGCCCAAAAAATTCAAAATTATTGCTATGGCTATTGTGAATCGGCGAGTTAAAAAATTAATTAACAAAGTTGGATTACTTGCATAAACCTTTGCCATTGCCATTCCCAAACAAAACTCAAACAACCTGGAAATTGCTAAATAGCCTGGATAACCCAGATCGCCTAATATTGGCGTAAACAGGTTAAATCCTAATGTTAAAACTAAAAACGTATAGGTTACTTTAATAAAAAAAGAAGTATAAATAAACTGTCTAATAGAGAACTTTTGTAAAAATTTAAAAATCAAAAAGAAAAATAAATAAAATTGAATTAGTGGAAACATAAACCAAGAGAATGGTATTGCTTTATCGAGAATTATCAAACTTCTCCAAAATGACCACCAATCAAAATAGCCAAAAAATAAATCAGCTCTTAACCGAGGAATTATAAAACATACAGCTAAAAGTATCCAGTAGGTAGGGTAGAGCCGGAAAAACTTTTTTTTCATAAAGTTGAACCAGTTGTCATCAGGTTTTAAAATTCTGGAATAAGCCAGTCCAAAACCACTGAGAATGAAAAAAAGATGAACTCCTTGATATCCAAGCAAGAAAAATATATTCAGTAAATCAAAAACGAGATTGCCCACACTATTAAATGGCAGGGGAAAAAACTTGGCGAGGGTTGAGGCTGAACCCACTACTTTTGCGTACTCAAAAAAGTTGCTGTATCCAAAAAATGGAGGGAGGACATTGAAGTACCAAAAATGCACCCCCAGTACCCAGCAGGCCGCAAAGCCTCTCATCATATCTAATTCTTGAAATCGATTAAACTTCATAATTACAAATATCCGTTTAACTCAAAGTTATAGCAACAGCCAAGATGGTTAGAATGCCAAGCATAGGAGATATTCACTCCTAGGATTTGGTACTAATTCTAGTCTATACCATAAGCGCCCATGTTGCTAAATAACTAAAACTTCTCCACAACATACTTGCCCAAATTCCTCCCCACCTTCAACCCATCTCGGTTGTCCCAAGGCCAGTGAGCACCGCCGTAAACCCGGCTCATTCCCGCCTCCTCCGCAGCTTCAGTAAAACTTTTCAGATTCCGAGGCTGCAAATTCACAGAAGCATCAGCAACGGCTATAAAACTAACATTTATTTCCCACTGCAATAGCAAACTTAGGAATATCCAGTGACTTATCACACAGGTTTTCTAGATTACGCTATCCTGTAATTGTACCTATCTAAACCATTAATATCATGTCTGCCGATCGCCTACAAAAAATTGCTAACGGCTTGACAGTTCGTCTCAAGCGTGATGTATTAATAGAAAAATCCCTATCCGAAATTCGAGAAGTATTGCAGAGCGATCGCGCCGTACTATATCATTTTTACAGAAAGTGGCATGGTCAAGTGACCTGCGAGACGTTAAGTGCGATCGAACTATCAATTTTGGGTTCCACCGGGGCTGACGAGTGTTTTAACGACGAATACGCTGCTTTGTACGAAGCGGGTAGAGTCAGGGCGATCGCAGATATTGAACTAGAACCAATTCACGAATGTCACCGAGAGTTTCTGCGCGGTATGAAAGTTCGCGCCAATTTAGTCGTGCCAATTTTAACGAAAAAAGGACTTTGGGGACTGTTAATTGCCCATCAGTGCAGCGGGCCGCGTACTTGGGTGCGATCGGACATTGAATTCATGCAGAAACAAGCACAAAATATGGCAATGTCTTCCACAATTCAAGATAGTTAATACAGAACTTCACGCTCGAAAGGAGACACGCCGCGTTGAATCAGTTCTCGATCAATATAAATCTCGGTACTGTTGTGTTGAATCCAGATTTGATTTTCGATGATATCGAGCTGCATGGCACACCCATAGATGCGATATTCGTCGCGCCATTCGTTGTGCATGACGAGGTATCGATCGCGGGCGATATCAAAAATTAACTGAGCATTTGCGTCATTTTTAGCAAAGTCTTTGAGAAAGCCACAAACAATTCTGCGGTATTCATTTAGTCTATCCATTGGTTGATCGCCTCACGAGTGGGATTGTAAATAAGCAGATGTAAACTTAATGCCCTACAATATACACATCTATAAATTATCCTAAAAGCTTTATGCCGTTTACTGAACTTGTTCCTCTTCTTAAAGAATTATCTCACGCCGAGAAGCTATTGCTACTCCATTTCCTGGTAGCTGAATTGCTGAAGGAATCTGGTTTAGTACCGTTGAGCGATGGAGGAACACCCGCTAGTCAAGGGTTGCATGATTCTTTTGAGGCTGCTTCTGTACTAGCAAGAGCATTGGCAGAAGAGAAGGTAGCAACGCATGGTTGATCGAGTTAGATTTGCCTTCACGGAGGTCGATCCAAGTCTTGGTGCATTAAGTACGCTTCCTTACCTGCCGATAGTTCTAACGTATCAAAATCAATCTCTGAGGGTATCAGGTTTATTAGATATAGGTTCTAGCGTAAACGTATTACCTTATGAGATGGGTTTAAGGTTGGGTGCTGTTTGGGAACGACAGAGGCTTTCAGTGCCGTTGGGGGGAAATTTGTCTAAGTTTGAAGCAAGAGCGGTGGTGATGACAGCAAATGTCGAGCAATTTCCGCCTGTGGATTTGGCTTTTGCTTGGACACAAGATCGAAATGCTCCATTGATTTTGGGACACATAAATTTCTTTCTAGCTTTTGATGTATGCTTTTATCGCTCAGAGTTAGCATTTGAAGTTAGCCCGAAAAGATATTGACCAAAAGATTCAGAAGTTCAAAATGAAAGCTGCGATTAAAGATGATTTATCGCTATCGCTAATTATTCTTCACTTCCTCCCAGCCTTTGATTGCTCCAGTAATAAACGCTCCTGCTGGATTATCGATAGCTTTTTCAAGCGCTGCTAGACTACCTTCTTTAATAGCATTTATAACTTTTTGTTTCATTGTTGGGTTAGTCTCAATGTGTTTAACCACTTCCGTTGCCACTACCATATCTCTTGCTGGTATATCGCTAGGATAACTTGTTTCGAGTTGTTTGAGTAATGCTTGAATTTCGCTTGCTGCTTGTACTAAGCTTTGAGGCTGTCCTACGGCGTAGTAATTTCCCTGAATGTAACTACCTTGAATATTTCTGTTGAAATTACCGCCACCTGTGTTAACAGTCCAATTTTCATTGTTACTCATCTTGATATCTCCTTAAGTTATTATTACAATTGAAATCTGAGACCTGATTGATTAGTGAGCTACAGCCGCACACTTCTATCTACCAATTACTAAATCTTGCTTCGTCTATCTTCCCTTTCGCTTCATCGATTGCCCAGTCTTTGCCAGAACAACATTTACCACTTTCATTACACAGAGGGCCATTTATCTTGTAATACCACCAAAAATCATCTTTGTCTGATTCCAGATAAATTGTATGTCTTTCATAGTTAATGTTTTCTCCATGATTTTCTTCTTCTTCTTCATAGCCTGTTGTTTGATTGAATGAATGGTTTCTAATTAAAAGTCTCACAAATGTTTCATAAACTTCACTGTCAGCAGCATTTTCGTCAATATGAAACTTACCTTTAACGTAGGGCTTCTTTCGAGTCTCTTTGGCTAACTCTTCAGCCATTTGAGTTACTGCTTGCTCTGTACTATATCCTTGACTTTTCATCTCATTCAGAATAGCTCGAAAATCATCAAGAATGGAAGTAATATCTTTGCTCATATCTACACGATTGTCCTGTATGTTTATATAATCACCTTGTATGTAATTGCCTTCAACTACTCGATTATAGTTTCCGCCACCTGTGTTGATGTCATGATTTGTAGTTGAATTATTTTTATCTTCCAAATTGTATGATTTCTGATTATCTTTAACACCTCCTTGTCGCTTGAAGTATAGATAAATACCAATTGCAAGGATTATTATACCTATAATAATACCAAACGTATATTGGTTCTCAACTACTAATTGAACAACTGATTGAGCAGCCATAACAATTAATGATGCAGCTAAAATTAGGCACACACCCTTTTGAGTATTAGACAGCCTGTATTTAAAGTGATGAAACAGTTTTAGTGAAATTTTTCTTAGATAGCTCATACTACCGGAATAGTATTTGTATTTTTACTAACTCACCAATTATACTAACTTCCCCTAGAAATGGATATAGTATAAATCATTGCTCATTAGTGATTCATATCACTGATGTCAATCACTAAGAGTGCTGTGTAACGTAAAAACAAGGTCTTGCCATCACCATATCACCTTTCCCATGTTCAATCAATCAACCGTTCCCTCAGTTAGATACAATATCTCAGCAATTTCCTAATTATTTTTGCATTCACCAATCAGTCTTAATACCTCTCATTCGCGCTTACTCAACTTAGAGTGATAACTTCAACTAAAGGCGTGGCACTCTCTTGCGGGAATCCCACGCAATAATTTACTATTAACTAACAGCTACAGCCTCCCCCAAAGGATGCTGCTCTAAAACAGCTTTCAAATACTTCCCAGTATAAGACCGAGCATTAGCCGCCACATCCTCCGGCGTTCCCGCCACAATAATTTCTCCTCCCTTATCTCCCCCTTCCGGGCCCAAATCGATCGCCCAATCGCAGCACCGAATCACATCCAAATTGTGTTCGATTACCAAAATCGAATTCCCCTTGTCACCAATCTTTGCAACACATTTAACAAATGGTGAACGTCGTAAAAAGATAAACCAGTCGTCGGTTCATCGATTAAATAAAGCGTCTTCCCAGTAGCACGGCGCGACAATTCTGTTGCCAATTTAACCCGCTGTGCTTCGCCCCCAGAAAGCGTTGGCGCTGGCTGTCCCAACTGAATATAACCTAAACCAACATCAAGCAAAGTTTGCAGTCTCATCGCCGCCCTGGGGATATTTTTAAACATTTCCAAAGCTTCCTCAACAGTCATGTTCAAAACATCAGAAATTGACTTTCCTTTGTACTTCACTTGCAGCGTTTCTCGGTTGTACCGCGCACCTTTACAAACTTCGCACTGTACGTAAACATCCGGCAGAAAATTCATCGAAATCACGTTTACGCCTTGACCGCCACAAGCTTCGCACCTTCCCCCTTTCACGTTAAACGAAAACTGCCCTGCTTTGTAACCTCTTGCCTTCGCTTCAATGCTTTCGGCAAACAAGTCTCGAATCACATCAAAGACTCCCGTGTAAGTGGCGGGATTGGAACGCGGAGTGCGGCCGATGGGAGATTGATCGATGACAATTACTTTGTCAACCACATCTTGAAGAGAGCGTTCTCCCTTCGTTTTCAGGGCTTCCATATCGGGCGGTAAAGGAACTTTTTTGGTAAGATAGTGTTGCAGCGACGGGTACAGCAATTCATTGATTAAAGTTGATTTTCCCGAACCGGAAACGCCCGTCACGCAGACGAGTTTTCCCAGGGGAATTTCTACATCAATATTTTTTAAGTTGTTGCGCGTCGCATTTTTGATTGACAGAGCTTTGCCGTTGCCTTTTCTCCTTTCGTTGGGGGTTTCAATTACTCGCTTTCCCGACAGATAAGCACCAGTCAAAGATTCCTCGGCTGCTAGCAAGTTTTCTAAACTTCCTTGCGAGATGATTTTGCCGCCGTGAACGCCGGCACCGGGCCCGATATCGACAATATGATCTGCCGCCCGCATGGTTTCTTCATCGTGTTCTACCACAATCAAGGTATTGCCTAAATCGCGCAATTTTGTGAGAGTTTGCAGCAGGCGAAAATTGTCTCTTTGGTGCAGTCCGATGCTGGGTTCGTCCAAAACGTAGAGGACTCCGGTTAAACCGGAACCGATTTGAGTCGCAAGGCGAATTCGCTGCGCTTCTCCGCCGGAAAGTGTCATTGCCGCCCGGTCTAAGGTCAGATAATCTAACCCGACATCAAGCAGAAATTGCAGTCTTGCTTTGATTTCTCGAAGGGCTAAATCGGATATTTGAAATTGCCGATCGCTCAATCCCAAATTATCCACTCGTTCCCGACATTCGCGAATCGAAATACTCGTCAAATCGACAATTCCGTAGTTTCCTAACCGCACCGCTAGCGCCTCTGGTTTCAACCGCTTACCGTGACAAACCTGGCAAGGTTGATCGACTCGATACTGTTCTAACTTCTGCTTGATCAAATCGGAACCAGTATCGTCGTACTGGCGTTGCAACATGGAAATGACGCCCTTAAAATCTCTCCTCAAATCAGTGGTACTGGAGTCTCGCTTCTTACTTTCTGCGGTTCCTTTGGACTCATTCCCGTACAAAATTACCTGCTGATGTTCGGGGGTCAACCGGAACCAAGGAGTGTCGATATCAAACCCGCAAGCATCAGCAACACTGCACAGCAAAGAGAGATAATAAGAATTGTCCTTATCAGACCAAGGGGCGATCGCACAATAAAGAGGCGCTTTGTCATCGGGAATTACCAACTCCGGCGCAAACGTCCGCAAACTCCCCAAACCGTGGCAGTTTGGACACGCGCCGTAGGGCGAATTAAACGAAAACAATCTGGGCGAAAGTTCTTCCATTACCGCGCCGTGTTCGGGACAAGCAAAGTTTTCGGAAAAGACGATCGGCCCATTTGGTTCGGAATTTTCATCAGTTGGTAACTCTTCAATTATCGCAATTCCCTCAGAATGGCGCAAGCAAGTTCCCAAAGAATCAACTAAACGTTCTTCTAAACCTGGTTTTTTAATTAACCTGTCAACAACTATTTCGATGTTGTGCGTTAGATTTTTATCTAATTCGATATTTTCCGAAAGTTCTAAAATCTCTCCGTTAACTTTGACGCGACTAAATCCTTCCGCAGCTAAACTCGACAATAATTTGCGGTGAGTGCCTTTTTTTCCGCGCACAACTGGTGCCAGAAGATGAAAGCGAGTACCGTCAGGAAGGGCCATGACTCGATCGCACATTTCATCAATTGTCTGCGGCGCAATGCAGCGATCGCAAATCGGACAATGCGGTTCGCCAGCTCTGCCGTAGAGCAATCGGAGATAATCGTAAATTTCTGTAACAGTACCGACACTCGATCGCGGGTTGTGAGAAGTTGACTTTTGGTCGATCGAAATAGCCGGACTCAAGCCTTCGATCGCGTCTACATCCGGTTTATCCAATTGTCCCAAAAACTGGCGCGCGTAGGCGCTGAGAGACTCCACGTAGCGGCGCTGTCCCTCGGCAAAAATTGTATCGAAAGCTAGGGAAGACTTGCCCGAACCAGAGACACCCGTAAAAACTATAAGTCGATCGCGCGGCAGTTCCAGATCGATATTCTTGAGGTTGTGCTGTCTCGCACCGCGAATCCGAATCGTATTTTGGCTGTTGGAGTTAGAGGTCGTCACATGATGCCCGTTGTCGGATGCACTTGGCTGGGTGTGTGAGGTTTTGGCGCGTTGGGACATGAGAGTAGTGCAAAACAGTGCTTAACCATCTTAGCGTTGCCGATCGAATAGCTGGCATCCAAACTCAAGAATATTAAATCTCAATCAGCTATTGAGTCCTCTTTCAGAGGACTTAAGCTTTGAGGCAGAGAATTAATTCTCTGCCGGACTGTTGCGATCGGTGAAACATCTCAGATTAACCTTAAAGAACCGTCCAATAAGTTTCCGTCGGCCCTTCCGGCAAAACCTTCAATCTTTGATTTTTCAAATCTATTTCTATTCCCAGGGCTTCCATCGGAATCACGCCCAAAAGTGGCGTTTTACCATCTGGCAATTCCAGACACTCAAAAGTCCCTTCGCGCCCGCACAGAGAAATCTTGGCATCTTGAAAAATCCTCGCCTCACTAATGCCCGTGGCTGTTTCTACCACCACTTGCTTGAGAATTCTCAAACCCAGTCTAGCAATGGCATCTTTCGGTAAACACAAAGTAGTCGCGCCCGTATCCACCAAAACATTTTCCAACGTTACAGACCTGATTTGCTCAATTGGAATCATACCCCGTTCAGCATCAGCCTCATCTATCAGATTGACGATGGCTAGCGTTGCGATAACTTTTCCCATTGTGCTTTCCGTAGTTGTTTCCATTGTGTTGACAATATCATAAATTGCTCCTCTAATTTTAGCATATACAATGTATTCCAGGTTTGTGAAACATTGCTGTGTCCTAGGTTTATGAAGGACACGGCATTGCCGTGTCCCTACTGTGTCAAAATAATCAAATTATTGCACGCCAATAAATTTATGAGTTTGCAAAGACAACCTGTAACTGGGATGCTGTTTCAGCAATTCCAATATAAGGGGAATTGCTGAGTCTTTCGACTTCCATTCCGGTTGCAAAAAAATCTGAATATTAACATCATTTACAAAATAATTGTGGTAAAATTCAACTTCTTTTCCAGTGCTAACCACCAACTTAATTTCATTAGCTCTAGTCCAAAAAATCTCTTGTACTGGATATTTAGGACTGATGTGTTCTTTAGGAGAAAGAGTAATCCAAGCTAGCGGCGAAACTTCCTGCCAGTAAGC